>Ga0182737_1001309_pt1 | contig 25259 bp, 27 predicted proteins | sample eDN5th30CBELigOP_FD_128878 | JGI IMG/M metagenome (GOLD analysis project Ga0182737, IMG submission 128878) | Enriched Organic Plus compost microbial communities from Emeryville, California, USA - eDNA 5th pass 30_C BE-Lig OP (version 2) (version 2) ...
AGAAACCATCAGACAGCGCCGCTTGAACCACCAGGCCAAAGCGGCTTAAATCAACCCGCAAACCGAGCCGGAAACTCCATTCTTCCAAAGCCCAAAAAGTCTCAAATCATTTGACGACGGACAACATCACCAAGGACTCGGAAGTGCTCTGGGCGCTCGCCACCCATTTCCAGCCGCACAAGGACGTCGTCATCATCGAGGGCCTGCCGGGCAATGCGCTCGATCCGTCGGCGAGCGGCATCGGCACGACCTCGCGCATGGGGCTCGATGCGACGCGCGGGCCGAATTTCCACGGCGTGCGCGCGCGCATCAGCGACGAGGCCAATGCGCGCGCCGCCACACTCCTTGCAAGCGCGGGATAGGCGATGAGCGAGCGGCCAGCACGCATGATCGTCGGCATTTCGGGCGCTTCCGGAGCCATCTACGGCAAGTGCATCCTCGAAGTGCTGCGCGACCTCGGGGTCGAGACGCATCTGGTCATGTCGCGCGCCGCCTGCATCACGCTGGCGGCCGAGGCGGACTTCACGAAGCAGGACCTCGAGGCGCTGGCGACGACCACCCATTCCAACAAGGATATCGGCGCGGTCTGCTCCTCCGGCTCCTACAAGACGCTCGGCATGATCGTCGCGCCCTGCTCGGTGAAGACCATGGCCGAGATCGCCACGGGCACGACGGACAACCTCCTCTCGCGCGCCGCCGACGTGGTGCTGAAGGAACGCCGCCGGCTCGTGCTGATGCTGCGCGAGACGCCGCTGCATCTCGGCCATATCCGGAACATGGCGCAGGTGACCGAAATGGGTGGTATCATCTACCCGCCCGTTCCCGCCTTCTACGCCCGGCCCAAAAGCCTGGAGGACATGGTCGACCATACGGTCGGCCGGGTCCTCGATCTCTTTGACCTCGACGCCGGTATCGTGCGACGATGGCAGGGAACGCAAGGAGTGGAGTGACATGGCCGCCCTTATCGCCTCCGACCCGCAGACGCTGACGCTAGAACCGCGCGCCGCATTCCTTTCCGACGACGCCGTCGAGATTCTGGGCTTTGCCGCCCGATGTCTCGAGGAGGGCCACAAGGCGGCCCTCGTCACCCTCGTCGAGATCCATGGCGGTGCGGCCCGCGCCATCGGTGCGCAGATGGCGGTGCGCGGGGACGGGCTTTACTGCGGCTTCGTTTCCGGCGGCTGCACCGAGGCGGCGGTGGCGGCGGAGGCCGCGAGCGCCATTGCCAAGGGTGTCGACCGGAACCTTCGCCTTGGCGAGGGCTCGCCCTTCTTCGATATCGTGCTGCCCTGCGGCGGAGGCATAACCCTTGCCATCCATGTCCTGCGCGATGCCGATCCGCTGCACCGGGCGCTCGCCGCGCTGGAGCGGCGCATGCCCGTGCGCCTGCGCTACGATCGGGGCACGCAGGCGCTTTCCTTCATTCAGGGCGCAGGCCCGACCGGCTGGGAGAACGATGGTTTCATTCGTCAGTACCGGCCGAAGGAGCGGCTGGTTCTGGCCGGCGGTCCTGCCGAGACGGGGCGCGTCGCCGCGGTCGCCACGGCGGCCGGCTACGAGGTTATCGTCGTCGAGCGCGGCAAGGTGCCCGCGCCGGGCGACATCGATGCGGATACGGCCGTCGCGATCCTCTTCCATGACGTCGACCGGGAAGTGCCGCTGCTCGAACAGGCGCTCGCCACCGACGCCTTCTACATCGGCGCGCTCGGCAGCCGGCGCACGCATGAAAAGCGCTGCGCCGCCCTTCGCGAACGGGGCGTCGAGGCCGCCGCGCTGGCACGAATCCGCGCGCCCATCGGGATTTTCGACAAGGCGCGCGATTCACGCTCGCTGGCCGTTTCCGTCGTCGCGGATATCGCGCAGGCGCGCCTGCCGGGCGAAGCCGGATAGGCGGTCAGGCGACGGCGAGCGCCTCGGCGGAAATCCAGAAGACCGCGTCCTGCGACTGGGCCGTTTCCAGCCAGAGGAAATCGAGATGGGGGAATTCCTCCTCGAGGATTTCCCGGCCCGACCCGATCTCGCAGATCATGCCGCCCTCCGGTGTCAGGTGGTCGCCCGCTGCCGTCAGAAGCCGGCGCACGAGGTCGAGCCCGTCCTCGCCGCCGTCATGGGCCATGACCGGCTCGGCCCGATGCTCGGCCGGGAAGCCGGCAAGCGCCGCATGGTCGACATAGGGCGGGTTGGTGATGATGAGGTCGTAACGGCGGCCGGCAAGCGGGGCGAAGAGGTCGCCATGATGGAGGCTCACCTGGTCCTCCACGTCATGTTCGGCAAGGTTGATCTTCGCCACTTCCAGCGCATCGGCTGAGAGGTCGACGGCGTCGATTGCGGCCTGCGGGAAGAATTTCGCGGCCAGAACCGCAAGGCAGCCCGAGCCCGTGCAGATGTCCGCCGCGCTTTCCACCGACAGCGGATCGGGCAGGAAAGAGGAGCCTTCCGAGTTCAGATATTCGCCGAACAGGATCTCGCCGATATGCGAGCGCGGCACGATCACCCGCTCGTCGACATGGAAGCGCACGCCCTGGATATAGGCATGGCCGGTGATGTAGGAAGACGGCTTGCGGGTCGTCACGCGCGTTTCGATGCGCTCCGCCAGCAGCCGGCGCTCGGCCGGCAGCAGGCGCGCGTCGAGGAAGGGATCGAGCGTGTCGATCGGCAGGTCGAGCGAATCGAGCAGCAGGAAGGCCGCGTCGTCGCCGGCGGTCGTCGTGCCGTGGCCGAAGCCGAGATCGGCGGCGTTGAAGCGGGAAATCGCGTAGCGCCAGTAATCGCGCAGGGTCACGAGTTCGCTGGTAATGTCGTCCTTGTTCAACGGCGTCTCACTTCGAATGGTGCAAATTGGGCTGGACGCCCCTGCCGTTGAGTGGCAAGGGCCGATGAGTCAACCGATAGCGGGGCCGCTGCACGGCTTCAAGGGCGCCATCATGAAAGACATCCGCAAAGGGCAGAAATCCGCCGCCGGCCGCAGGGCGCCGCCCGCGCCCGCCGGCAAGCGCGCGACCCTGCCGCGGGCGCTCTCCAAGCTCGGCTTCTGCTCGCGCACGCAGGCCGAGGAACTGGTGCGGGCAGGGCGGGTGAGCGTCGACGGGCATATTGCGACGAGCCTTGAAACCTGGGTCGACGTGGAGACGGCGGCCATCGCCGTCGACGGCAGGCGGGTGACCGCCGAAAAGCGTGTCTACCTGATGCTGAACAAGCCGCGCGGCCTCGTCACCACCCGGCACGACCCGCAGGGCCGCCCGACGGTCTACGATTGCCTTGCCGGGCTCGACCACACCCATCTTTCGCCGGTCGGCCGGCTCGACAAGGCGAGCGAGGGGCTGCTGCTCTTCACCAACGATACCGAATTCGCGCAGGCGCTGCTCGATCCCGAGACCCATGTGGCGAAGACCTACCATGTGCAGGTGGACCGCCATGTGGATGTGGCGGCGCTGGACGCCCTGACGGCGGGCGTGCGGCATGACGGCGAGTTCCTGCGGGCGAGGCGCGCGCACCTCCTTCGCGAGGGCGGGCGGAACGCCTGGCTGGAGATCGAGCTGGAGGAGGGGCGCAACCGCCAGATCCGGCGGATGCTGGAGGCGCTGGATATTGCCTGCCTTCGCCTCCTGCGCGTCTCCATCGGCAATCTCGCCCTTGGCGACCTCGAAAAGGGCGCCGTGCGGCCGCTGACGGAGGCGGAGGTGGCGGACCTTCGCCGCCTTGCCGGGAAAACCGCTTTGTGAAAGACAATTGCCGCCATGCCTTGCGGCGTGCAGAAGAGGACATTCGACAATGCCTGCCAATCCGCGTTCCATCGCCCAGCTTTCCGTGCTTCTGCAATCGGGCGCGCTCGATCCTATCGCGCTGCTGGAGGAGACGCTGGACGCGGTGGAAGTGTACCCCGACAAGGCGATCTTCACGGTGCTGACGAAGGAGCGGGCGAGGGCGGAGGCCGAGGCCTCCCGCCGACGGTTGCGCGAAGGGCGTTCGCTCGGCGTGCTCGACGGCGTGCCGATCGCCTGGAAGGACCTCTTCGACATGGCGGGCCTGCCGACGACGGCCGGCTCGCGCGTGCTGGCGGACGCGGCGCCCGCCGAACGGGACGCGGCCGTGGTGCGGGCGCTGGCCGGGGCCGGGATGGTCAGCATCGGGCGGGTCAACATGAGCGAGTTTGCCTTTTCCGGCCTTGGCATCAACCCGCATTACGGCACGCCGCGCAATCCGGCAGCGCCGGCCGGCGAGCACCGCATTCCCGGCGGCTCGTCCTCGGGCTCGGCGGCTGCCGTCGCCGCCGGCCTCGTTCCTGTCTCCATCGGCACGGATACCGGCGGCTCGGTGCGCATCCCGGCCGCCTTCACCGGCATCGTCGGCTACAAGGCCTCGCGCGGGCGCTATTCCATGGAGGGCGTCTTCCCGCTCGCCCGCACCCTCGATTCGCTCGGGCCGCTCTGCCGCACCGTGCAGGATGCCGTCTGGGTGGATGCCGCCATGCGCGGCCGACCGGCCAGCGAAGCGCTGCCGCGCGCCGACCTTGCCGGGCTTTCCCTTGTGATCCCCGAGACCGTGTTCTTCGATGGCGCGGAGCCGGAGGTGGTCGCGGCCTTCGAGGCCGGCGTCGAACGGCTGGCGAAGGCCGGCGCGCGCATCCGCCGCGAGGCCTTCCCGGAATTTGCCGAGATCTTCGCGGTGATGGCGCGGCACGGTGCGCTGGTGACGGCCGAGGCCTTCGTGCTGCACCGCGAGCGCATCAAGGGCGAAGCGGCCGCAGGCATGGACCCGCGCGTCGTCAAGCGCACGCTGCTCGGCGAGAAGATCACGCTGGCCGATTATCTGGAAACGCAGGCCGCCCGCGAAAGGCTGACGGCCGCCGTCGAGGCGCGGCTCGGGCCGGAAAGCCTGCTGATCAGCCCCACGCTGCCGCATGACGCCCCGCTCACCCAGCCGCTGGTAGACGACGAGGAGCTGTTCTTCGCCACGAACGGCAAGACGCTGCGCAACACGCTCGTCGGCAATTTCCTCGACTGGTGCGGCGTCTCGCTGCCCTGCGGGACGGGGGCCGCGGGCATGCCGGCGGGCCTTCTCGTCTCGGGGCCGAGGGGAAGCGACGCGCGGGTTCTCGCCGTCGCCTCCGTTGTCGAAGGGCTCGTCGGCTAGGCTTACTTGCCGAGCCAGACGGTGCCGGTCTTGTTGACGACCGGCACGCCGACGGCGTTGCCGTATTCGGTCCAGGAGCCGTCATAATTGCGGGCGTCGTAGCCGAGCAGGCGCTTCAGCGCGAACCAGGTGTGGCTGGAGCGCTCGCCGATGCGGCAATAGGTGATCACCGGCTTGCTGCCGTCGATGCCTTTTTCGGCATAGATGCGGCGGATCTCGTCGAGCGGCTTGTAGGTGCCGTCCTCGTTGACGATGGTCGCCCACGGCACGTTCTCGGCGCCGGGAATGTGGCCGGCGCGGATCGACAGTTCCTTCACGCCTTCCGGCGCGAAGACCTTGCCGAGATATTCGTCGGGCGAGCGGATGTCGACCAGCTTGCCGTCGATGCGGCCCTCGGCGAAGTCGAGCGTGTTGACGAGGCGGGCGCGCAGGCTGTTGTCGCGCTCGGGCAGTTCGAGGCTGGTCGCCTCGTAGGCGGGCACCTCGGCCGTCAGCGGCAGGCCGCGGGCTTCCCACAGCCTGCGGCCGCCGTCGAGCAGCTTTGCCCGCTCGCCGAAGCCGTAGACGTCGAGCACCCAGACGCCCCAGGCGGCGAACCAGTTGTTGTGGTCGCCGTAGATGATGACGGTCGTATCCTTGTCGACGCCCGCCCGGCGAAGCTGTTCCTGCAACTTCTCGCGCGAGGCGATGTCGCGGTTGACGGTGTCGACGAGGTCGGTGTGCCAGCTGAGGTCGACGGCGCCGGGGATATGGCCCTTCTCGTAGACGCCGGTATCGACGCTCACCTCGAAGACCCGCACCTTGGGGTCGTCGAGATGGTCCTTCAGCCAGTCCACGGTCACAAGCGAATCGGTTGCTGCTTTCGTCATGATGCTTTCCTTTCCGTCAGTCGTTGAAATGGCGGCCTTCCGTGACCTCGGCCACGTAGCCGGCGCGGATGGCGAAATCGCCGAAATGCTCGCCCGGTTGCCGCTCGCGGGCGAAGTGGCCGATCACCGTGCCGAGAAGCTCGAGGATCGCCGGCTCTGCCACGTTCTCCAGCACCATCTTGTTGAGGCGCTGGCCGGCAAAACCGCCGCCGAGATAGAGGTTGTACTTGCCGGGCGCGCGGCCCGTCAGCGCGATCTCGGCGATGTAGGGCCGTGCGCAGCCGTTCGGACAGCCGGTCATGCGGATGGTGATGGGCTCGTCCGACAGGCCGTGCTCGGCGAGGATGGCGTCGATCTTCGTGATCAGCGTCGGCAGGTAACGCTCGCTCTCGGCCATGGCGAGGCCGCAGGTCGGCAGCGCCACGCAGGCCATGGAATTGCGCCTGAGGCCGCTTCCGCCGTTGAGCCTGTCGAGCCCGTGCGCCTTCAGGAGCGTGTCGATCTTCGGCCGGTCGGCGCGGTCCACCTCGGCGATGATGAGGTTCTGGTTGGGCGTCACGCGGAAGGTGCCGCGATGAGCCTCGGCAATGGCGCGTATGCCGTCGAAGAGCGCGAGGTTCTCGAAATTCTTCACGCGGCCGTTCTCGATGCGCAGCGTATAGTGCTCGCGCCCGTCCTCGCCGCGCTGCCAGCCGAGCGTGTCGCCGTTGGTGGTGAAGGCGTAGGCGCGCGCCTCGCCGAGGGAAAAGCCCAGCCGGTCCTCGATCGCCGCCTTGATCCAGTCGAGCCCCTTGTCGTCCACCGTATATTTGAAGCGGGCGCGGCTGCGGTCGGCGCGGTCGCCGTAGTCGCGCTGCACGCCCATGACGGCGTCGCAGGTCTCGATCACCTTGTCCTTGGGAACAAAGCCGATGACGCTGGCAAGGCGCGGATAGGTCTTCGGCGCCTGGTCCGTCCGCCCCATACCGCCGCCGACTGCAACATTGAAGCCGAGGAGCCGGCCCTTTTCGACGATGGCGATGAAACCGAGGTCCTGCGCGTAGACGTCAATATCGTTGACGGGCGGGATGACGAAGCCGATCTTGAACTTGCGCGGCATGTAGGTGCGCCCGTACATCGGCTCTTCCGGCCCGTCGCCCCGCGTCTGGCGCTCCTCGCCGTACCAGATTTCCGGATAGGCGCCGGTCTTCGGCGTGGCGTGGTCGCTTGCGCCCTTGGCGAGCGCGTAGACCTCGGCGTGCAGCGCCGAAAGCTCGGGATTGATCGAGGCCATGACGCCGCGCGCGTCGTCGCCACAGGCCGCCTTGGTGTCGAGCGCGACGTCGTTCAGCCCCTGCATGACGGCGCGCAGGTTTTTCTTGTGGATGTAGTGGAACTGGAAGGTCTGGCGTGTCGTCAGGCGCAGCATGTCGCCGGCATAGGCACGTCCCAGCGCATCGAGCTTCAGCCATTGCGCGGGTGTCAGCACGCCGCCGGGAAGGCGCACGCGCGCCATGAAGCGATAGGCGGGCTCCAGCTTCTGCCGGCGCCGCTCGTCGCGGATGTCGCGGTCGTCCTGCTGGTAGACGCCATGGAACTTCATCAGCTTGATGTCGTCGCCGGGAACGGCTGCGGTCAGCGGCGCAGCGAGCCCCTCGGCGATGGTGCCGCGCAGCTGGTCGCTGTTTGCCTTCATCGTCTCGTCCGGCGTGAGCCTTTCGAGGGGCTGGGAGATGTCGTGGCTGCGGTCGGTTTCAAGAAGGGTCATGTCGGTCCTCAATAGACGTCGATCTGGTAGCGGCGGCTTTCCTGCAGTGCGGCGAGGTATTCCTCGGCGGCGGCCTTGCCGCGCCCGCTTTGCTCGGTGACGATCGCCAGGAGGGCGCGGTGGACGTCGGGCGCGAGCTTGGCCCCGTCGCCGCAGACATAGAGATGCGCGCCCTCTTCCAGCCAGGCGTAGACGTCGCGGGCCTCTTCCAGCAGCCGGTGCTGCACATAGGTCTTTTGCGCCCCGTCGCGCGAGAAGGCGACGTTCATGCGGGAGAGCACGCCGTCCTTCAGGAAACCCTGCCATTCCGTCTGGTAGAGGAAGTCGCTGTCGAAGTTGCGCTCGCCGAAGAAGAGCCATGCGCGGCCGTCCGCGCCTTGCGCCTCGCGCTCCTGCAGGAAGGCGCGGTAGGGGGCGACGCCCGTGCCCGCGCCGATCATGATGATCGGCGCATCGTCCGCCGGCAGGCGGAAGCGCGGGTTCTCCTGCACATAGACGGGCAGGACGGTTTCCGGCCCGGCGCGGCGCGAGAACTGGCCGGAGGCGACGCCGAAACGCTCCTCGCCGTTCATTGCATATTGCACGGTGGAGACCGTCAGATGGACCTCGTCGGGAACGGCCGTCGCGGAGGAGGCGATGGAGTAGAGCCGTGGCTGGAGCGGGCGAAGGCCGGCGGCGAGCGCCGCCGCATCGACACCCCTTACCGGGAAGCGGCGCACGATATCGATGACGTGGTTTTCGCGCAGGAATGCCGAGCGGGCATCGCCCGTCAGTTCCTTCAGCTCCGCCGAGCCCGTCACCTCGGCCCACTGGTCGAGGAAGCGCGGGGTAGCGGCGGTGATTTCCAGAACGCCACCGAGCGCCTCGCTGAGCGTCGTCGCCTCGCCCTTGAGCGTCAGGGGCTCGGCGCCGGAAAGATCGAGCGCCGACAGGAGGCTTTCGACGAGCGCCGGATCGTTGCGCGGCACGATGCCGAGGGCGTCGCCTGGCGCGAAGGAGAGGCCGGAGCCCTCCAGCGAGAGTTCGATATGCCGCGTCTCCTTGCTCGATCCCCGGCCGGTGAGCGCCAGGTTCTCGATGACGATGGCCGTGAAGGGGTTGCGCTTGTCGTAGGCTGTGGCAACGGATACGGCCGGGCTGGCGGCGGGTGTCGCGGCGACGGCGCGCGGCGGGGCGAGCAGGCCCACGGCCGTCTCGATCCAGCCGGCGGCGGGGTCGTCATAGTCGACGTCGCAGTCGATGCGCGGGTGCAGGCGCTCGGCGCCGAGTTCGGCAAGGCGCTCGTCGATCCGCCGGCCTGCGCCGCAGAAGAATTCGTAGGTGGAATCGCCGAGCGCCAGCACGGCATAGCGCAAGCCCTCGAGCTTGGGCGCCTTGCGGCTTTCGACGAATTCGAAGAAGCCGGCGGCGGAGGTCGGCGGCGCGCCCTCGCCATGGGTGGAGGCGACGATGAGAAGGTCCTGCTCCTCCTTCAGCCGGCGCGGCTTGTAGTCGGCCATGTCGGCGAGGACCGGGGCGAAACCGGCCGCGCGTGCCGCTTCGGCAAGGCGGGTGGCGACGCCCTTGCCGTTGCCGGTTTCGCTGCCGAAAAGGATGGTGAGCGTGCGCACGGGGGCGGCCGCGGCGAGCGTTGCCGGATCGAGGCCGGCGGGCACGAGATGGGTCGCATCGGGACGGCCGGCATCGGCAAGGCCGGCGAAATAGCCGCTCAGCCAGAGCGCCTGCTGGGGCTTAAGCTGGGTGGCGACGGTGCGCACCGTCTTCCACTGTTCTTCGTTCAGCCCAGGTCCGTTGAATTCCACGACAGTCATGCGTCCGCTCGCCTCCTGAGGCCGGAAAACCGGCATTTCCAAAGAGTTCGCGGGCACTATTGGTGGCCGTTCTGAGGTGTGACAAACGAATGATATTGTCCGCTGACTGCAAGAAAATTGCAGTCAACTCATCTTGAGACGCGTGTTCCAAAGGGGTGGGGAAGGGCGTTTCAGGCGTTTTGCCGCGAGCGGATTTCTTGGGACAACGTTCCCTTTGCTCAAGTGCAACTTTTTTCGACTTTTCGGCCGTCCGGCTAGGCGGAAACCTGCTTCAGGCCGGAAAGGGCGTGCTGCACGTCCCGGCGGCCTTGCGACGATTCCGCATAGACGGCATAGACGGGATAGGTGAATTCGGGCGCGCCTTCGACCCTTTCGAGCGTGCCCGCCGCAAGGTAGGGCGCCACCGTCCCCTTGCGGAAATAGCCCGTGCCGCCGACGCGCAGTATATAGTGAAGGGCAAGCAGGCCGAAATCCACCTGAAGCGCCGGCTCGGCGAAACCGGCCTGCCCGAAACCGGACTGACCGGCAAACTGCGTGCCCCATTCGACGCGCACATGGTCTGGCGCCTCCCCCTCCTTCAGCCCGGCGACGTTCTGCACCAGGATGAGCTGCTCTTCCTCCAGCAGATCGATCCGGAAGCCCGGCATCAGCTTCGGCGCATAGAGCACGGCGACATCGAGCACGCCCGTGCGCAACTGCTCCAGCAACTGGTCGGGAATGCCCACGCGGGCATGGACGGCGATATGCGGGCAATTGCCCTTCATCCAGACGAGCCATTCCAGCATGAGCGGGTTCCACAGGCTCATCTCCCCGCCGACAGCCACGACCGCGGTGCGGCCGGGCGGCACGGTAAGCTGCTGGCGCGCCCGCTCCCACACCTGCACGAAGGACTGCGCGAAACGCTCGAATTCGCGGCCCGCCGGCGTGAGCGCTGCACCGTTGCGCGTGCGCAGGAAGAGCTTGCGGCCCAGCGCCTCCTCCAGCGTGCGGATGCGCGCGCTCACGGTGGTCTGGGTGATATGCAGCCGTTCGGATGCCTTCAGGAAGCTGCCGGTATGCACGATCTCCAGAAAGGTGCGCGCCCGGTCGATATCCATGCAATCATCCTTCAGTGCAATTTTTTTGTCCTGATACTATAGTCCTTTTCATCCGAAAGCCCATTGGCGAATGCGAAAACCCGCCCGCGGTCTTTCGCGGGCGGGTTCGGTCCGGGGGCTTTCCGCCGGGCGGTCAGAACTCCTGCCATTCCGCCCGGGTGTCGAGGGCCGCATTGCCGCTGAAGGCGGCGGCGACCTTGCGGCCGAGCGCACGGGCAGGCGAATCCTGCTCGCGTGCCGCCTTTGCGCTTGGGGCTTTCGCCGCCGGCATGCTGGCGAGGCGGAACTGGCCGACAAGGTCGCGAAGGCGAACCGCTTCCGTTGCCAGCGAATTGGATGCCGCGTTGGACTGTTCCACCATCGCCGCGTTCTGCTGCGTCGTCTGGTCCATGGCGTTGACGGCCGTGTTGACCTCCGCAAGCCCCACGGACTGTTCCTTTGCGGACGAAGCGATTGACTCCATGTGGGTATTGATCTCGATGATGAAGCCGCTGATGGTCTTCAGCGCCGAACCCGCATCGCGCACCAGCTTCACGCCGATGTCCACCTGGCTGGAGGAATTGTGGATCAGCTCCTTGATCTCCTTGGCCGCCTGTGCGGAGCGCTGTGCGAGCTCGCGCACCTCCTGTGCGACGACGGCAAAGCCCTTTCCGGCCTCGCCCGCCCGCGCGGCCTCCACGCCGGCGTTCAGCGCAAGAAGATTGGTCTGGAAGGCGATCTCGTCGATCACGCCGATGATGTTGGAAATATGCTGCGCGCTGTCTTCGATCTTGCGCATCGCTTCCTCGGCGTGAGAGACGACCTGCGCGGACTGGGCGGCCGCGTGGTTGGCCTTCCCCGCAACGCCACGGGCCTCCTCCGTGCGCTTGTTGGAGTTGGCGACGTTGACGGTGATTTCGTCGAGCGCTGCCGCGGTCTCCTCGAGCGAGGCCGCCTGCTGCTCGGTGCGCTTGGAAAGATCGTCCGTGCCGGCGGCGATCTCCCGCGTTCCCTCGTCGAGCGTCGAGATGGCGTTCGAGATATCGCTGAGCGTCGTGCTGAGTTGAGCGACCGACTGGTTGAAGTCGTGGCGCAGCGGCTCGAAATCCGGCGCGAAGGTCTCATTGATCTGGAACGCGAGGTCGCCTGAAGCAAGGCGCCTGAGCCCAGTGGCAAGACCGGACGTGGCCACGCGCAGCCGTTCGGCTGCATTGGCCTCGGCCCTTTCCTGCATGGTGATCCGTTCGGCTTCGGCGCGGTTGCGTCCTTCCGCGGCTTCCTCCTCCAGACGCCGATTGGCGATGGCGCTCTGACGGAACACTTCGAGTGCCTTGCCCATGTCGCCGATCTCGTCATTGTTGCGCGCAAGGTCGATTTGGGTGTCGAGCTGACCGTCGGCGACGAGGCCCATGGATGCGCCAAGCCGCGACATGCCGCCGATGATGCGCCTGAAGGTCACGTAGCCGACGAGGGCGAACATCAGTGCGAGGGCGGACATGGCCGTTACGATGAGCAACCAGCAGAGGTTGGCCCGCCCGTTGGCCTCGTCAATGACGTCTTGCGTGCGCGCCTCCATCTTCTCGAAGAAGGTATCGACCGGCTGCATCACGTTGGCCTTGAACTTGTGATAGTCGGGCGAGTTGAGCATCCGGGTCGCTTGTTCGCGCGCTTGCGGGCCGAGGGTGGCGGCGTTGTCGACAAGCGTCATCGCCTCGGTCTCCAGCTTGATGAGCGCGTCCGAGCGCCTGCCGGCCTCATCGAGAAGGCCGAATTCCGCGTCGGTGAAGCCGGCCTGCTTCATCAGGTCGTGCAGCGAGACGGCCGGGCCGTCCGGCCGCGGCTTGGCGACGCCCCCGGCGACGAAGTCCCAGTAGATCCGTTCATAGCTTTCAGGCCGCGGCCGCGTGCCGTTGCGAATTTCGATGACGGCATTGTACTGGTCCTTGAAGGCCGGATCGCCAGTTTCGGCATAGGTGCGTACCATGCGCGTCAGGTCGTCCGATGATTGCCGGAAGCCGTCGGCGAGCACATAGGACTGGTATTTCCGCTCATAGGCCCGCGTGACGTCGTCGGCTGCGCCGGCATATTCCCACAGGCTCACCACGAGCCCTGCCATCACCACGCCGGTAGCCGACGCCAGGGCGATGAATTGCGACTTGATTCTCATAATGGTCATTCCCGACGTGGACACATCTTTCCTGCCGCGCCGAAATCATTTCGGCCGTCACGAATACATGCCACCGATGAGTGCAGTGCCGACAGCATCGCCGGGATAGCTATAGACTGTCGGAGTGAATGGTTAGCAAATTCGTAAAACGCCGCAGATTTGGTCTAAGAACACGCAATTTCTTCTCCCTAATTCTAGGGATGTCGAACTTTCAATTTTATGTTGTGGTGGCAATCCTATCACTAATTTTATCGTATCAAGTAATTCATGAATAAATACCTATATACTCGCATCAATACACATATGTAGATCTGTAATAAAATAAAGGCGCGCGTAAGGCCCTGCCGGCAGCGTGAAACTTGCGTATAGTCAGAAAAGAAGATGTATATCGCGATACGATATATTTCTGAAAGGAACCGTTCGCCCCGGAAACGAGGGGTGCAGGCCCGGGACTTGCGCCTTGCCAGCGGCCTTGCCGGGGTCTATCGACGGCGAAACGCACGTCGAGGAACTGCCATGCACCACATCGGAAAAATCGAGGCGGCCGACAAGCCGGGCTTCTACCGTGAGCTTCTGGCGCAGGCAGAAGGCCTCCTGCACGGCGAGCGCGACGCCATCGCCAACGCGGCCAATCTTGCCGCGCTGATCTTCGATGCCGTCGAGGACCTCAACTGGGCCGGCTTCTATTTCCTGAAATCGGAGAGGGAACTGGTGCTCGGCCCGTTCCAGGGCAAGGTGGCGTGCGTGCGCATTCCGGTCGGCAAGGGTGTGTGCGGCAGCGCGGTCGCCGAGCGGCGCAGCCAGCGCGTCGAGGACGTCGACGCCTTTCCCGGCCATATCGCCTGCGACGCCGCTTCGCGCTCGGAACTCGTCGTGCCGCTCATCAGGGACGGCGCCGTCCTCGGCGTCCTCGATCTCGATAGTCCCTCGCCAGGCCGCTTCATGCCGGAAGACCAGGCCGGTTTCGAGGCGCTCGCCGCGCTCTACGTCGCGGCGAGCGATCCTTAAATCCCTAGTGGGTGGTGGTGCCGGACGGTTCGCTCGCCTTGGGGGCGATGCCGGCGGCCTGCTCGCAAATCTCCACATGCCGCGCCAGTGCCGTGTTGGACAGCACCGCGCTGATGGTAGTGATGTCGCGGCCCTGGTACTTGGGGGTCTGCTGGGCGGCTTTCAGCCTTTCCAGAAGGGTAAGACGGCTCATGGCATCCTCCTTTTGAGCGGTTGAGGTTGAAGCTCGAAGGCTCAGGCGGCCTTCTTGCCGGCGTCGAACGGGATCTCGATGTCGACGGCAAGCGTGGAGACCTGCGCGCCGCGTTCCATCTTGATGGAGACCTTTTCGTCGTCGACCTGCATGTGCTTGGAAATCGCTTTGAGGATTTCGTCGCGCAGCTTGTTGACGAGGTCGGAGTCGCCGGTGGCGGCGCGCTCGTGGGCGAGCAGCACCTGCAGCCGCTCGCGGGCGGCCGGGGCCGACTGGGCGCGGGAGAAGAAGCGGAAAGGATTCATGCCGCCTTCCTTCCGAAGATCTTGCCGAGGAAGCTGCGCTTGTCGCCCGGCACCGTGACCGGCAGGGTCTCGCCTTTCAGGCGCCGCGTCGCCTCGAAATAGGCGAGCGCCGGAGCGCTGCGGCCGTCGGCGAGGGTAACGGGCGCGCCGACGTTCGAGGCGCGCAGCACGTCCATGCTTTCGGGAATGATGCCGAGCAGCGGGATCGACAGGATCTCCAGCACGTCCTCGACCTTCAGCATGTCGCCGCGCTCGGCGCGGGCCGCGTCGTAGCGGGTGAGCAGGAGGTGCTTTTCGATGCGCTCGCCGTTCTCCGCCTTCAGCGTCTTGGAATCGAGAAGGCCGATGATGCGGTCGCTATCGCGCACCGAGGAGACTTCCGGATTGGTGACGACGATGGCGACGTCGGCGTGGCGCATGGCGAGCGTCGCGCCGCGCTCGATGCCGGCGGGGCTGTCGCAGATCACCCAGTCGAACGCGTTCTTGAGGGCGGCGATGACCTTCTCGACGCCTTCCGGTGTCAGGTTGTCCTTGTCGCGGGTCTGCGAGGCAGGCAGCAGGTAGAGCGTCTCGACGCGCTTGTCGCGGATCAGCGCCTGGGTGAGCTTTGCCTCACCCTGGATGACGTTGACGAGGTCGTAGACCACGCGCCGTTCCGCGCCCATGACGAGATCGAGGTTGCGCAGGCCGACGTCGAAATCCACGACCACGACCTTCTCGCCGTTCTGCGCCAGCGCGGCGCCCAGAGCTGCCGACGACGTCGTCTTGCCGACGCCGCCCTTGCCCGATGTGACAACGATTACCTTGCCCATATACGTCTCCAGTAAATGGCTGCTCGCCTTGTTGTTCAGCCGAGTGTCGCGGCCTTGATCGTTTCGCCTTCGAGCCAGATCTGCACGGGCTTGCCGCGCAGTTCCGGTTCCATGTCGTCCGCCGTCTTGTAGAAGCCGTCGACGGCGATCAGCTCGGCCTCGAGCTTGCGGCAGAAGATGCGCGCCGAGGCATTGCCCGTCGAGCCGGCCATCGCCCGGCCGCGCAAGGGGCCGTAGACGTGGATCGAGCCGCCGGCGACCACTTCGGCGCCCGAGGCGACCGAGCCAACGATGGTGACGTCGCCTTCCGGAAAGAAGATCGACTGGCCCGAGCGGACCGGCCGCGTCACGACCAGCGAGGGCGTTACGCCCACCGGCGCCGGCATGGCGGGAACCGCCGGTACAGGCGTGGCCGGGCCGGCCGCTTCCGCCGGTTCGCTCTCCGGCGCCTCGATGTCGCCGGCCGGGCGGCCGTCGGTCATGGCCGGCGGCAGGTCGGGGCCGAGCAGCGAGGAACGTGCGCCCTCGATGCCCATGACGCGCACGTTGCGCGCCCTCAGCGCCTCGACCAGCATGTGAAGCTCCGAGCGGTCGATGCCGAGGCCGTCGACGTCGAGCACGACCGGGCGGCGCAGGAAGAAGCCGGCCGAGCGGGCGGCGAGGTCGTCGAGGCGCACCAGCCAGTCCTCGAAGGGCAGCTCCGGGGTCAATGCAAGCGCAAGGAAGGACCGCCCCTTGAGGCGGATCGGCCGGGGTTGAGTTAACACGTCAGTCATCTTGGTTAATTTTCAGTTGCTTCGATGTAGCGGTGGAATGGTTAACAAATGGTTAACGGATTGCCGGGCCGAAGCCGCGCAGCGCCCAGCGCGTGCCCTCGCTCGAAAGCGAAAGCAGGCAGAAAGGCTCGGCATCGATGCGCCAGACCGAGGAGAGCGGCGCGCCGAGAACATGGGCGAACAGGAGCTTGAGGATGACGGGATGCGTCACGGCGAGCCGGTGCCCGCCGGTGCCGTGCAGGCTTTCCAGCCAGACGGCGGCTCGCGCCTGCGCCGTTTCGAACGATTCGCCGCCATGCGGCGCGGCCGCCGGATCCGCCATCCAGCGCCGAAGGTCCTGCGGCGCCTCGGCGGCGATGTCGGCAAGGGTGCGGCCCGTCCAGCGGCCGAAATCGACGTCTGCGAGGGCAGGGCAGGCAACGGCATCCGGCGCGAAGGCCGCCGCCGTTTGCGCCGCACTCGCCTCCGGCCCGTGCAGCACCGTCTCGAAGCGCCCAAGCGTGGCGGCAAGGCGGCTTGCCCGCTCCGCTTCGCCCGCCGGCAAGGGTTCGTCGGAGGAGAATCGGGCCTGCCGGAGGGCGGGCGTCGCGCCGCGGCAGAGCACGGTCAGGCGGCTCGCGCGGGCGGCCGTGGATGGCATCGTCACTCTTTACCCCTTTCAAGTCGTCTTTTGCCGCCGAATCGGCCGGCAAGTCCGCGGATTTCATTGACATGGGGGAAACACCGTTGATAGATATTCTTCCTGTCTCGGGAAGCCAGTGGAATTCTGGCGCGGTCGCGCCACTGTAATCGCACATTCGCGAAAGCCAGACCTCGAGAGATTCAAATTCGCCCCACTAGCGAACGCGTATTCTGAGAGGGACCAAATGTCTGATATAACCTTGAGCCACGGCACGGCCGTAACGCCCATTCCCGCAGCGCAGCTCTTCCCCTGGGCTCTTTTCGGCGGCATCTTGATGCTGCTTGCGCTTTATTTCGTCAGCACCGAAGAAGGTGCCGCACGTCTCCTGTCGGGTCTGGAAGTTCACGAGTTCGTACATGACGGGCGCCACCTCCTCGGCTTGCCTTGCCATTGAGGTGACGACATGACTGGACACCTTTTGCTGAGAGGCATGATCGCCGGCCTCGTCGCCGGCCTCATTGCCTTCGGTTTCGCACGTCTTTACGGCGAACCGCAGGTCGACCGCGCCATCGCGTTCGAAGAGCTGATGGCCGCGGCGGAAGCACCCGCCGGTGCGCCCGAGGAACCCGAGGCGGTCAGCCGCCAGACGCAGGCCGGCATCGGCCTCTTCACCGGGGTCGTCACCTATGCCGTCGCCATGGGCGGCATCTTCTCGCTGGTCTTCGCCGGCCTTTACGGCCGCGTCGGTCGCCTCAGCCCGCGGGCGCTTGCGCTCGTTCTGGGCGCTGCCGCCTTCGTCGCCCTCGTCGTGGTTCCGGACCTCAAATATCCGCCGAACCCGCCGGCCGTCGGCGATCCCGAGACGATCGGCGTTCGCACCGGGCTGTTCTTCGTGACGCTCGCCGCTTCCATCTTCGCGATCTCCCTTGCCGTGGCCTTCGCCCGCCGTCTTGGCGAGCAGTGGGGCCGCTGGAACGGCGCGATCGTCGCCGGCATCGCCTATGTGGCGTTCCTGACGATCGTCTTCCGCCTCCTGCCGGCAATCAACGAAGTGCCGGAGAATTTCCCGGCGCTGACGCTCTACGAATTCCGCCTTGCGACAGTAGGGCTGCAAGCCGTTCTCTGGACGGCCCTTGCGCTCGTCTTCGGCTATCTGGCGGAACGCAGCCTCCAGCAGTCCGGCAACTATCGCGCACTCGCCGCGAAGTTCTGACTTTCGATCCAGCGAATGCCGCGGTCCGCCGCGGCATTCCGCCGGCCTGAAGAGGACCATCGCCTTGCGTCTGCTTCTTCTCCTGACGTTCATGGTCGCCGCTTGCGGCCCGGCCCTTGCCCACAGCAGCCGCGTATCCTCCTTCAACGCAACCGGCCTTGCCATTCCGAGCCTCTCGCACGGCGCCCTTGCGGTGCTGGACGAACACTACGGCGTCATCCTCGGTATCGCCGCCGGGGCCAGGGAAACCGACCCGGTCTTCCGCAAGCTGGAAAACTACGCGCGCATCCAGAACTACTATTGCCTGTGGGGCCTGGGGCCGCGGGCGATCGCCGACGAGGCGAGCCCCTTCAACGAATGTTCCCATGCCTATCTTTCCGCCGCGCGGATGCTGCTCCTGCACATGCGCGCCATGCCGAGCGTGGCGGCGGCGGCAGGCGATCTCGTCTCGACGATCGACGCCGAGCTGATCCGGCGCGGCAGCGCGCTGATCCTGTGCGAATATTCCGAAGAGCCCTTCTACACCAGCGCCTTCATCACGCCCCACTGGGAAAACGCGATCGAGCACAAGCCCACGCTGTTCGCCGCCGCCTCTCCCCTTCTTGCTGTGGCCGGGCTCGTCTTCCTGCGCTTGCGGCGCGTTACCTGAGCGCAATGTGCCGGACATGCTTCGCGGCGCATGGAATTTGTCCTCGCAAGGCATAGTCTGAGAATTTCCTGCCTGTGTTGGCGGCGCGATTGGCGCCAATATCCGGCAGTCCCGTCATTGAGGAGCAACCGATGCTGACCGCGATTCCGACCCGGCGAACCTTCCTTCAGGCAGGCGCCGCCCTTCTCGCCTCCACCGCCCTGCCGACCCTTGCCCGCGCGCAGGCCGCGCCCGCCGGCGGGCGGCTGATCGTGGCGGCCGACTCGGAGCCGAAGAACCTCAATCCGGCCATCGTCGCCTCCAACGGTGTGTTCTTCGTGGCGAGCAAGGTGATCGAGCCGCTGGCCGAGGCCTCCTTCGAGGGCAAGGATGGTCTTTCGCCGCGCCTTGCCACCGCCTGGGAAGGATCCGACGACGGGCTTTCCGTGACGTTCAAGTTGCGCGCGGGCGTGACCTGGCACGACGGCAAGCCCTTCACCTCCGCCGACGTCGCCTTCTCGGCTCTCAGCGTCTGGAAGCCCCTGCAGAATCTCGGCCGCATCGTCTTCGCCAATCTGGAGACCGTGGAAACGCCCGATGCGGCCACCGCCGTCTTCCGCTTTTCCAGGCCCACGCCGCTCCAGCTCATCCGCAACGCCCTGCCGGTCGTCAGCAGCGTCATTCCGAGACACCTCTACGAGGGCACGGACATCGCCACGAACCCGGCCAATACCCAGCTCGTCGGCACCGGCCCGTTCCGTTTCGCCGAATACAAGCCGGGCGAATATTACCGCCTGACCCGCAACGACGCCTATTGGGGCAAGCCGCAGCCGAACCTCGACGAGATCGTCTTCCGCGTCCTGCCGGACCGCGCCGGGGCGGGTGCCGCGCTGGAGGCGGAGGAGATCCAGCTCGCCGCCTTCTCCGCCGTGCCGCTCACCGACCTCGACCGCATCTCCAGGGTGCCGGGCATCAAGGTCATCACCAAGGGCTACGAGGCGCTGACCTACCAGCTCGTCGTCGAGATCAACCACCGCCGCAAGGAACTCGCCGACCTCAAGGTCCGCCAGGCCATCGCCCATGCCATCGACAGGAAATTCGTCGTCGACACGATCTTCCTCGGCTATGCGGCCGCCTCCACCGGCCCCGTGCCGAAGAACGCGCCGGAATTCTACGACGCCGACGTACCGACCTACGATTTCGACGTCGCGAAGGCCAATGCGCTGCTCGACGAGGCGGGCTATGCCAAGGATGCGGACGGCAAGCGCTTCTCGCTGAAACTGCGTCCGGCGCCCTATTTCAACGAGACGCGCCAGTTCGGCGATTACCTGCGCCAGGCGCTCGCCGCCGTCGGCATCGATGCGGAAATCGTCAACGCCGATTCGGCCGCGCACCAGAAGGCGGTCTATACCGACCACGATTTCGATCTCGCCGTCGCCCCGCCGGTCTTCCGCGGCGATCCGGCGATCTCCACCACCATCCTCGTCCAGTCCGGCATTCCGGCCGGCGTCGGCTTCTCCAACCAGGGCGGCTATGCGAATGCCGAGCTCGACGCCGTCATCGCCAAGGCGGCCGAGACCATCGATACCGCCCGGCGTACCGAGCTCTACAGCCAGTTCCAGAAGCTCGTCGCGGCCGACCTGCCGCTGATCAACGTCGCCGAATGGGGCTTCATCACGGTCGCCCGCGACAGCGTGCTCAACGTCGCCAGCAACCCCCGCTGGGCCGTCTCCAACTGGGCCGATACCGCGCTTCAGGGGTGATGGGAATCGTGGCGAGCCCTTTCTTTCGGCCCAAGACCCCTCCCCAACCCCTCCCCACAAGGGGGAGGGGCCTAACGCGCCGCTCCCTTTGCGGAACAATGGGAAGGAAGGGCAAGCCCCCTGCTTTCTCCCCCCTTGTGGGGGAGATGCCGGCAGGCAGAGAGGGTCTTCGCAGGCGGCTGTATCGCTCAATTTCCGACCACTGGCAGGCGGCATGAACCGCGCGCTCCGCCTCATCGCACGCCGCGCGCTCGCCAGCATCCCGGTGCTGCTGATCGTCGTCGTCCTGACGTTCCTGCTCCTGGAGACGGCGGCGGGGGATGCGGTGGATGCCTATCTTCTTTCCATCGGCGGCGGGGACGCCTCGGTCGCGCAGTCGCTGCGCGCGGCCTACGGGCTCGACCAGTCCATGTCGGCGCGGCTGTGGGTCTATCTTTCCTCGCTCGCCCGGCTCGATCTCGGCTGGTCCGTCGCCTTCGACCGGCCGGTGCGCGACCTCATCGTCGAGCGCCTGCCGAATACGCTGCTGCTGATGGGCAGCGCCACCGCGCTGTCCTTCGGGCTCGGCTCGGCGCTCGGCATCCTCGCCGGCGCGCGGCCGGGCAGCTTTCGCGACCGGGCGCTGTCGACGGTTTCGCTCGTGCTCTATGCGATCCCGAGCTTCTGGCTTGGCCTCGTCCTCAGCATCGTCTTCGCCGTGCAGTTGCGCTGGCTGCCGACCTCGGGGATCGAGACCATCGCCTCTGGCCGCACCGGCCTTGCTCGCGCGGTCGATATCGCCGTCCATCTCGCGCTTCCCGTCGGCACGCTGGCGCTCATCTACATGGCGCTGTTCCTGCGCGTGATGCGCGCCGGCATGGCGGAGGTCTGGGGCATGGATTTCGTGCTCTTCGCCCGCTCCAAGGGGCTTTCGCGCATGCGGATCGTGCTCCGGCACGTCGCGCGCAACGCGCTGCTGCCGCTCGTCACCATGCTCGGCCTGCAGGCGGCGGCGATGCTCGGCGGCAGCGTCGTCATCGAGAGCATCTTCGCCATTCCCGGCTTCGGCCGCCTTGCTCAGGAGGCCGTCAGCGGGCGCGACACGGCACTCCTTACCGGCATCATCGTCACGAGCGCGGTGCTGGTCATCGCGGTCAACCTCCTCGTCGACATCGTCTACGCCCTGCTCGATCCGCGCGTCGGTGCCACGGAGCGCGGCGCATGACGACGATGTGGCGATTGCTGGCGACCCCGGAAGGCGCGATCGGGCTTGCCCTTCTGGTGTGCGTTGCGCTCGTCGCCCTCTTCGCGCCGGTGCTTTCGCCGGGCGATCCGCTGCGTATTGCCGGCCGGGCGCTGACGACGCCGTTCAGCGATGCCGCCTTTCCGCTCGGCACGGACCGGCTGGGGCGCGACGTGCTGGCGGGCCTCATCCACGGCGCGCGCGCCTCGCTCGCCGTCGGCCTTGCCGCGGCGGCTGCGGCGCTCGCCATGGGCCTGTGCGTGGGGCTTGCGGCGGGCTTTGCCGGGGGGCTCCTCGACGAGGCGCTGATGCGCGTGGTCGATGCTTTCCAGATCGTGCCGGGCTTCCTTCTGGCGCTTGCCTTCGTCAGCGTCGTCGGCCCCTCCGTGCCGGTGGTGGTGCTGGCCATCGCGCTGGGCGCCTGGGCCGATCCGGCGCGGCTCACCCGGGCGCAGGTCCTCTCCGTCCGCGAGCGCGACTATGTCGCCGCTGCACAGGTCGCCGGCATGCATCCGGTGGAGATCGCCGTCCGGGAAATCCTGCCGAACGTGCTGCCGCCGGTGCTGGCGCTCTCGGCGATCATCGTCGCCGCCGCCATCCTCACCGAGGCCGCGCTGTCCTTCCTCGGCCTTGGCGATCCGAACGTGGTCACCTGGGGCTCGATGATTGCCGAAGGGCGCAACGTGCTGCGCTCCTCGCCCTGGCTGTCGATCTTCCCGGGCATCGCGCTCGTCGTCACGGTCGTCGGCGTCTATCTGCTCGGCGAGGGGCTGACCCGGGTGCTTTCCGGCCGGAGGGCAGCGGCATGACGGCGCTCTGCGAAATCCGCGGTCTTTCCGTCGCCTATCCCGGCGCGTCCATGCCCGCCCTTGACGGCGTCGACCTCGATATCCGCGCCGGCGAGCGGCTGGCGATCATCGGCGAAAGCGGTTCGGGCAAGAGCACCCTTGCCCGGGCGCTCGCCGGCCTCCTGCCGGAAGGCGCGAGGGTGGCGGGCGACATGCGCTGGGCGGGAGGCGAGCCACCACAGCCCGGCCGCGACCTCGGCTTCGTCTTTCAGGATCCGGCGGCGAGCCTCAATCCGGTGCTGACGATCGGCGAGCAGGTGGCCGAAGGCGCCCGCCGGCACCTCGGCCTGTCGCGGCGACAGGCGCTTTCGCTCGCGGTGGAGATGCTGGAGAAGGTGCGGCTTCCCGATCCCGGAAAGGTGGCGAAGGCCTTTCCGCACCAGCTTTCCGGCGGCCAGCGCCAGCGCGTGGCGATCGCCGCCGCGCTGTCCGCGAAACCCGGCATGTTGATCGCCGACGAGGCGACGAGCGCGCTCGACATGGTGGTACAGGCGGAAATCGTCGCGCTGCTCGACGATCTCGTGCGCGCGGCCGGCATGACGCTGCTTTTCATCACCCACGATGTCGCGCTCGCCTCCGGCTTTGCCGACCGCGTCGCGATCTTCCGCAGGGGCGCGCTGGTCGAGACCGGCCCGACCCGGACGGTGCTCGCCGCCCCGGCGGCGGCCTATACGAAAACGCTGATTGCCAGTCATCGCGACCTTGCGACGCCGCCCCTCATTCGCGAGGCGGCGCCATGACCCTGCTTGTCGCCGAAGGCCTCAGCAAACGCTATGCCGCCGGCCGCGGCGTGACGGCACTTAACGGCGTCTCGCTTCACCTGTCGCCCGGAGAGACGCTCGGCCTGGCGGGCGCCTCGGGCAGCGGAAAGTCGACGCTGGCGCGCGTCCTCACGCGCCTCGTCGCACCGGACGCCGGCAGCGTCCGATTCGATGGCGAAGACTGGCTGGCGCTTTCCGACGCGCCGCTGCGCCGCAGGCGGGCCAGGATGCAGATGGTCTTCCAGGATGTGCTCGGCGCGTTCAACCCGCGCGCCACGGTCGCCTCCGCGCTGGAGGACCCCTTGCGCATCCACGCCGTCGTGCCGAAGGGCGAGCGGGCGCCCGAGGTCGCCGCGCTGCTCGACCGCGTCGGCCTGCCCGCCGACTATGCCGGCCGGTCGATCCGCGAGGTCTCCGGCGGCGAGCGTCAGCGCATCGCCATCGCTCGGGCCATCGCCACGCGGCCGGCGCTGATCGTGCTGGACGAAGCCGTCTCGGCTCTCGACGTCTCCGTGCGCGAAAAGATCCTCGAGCTGCTGGTGACGCTTCAGGAGGAGCGGGGCATCGCCTATCTCTTCGTCTCGCACGATCTGTCCGTGCTTGCTGCCGTCGCTCATCGCATTGCGGTCATGGAGGCGGGCCGGATCGTCGAGACCGGACCCACTTCCCGCGTGATCGCCGCTCCGCAATCGCCCGCCACGCGCGCGCTGGTGCGCGCCGTGCCGCGCCTTGTCATCGAGTAGTGTTTCGTCTCACGAATTGTGCGAATTCTCCGAAAGCCCCACAATTTTGATTGGGTTGTTGCAATGAACGTACGATATCGGGACAATCTTAGCCAGATCGAACGCGACCCTTCGGGCGCCGCATTTCGCATTGTTCAACGACCCGAATATCGTCGACTAGCTGCGAGATATCGTCGGCATTTATGTCGATCCGCCGGCCCACGCCATCGCATTTGGGCAAATCCAGGCGCTCGATCGCACCCGGCCGGGCCTGCCGGTGAAGAAGCGTCCACTCGGCACCACGATTTTGTACCTCAGGCGGCACGGCACGACCACGCTGTTTGCCGCCCCCAACGTGTTCGACGGCACCGTCATCGGCCGCAACATGAAGTGTCATCGAAATCTGGACCTCATTCGTTTCCTCAAAGACCATTAGCGCTGAGGTGCCGGACAGCGAGGCTGCAGGGTATCATCAGAGGAAAACCGATCCATGGCCCACGACGAAAGTTCACTCTCGGTAGGCCACGTGCACAATATGATGCAGCGAACAATCCTCGCGCCCGCGAAAGAAGCGATATCTTCCTTCATAAAAGGCATCGATTAGATCTGTTGGGCTTGTGCCGGTCCTTCCTATCGGCAACCCATCTCCGCATACAGAGTAACGACTATCCTGCCGCGGTGGGGACGTTTTGACGTCTCTTCTAGTTCAAGGTGCGATGCCCCGCGGCGAGCTTCTTGGCGGCATGATCCGCGAGCGCTTCCAACATCTGCCACGCAGGCAGGTTTTTCTGCGCAATTCGCTCATACGCCGCCACCAACAACCAGCCGATGGCCGCGACATCGTCAGCTTCCTTATAGGCTCTGTAGCGCGTAAAGCACGCTTTGACCCGTGCGGAAGGTTTCGCGTTTTTCGAACGGAGGCCCGCAGCGTAAACTTGTGCCTCGGTGTAGGAGTGCAAGATGCGGCGGTGGGTCTCACCCTGGCTTTTGCTTATCGCCTCGTCAACCACAAGAAGGGCTTGAACGAGATCGCTGGTTTCGTCTTGCACGTTACTTTTCTCCCCGCTTGCGGCCTTAGTCGACAGGTGCACCATAGTAAAAAAAAAGGCCCCCACGCGCGGGGGCTTTTACGAGAAAATCATGAGATCGTTTGGCCAAGAAACAAATCTGATATGGGACAAAACGCAGTCCGCATCAAGTCTAACGCACAGCCATTCACCTCTTGTAGCATTCGCCCCAGTCGAACGAGCAGCGGTAACAGGCAGCGCGCGGTAGGGCTATTCCATGGTGCCGAACCAGGGCTCAAACAAACTTCGCTGCTTCGAGACGGTGAACGCTTGTCCGCGCAGGTGTAATGATACGCCAGGATTCGGTTCGAAAATAGGAAAATCGTCTTCGCACCTGATCCGCCGCCGGGAACGCCTCCTTGACTGCCGCTCAGAATCTTCGATTCTGAGCGGCAGTCAGAGTGGAGGTCGGGCGCCGGCGGAATGTCGCCCGGCAACTGCGGATACATAATTCCCATCAATCGCTTAGCCGGGTCAGTCCTCCACTTCCGGCCGCACCGGATGGATTTCGGAGGC
>Ga0182737_1001314_pt1 | contig 25209 bp, 24 predicted proteins | sample eDN5th30CBELigOP_FD_128878 | JGI IMG/M metagenome (GOLD analysis project Ga0182737, IMG submission 128878) | Enriched Organic Plus compost microbial communities from Emeryville, California, USA - eDNA 5th pass 30_C BE-Lig OP (version 2) (version 2) ...
CGCACCATCGACCTGGACCTGGACCTGGCCCGCAGCCAGTCCTCCGACAACCCGGTCTACTACGTCCAGTACGCACACGCCCGGATCCAGAGCATCCTGCGCAAGGCAGCCGAGGAGGCGGCCGGGGAGGGGGACGCCCTGACCGCCCCCGTCGACCCGTCCGAGCGGGCTCTCGTCTCGAAGCTGCTCGGGTTCCCGGCCGAGGTCCACGAGGCGGCCGCCAAGCGGGCACCGCACCGCATCTGCGCCTACGCCACCGAGGTCGCCGCCGCCTTCCACGCCTTCTACCGCGACTGCCAGGTCGTAGGAGCGGACGGGGAGGGAGTCGAGGCCGCCCGCATCCAGCTCTGCGGCGTCGCGGCCGAGACGATCGCCCGCTCGCTGGGACTGCTCGGGATCTCGGCCCCGGACCGGATGTAGCCCCGGACCGGGGAGGTCTCGACTCGCGAGCTCCGGTCGCCCGGAGGGCCGGGCTAGAGGTCGAAGCGGGCCATGTCCCGCTCGAGTCGGTCGGATTCCTCGCCGCTTGGCCCCGGGGCCGGCGGGCCGCCGCCATCGCCGGGGCGGCGCCTTCGCCAGGCGATCACGGCCCAGGCCACGCCGGCCAGGCCGAGGCCGAAGCCGATGACCGGGACGGCGTAGGCCCACACGTCGATGCCGCGATTCTCGGGCAGGGCCAGGACCTGCCCGCCGTACTCGGCGACCAGGGCGTCCTTGATCTGCTCCTTGTCCTTGCCCTGGGCGATCAGCCGCCGGATGAAAACGCGCTCGCGTTCCGCCGCCGGCGAGTGCGAGAGCCCGAGCAGGGTGCCGCAGACGGGGCACATCACCTCGTCCTCGACCTCCGGCAGGCTCGCCCGGACGGGCGCATCCTGGGCGCCGGCCAGGGAGGGGGCCGCGAGCGAAGCGAAGACCGCGAGGAGCAGGGCGAGGCGCCTCACGAGGCCTCGTCTCCGTCCCCGAGGGCGGGGGCGGCGAACCGCTCGATCGCCGCCTCGTCCTTGAACGGGCCCGGGTAGTGAGCGACCAGGTTGCCATCCGGGTCGATCAGGAACGACTCGGGCACTCCGGTGGTCTCGAGCTCGGCGTCCGCGTAGTCGCCGCTGGCGTCCCGGAGCTGCGGGTACTCGACCTCGAACTCGCGCAGGAACTCGAGCGCGTCCCCGCTCAGGTCCTTGGTATCGATGCCGAGCACGGTGATGCGGTCGCGGTTTCGCTTCTCGAACCGGTCCAGGGCGGGTGACTCCTCCCGGCACGGAACGCACCAGGAGGCCCACACGTTCATCAGCACCCACTCCCCGCGGTGGTCCTCGAGCGAGCCCTCACCGCCCTCCGGGAGGGTCGGCAGGGCCATGGCTGGCACCGGCTCGCCGACGGCGAGCCCAGACTCGCCCTTCTTGACGAGGCCCCAGACGAGAAAGCCGAGCAGGGCCGCGACGGCGACCACGACGATTGCGGTTCGGAGGTTCACGTCCATCCGATTATGGAGAAGGCGGGGCCCCGTCCGCGCCCCGGCCACTGTCCCGGATCGGTTCGCGGTAAGGTCCAGACCGCTTCGCGGACGTAGCTCAGTTGGTAGAGCGCGAGCTTCCCAAGCTCGAGGTCGCGGGTTCGAGACCCGTCGTCCGCTTTTGACCGAAACCCAGGCACCGCGACTCTCGGTCGTGCTCGTCGCCTTCGACTCGGCGGACGAGCTGGCGCGCACGCTGCCGGGCCTGGCCCGGGAGCTTGAGCCGGGTGACGAGGTGGTGGTCGTCGACAACGGATCCACGGACTCGCCCGCCCCGGTGATCGCCGAGCACCTGCCCGGGGCGCGGTTGATCGAGCTGGGCGAGAACGCGGGATTCACGGTCGCCACCAACCGCGGGGCGGCGGAGACCACCGGCGAGATCGTGCTGATGCTGAACCCCGACGCGCTGCCCGAGCCCGGCTTCGGGAAGGCGATCCGGAGGCCGTTCGCCGAGCGTCCGGAGTGGGGCGCCTGGATGGGCCTGGTCGCCTGCCGGATCGGCGGCGAGAAGGTCGTCAACTCGTGGTCGAACCCGGTCCATTTCACCGGGATCGCGTGGGCCGGCGGGCACGGCAGGCCGCTTGCCGAGGTCGGTGGACCCCGCGAGATCACGACCGGATCCGGCGCGGCGCTGGCCGTGCGCCGCGAGGTCTGGGAGGCGTCCGGGGGGCTGGCGGACGAGTTCTTCCTCTACCACGAGGACGTGGACCTCTCGCTCCGCATCCGCGCCGCCGGTCACCGGATCGGGCTCGAACCGGCCGCGGTCGTCGACCACGACTACGCGTTCGGTGCGAACGAGCGGAAGTGGTTCTGGCTGGAACGCAACCGGCTCGCGACGGTGATCCGCAACTACCCGGCGGCGCTGCTCGGGCTCCTCGCCCCGGCCCTCGTCGCCACGGAGCTCGTGCTGCTGCTGGTGGCCGCCAGGCAGGGATGGCTCGGCGCCAAGCTGCGGGCCTACCGCGACCTGGTCCGTTGGCTTCCCCGCCTTCGGCGCGAGCGCCGGGAGCTGCAGGCGGCGACACGGGTGGAGCCGCGACGGTTCGCGGACTCGCTGACCCCCGATCTCGACTCCGACCTGATCCCGGCGTTCGCCAGGCGGGGAGTCGTCCGCGCCCTGCTCAGGGGGTACTGGCGCGCGGTGAAGGCCCTGCTGCCGGGCTGAGGCCTCCACCGGCCGGCCCCGGGCAGGTGGTCAGGTCGCCTGGGTTATCGGGCGCACCAGGATCTCGTTCACGTCCACCGTCTCCGGCTGGTCGAGCGCGAACTTGACCGCTCGGGCCACGTCCGCGTCGGCGAGGGCGCTGTCGCCCGGACGGTCGTCGAAGAAGTCCGTGTCGACCATGCCCGGCTCGATCAGGGTGACCTTGATCCGGTTGCCGTCGTCGCGGCCGCGCAGCTCCTGCCGCAGGGCCTCGCCGATCGCGGTGGCGGCGAACTTGGTCGCCGAGTAGAGCGAGCCGGGTAGGACGCGGCGTCCGGCGATCGAGCTGGTGACCACGTAGTGGCCGGAGCCGCGCTCCAGCAGGTGGGGGAGGGTCGAGCGGATGGTGAGCGCGGCGCCCAGGACGTTCGTCTGGACCATCGCCTTCCAGTGTTCCGGCGTCTCCTCGAGGAAGCCCCTGGTGGCTCCGAACCCGGCGTTCACGAAGACTTCGTCGATCCGGCCGAAGGACTCGAGCGTCGTCGCGGTCAGCGCCTCCACCTGATCCCACTCGCCCACGTCGCAGGGGCAAGCGATCACGCGTTTCCCCTCGTCTCCGGAACCGGCGAGCTCGTCGCGCAACTCGTCGAGCGGGCCGGGTCTGCGCGCGGCCAGCGAAAGCCTCCTCTCGTCCTTCATCAGCCTCGCCGTGGCCTTGCCGATCCCACTGCTCGCCCCGGTGATCAGGAGCACTCTTTCGTCGCTCATGGAGCGATTCTGGCAGGGGGACGCCGTCAACCGCCGAGGCTTGCGATAATCCCGGTCGATATGGACGTACAGCGCAAGCGGCAGGTGCGCCTGTTCGTGGCCCTAGGAGCGGCGCTCCTGCTGGCCACAGGCCTCATCTACACCTCATTCAACGCCTCCTCCGAGGCCCGTCAGCCGAGCGAGCTGACCGATGCCGTGCCGGGCAAGAGCTACGAGATGTTCGGCAAGGTCGTCAAGGGGTCGATCGAGAAGACCGAGGATGGGATCAAGTTCCAGGTCAGGGATCGCGACGGCGGCGGTGAGGCGCTGCCCGTGACCTATTCCGGGGTCGTGCCCGACCCCTTCCGAGAAGGGCGCGAGATCGTGCTCACGGGCACTGTCGAAAACGGGGTCTTCGTGGGGGAAAGGGACACACTCGTGACCAAGTGCCCGTCGAAGTTCTCGGAGAAGAAGAATCAGTAGCCTCGGCAACGCCGCCCTCTGGCTTGCCCTCCTGACCGCGATCGCCGCGGTCGCCTGTGCGTTGATCGGCACCCGCGGCGACCGCCGCTGGGTCGACGCCTCCCGTCGCTCGGTCTATGCCTTCTGCGCCCTGATGGTGCTCTCGGTGGTCATCATCGAGCACGCCTTCCTCACCGACGACTTCGGCTTCGAGGTGGTGGCGAGCCACTCGTCGATCGAAACGCCGAACTTCTACAAGTTCACGGCGATGTGGTCGAGCCAGCAGGGGTCCCTGCTGCTCTGGGCCTTCATCCTCGGCATCGTCGCGTCGGTGTCGCTCGCGGCCACCCGCCACAAGCTCCGCGACCTGGTCCCCTGGGCGACGGCGGTGATGATGGGGGTCGCCGTCTTCTTCACCGGCCTGATGCTGGTCGGGGGCGGCGTCAACCCGTTCGCGACGCTGGACGTGGTCCCGGTCGACGGAAGCGGGCTCAACCCGCTGCTCCAGCACCCGTCGATGATCATCCACCCGCCGATGCTCTACATCGGCTACGTCTCGCTCACCGTCCCGTTTGCCTTCGCGATCGGCGCGCTGATCAGTCGGCGGGTCGACGCCGCCTGGGTCAAGTCGACCCGCGGGTTCGCCCTGATCGCGTGGACCTTCCTCTCGATCGGGATCATCCTCGGCTCGCGCTGGTCGTACACCGAGCTGGGGTGGGGCGGCTACTGGGCATGGGACCCGGTGGAGAACGCGTCGATCATGCCCTGGCTCATCACCACCGCCTACATCCACTCGATCATGGTCCAGGAGAAGCGGGGCATGCTCAAGGTGTGGAACGTGAGCCTGATCGTGGCGAGCTTCAGCCTGGCCCTGCTCGGCACCTTCCTCGTGCGTTCCGGCGTCCTCCAGTCCATCCATGCCTTCGGCGACTCGACCGTAGGCCCGTACTTCCTCTCGCTCATCGGCGTGGTCGTGGCGGGGTCGACCTGGCTGATCGTCTCGCGTCTGGACATCCTCCGCTCGGAGCGGCGGATCGATTCGCTCGCCTCGCGCGAGGCCGTCTTCCTGATCAACAACCTGCTGCTCATCGCGCTGTGCGCGATCGTGTTCTGGGGCACGTTCTTCCCGCTCATCTCGGAGCTGTTCACCGGGACCCGGTCCACGCTGGCCGGGCCCTGGTTCGACCGCTATACGACGCCGGTGGCGGTCGTGCTGGTGCTGTTCACCGGGATCGGACCGATGCTCTCCTGGCGCCGGATCTCCTGGGCGGGCGCCAAGCGGGTCTTCACACTGCCCCTGATCGCGGCCGGGATCGCCCTCGTGCTCCTACTCATCTTCACGGACGCGGCCGAGAGCTTCTGGGCGCTGGCCGTGTTCACCCTCGCCGCCTTCACGGTGGTCGCGCTGCTCCAGGAGACCTGGCGGGCCGCGGCGGCCCGGCGCCGGGGCGTCGGCGGCTCGGTCCCCGGCTCGATCTGGGCGGTCGCGGTCCGGAACCGGCGCCGCTACGGCGGATACACGGTCCATCTCGGCCTCGTGATCGTCCTGGTCGGGATCGCAGCCTCCTCGAGCTTCGAGACGAAGCGGGACGTGGTGCTGCGCCCCGGTGAATCGGCCCGGGTCCAGGACTACAAGGTCACCTACGTCAAACCGACGGCGACCCGCAACGACCAGGCGCTGATCTTCGGCGCGTGGCTCGGCGTCGACCGGCGGGGCGAGCCGTTCGCGCGGCTCCATCCGACCCGGCAGTACCACCAGGTGACCGACGGCCGTCCACGCGGCATCGCGACCTACTTCGACGGGGAGGCGACGAGCGAGGTGGGGCTGAAGGCGGGCATCCGGAGCGACTTCTGGACGTCGGTCGAGCCCAGCACCAAGGACATCCAGCGACAGGCGAAGGTGGCGGACGCCAGGTTCGCCGCCTACATGCGGCAGGTGGTCCAGCCCGCGGTGCGCAAGAACCCGGCGCTGATCGGGCCGATGAGCGAGAAGCTGGCCGAGATCCAGGGGTTGGCGACCGACAAGATCATCGGGGTGTACGAGGAGGCGGGTCATGACGTGCCCGTGACGATCCGCGTGATCGTCAGCCCGATGGTCACGTGGATCTGGATCGGCGCGATCATCGCGATCCTGGGGGCGCTGTTCGCCGCCTGGCCGAGCCGGACGAGACGGAGGCCGGCGTGACCGTGGTCTGGTTCGTGCTGATGCTCGTCGCGGTGGGAGCGTTCGTCAGCTACCCGTTCTGGGGCCGCAAGTCCGGATCCAGGGCCGAGGATCCGGAGATCGCGGCACTCGAGGCGGCCCGGGAGGCCAAATACCGGGAGATCCGCGACGCCGAGATCGATCGCGAGTCCGGCAAGCTCTCGGAGGATGACTTCCGCGAGCTGGAGGCCGAGCTGAAGCGCGACGCGGTCGCCATCCTGGACCGGCTGGAGGCGCTCAGGGGGAAAGAGAGCTAGACTGGCGGGCCGATGTACACGATCATGGCCGTCATACAGGTAATGCTCTCCGTGCTCCTGATCTTCCTGGTGCTGCTGCATTCGGGGAAGGACGCGGGTCTCTCCGGCGCTTTCGGCATCGGCGGTGGCGGCAGCTCGATCGGCGGCGGCTCGATGGTCGAGCGCAACCTCGATCGCGCCACGGTCGTCACGGCGATCCTGTTCGCCCTGAACACGATCCTGCTGATCAAGCTCTAGCGTTCCCGGGCCACCCTTCTCGTCTAGGGTCGTCGGCATGAGCGGCAACACCAAGACGACTCTCGCGATCATCTTCGGGGTGGTCGGGATACTGCTCGGTGCCCTGGGCACCATCACCGCGTACAACGCCAAGGACGCGGTCGATTCGGATTCTGAGTTCAACAGCGAGGTCCAGGCCCTCGTCGACCAGCGCTTCAACGAGGCCCAGTCCCGCCAGGACCAGCTCGAGGCGAGCCAGAAGACCGAGGCCGAGCGATTCGTCGACCAGCTCACGCGGGGCGAGAAGAACCTGCTCCAGAAGATCAACGGCAACCACAAGGGCGTCAACCGCCTGCGCCGGAAGGTCCGGAACCTCCGCAACCAGTTGAACAGCCTGAAGAGCCGCGACCAGGAGCTGAGCAGAGAGGTGGACCAGTTGGAGAACGAGCTGGCCTCCGAGTACTCCCAGGTGAACTCGCGCATCAACAAGACGAATCAGCAGGTCCAGAAGCTTCAACGCCAGGTCGCGAACCTGCGCGGCCTGACCGGGCAGTGAGACAGGTTGCGGATCCTCTTCGTCTGTCTCGGCAACATCTGCCGCTCGCCCTCGGCCGAGGCCGTGATGCGCGGCCTCGTCGAGCGTGAGGGCCTCGACGGCGTCGAGGTCGACTCCGCGGGCACCGGCGACTGGCACGTCGGCAACCCGGCCGACGAACGGGCCGTCGCGGCGGCCGCCAGTCGCGGGGTAGCGATCGTGGGCGCGGCACGCCAGGTCCGCCCCTCCGACTTCGAGGAGTTCGATCTCATCCTCGCCATGGACCGGAGCAACCACGCGAACCTCCTCGCCATGGAGGGGGCCGACCCGGCCAAGGTCCGGCTGTTCCGGGAGATGGCGGGGGAGGGGGAGCTGGACGTGCCCGACCCCTACTACGGGGCCGAGGACGGGTTCGGCGAGGTGCTCGACATCCTCGAGCATGGCTGCGCCGCCGTACTGGAGCAGGTCCGGACGTGATCGAGGAGTCGACGCTTCGCTCGCTCCACGTGGAGGCGATGCGCCGGGAGTATCTCTACGCCGGTCACGACGACCACGCCCTCTTCCAGGCATCGACGGTCACGGCCCTCCTCGACGGAGCCTGCGACGGGGACCTGACCTTCGCCGAGCTCGCCCGGGAGGGCGACACCGGTCTGGGGACCCTCAACGGGCTGGACGGCGAGATGATCGCCATCGACGGATCCTTCCACCGGGCGGACGCGGACGGCCGCCTGACCGGGATCGACCCCACGGAAGGGACGCCGTTCGCGGTGGTGACCCGCTTTCGGGCGGAGCGTGAGTTCGATCTGGAGGCGCGGCACGATCTCGCGGGCCTCGAGGCGTGCCTCGACGCCGACCGGGACGAGTCTCCGGTCGCGGCCTATCGGATCGAGGGCCGGTTCACCAGCATGCTCGCCCGGTCCGTGCCGCGCCAGGAGCGTCCCTACCGGCCCCTGGCTTCCGTCGTGTCGGAACAGAACGTGTTCGAGCTGGGTCCGGTCGAGGGCACGCTGATCGGTTTTCGCTTCCCCGCGTGGGCCGAGGGGGTCGAGATCGGGGGCTACCATTTCCACTTCGCCGACCGGGAACGTCGAGTGGGCGGACACGTCCTCGACCTCGCCCTCGAGACGGCGCGCATCCGGGTTCAGCACGCCAAAGAACTGCACGTCGAGCTTCCCCCGGGGCTCGAGCTCGGCTCACCCGACCTCGCGGCCGAGACGCACGCGGCGATCTCCCGGGTCGAGCACGGCTGAACGGCCGGTCCCCGGCCTCAGGTGCGGCCGAACGGCACGTCCGGGAGCCCGAGCAGGGCCTGATCGACGATCTCGTCGTCCTCGTCGCAGACCGTGAACAGCTCCATGTCGGCCGGCGAGACCCGGCCCTCGCCGGCCAGCCGCTCGGCGATCCAGTCGATCAGGCCCTGCCAGAAATCGCCGCCGGCGAGCACCACCCGGTGCGGCCGGGCCTTGTTGGTCTGGATGAGGGTGAGCACCTCGAACGTCTCGTCCAGGGTCCCGAACCCGCCCGGGAAGATCACGAACGACCACGAGTAGCGGACGAACATGAGCTTGCGCGCGAAGAAGTAGTGGAACTCCTTGCCGATGTCGAGGAACGGGTTCGCGGCCTGCTCGTGCGGCAGTTCGATGTTCAGTCCGACCGAGAGGCCCTCCTCGTCCTTGGCGCCCCGGTTGGCCGCCTCCATAGTGCCGGGCCCTCCGCCGGTGATCACCGCGTAACCGCGTCGCGCGATCTCCGCGCCGACCCGGCGCGACTGCTCGTACTCCGGGTGGCTCGGCCCGGTCCGAGCGGATCCGAAGACGCAGACCGCCGGGCCGACCGGCTCCATGGTCTCGAACCCCTCCTCGAACTCGCGCCGGATCTTCTCCAGCCGCTCGGGATCCGAGAGCTCCGCCTGGATCTCGGGCTCGGCGCACCGGATGATCTCCTGGTCGAACGTGGTGGGGAGAGCGGGAAGCGGGCTCACCAGGCCAGCCTACCCCCGCGGCCGCCGGCCGGCCGGAGCCGACGGGTCAGCCACCATCCGGCGTGGTTCCTCCGAACGCGCCCGACCTGATCGCGAGGACGCAGGTGGCGACCAGCGCGGCCAGCGCGACGACGGAGCCGGCGCGGATCAAACCGTCGTCGGCGATCACGGTCGCGTACCCGACCAGGAGAACGGCCGCCGCGCCGACCAGGATCGCGGTCGGGATCGGGCGGCCGGCGATCGGAACCCGCGCTCCCGCGGGCAGGTCGCCCGTCCGCCGGGAGGCGAGCAGGAGCAGGGCGGGCACCGCGATCGCCAGGAAGATGTTCGTGGTGACGCCGGCGACGCCGAAGATGCCGGAGAACGAGACCGCGTCGGCCGCGAGGAGCCCCTCGCCGAACAGGCAGACGGCGATCGGGGCCAGGAGAGCCCAACGGCGGCTGGGCTCTGGCATGCGCTCGGCGGCGAGCCTCATGACCGCGACGGAGGTCCGCTCGATGCCCAGCCCGAGCAGGAGCATGGTGAGGATGAAGCCGAGGACGGTCACGACCAGCCCGCTTCGTTCCGCGAGGGGCCCGATCACGGTTCCGGTCTCGGCGGCCAGCCCCGTCGGGTCGAGCGCGCTCGAGCAGGCCAGCAGCCAGAGGCCGGCGATCACCGTGACGGCGAGGGTCCCGACGGCGGACCCCACGATCAGGTCCTGACCGTCCGGCCGTACCGGGAGGCTCTCGCGCGCGATCCCGACCATGTAGACGTTCGAGATGTAGAGCATCACGATCACTCCGCCGACCAGCCCGATGTCGGCACCGTCCACGCCGGTTGGCGTCGCGAGGTCACCACCGCCCTGCATGGCGACGATTCCCGCGATGACCGCGAGGAAGGGCAGGCACGACAGCCCCAGCCAGGCACCGATCCGGAACGGGATGTTCAGGCCGCCGCGCGACAGCAGCGCCGCCACGGCGATGATCGTGAGCGCGCCCCAGACGGTTCGGGGCACGCCGGTTAGGGCGGCGAGGGTGAGCGAGATGCCGACGTAGGAGGCGAGCACCGACATGCTCGTCCTGAGCCCGGCGAGCAGGTTGGGTATCGCGGTGGCGCCGGCCCCCAGGTACCGCTCGACCAACTTGCCGAAGTATTCGCCGCCCGCGCGGAACTCGCCGTCGCGAACGAGGGATTCGGCCTCCGAGGCCGCGGCCAGGGCCATGACCAACCCGGCTGCGGCGAGGATCGCGAGGGTGGGGATGGGACCGACCGCGGCCGCGGCGACCGGGAGCCCCAGGATCGCCTGGGGCAGGACGAGACCGGTGAAGAGCAACGCCACCACGGCCGTGCCGCTTCGGGAGTTCCGGTCGACTGGTTCTTGGGACATTGCCCGGAATCAGCCGGCGACCAGCCCGCCGCCGCCCTTCGTCTCGCAGGCCCCGTCGCAGGCCTTGAGCTGCCTGATGCCGGCGGCCATCACCCTGTATTCCTTGCGGCGCCGGATTCGCAGGCCTTCGAGCTCGTGTCGCTTGCCCCCGACGATGACGCCGTCGAAGTAGAGCATCTGCCTCGCCGCCCGCCAGTACCGTCCGACCCGGATGGCGCGCGAGATGTTGGTGGCCGGTCGGGACCCGCGGCGCGGTTGGTAGTCGAGGTAACCGGCGCCCAGGTTGAAGGCGAACGAGGTCAGCGCCTGGATCATCAGGGGGTTCACCGCGGCTCCCTTGACGCGCTTCATCACGTCCTTCTCGAACCCGCGAAGGTCCTTCTTCAGCAGCCGGAGCCCCTCGGCCTTGGTCAGGCAACCCCACTTCCGGCGGTCGCGCCTGGTCGGCGGCCCGTAGTGGAGGAGGTGCCCGTAGCCGATCGTCGCGTGCCCGGCGGGGTCGGCGTAGGGGCACGGCACGAAGCCTTCGAATGCGGCGACGAACCTCGTCGTCTTCATCGTCACCGCCTCGGACTGGGCGGGCGCGGACAACAGGACGAGGCCCAGGAGGACGGGGACGAGTCGGCGCATCGCCCCATTGAATAGCAACAGGCCCGGAGCGGGGCGCGCTCCGGGCCTGCCTGGACGAGAGTTCCCTCGGCGCTACTTCAGGACGAATCGCAACGTTTTCGAGCGTCCGTCGGCCTGGAAGCGTGCCATGAGCTTCGCCCTTCGGGTCCGGGCGAGACGCCGCTTGGCGGACTTGGTGAACCGGGCCGTGACCTTGGTCCACCCGGCCGTGCGGGCCCGGGACGAGCCGGCGGCGACTCGCTGCTTGCCCTTCGTCACGGTCAGCCTCAGCTTCCCCGGGCCGTTCGCCTTCACCCGGAAGACGATCCCCTTCCTCAGGGCGGCCTTGAGCCTCGTGCTGACCCGTCTTACCGTGATCGGGCCGGCGTCCCGGGGCCCGGGAGCCACGGGCGCCGGTCCCCAGTCGGGCTCGGATCCCCCGGGAACGATCAACCGGGGCTGAGGGTCCTCGCAGACCCCCAGGTTGGTCTTGAGCCAGAGGCCGTCGGGCTCCTCCCAGACCAGCGCCTTCCCGTCGGGCGAGAACGACGGTCCCGAGAGGCCTTCGAGCTGGCCCGTCGCGCACTCCGGGGCGGGAACCGCCGGGGGTGGGCCCGAAAGCGCGTTGCCGGAGACCCGGTACCAGATGATGTGGGTCCCGGGCCCGTACCCGCGCACCGCGGCGAGGCGGCTTCCGTCGGGGGCCAGTTCGGCGTCGCCCAGGTCGGTGTCGTTCTCGGCGTAGTCGCCGTCGTCGAACCAGTGCACCGGGTCCCCGGTGCCGAGGTCGTGGATGTTCACCTGGTAGCCGTAGCCGCCGCTCTGCAGGGTGCGAGCGTTGCCGGCCCAGGAGGGATCGTAGAAATAGGTGGACCCGTACCGCTTCGGGGCCGTCACATGGTCCGCGTCCGTGTATCCGGTCGCGGTCCGGGCGCCGCAGCTAGCCCCGATCGGGCACTCGTAGCTGACGAAGGACCAGGCGATGCGCCTGCCGTCGGGCGAGATGGCGACCTTCACCGGGACCCCGTCGACCGGGTGGCTGACCGAGTTCATCAGCGGCGGCGGGTCGATCGAGTTAATGACCTGGCCGTTCTGCCGCATGCGCACGATGCGGGTGAGGTGGCTGGCCGCGATGGTGCCGTCGTTCGCCTGTGAGGGGGACCGCCACGGCTGCGCGGCGGTGCCGCTCCTGGTCACCCGGTACTGGCCGGTGCCGTCGGCGTTGGCGAGCCAGACGTCGTGGCTCTTGATGAAGACGATGGAACCCTGGCCGGCGATCGCGGTGCCGGCGCTCAGCAGGAGCGCGCCCGCGAGCGCCAGGAGGGAGGTGAGGATACGTTTGGTCATGGTGCCAATCTGCCGACCGGCCATTGCGGACTCCTTGCGGGTCCGGTCGCCGGGGGCTCGCCCCGGGATGCCGGCGTCCCGTCTTCGACCGTCCCGCCTCACGAAGGAGCCCCCACCCGGTCGGGTAGGGGCTCGCGGTGCTTCGTATGGTGCGGCTGAGAGGAGTCGAACCTCCACGTCCTTGCGGACACAAGCCCCTCAAGCTTGCGCGTCTACCAATTCCGCCACAGCCGCCTGAGGTCCGGTGATTCTAGGGGAAGGCAGCTCGGGGGCGCGCTCCGGTCCGGCTGCCCCGACCGTCGTGCGGCGGTCGCGAAATTGCGTGGTCGGACGCCGCACGAACATACGTCCGCACGGCGAGCTAGATTACGAACACAGGTTCGCCACCCAGTCGGACCGAATCTCAGTAACCAGGCTCAGCGCCGAAAAGGAGCGACGTGGTCGATCTGACGAAGAGACAACGAGAGATCTTCGACTTCATAGGCAAGTACACCGACAAGATGGGCTACCCGCCGACCGTCCGGGAGATCGGCGAGGCGGTCGGCCTCACCTCCTCCTCCACCGTCCATGTCCACTTGGCCAACCTCGAGAAGGCCGGTGTCCTGCGTCGCGATCCCAGCAAGCCTCGCGCCCTGGAGGTGCTGGTGGGGAAGGCGAAGAGCGCCGGAGAGAGCGTCCGCGACAGTGCCCGGGACATGGTCGACTCGGTCGCCACCGCGGCGGGAGCCCGTTCCGGTCTGCCGCTCCTGGGCCGCGTCTCGGCCGGTCCCGGAATCCTCGCCGAGGAGAACATCGAGGACTACGTCGAGGTGCCGGGCGTGATCGGCGGAACCGATGGCGACTACGTCCTCGAGGTCCGCGGCGAGAGCATGAAGAACGCGGGGATCATGGACGGCGACTACGTGATCGTCCACCCACAGCCCGTGGCCCGGGATGGCGAGATAGTCGTCGCCCTCCTCGATGACGAGGACGCGACGGTCAAGCGCTTCTACAAGGAGGCCGATCACTTCCGTCTCGAACCCGAGAACGAGACCATGGAGCCAATCATCACCACCGACGCCCAGGTGATGGGGAAGGTGATCGGCGTCTTCCGCAAGGTCTAGGAACGGCCGGCCGTCACATCAGACGAGGCGGTCGGTTGACCTTCGCGTCGGCGGGCGGGCAATGCCTCGGGGAGGGTGGCTGCGGTTCACGGATGCCCAAGTGATGGGGAAGGTGATCGGCGTCTTCCGCAAGGTCTGAGAACGGCGGGCCGTCAGATCAGACGAAGCGGTCGGTGGCCTTCGCGTCAAGCAAGCCATCGCGCCAGGCCAATCAATCACGCCACGCTGGCAATCACGCCACGCCGGCAATCACGCCACGCCGGCAATCACGCCAGGCCAGCAATCACGCCACGCCGGCAATCACGCCACGCCGGCAATCACGCCAGGCCAGCAATCACGCCACGCCGGCAATCACGCCAGGCCGGCCGGTTGGCCCAGCTATCGCGCTAGAGGGACCGGCAACGCCCTGGAGGGTGGCTGCGGTTTCTACGGCATAGAAGCCAATAATGCAGCCACCTTCAAGGAGCCGGAAGGTCTCGTCGCCCGACGGCCCGAGGTGGCTGCGAAAACTGCGGTATAGACGTCAATAGTGCAGCCACCCCGAGGGGCCCTGGTGGTCTCGTCTCCCGGACCCCAGCTGAGAGCGAGGTGGCTGCAATACCTGCGGTATGGACGCCAATAGTGCAGCCACCTTGCGGGGCGGGTCCGGAATGCCGAACCGGGCCGAACCGGGCCGGGACGGACGTTGCGGGAGCTGGGCTCGGCTCGGCTACCATGTCAATTGCGAGTTGGACGGCCGCGGGGAGAGAGAAATCTCCTCGAGGAAAGTCCGGACACCACAGGGCAAGGACGGTGGGTAACGCCCACCCGGGGAAACCCGCGGGAAAGTGCCACAGAAATACACGGCCGATGGCGCGACCACACGTGAGTCGCGATCAGGCAAAGGTGAAAAGGTGCGGTAAGAGCGCACCGGCGTCGTGGTGACACGGCGGCCAGGTAAACCCCGTCCGGTGCAAGACCAAACAGGATCGTCGACCCGGCCCGGCGAGATCCAGGTAGGTCGCAGGCCGCGCAAGCGGCCCTCCGGTCAGATCAACCGGTGAGATAGATGGTCGTTCACGACAGGATCCGGCTTACAGACTCGCTGACGAAGGGGCGCCCACGGGCGCCCCTTCTACGTGGGAACCATCCCCTCAGTGTGAGCGATCGTTCGTAAACCGTCGAATCGCGAAGTGCCGAACCGCACGAAAGTCACATTCGGCCGGGGAACGTTCGTCCGTGAGCGTTTGCTAACGTTTCCTCACCTTCTGCTGAATCTCCGCCACAAGATCGCGGAGAACGGGGGACCCAACGGACGAGAGTCCAGGGGCGAATCACTGGCGACCGCCAGGTAGCGCTGCTCTTTCAGCGCGAGCCCGACAGCTAACCCCGCAAGCTTCCGAAAGAGAGACGAAGGATGGATCGCAGCCTGCGGCTGGAAAAAATGAATAAGGAACGCAAGCTCTCCGAGTCGGCGACGCTGCTCGGCGCCGGTGTGGTTGCCTGCCTGATCATCATGATGGCGGCAGTGATCTTCCTGCTCGGGATCAAGACCAGTTCGGCCGGCGCCGCCCAGGGTGGGGTGGGCGTCGCTCCCCTGAGCGAGCCCGCGGCCCCCGCGCCCAAGCCCGCCAGGAAGGGCACCCGTTTCGGCTCCCGCACCCTCCGCGAGGGCATGAAGGGTCCCGACGTCCGCGTGCTGAAGGGCATCGTCCGATCGAAGCGACTCCTCGCCGGGGGACTTACCCCGACCTTCGACCGTCCCACCACGAGCGCGGTGCGCAAGTTCCAGCGCTCGGCGCGAATCGGTCGAAGCGGCGTCGTGAACCCTCGCACGGCCAAGGCCATGATCGGGTCGCTCAAGACCTCCGAGGCCTCCTGGTACGGCCCCGGCCTGTACGGCAACGGCACCGCCTGCGGCAAGGTCACGCTGCGCCCGGCCACGATCGGCGTCGCCAACAAGAACCTCCCCTGCGGCACCCGGGTCCTGATCGGCTACAGGGGCAAGTTCATCATCGCTCCGGTCATCGACCGCGGTCCCTACATCGCCGGTCGCACGTGGGACCTGACCAAGGCCGCCTCGGACGCGATCGGGCTCACCGGCGCGGGAGTGGCCCGCGTGCGTCACGCGATCCTGAAACGCGGCAAGTAGCGCGCCTCGCGGCTGCGCAGCGCGGCAAGTAGCGCAGCGAGGGCCCGCGGCTAGTGGAGCGCCGCCAACAGGTCGGGCCGCGGCAGGTAGAGGGCACGGCGGCACCGCGGCACCGCGGCAGAAGGCGGTCGGCGCTGGCATGGGGCCGGCCTCGGGACGGTGACGGGCTTTCGAGCGACGCACGCAACGGGGCGTCGCTCGAGTCGGTCAACGGTTAGACGCCCGGGCCGGCGGGTGCCGCTCCGCGCGGCGTTTTCGTTGCAGCCGAAAACCGAACCATCCTCGGTTTTCGCCTGTTTGTACCTTGACCCGCCGCGCGGAAACGAATTCTCGCGCCGCGAGACCCGAAACAAGGCAAGGAGCGTTAGGACCTCATGTCAGCAAAGACTCTTCAGACGGTTGGCCGCCGCACGCAGCTGGTCGCCGCCCTCGCGGGCCTCTTGGCCCTGCTCGGTGGGCTGGCCATCCTGAGCGGACCCGGCAACAGCGCCGGCGCCGCGCCGGGGCAGGCCGTGTACATCGGCCAGGCCAGTGCGAAGCGGGTGCCGCTGTGCCCGCAGCGCTGCTCGGGCCTCGCGATCGTGAGCGGCTTCCAGGCGAAGGCCGGGGGAGTCGGGAACGCGTACCGGGTCCCGTTCGTCGGCAAGATGACCCGTTGGCGCATCAAGCTCGGTCAGCCGAACCGCATGCAGACCAACTTCTTCACCAGCCGCTTCGGCACGAAGCCCCAGGCCGCGATCGGCGTCCTGTCGCAGAAGAAGATGAACGGCAAGGTCGTGTACAAGCTCCGCCGTCGCACCCAGATGCAGGATCTGACCAAGCACCTCGGCAAGACCGCGACCTTCAACCTGCCCCAGCCGATGAACGTGAACGAGGGCGACTACCTCGCCCTGATCGTGCCGACCTGGGCGCCGGCGCTCTCCGTGCCGAGAGCGTGCCAGGTCGTGAACGGCGAGATGGTCAACGAGACGGTCTGCGACACGTTCAACGAGAACAACAACTGGATCGCCAGCCGCAATCGCAAGACCTGCAACGCGAAGGTGATCAACCGGAACAACTCCCAGGCCCAGGTGAAGGTCGGGTCCCTCGTCCCGTACGGGTGCCGTTTCAACGGCGCGCTCACGTACGGCGTCCGGGTGGAGCGCCGCTAGAGCCGCCGGCCGGCGCGGCCCGCCGCGCGAAGGAGAATCGAAAAGGGCGGCCCGGGAGGGCCGCCCTTTTCTTGTCCTGGGAGGAGGCCCGCAGGGAGGGGACGGGCCGTCCTTTCTTCTGGAGGAGGGATCAGGCGGCGTCGGGAAGTACCCGAGGTGTTGCCTGATCCTTTGGGAGGGCCGCAGCTGCGGCCATCACACTTTGAAATTCGCCCATCGCGACGTGCGCCAGGGCCTCGAGGATCTGTTCGTCGTCCCAGCCGGCTTCCCGCGCTTCCTCGTGCAGGTAGATGGGCGGGTCGCCCTCCGCCTCGAGGGCGGCCTTGAGGTATGTGAGGAGGGCCTGCTCGCGCGGGTCGCTGGAGGCGAAGCTCCGGGCCCTGGATACCTCGTCCAGGCCGAGGCCGGCGTTGCGCGCCGACTTCGCGTACTGGACCACGCTGTAGGAGTCTCCGCGGTGCTCGGCCACGGCGAGGGCGATCCGTTGGCGGGTGGGGACCGGCAACTGGCCCTGCTGGAGCTCGGCTCGCATGCGCGTGTAGGCGCGCAGAACGGCGGGGGATCCGGCCAGCACGCCGACCAGCTTGTTGACCTGGCGTCCGCCCACCTGGATGCTCTTCAGGATCGGAGCACTCTCGTCCGGGGCGGTCAGTTCGTCGTGAATATGGAATCGGCTGACTTCTGTCTTTACGGTCACGATTTCACGCTTCCCACTTGTTTCTCGAAGTGAAGGCCCGCGCGCCTTTATTCGCCGTTTAGCAGGCCATTACTTTACTTTTAGCTAGTTACTTACCGCAAGTAAGTTATACCCCCTTCGGCGGCGTCTTGCAAGCCTCTTCGCGTATCGTTCCGGCCTGGAGTTCCCAGATCCCGGCTCGCAAGCCATTTCTTCGCCCGTTCAAGGAGTCCGATGGCAGTACAGACCAATACCCCGGATGAAGTGTTCGAAGCAGTCCGCGAGCACGACGTCCGCTTCGTCCGGCTCTGGTTCACGGACGTCCTCGGCAATCTGAAGAGCTTTTCGATCAATTCGAGCGAACTCGAGCGGGCCTTCGACCAGGGCATCGGCTTCGACGGCGCCTCCCTCACCGGCTTCAACCCGGTCGAGGAGTCCGACATGGTGGCCCGGCCCGACGCGTCCACGTTCACCCTGATCCCCTGGCGGCCCGGCGGCACCGACGCGGTGGCCCGGATGTACTGCGACATCGAGGTTCCCGGCGGCCTCGCCTACGAGGGAGATCCCCGCTGGGTCCTGAAGCGGGCGCTGCAGCGGGCGTCCGACCTCGGCTTCGAGGACTACGTCGTCGCCCCGGAGCTGGAGTTCTTCTACTTTCGCTCCGCCCGGCCCGAGGGCGGCGTGCCCGAGGTGCTCGACGAGGGCGGCTACTTCGACCTCACGACCCTCGACGCCGGTTCGGACGTGCGGCGCGAGACGGTGCTCGCGCTGGAACAGATGGGCGTCTACGTCGCGTCGACCCACCACGAGGCCGGACCGTCGCAGCACGAGCTGGACCTGAAGCCGGTCGGTGCGCTCCAGACGGCGGATGACGTGATGACGGCGAAGATCGTGGTCAAGGAGTACGCGGTCCAGCAGGGCTGGCACGCGACCTTCATGCCCAAGCCGATCGGCGGCGCCAACGGCTCCGGGATGCATCTCCACCAGTCGCTGGTGAGGGAGGGCGAGAACGCCTTCTTCGACCGCGACAAGCCGGGGGCCCTCTCCCAGACGGCAAAGGCCTTCATCGCGGGCCAGCTTCGTCACGCCCGGGAGATCGCGCCGCTCTACGCCCAGTGGGTCAACTCATACAAGCGGCTCGTCCCCGGCTTCGAGGCGCCCGTCTACCTGTCATGGTCGCGGCGCAATCGTTCCTCGCTGATCCGCGTCCCGCAGCAGAACGGGAGCGACCCTGCGGGCGCCAAGGTCGAGATCCGCTGCCCGGACCCGGCCTGCAACCCGTACCTCTGCCTCGCCGGGATGCTGCAGGCCGGCCTCGAGGGAATCGAGAAGGGCTACGAGCTGCCGGAGCCCATGGAGGAGAACCTGTACCACCTCGGGCCCGACGACCTCGCGCAGCGCGGAATCGAGCAGCTCCCGGCGACGCTCGGCGAGTCGATCGAGCTGGCGGCCGACTCCGAGCTCGTGCTCCGCACCCTTGGCGAGCACACGTTCCGGCGGTTCATCGAGCTAAAGCGCCAGGAGTGGGACGCCTACCGCGTGCAGGTCACTCCCTTCGAGGTCGAGAGCTTCCTGCCGGTCCTGTAGGGGTCAGGCGGACCCGGCGAGTTGTTCCGCGAGGTCGGCCGGGTCGGTTACCGGCGCCTTGCACGCGAAGCCCTCGCACACGTAGGCGGCCGGCGACCCGTCGACCAGGGTGCGTTCCCTGAGGAGCGGCGGCGACGTCGACCCCTCCGGCCCGGCGGCCGTCACCAGGTTGGGACGGAACTCCCTTCGCGCCGCCGCGATCAGCTCCGACGCCGAGCCCGGTCCCTCTCCCTCGGGCCACACGATCGCCAGCTCGGGCGACGGCGAGTGGTAGAGGGCCAGCGCCTGGAGCAGGTGACCGAAGGCTGCGGGCTGCCGGGCCGTCGCCGGCGCCAGGAGCCTCAGGACCTCCTCCGCCTTGCGGCGGTACGAGCTCTCCCCGGTCAGGGCCGAGAGGCGGAGCAGGCCGAGCGCGGCGGAGGAACTCCCGGCCGGGATGGGGTGGTCCCCGACGTCCTTGCGGCGGGCGATCAACTCCTCGTGGTCGTGGGAGGTCGTGAAGAACCCGCCCCGGGCGGGATCCGCGAAGCGGTCCAGCATGGTCTCGGCGACCGCCTGCGCCCGCTTGAATATCGCCGCATCGAAGGTCGCCTCGTACAGGTCGAGCAGGGCTTCGAGCAGGAAGGCGTGATCCTCGAGATACGCATTCAGGTGCGCCCTCCCGTCGCGCCACGTCCGGAGCAGGTTGCCCTGGGGGCTCCGCATCTCCTCCCACACGAAATCCCCGCATCGACGGGCGGCCTCGACGTAGTCGGGTCGGTCGAGCGCGGCGCCGGCGACGGACAGGGCCGAGATCATGAGCGAGTTCCAGGAGCTGAGGACCTTGTCGTCCTTCGCGGGCCGCACCCGCTCCGACCGGGCGGCCAGGAGTCGGCCCGCGAGCTCTTCCAGGCGCTCGTCGGGCTCGTCGGTGGGAGCCCCCGGGGGAAGGTGGAGCACGCTGCGGCCCTCCAGGTGGCCCTCCTCGGTCACACCGAAGGCGGCGATCGCCTCGGCGGCGTCCTCGCCCAGGGCAACCTCGATCTCGGCGGGGGTCCAGGTGTAGAAGAGACCCTCGACCCCCTCCGAGTCCGCATCGAGCGAGGCGTGGAATCCGCCGGACGGATCGAGCATCTCTTCGAGGACCCAGTCGAGGGTCTTTTCGGCGACCCGCCGGTAGCGGTCCCGCCCGGAGACCTGCCAGGCGCGGACGTAGGTCCGGGCCAGCAGGGCGTTGTCGTAGAGCATCTTCTCGAAGTGGGGGACGAGCCAGGCGTCGTCGACCGAGTACCGGGCGAAGCCGCCGGCGAGCTGGTCGAACAGGCCGCCGGCCGCCATGCGGTCGAGCGTGATCTCGGCGGCCTCGACCCGGCCCTGACCGAGCATGAAGTCGAGGGCGGAGGCGGGCGGGAACTTCGGGGCGGGCCCGAACCCGCCCCGGTCCATGTCGGTCTGCTCGGCCAGGTCGGCGGCGCGCCTGGCCGGGAGCTCGGGGTCGAGATCGCCCTCGGGGGCGCCGATCAGCGACACCGCTCCGAGACGGGTCCGCACCTGGCTGGCCTGCCCGAGGATCTCGTCCCGCTTCTCGTCCCAGGCCTTGACCACCGCCTCCATCACCATCATGAAGCTGGGCATCCCGCGCGAGGTGTCGGGCGGGAAGTAGGTCCCGCCGTGGAACGGGACCCCCGCCGGATCGAGGAACACGGTCAGCGGCCAGCCGCCCTGGCCGGTGATCGACTGCACCGCCTCCATGTAGAGCGAGTCGATGTCGGGCCTCTCCTCGCGATCGACCTTCACCGGCACGAAGTGCTCGTTCATGTAGGCGGCGGTCGCCTCGTCCTCGAAGGACTCGCGCTCCATCACGTGGCACCAGTGGCAGGCGGCATAGCCGACCGAGAGGAGGAGCGGCACCTGGCGCTCACGCGCCTCGGCCAGGGCCTGCTCGCCCCAGGGGTGCCAATCCACCGGGTTGTCCTTGTGCTGGAGAAGGTAGGGGCTGGTCTCGTTGGCCAGGCGATTGCTCATGCCCACATGATGGGGCATCGCGCGGCTCGGCATGGCAGGATTGCGGCCATGGGGATAGAGGCGTCGATATTCACCGACTTCTGGCAGGACCAGCTGGTAGAGCACAACCGGCAGTCGATCTTCTGCGTCTTGGCGGGCTTCCTGATCTCATTCGCGTTCATCCGGATGAGTACCCGGCTGATGCGCAGCCCGAAGGTCCCGTGGTGGCCGGGAAGCATCGTCAGCGAGAGCGGCGTTCACCTGCACCACCTCGTGTTCGGCATCGTCACGATGATGCTGGCCGGAGCCCTCGGTTTCGCGCTGCAGGGAGACAGCCCCTGGTTCGAGATCTCGGCCCTCGCGTTCGGCGTCGGGGTCGGCCTGACGATCGACGAGTTCGCCCTCTGGGTCCACCTGGACGACGTCTACTGGGCGGAGGAGGGACGCCGCTCGATCGATGCCACCGTGATCGCGGTCCTGGTCGGCGCGCTGATCTTCTTCGGCGCCCGTCCGTTCGAGTTTCAGACCGGCTCGATCTGGGCGGTCGTGCTCAGCATCGCCCTGATCTCGTTCGAGATCTTCATCGTCGCCACGTGCTTCCTGAAGGAGCGGATCCTCCACGGCGTCCTCGCCTTCCTGTTCTGGCCCATCGGCTGGTACGGGGCCGCCCGCCTGGGCAAGCCTCGCTCGTGGTGGGCCAGGCGCTTCTACGGGGAGCGGAACCCCGACAAGCAGGAGCGCTCGGAGGACCGCTTCCGCCCCGACCGCCGCACCGAACGCTTCAAGGAGAAGTTCCGGGACGTGGTCGGGGGCGGGATCAGCCTGCCTGGAAACGACGGCGGCTCCTAGCCGGCGGGGGATGCCCCGACGGCGCCGTTCGCCGGGCTAGGCCCCGACGGTGCCGTTCGCCGGGCTAGGCCCTCAGGTCCTTGGCGAACGCCTCGAAGGCCGCGGCGTAGTTGTCGAGATCCTCCTGGGTGTGGAAGACGGACAGGGTCCATTCCTCCTCGACGCCCGGGGTCATGAAGATGCCGTTGTTCATGTGGTAGAGCCAGCCCAGCGTCGAGAGCTCCTCGTTCACGTACTCGGCGTAGTCGCGGTACTCGTAGAGGCGTTGGGGCGAGAAGATCACGCAGCCCTTGGCACCGATGCCCTCGGTGTAGGCGGGTAGCTCGTACGTGTCGATGATCTCCTGGCAGCGCCCCTTGAGGTACTCGTTCTTCTCGTTGAGGTCCTCGTACGCCTCCTCGGTCAGGACCTCGGTTAGCGCCGCCTTCGCGGCGGCCATGACGAGCGGGTTGCCGTTGAAGGTGCCGTACTGCTTGACCCGATCGTCCTCGACCAGTTGCGCGATCTCATCCGACATGCCGATCGAGCCGCCGGGGTAGCCGCCGCAGGTCGCCTTCGCCAGGGTGATCATGTCCGGGGTCACGCCGTAGTAGCCGGTCGCGCCCCCGTGCGACATCGTGGCGCCGGTCTTGACCTCGTCGAAGATCAGCTTGATCCCGTACTGGTTGGTGAGGTCCCTCACCTCCTGGAGGTATCCCTCCTTCGGCGGGATGATGTTGATGTTCATCATCGCCGGCTCGACGATCATCCCGGCGATCTGGTCGCCGATGTTCTCCAGGACGGCCTTGAGCGCGTCGACGTCGTTGAACGGGACGGTGTGGGTCAGGTCCGTCAGCGCCTTCGGGGTACCCTCGCCGTAGGGAATGGCGATAGGGTTCTCCCGCGTGCCGATCTGGTCCAGGGGCGGGGCGACCGAGACCATCACCGCGTCGTGATGCCCGTGGTACGAGCCCTCGACCTTGAGGATCATGTCGCGGCCCGTGGCACCGCGGGCGAGGTGCACCGCATCCATCGTCGCCTCCGTGCCGGAGTTGATGAACCGCCAGTGGGGCAGCTTGAAGCGTCGCTTGAGCTCCTCCGCGACCTCTATCGAGTCGTTGGTCGGCGCCGCGAAGTGGGTGCTCTGGTCGATCCGCGCCTTGACGGCCTCGCCGATCGTGGGATTGGCGTGCCCGATCACCATCACGCCGAAGCCAGCGTGGAAGTCCGTGTACTGGTTGCCGTCGACGTCCCACACCTGGGAGCCCTTGCCCTCGGTCAGGTACACGGGCCACGGGTCCATCATCTGGAACGAGGATGGGACGCCACCCGGCATCACCTCGACGGCCCGCTGGTACTCCTTGGCCGACTGTCCGGTCCGGTTGCGGTAGATCTCCTGCTGCGCCTCCGTCAGCGAGGCGATCTTCTGGGGGTCAAGGCCACTTTCGGACATAGCTCTCCTGGCTCGGGGGTGGGATTGATTCAGCCTATAGACACCCGATGGGCGAATCCAAGGTGAAACGTCAGAAAGCGGGCGTCCGGGTGGACGATTCGCTCAACCTTCGCGGGCCCGCAGCTCGGCCCGGCGGATTTTGCCGGATGCGGTCTTCGGCAGCTCGTCGGTGAACTCGATCAAGCGCGGGTACTTGTAGGGCGCGGTCTGGTTGCGGCAGTGCTCCTGGAGCTCTGCCACCAGCGCCTCGTCTGCCGCCCCTTCGCGAAGGACGACGACCGCCTTGACCACCGAGCCCCGCTCGGGGTCGGGCGCGGCGATCGCCGCCGCCTCGGCCACCGCGGGGTGGGTCAGGAGGGCCGACTCCACCTCCACCGGACCGATCCGATAGCCGGATGAGCTGATGACGTCATCGTTTCTGCCTTGGTGGAAGAGGTAGCCGTCCTCATCCTCCGTCACCAGGTCGCCCGTGGGCCACCACTCGCCCTCGAAGCGGGTGCCGTCGAGATAGGAGCCGAAGAAGGTGGGGGAGGTGGCCGCCCTGATCTGGAGCTCGCCGTCCTCGATCCGGGTCTCGATCCCCGGTAGCGGACGACCCATCGAGCCTTCCCGGCCGGACAGCGCCTCCCCCGGCCGCACCCCGGTGACCGCACCCGTCTCGGTCTGCCCGTATCCGTCGGCGATCTCGAGCCCGGTCGCCTCCCGGAACGCTCCGATCACCTCGGGGTTCAGGGCCTCGCCGGCGGAGACCATGCGACGGAGCGAAGGGGCGGGACCGAGCTCGGTCCGCTTGGCGAGGATGCGGTACTCGGTCGGGGCCTGGCAGAGCACGTTGACTCCCTCGCGGCGGACGATGTCCATGCGGGTCTCGGGCTCGAACCGTCCCTCGACGAGCAGGGACTTGGCGCCCCTCAGCCAGGGGGCGATGAAGGAGTTGCGCGAGGACTTCGACCAACCCGGGGCGGCGGTGCACCAGCAGAGGTCGCCCGGTTCGGCCCCGAACCAGTGCTGGGCCTGGGTCGCCTGCCCGAGCAGGTAGCGCTGCGTGTGGACCACCCCCTTCGGTTCCGCGGTGGTTCCGGAGGTGAAGACGATCAGGGCCGGGTCCTCCGGGGCCAGCTCGGCCACCGCCGCGGGAGTGGCCTGGGCCAGGTCCTCGTCGAAGATCCGCTCGAGGTCGTCCATGTCGAAGGCGGGGATGCCGGAGGGCAGGCCGGTCAGGTAGCGCGTCTCCCCGATCGCGAGGGACGGGTTCGTCGCGCCGACCCGGTAGGCGAGGTCGGCGGTGCTGAGCTGCGGGTTGAGCGGGAGGGCGACCGCGCCCATGCGGAAGCAGGCGAGCATCGCGATCACCCATTCGATCCGGCTGCCGATCAGGATCATCACGACGTCGCCGCGGCGGACGCCGCGTTCGAGCATCGCCCCGGAGAGACCGAGCGAGCGGGCGAACAGGTGCGAGAAGCAGTGGACCTCCCGGCGCCCCTCGCCGTCGATGGCAATCACGGCCTCCTGGGAGAAGGGAAACCGCTGGATCACGTCATCGATGAAATTCACTGAGGCGATGTTAGGGAACCGACTCGCTGCGGACGCGAGTAGCGGCGCCCGGCGTTCGGGCCGGGCGTGCCCGGGCGCCGTGTCAGGGGGCGCTCCGTGGGTGCCGGCGCCGAAGGCCGGCCGCCGGCACCACGCAGCGCGAACTTCCTTACTGCTCGTACTTCTTGACGATGCGCAGCGCGCCCTCGGGGGCGGCCTTCTCGCAGAGGTAGCAGAGGACGCACTCGTCGAGCTGACCGCGAACGATCTCGGTACCGTTCTCGGTCGCCTTGAATATGCCCACGGTGCAGACCTCTTCCAGCTTCTTCGCCAGCTCGGGGTCCGACTTGGCGGGCTCGTCGAGCTCGATGTCGATGAAGACGC
>Ga0182737_1001315_pt1 | contig 25174 bp, 23 predicted proteins | sample eDN5th30CBELigOP_FD_128878 | JGI IMG/M metagenome (GOLD analysis project Ga0182737, IMG submission 128878) | Enriched Organic Plus compost microbial communities from Emeryville, California, USA - eDNA 5th pass 30_C BE-Lig OP (version 2) (version 2) ...
CCAAATATCGCCGGGGCGCGCCTGACGCCGCCGCAAGTTGCGTGTGATCTGGGGGCCGAACTTGGCGATCCAACGACGAACTGTCTCGTATGATACGTCGATTCCACGCTCAAGCAGCATTTCTTCAACTTCACGCAGACTAAGGTTGAACCGCAGATAAAGCCACACCGCATGAGCAACGATCTGTGGCGGAAAACGGTGACGCTTGAAGATGATATCTGATGTCTGCATCGCCAAAATTTACGCCCAAACCGTCAGGCAGGCAACTGCAGCCCAGTTAACGTGACAACACCATCTGATACACTCCAAAAACATCCCTATTGCCTAAACTATCTAGTTAAAGGGATGGTTTGCTGCGACCAATCGCGGGAACAAAGCCGTGAAAACGATTCTTGACTGGCAATCTGGAAAGACGCCACCCAATTTGCTCCACTTACTGTTGATTTGCAGCACGGAATGACCCACTTTTTCATTTCGTCGGGATCCACTTAGCACGGATCAAGATATTGAAATCACATTGATTTTCTTTTTTCATGCGGATTAGAGCGAAACGTAAAACCGGTTCATCTTGATATGAAAATCGACAGATTGGTTCGTACTATCTTTGGCATGACTTCTCCTCCTGTCATTGAGGAGGGGCTGGGCCGCGCAAGTTATTCAATTTCCTAACCGGTATCACCGATATCCGGTGTTGCCATTCTCAAGTGCGCAACAGCCCATGTGCCACGTCCTTTAATGGGGTCTAGTGCCTCCAAAAAGCCATCGGCAACTCCCCTCCGATCATTAAGATAGCACAGCCTGTTTCTACCGCGCACAGATGGGCTTCGACCCGTGACCGTTTTTTAAGATGTCGCGCTCCGCCTTCAGCTTGGCAACCTCTTTCCGAAGCCTCTCGATCTCACGCTGTTCGGGCATCATCTGTCCGTGACCAGAAAACGCCTGCGCCGGGTCCGAACCGAATTCCCTGACCCACTTGCGAAGGACATTCTCATGAACATCCAGATCGCGGGCGGCCAGCGAAACGCTGACCCGCGCTCGCGTACCAACTTCACCGCCTCAAGCTTGTACTCGCGGCTGAACTTCCTTCGTTGCATTCAAGCGCTCCTGTTTCATTTGAAACACCTTAATTTGATGTCCACGAAACCGGCAGAAGGCCATTCACTCAAACAACAATTCAAAGCGCTTGCAGTATAGTTGGGTCCAGCGGTTAGCCACGCTTTGTCCCACCAAAACTTTTGCAACCAATCCCGCATCATTCCCCCTCGCACTTATGAGATTATCACTGGAATTATGCCGGGTTACCATTTGATAGACAACCTCGCAGCTTCAACGCCATAATTCTGGGCTCGAATGACCATTGAACTTGGCGTTGCCAAGGCAATACATATCATCGTGAGCAATTTGATACCAAACGCGTAGACCTGATATTAGACGATACCTTCATCCATCAGGCATGCGATTTCAGTGTCGGTTGTACCCAACCATTCGTCGAGAACCTCCGCGGTGTGTTGTCCAAGTGTCGGCGGTGGTCGACGGATTGTCAGGGGGGTGTCGGAGAGTTTCATGGTCAAGCCCGCCGTATTGATTTTCCCGACGGTCGGATGGTCGATTTCAACGATCTGCTGGCGATGAAGGAGTTGCGGATTGGTCACGACTTCGTCGATGGTCGCAACTTTGGTACAGGGGATGCCCGCCGCTTGAATTGCGGAAAGGGCCTCTTCCGTCGTGTGGGCACCGATCCATTCCTGTACGATGGCCTCGATTTTTGCGGCGTTTTGCAGACGCTTGTCCACGCTAATAAAGCGCGGATCCTGAACCAGTTCGGGCTTTCCTATCAGTTCCGCGAGACGGCGAAACAGCGGGTTGGTCCCCGACAGAAGGAGGATGTAATCGTCTGAGCCCGTGCGAAACACATTTCCCGGAGAAGAATAGCGGTCGCGATTTCCCGTCCGCTCAAGCGTAACTCCCTTGTTCATCTGACTGGGAATTGCCGTCGTCAAAAGCGAAACCGCACTGTCGAGCAATGCCACATCGATCATCTGCCCTTTGCCGGTCAGATGGCGGGCATTGAGTGCGCCAAGTGTTGCGGTCACGCCATACATGGCGCTCATATAGTCGATATAAAAAGTGCCTGCGAGATAAGGCGGGCTATCCGGCGCGCCTGTCAGCCCCATCAATCCGCTCATGGCTTGTGCAATGCCGTCGAAACCTGGACGCTGGCTATAAGGCCCATCCTGACCAAAGCCTGAGAGACGGGTCATTATCAGCCGGGGATTTATTTCGCTCAATACATCCCAGCCACAGCCCATCTGCTCCATTGTTCCCGGGCGGAAATTTTCCAGCAGGATATCGGCCTCGGCGACCATATCGCGCAGTATTTCCTGAGCGCGGGGTTCGCGGTAATTCAGTGTCATCGAACGCTTGTTGCGGTTGAGCGCCAGATAATAGAGGCTTTCACCATTATGGAATAAGGGGAAATGACGGCTATCGTCGCCCGAACCCTTTTTTTCAATCTTGACGACATCGGCACCCATGTCGCCAAGGATCATTCCGCAATGCGGGCCTGCTATAAAACGGGTAAGGTCGAGCACCTTGATGCCCTGAAGAGGAGCGGTCATCTTGTTCAATTCCTTGCAGAAAACAGCGTACCATGTGGATCGATCACTTCCCGGATGAGACGGATGTCGTTCTCGCTGGGGATCGCAGTTTCATCGGGCGTGCCTTCGATAATGGGCTCGAAGCCCATCGAATCCAGTATTTCGTCAAGAGACAGGCCCGGATGGATGGAGTGCAGTCGCATCTTCTTCGTTACGGGATGGAAGTCGAAAATGGCCTTGTCCGTAACGCAGAGATTGGGTCCCGGGCCGGGAAGGCCAAGCGCTTCGCGGCTTGCACCGCCGTCGAGAAAGCCGAGGCTGGTGATAAAGTCCACCTTGGGCACAAAAGCCCGTTTCGTAAGATCAGTGACAATGATCGGCCGTTTGATGAAGGCAAGATGTTCTGTCTGGGCAAGGCAACCGACCAGACGGGTTTTTGGTGGCTGGCTGTCACCGATTTCGGTGATGTTGAGATTTCCGTACTGGTCGACCTGCGGGGCGGATTCAAACGACACGTCGAAGCGACCACGGGTGACCATATCGATTTTATAACCGACATCGGCAGGCGAGGCTGCGGCCGGCCAGCGCGTATAGGCATCCTGCAACAATGCTTCCGGGATGGAGTCCAGTGTCGGTGTCAGCAAATTACCCCAATAGATGGAAAAGCCCGGCGCGTGCTTGAGTTGTGCAAGCCGCGCTGCCGCAATCGGAATGCCAACCGCGAGCGTAAAGGCTCGTGCCGCCGTGCCGAGACCGACAAAACCGAGTTCATCGTCCTTAAGTTCGGCAGCAATTGCCGCAATCATCAATTCTTCGGTCGTGTAATCGTAAGCGGCCACGGATCAGCCCTCCCTTGCAACATCAAAAGCGGAAAGCGGACCGAATTTACTGAGATAGCCGGTCCGGTCCCGTGTCTGGAGAACATAATCACGGATGTAGCCTGCCGTGCCTTCGGGCCTGCGCGCCGCCTGCAGATAGGCCTTAAGAGAGGCTTCATCCTCATCGTAAAAACCGTCGGTGGCGGTGGGGTGTGCCCCGTAAGGAACCTCGATAACGGCTTCGACCAGACTGTGCGGAATATAGGTAAGTGCGGGACGTCTGCGCACTTCCTCATGCGGGATGATTTTTTCAACCGTGACGATAAGGCGTTTCGAGGCCGATGCCATCATCTGGTCAATGTCGTCGCTATCGCGCACCACCGGCCATTGCACATTGCCATATTCATCGGACGTATAGCCGTGCAGAATTGTGAAATCCGTTTCGGCGGCTTTCAACGCCAGATATTTTTCGCCGGTAAAAGGGCAGGCGATGGGCTTGATCTCGTCGGGGCTCTTGCCGGGCATTCCTGTACCGAGAAGGGCTTTGGACGGCAAGAAACTCAGCCCCATGCTGGCTGCGCGAAAGCGTGCGACAAAGGCAGATTCAGAATAGTCGTGCGTCTCGATTTCGCCCGCTTCAACGGCACGGCGAAAATTTGGCGCCAGACCGTGACGAAAGAAACCGGCATAGATTCCTTCCCATCGGCGGATTGCACCGGCAGCGGTCAGCATGTCCGTTGCAAGTGTGGTTGCCCAGGTAAGAAGCGTCAGATCGGTGATGCCCTGCCGGATCATCTCATGGACAATCGCCATAGGTTGACGGCGAAGCAGCGATCCGCCGACCGCAACGGTTGCGCCGGATGGTATTTTCGACACGGCTTGCGCGAGCGTCGTCAGTTTCGACTTCATGGCTTTACATCCATTACTGTTGGGAAAGCTTCGCTGGCATGCGCCCACCGACAATCATCGATACGAGCTCATCATGCTCGACCTCTTCGCGGCGGACGACGCCCACCATGCGCCCGGTTTTAAGCACCGCGATGCGGTCGGCGATCTGAAAAACATGCTCAAGATTGTGGCTGATGATGAAAACCGCATATCCCTTTTCACGAAGGCGTTCGATCAATTCAAGGACTAGACGGGATTCCTCGACACCGAGGGCGGCCATCGGTTCGTCCATGATGATCAGCTTCACGCTGCGATCGAGCAGCAACCGTGCGATACCGATCGCCTGACGCTGGCCACCGGAGAGTGCGCGAACCATCTTGTTGAGATCTGGCGCCTTGAGGCCAAGTTCTTCAAAGAGCGCAACCGTCTGCCGACGCATTTCTGCGTGGTTCAGCGAAGGGACGCCGACTATACGACGCCGAAGTTCCCGCCCCATGAAGATGTTTTCCTGTGGTGTGAAAACATCGACGAGTGACAGGTTCTGGTGCAGGGTTTCGATACCGGCGGCACGCGCCATGGCCGGGCTCGTCATATGGATCGGCGTGCCCGACACGCTGATTGTGCCGGAGGTTGGCTGCACGACGCCTGAAATCATCTTGATGAAGGTCGATTTTCCGGCACCATTGTCGCCAACGAGCGCCATGACTTCATGCGGATAAATATCAAGATCAATGTTGTTATTGGCGACATGGCCACCATACTGCTTGGTAAATCCCCGGATCGACACCAGAGGCATAGTGGTTGTCTCTTGCGGTGAAGTGCCCACGCGGGTTGCTTGCTGAACGGTCATGCCGCCCTCCTTCTTGACGGGGTCGCTGATTGGAACGATCAGAGGCCGAGCGCTTTCATGTCGACGGGCGGCACGATGCGCTCTTTCTTCGTGGCGTCGTAGAATTGCGACAGGTTTTCCTTGGTCACCATAGGTGAGGAGAAGACGATCTCTTTCTTGACGTCCTTCTTTTCCAGAATGGCTGCGGTCACTTCCACGGCTTCGGCGCCGAAGGTTGGATATACGAAAGACCCGCGAAGCCGACCCGCCTCGATCATCTGGAATGTTTCGACAGTGGCACCGTCAAAGCCGGTCAACCACATTTCCTTGGCGCGTCCGGCTTCTTCGACGGCTTGCAGTGCGCCCTTGGCCATATTGTCGTTATGACAGTAGACGGCGTCGATATGCCTGTTTGCTTGCAGGAAATCCTGCATCAGGGTGAGGGCTTCCGTGCGGCTGTAATTGGCAGTTCCGCGGGAAACGACCTTGATGTCGGTTACCTTGTCGATAACCTGATGCCAGCCCTCGCCACGCTGCTGGTTGACAATCGAACCGGCTTTGCCTTCGATCTGGGCGACCATGCCGCTGCCGTTCAGGGCTTTGACATAAAATTCGCCTGCCTGACGTGCGGTGCCAAGTGTATCGGCGGCGAGATGGGCGGCATATTGGCTACCGCCGCCAAGCGCCGAACTCATGACGATGATGGGAATGCCGGCATCGTTCAGCGCCTGAACGCCTGCCTGAACCGCCGTCGCAAAATATGTGATCATGATCACGGCATCGACACCGCGAACCGCCAGATCTTCAAGATTGCGAATTTCCTGTTCGGGGCTGTTGCGAGCATCGAGAGCAATGACTTCAAAGCCATGCTTTTTCGCCGAGGTCATTATGTCTTCGCGCTGGATTTTCAGCCATTCGTCAGTGGCATAGCTTTGCGAAAAGCCGATTTTCTTGCCAGCCAATGGCTGTTCTGCCCGGGCGCTTGTGATCACATAGGGTGCCCCAATCGCGCTCAGGGTGACTGCGCCCAATCCCGCTTTAAGCAGATTTCGACGATTTAAAGTCGAAACATTCCCCAATGTCTTGAACTTGCTCATTCAGGTCTCCTCCTCAATTTGACCTTTAAAAATTTAATTAGCGAAGACGGTTGCGCTGATCGCTGATTACGACTGCGGCTACGATGATCACTCCCTTGGCGAGCATCTGTACGAAGGCGGATACGCCCAGGAGATTCAGCAGGTTGGTAATGATTGCGAGGATCAGCACGCCGAGAATGGTGCCGGTCACTCCGCCCACGCCTCCGTCGAAGGATGTGCCGCCGATCAGGGCTGCTGCAATGGCGTCGAGTTCAAAAAGATTGCCGCCATTCGGATCGGCAACGCTGACGCGGCTGACCAGTATCAGGCCAGCGATGCCAGCCAGCAGGCCGGAAAGGGCATAGACCTGAATTTTGATGCGATCGACCGGAATGCCGTAGACACGGGCTGCTTCTTCGTTTGCGCCGACGGCGTAGACGTGCCGACCCCAGCGGGTGTGTTTCATGACATAGGCGAGGATCAGCCAAAGCATGAGGAACAACACGACCGGAACTGGGATACCTGCAATATAGCCTGAACCCAGCCACCGGAAGGCGGCATCGGCACCTTCTGCAATAGTGTCGCCTCCGTCCGAATAAAGATAAATGCCGCCTCGGGCAAAAATCATCATCGACAATGTCGCGATAAACGGTTGCAGTTTGAGTTTGGTGATGATGACACCGTTGACCACTCCAAGCAGGGTGGTAAACGCCAAAGCACCGATCCATGCGATGGGCGAACCTTGACCCGCCAGAACGGCCGCCGTGATTGCGCCAACCCCGACAAGCGATCCTGCCGACAGATCGATCCCGCGACAAAGGATCACCACGGTCATGCCGATGGCAACCACACCGACCATGCTCGCGCCGCGTATGACATTGAGAATGTTGATGGGATTGAGAAAATGCGGTGAAGCAAAACTCGCTGCGATCACCAGTACAAGAAAGGTAATCACATGGCTGTAATTCAACAGGATAATCCCCAGCCGCTTGCTCCTGAAAGCAGCTGATTTTAACTGTGGCGCAGTATTGGCGCTAAAATCTGTATTGGACATGATGCCAATTCTCCTCCTCGATAATGCTGCGCCTTGCCGGATAAGGCGTGGATGATCGCCATTACGCACCGCGTGAAACGCGCTTCTGGATCATGTTTCCGGTTGGCTCACCCTTATTCGTCAATCCATGCGACGGCTTTCAAAGAGCCAGCCTGCAAGATGCCCAGCCAACCACCGTCATCCGGTTGTCGGAGGCACGCCGGGTCCAGACTTCCAGTTCGACCTTGGTTTTTCCGTCAGATTCTCGTGTGATTGCGGTGACCTTGCCAGTCAGTGAAATCGGATCGAAGACTTGCAATGGAGCAATGAATTTCAGTTGAAACCAGCCATCCGTGAACCAGCTTGCGCCGAAAACGCGCACCATTAGTTCCCCGAAGACACCGGCCTGCTGTTGCCCCTGTACGATCGGTACCGGCAACTTTCCCTCGCGGGCGATCTGAATGTCACTGTGGATGTTCTTCACGTATTCGCCGATACGGGAGAATACCGCCGTCTGTTCCGCAGTGATGACCTTTTCCAACGGCGAAAGCACGTCACCAACCTTGGTGTTTTGGTCGACATGGTCGATGTAACGAGGGTTTTCAGGAGTTTCACCGGTTACAGGACGCGCGGGCTTGTCGCTGGCGCGACCGCCAATGGCACCGGGAACCGTATGCAATATCTCGACGCCACGATGGCGAACGATACTGCGGCCGTCTTCACCGACGGCTTGCGCTTCCATGACGACATAGCCTTGACCGCGCCGGACGTAAGATTCGACATAGGCGCCTTTCATCGTGACCTTTTCACCCAGCCTGACGGGGCTGTCGAACCACATCTGTTCTTCAGTGTGAAACCCGACGGTTTTGCTGCCTCGGTATTTCAAAGTGAAAAGCTGAACCAGATCGTTTCCAAGCAGGCAGGGTTGGCCGATACGGGTGCCGCCATCGGGGCCAGCCTGAAGATACCACGGATTATAATCATCCTGAGTGAACGAAAAGCGCTTGATCTTATGGTCGTCGATCACAATCGACACGGGGCCGAACTGTTCGGGGATTTCGAGATTTTCAAAAAGCGGGTCCTTGAGTCCGGCCTCCAGATCGTCGGTCTCCACGGCCCGCCGCGGATCGGTCAGGTCGCGCCATAATTGATATTTATCTATATTCACGTTCATGGATTTATCCTCAAAAATCATGGCTTTATGCTCATATGGCTGTGCTGTTGTCCGCGAGCCGTCGCGAAAGCAGCGCAAATGCCAGCATGCCGGGATCATCAATGCCGATAGTCTTGTCGCCGAACATGCGTGCGCGACCGATGCGGTTCGGCTTGCTGCGAAAATCGTCCAGCGCGCGCTGTGCACCCTCTGCCGCAGCATGGAGCGTCGGTTCACGGATCAGGCTCTTTATGACAGCATCAAGTGAATCGAGGATCGTCTTGTCGCCTGGCGCTGCTTTGCCACGCGCCATCATCGCTTCCATCACGCTTGTAAGGAGTGCGGGCATATCGGAGCCGTCGAGATTTGTGCGGCCCTTGCTTTCCTTGCCGATTGTCAGCAGCGCCGTTGCAACCAGCGTGCCGAGGCTCGATCCTGTGGATAGAGCCGCGGCTTTCGCAAGCGTGGAAAAGGCCGCGCCCATATCTTCCGCTTGTGACAGGTCTGTCTGTGCCAGCCCGGCAAAAAGGCGGGCGAGCATGCTGCCGGTATCGCCGTCACCGAGTTTGGCGTCGGCGGCATTCAACTCCTGTTCCAGTTCACCCATCGCCTGATGGGCGGCTTTTGCACAGGCTGAGAGGTTGGCTTTTGTCACCGTCATGAGCGTACCGTCCAGAACGGGCAGGAGGCGGGGGCGGCAAGCAGTTGTTCGATTTCCGCATCGGCAAAGCACAGGCTGACGGAGACGCCTGCCATTTCCATCGACGTAGCGAAATGGCCGACCAGTGGCTGTACGATCTGGATGCCTGCTTCACCCAATTTCTGCACGGCGCGCCGATACAGGATGAACAATTCCTCCAGCGGTGTTGCGCCAAGACTATTGATCAGGATGGACAGTTTCGATCCGGCACCTTGCGGTTTGTCGGCGAGCAGCCGTTCGATCATCTCATCGATGATGGCATTGGCGGGTCTCAGCTTGTCGCGCCATATGCCGGGTTCGCCGTGAATGCCCATGCCCATTTCGATTTCATCTTCACCAAGAATGAATGAAGGACGGTCGGCACCCGGCACCTGACACGGCGAGAGTGCCACGCCGATGGTACGGGTCATGTCGACGGTGCGCTGGGCGATTGCGCTAACCGTTTTAAGGTCGCCGCCTGCTTCGGCGGCAGCACCCGCTGCCTTGTAAGCGTAGATGATACCGGCAACCCCGCGACGCTTGCCGCGTTCCTCAGCACCTGCGCTGGCAATGTCGTCGGTACCGAGAACGGTGGTTGTGCGAATTTCATCTTCGAGCAGTTCGCCCGCCATATCGAAATTCATCCGGTCGCCGCCGTAATTGCCGTAAAGACGCAAGACGCCCTGACCGCGATCGGCAAACTTGATGGCGTCCATGCAGGAACCGACAGTCGGCCCCTCGAAGACGTTGCCGATTGAACAGCTATCCAGAAGGCCGTTGCCGACATAGCCGGTAAAAAGCGGCAGGTGGCCCGAACCACCGCCGGAGACAATGCCGACTTTGGTTTTTACAGAAGCGGCAGCGGATTGTGCCCGGCGAATGACGCGACCGTTTTCACCGTCGCGTTCAAGAGAGGGATGGGCGGCGACAAGACCGTCGAGCATTTCATCGACGAAATCCTGCGGCCTGTTCATAAGCTTTTTCATCTGCCGTCTCCGCTCAGTAGCTCAATGATGGATTGTCGTTGAACATGGTGATCGGCGGATAGGCGAGTTGATCGGTCACCACGTCGAGAACGGTGGTCTTGCCGGAGGCAAGTGCCGCTTTCAGAGCCGGAAGGAAATCGTCGGCCTTGTCGATGCGAATGCCGTCGCAACCTGCGGCACGGGCAATTGCAGCATGATCGACGGGCGTGAAATCGCAGGCATCCGAGTAATCACCGAAAATAACTTTCTCGGCATGTTTTTCGTAACCTAGAATTTCGTTGTTGAGCACGGCAACGACAACCGGCAGATTCATGCGGCGGGCTGTTTCCAGTTCCGACCACACATGCGCGAAACCGCCGTCTCCCACCAGCGCGAAAACCGGCACCTTCGGATTGGCGGCCTTGGCGCCGATAGCAAAAGGCAGGCCCCAGCCAAGCCCGGCAAGGCCGCGCGGTGTGATGAAGCGTTGCCCCGCTTTGCGGCTGGTCAGAAAATTCGCAATCCATATCGAGGAATAGCTGGCGTCCGAAACGACGATCATCTCCGGTGTCAGCACACTGTCGAGATCGCTCATCAGCCGTTCAGGGCGAAGTGGGCTTTGGCTGGAGAGGGAAACGGTTTCCGCGTCTTTTTTGCCCTGTGCCAGACCTTGGGAAATTGTCTGCTCCAGTTTGGAGCGGCTTGCGCGCCGTTTTGCAAGGTCGGTATCTTTCAGGGCTTTGGCAAGGGCGTTGAGACCAAGCTTTGCATCGCCGACAAGGCGGACGGCTTCATAATTGCGCCCAACTTCGCTGGAATCCACATCAAGATGGATATAGGTGGCGTTTTCCGGGTAGAGCTGCCAGCTATCGGTACCGTTCTGGTTGGTACGGTTGCCGACCAGAAGAATAACATCCGCATCGGTGACGAGTTGGCGCAAATGTCTACTGCGGCTGCGTTCGGCCATGAAATAGCCAACGACGCCTACGCTGAGAGGATGGGTTTCATCGACCGCGCCTTTGCCCATGACGGTTGTCGCAACCGGAATGCCCGAGGCTTCCTGCAAGGCCGCCAGCTCTTGACAGGCATCGGAAATATGCACACCGCCACCAGCGATGATCAGCGGGCGTTCGGCCTTCGCCAAAAGTTCTGCCGCCTTGGTGACCTGCTGCGGATCGGGACCACAGCGATCGAGCGGAAAATGGCCGAGCGAAGCATTTCTCGGAGCGCTCTGAATTGCAGGCTTGTCCATGAACATGTCGATCGGTGCGATCAGCACTGCCGGACCGGGGCGACCGGAAGCAGCCGCAGTAAACGCTGCATCGACGTAATCATCAATGCGGTCCACATCCGCAACGCGCTTGATCCATTTTGCGACCCCCTTGAAGAGATCCAGATGATCGAGTTCCTGGAAGGCGTTCTTGTCTGCGAAAGGGCGTGCTACGTCCTGGACGATGGCGACCACCGGCACGGATGCCTTCATCGCTTCTGCAAGACCGGCGACGAGCAGCGTGGCTGCCGGTCCGTTCTGGGCCGTGACGACCGGCACCTTGTGGGACATACGGGCATAGGCGTCGGCCATGACCGACCCGGCGTTTTCGGTGCGATAGCCGATCTGGCGAATGCCGTAATGCGGTGTTACCAGAAAAAGTGCGGCCGGAATGGCCTGACCGAAGATGACTTCGACGCCATGGCGTTTGAGCGCTGCTGCGAAGACATGGGCGCCGGTCGCATTCGATCCGGCAGAAGGCTGGGCTTTGATGGCGGTGGTTATATTGTTCATGATGAACTCCGTTTGTCTTGTGGCGGATGACCGCCATATCGGGTCTGCGCGCCCGGTCAGAGCGGCGCAAAGAGGATTTGTCTTGGGTCTATTTCGTGTCTGATGATGCGAAGCTCATCGTCGCTCGGTCGAGGCGTGATCGGGGTTTTATCGAGGTTGCCAAGATCGAAGCCTGTCGCTTCACGCAGCTCGTCGTGGCTGATGCCTTCATGGATCGATTTGACCCGGATGCGTCCGATTTCGCGGTCGAAATCGAAAACGCATTTCGGCGTGATGACGAGCGCGGGGCCGCCCCAGTCGAGGCCAAGTTCTCTGCGGCCTTTTTCTCCGCCCGGAAAACCGACACCTGAAATGAAATCGACCTTTTCGACGAAGTTGCGTCGTTCATGATGGGGCATCATGATGTATTCGCGCCGGAACAGCGTCATGTGCTCGGGCTGGAGAATGGGGCCGACAAGGCGAACCTTGGGTTTTTCGTAAGGGCCGACGCAGACGCTGTTGATATTGCCGACAACGTCAACCTGCACAGCACTTGAAAAGCCGAAGCTGATGTCACCGCGTTTCAGTGCCCATTGTCCCGGATAATCATATGTCTGCGCTTCGGCGGATAAATCGCGAAGCAGGGCATCGTGTTCGCAATCCGGCATCCGGTCGAGCTGGCTGAAATCGGGATTGTGATAACAACCGGCCAGAAGCAGGGTCAGGTCCGGGGTGCGGGTACGGCGGGCCAGCTCCATGGCAACGATCGGGATAGCGGTGCCGAACATGGCCGCAGCTTTTCCGGTCAAAAGACCTGTAAAGCCGACCTCGCCATTGTTGAAGTCCTTTGCCAGAACGGCTGCGAGCGTTTCAAAAAGTGTCGGCTTCATCATAGCAGGCTGTCCATATCCTTGAGACGGGCAAGCTGGGCTGCGCCGATGGTTTCCAGATAGGCATCGTTGCCGCCGGTGAGGTGCACGTATTTTTTGAGATAGGCGGCGGTGCCTTCAGCGCTTTCCGAAGCCGCGACATATTCCTCGTAGTGTTTTTCATCCGCGAGATAGGCACCGAGCGCCGGTGTTGGATGGGCACCATAAGGCAGTTCGACGACAGCGCTCACCTTGTAGGAGGGCAGTTCGACGAGCCGCGCATGTTTGCGGATGAAGGCGTTGGAGACGATCTTCTCCACCGTGACCACGACTTTTCCGGCTGAACGCCCCATCAGAACATCGTTGCTCTGGGGCAGAAGACGGCGGGCCGGAAAGACCACGTTACCCCGTTCGTCCGCTGCAAGGGCGTGAATGACGACGACATCGACATCTGCGGCCGGAACCGCATGCATGGGACGCCCGGTGATCGGGCAGGCGAAAAGTTTGATCGAGGGGTTGTATTTAACAATGTCATTGCCGCCCAGAAAAGGAACCGGCCAGAAGGCAAGTCCTTCCTGACTTGCGCGAAAACGGTCCCAGCTCACCATTTCGGGATAGTCCACCACCCTGATGTCGCCGTTTTCCACCGCTCTGCGATAATGACGGGCAAGGCCGTATTTTTCGAGGCCGACATAGGATGTTTCGACACAGTCGAGGCATCCGGCTGCGGCCAGCAGATCGACGTCATAGGACTGTGCAGAACCTACGACTGTCAGGTTTTTCCGGCCCTGGCGGACAAGTTCCCGGATAAATCCCATGGGCTTCTGGTAAACCGCGAAGCCTCCGAAAGCGACCCGTTCTCCATCCGGCACGAGTGCGGCGGCCTCTTCTAGTGGTTTCAGTCTGGAAGTGGGAGAAAGCATTTCATCGATCCTGCTTATGCCTGACGCTTGCGGAGCATGCTCCACCACACGGCGAGAATGATCACGAAGCCCTGTGCGATGAGAAAGACGACAGGATCGAGCCCGTTGAGCACCATGCCGTTGCGCAATACTGCAACGAAAAGCACGCCGATGACCGTCCCTATGATGCGCCCGACGCCGCCGGAGAGAATGGTGCCGCCGACAATGACGGCTGCAATGACATCGAGTTCCATCAGTTCGCCGACGGTTGGCGTGCCGGAATTCAGTCGCGATACGAGGAGAACACCACTTATTGCGGCAAGTAACTGGATCATCACCATGACGCCGATACGAAGTCTGCCGACCTTGACGCCGTAACGCGCGGCTGTGTCCGGGTTGCCGCCCACCGCATAGACATGTTGGCCGAAGCGGTGCTGTGAGAGAACGAACCAGCCAAGCAGAATGGCAACGATCATGACCCATACAGGGAAGGAAAGGCCGAGAAAGGTTGCGTACCAGAGGTTTCCGAAGGATGAGGGAAGGGGCCCGATTGTGAGACCGTCGCTGATATAGAAGGCAATGCCTCGCAGGCCGGACAAGAGGCCGAGTGTGGTGATGAAGGTCGGGATACCCCAGATGACCCGGAGTAAGCCGATAAAGGCTCCGACTGCGGCTGCTTCGAGAAGAACGAGCAGAAAGGCTATCGGCATCGGTATGCCGTAATTTACGACCAGCAGCGCAAACAGGGTGCCCGACAAGCCCACTTGCGCACCGACCGACAGGTCGATCTCACCGGTGATGATAACGAAAGTCATACCGACCGCGATGATGGCAATGACTGATGTCTGCTGCAACAATGTCGCCCAGTTTTCTCCGGTCAGGAAATTGGGAGCATTGAAGCTGAAGAATATAATCATCACCGCGAGGGCAACCGCGACGCCGATCTCAGCGCGCCAGCTTGCAAGATTGAACTTGCGCGGGGAATGCGCAGGCATACCGGCGCTTAAACCAGCAGTATTGGACATGGGAACCTCTGTGGATCGCGAATGGCCGACTGATCGGCCATATGATTTTGGGACGTCAGTTGGCTGCGAGCGATTTGACGAGATCAAGATATTTCTTGATCTCTTCGGGATTGTCCCGGGTGTAGATCTTGCTTGCAACTTCAACGTTACGGGGTACGGTTTCACCCTTCAGGTCCTTTGCCGCCGTTTCGATGGCGGAATAGCCTACCTGATAAGGCTGCTGATCAGCGATGGCATAGACCTTGCCGGAAGGATCGAGCATGTCGTTCGCTAGTTCCTGGCTCATATCGACACCGTAAAGGCGAGTGTTGGCGTTCTGCCTTTTTGCGGCCTGGGCCGCGCCTGCCATCGAACCCGAGTTGGAAGCCCATATGGCCGATGTCTTGGGATTTCGTTGCAGAATGTTTTCGTATCCGTTGGCACCCAGTTCGGGTGTTGCAGCCGCAACCTCGCTGCCGATGGTGATACCGTCACCCTTGAGGGTGGACAGTAGTCCGGTCTTGCGCGGCATCATGTTGGGATTGGTGGGCGGGAGGGTGATCAGGCCAACGGTGTTCTTGCCGCCGTTCAACGCGGAAAGCTGCTTTACCATTTCGGTTCCGAGATCCGCAGTCATCTTGAAACTGTCGACGCCAATCGTGTGCTTGGCAATCGATTTGTCCGCAAAGGCCGTGTCGAAATCGATAATGACGATGCCTCGGTCGGCTGCCCGTTTTGCCGCAGCCTGCGATGCATTGACGTCGAGCGGTGGCATGACAATTGCCTTGACACCGCGCGTTACCAGATCTTCTACGACCTGTGCCTCTGTCGGCAGCTGCCGACGGTTTTGACCGATCTGAAGCTTGACGTTGTATTTCTTGGCGGCGTCGTTCATGCCGCGCTCGATCTGCTGCCAGAATTGCGAATCCCTGGCGTAGATGATGGCGCCGATAACGGTTTCGTCCGCCGCCTTTGCCGGAAGCGTGGCAATTGCCATGGCCGTCACGGCCATGAGGCCGCTTATAAGTTTTTTCACGATCAACTCCTCCCTTTGATCTTTGTAATCTGGCGATCTCGTGTGGTGCCCGGATCGCCTTTCCCGGAACTCTCCTGAATTCCTCCTCTAAAAAAACGTTTTCCGAAAACGTTTCGATAAACAAACACAGCTTCACGAAGCTGTCAATGGCCGCAATGCCATTCCAGACTAATTCTTGTCGGAAATCCCTTCGCGGATGGATGGCGCCGCTGTCGTTCCACGCACGATCAGGCGTGTGGGAAGAATAATCTCCTTGGCGGCCCTCGATGGTTGACGGATGCGTTTCATGAGTAATTCCGCAGCCGCAGCACCCATATCCCGCTTTTCCAGCTGTATCGTCGTGAGGTCGATTGATTTCAGGTTCGCAAGCATGATGTCATCGAGCCCGATAACCGAGATATCCTCGGGTATCCGCAGCCCCCTTTCCAGAGCGACCTGCATGAAACCCAGCGCATTCATGTCACTGCTGGCCAGAACGCAGGTCGGCGGAGTTTTCATTGTGGTGAAATAATGGGCGGCTTCAATCCCGCTATCGAACGTATAGCGCCCCTCGAAAATCATTGATTTCGACTGCGACAACCTCAGACGGGAACTTTCCTGCCGGAAGGTTTCCAGACGCTCGCGCGCGGAACTGGATTCAAGCGGTCCGGTTACGAAGCCGACGCGGCGGTGGCCGAGCGCATGGGCATGGCGAATGGCTTCGGCAATTCCTTCCCGATTATCAGAGCCGACATAATCGTCCTTCCATTTTTCGGTTCTGCGCTGAACCAGCACATAAGGCGTGCCATGATCCAGAAGGGTGCGGATGCGCGGCGATTCGCAATGCTGCGAAATAAGCACCATTCCATCGACCTGATGATCGTAGAGGGCCTGCATTTGCTGGATCTGGCGCTCTTCGTTCTCATCGGTATTGCACAGGAGCATGGTGCATTTTTCACGAAGAGCGACATCTTCCACACCGCGCACGAAATCGGCCGAGGATGGATTGGCAACGTCTGCAATCAATACGCCAATGGTAAAACTGCGCTGCATGCGCAGGGCTCTTGCGACAGCCGAGGCGCGATAGCCCAGCTTGCGTGCCGTTTCATTCACCAGTTCCCGGGTTTCTTCCTTGACATATTGTTTGCCGGACAAGGCGTTGGAAACTGTCGAGAGCGCCAGCCCCGATACCTTGGCCACGTCCTTGATTGTAACTTTTTTTCGTTCTGCCATTCTGTCCCCGTTTTTACTGCGGCTGATGACTGTATTGACATCGTCTGCTTAAAGGATGTATCAAATTATAGAAACGTTTTCCAGAAACGTTTTTATCTTCCCTAATTCGTCGCCGGAGGCACGCTGTAAAGTGGTGCGGCAATATGGGTATGCCACGAGAATCTATTCTCGTTAGCGGAGGAGGTTAGCATATGACGAACGAATTTCTGCTGCGGGTCAATAACCTGAGCAAATCTTATGGCGCCGTACAGGCGTTACAGGGGGTGAGTTTTACCATGCGCCCCGGTGAGACCATTGCACTGGTCGGTGACAACGGTGCGGGCAAGAGTACGCTGGTGAAACTGCTTTCCGGTGTCATTCGCCCCACCTCCGGAACGATTGAGCTGGACGGTCAGTCCATCGAGCTTGCTTCGCCCGATGTCGCCCGTATTCATGGTATTGAAACGGTCTATCAGGACTTGGGTCTTTGCAACAATCTGACCGTTGCCGAAAATATCTTTCTCGGTCGTGAGGAAGTGGTCGGGTGGGGGCCTTTTTCTTTTCTGGCGCGTGGTCGCATGCGCGAAAAGGCGAAACAGGCGCTGGCGGGGCTGTCGATTAACGTTCCGTCACCCGACCAGAACGTTACTGGCTTAAGCGGCGGTCAAAGACAGGCGGTGTCCATTGCCCGAAGCCGGTTGTGGAAAAGCGCGCTCGTCATGCTGGACGAGCCGACGGCGGCGCTCGGTGTGCAGGAAACGGCCAAAGCGATGGAGGCCGTGCGACAATTGCAGAGCAATGGCGTAGCGATCATTCTGATCACTCACAGCATGCCGATGGCAAAGGAAATGAGCGACCGCGTCATTGTGTTGCGCAGGGGTAGGAAAGTGGGCGATGTTCGCACGGCTTCGGTTTCCGGTGACGATATCGTTTCGCTGATTACCGGCGCGCGTGAACAATTGATCGAGGCGGCCTGATCTCATGGCGCGCTCAAAGCTCGTTTCGCTCGATGAGGCGGTTGCCTCCGTTCATGATGGCATGTCGATTACAGCCGGAGGTTTTGCGCATTCCCATCAACCGATGGGTTTTTTCAGGGCGCTTATGCGCACTGGCGTCAAAGACCTGACGATCATGGGCGTGGCCGAGTGCTGGGTGGCCGAATGGCTGGCTGCGGCCGGCATGTTGCGGCGCGCATATTTCTCGAATTTCATGTTTGAAGGATTTGGGCGCTGTCGCCGTTTTTCCGAGGGCATAGAAAACGGAACGATAGAAGCGGAAGATCACAGTCATTTCGGTATGGTCATGCGTTTCATGGCTGCCGGATTGGGACTGCCTTTCATGCCGATGCGCTCGCAGGCCGGAACCGACATCATGAATGTCCGGGGCTTTGAAAATCCATCCGACAAGGCGCAGATGTTTCGGTCGCCGTTCGATGGCGAAATGCTCAGCCTGATTTCACCCTTGAATCCGGATATTGCTGTCATTCATGCGGCGAGGGCCGATGAGCTGGGCAATGTCGAACTTTACGGCACCACATCCGTCATCGAAGAGCAGGTCCGCGCGGCAGCCACGGTTATCGTCACCGTGGAGGAAATTGTCTCGACCGATGAAATCCGGCGCAATCCGCAGGCCACATTGATACCGGGCATGATGGTCGACAAACTGGTTCATCTACCCTATGGCGCATTTCCGCTAGGGATTTACGGCTATTATGAATATGACAATGCGGCGTTGGCTGAATATTACGAAGCCTCGCGCAGCCCCAAAACCACTCGCCTGTGGCTCGATAAATGGGTGCATGGCATAAAATCCCATTGGGATTATCTGGATGCGCATGGCGCATCGCGACTTCTCTCACGGCGCACCGATCCGCACCTCGGTTATAAATACGATATACCGGAAGAGGTGGCGATATGACTGGCATCAGTCGCGACATATTGATGGCGGTCGCCGCCTCGCGGGAAATCAGGGATGGCGAAACGGCCTTCATCGGCACGGGACTGCCGATGGTTGCCGCCTATCTCGCCAAGGCGACGCATGCGCCGACGGTCAGTCTGGTTTTTGAATCCGGCATTATCGATCCCGCTCCCATCGAACTCGCCTCCGGCGTCGGCGATTACAAGCTCGTCTATGGCTCGACCAAGGTGGCAGGCACGTTCTATGCGCTGTCGCTGTTACAGCAGGGCAAGGTCGATATAGGTTTTCTCGGAACTGCCGAGATCGATGCCTTTGGCAATCTCAACTCGACAGTCATCGGTGACTATCGCAAGCCAAAAGTTCGGCTTCCCGGTTCCGGCGGCGCAAACGATATTGCTTCCATGGCAAAGCGTTTCGTCATTATTGCGCGTGCCGACCGCAAGCGTTTCGTTGAAAAATTGAACTATCTGACGACGCCGGGTTTTCTCGATGGGCCCGGTGCCCGCGAAGCGGCTGGGCTGCCGGGTGCCGGGCCGGTGAAGGTGATTACCGATCTCGGTATTCTCGGTTTCGATCCACATACAAAACGCATGCGTCTGGAAGAAACGTTTCCTGGCATAAAAGCCGAAGATGTGCAGGATGCCATTGGGTTCAGGCTTGAAGCTTATAGCCGGGCGAAACCAGCAATACCGCCGACATCTGTTCAGATCGAGCTTCTGACAAGGAAAATCGATCCGACCGGCATGTATATCAAAGATTTTCAGGTCTGACCTATGAGACAAACCGAAATGAAGCATGCAAGCTTGAAGCAGGCAGCGGCAATGGTGAGCGACGGTGCAATTCTTGCATTGGGCGGGAGTGAAACTGCCCGCCAGCCCATGGCTTTGGTGCGTGAAATTATCCGTCAGGGCAAAAAGGGACTGCATCTTTGCGGTTATAGACAGGGTGCCGATTTCGACATGCTTGCCCGTTCCGGCTGTGTCGCAATACTCGATGCGCCTATCTCGGCTGATCCTTCGCATGGTGATGGCGTGGTGTCGAAGCCAATGGGCAGGACTGCGGCCTTTGCCCGGTTCGAGGCTGCCGCAGCAGATTTACCATATGTTCTGGTCAAGCCGGAAACGATGCAACTAGTAAGCGATGGTATCGTAGCGGTGGAAGATGTTTTCGGCGGGGAAGCAGCCTTGGCCGTTCGTCGGCTCGATCCTGATATTGCGATCATTCATGCCCACACCGCCGATATATACGGCAATGTGCAGATGGATATGAAATTTCATGCCGATTTTATCCGCGATCTTGTTCTGGCCCGCGCCGCAAAATGCGTGATCGTCAGCGTCGAACAGATAGTCAGTCCTCAGTCGATTGTGAGTGCGCCTTGGAAAACCGTCTTGCCAGCTGAAGTTGTCGATTGCGTGGTTGAGGCACCCTATGGCGCGCTGCCGACTGCCTGCGAAGGTCGCTATCAGGCCGACGAGGACGCCTTGGTGGAATATACGAAGGCCAGCCGACAGGCCTTAACGGCGCGGCAATGGTTCGACGCGCATGTCTATATATCCGGCAGTCATGCCCTCTATCTGGATCGGCTGGGAATGAAACATATTCAATCCCTGACCGTGAAACAGCCCATACGTGCCTGAAAGCTGTATATGTATAGGGACTGCTAAGCATTGAAAGAAAGATTGAATCCATGAGGCAGGGCGGTGAGGCGGCTTCTTTCTCTGAAGAGCGGGGCAGGGGGGCTGAAGAAGCCTATCTTGCGCAGCTTCATGCTTTGTGGCGCAAGAACTGGCCAGCGCAGTTACAAGTCACACCGCAAGATCCGATGCCCGGTCTGGACTTGCCGCAGCGCGTCGCTGAATGGGCGCGGCTGAAACCGGAACAGACGGCAATCTGGTTTTATGGGCGAAGTTTTACTTATGCTGAACTGTTTGATCTGAGCGAGCGTTTCGCGCAAGTACTTCGCATGAAGGGAATAGCTCCAGGTGATCGCGTTGCGCTGTTTATGCCGAATTGTCCGCAGTTTACTGTGGCGTTTTTGGCAATCTTGCGCCTCGGTGCCGTTCATTGCCCGATGAGTCCATTGGCGAAGCGGGCGGAACTGGAACACCAGTTGAAGGATTGCGGTGCCAGGGCAATTATCGCACTGCAATCATTGATGCCTGTTGTCGAATCCTGCGAGAACACCAGTCTTTCCCTATATTTCCGAACGCGCATTTCCGATGCCCTGCAGGATGTCGCGGAGATACCATTGCCACCCATGGTGCTTGCCGAAGAAGCGCCACAAGGCGAAGCAATCGATTTCTTCAAGGCGATTACCGAGGTCACATTGGCAGGTGAGGGCATGGAGAGGCGTATGGCCGATCCCGACGCGATTGCTTCGATCAACTATACGAGCGGCACGACCTCCTACCCGAAAGGATGTCTGCATACGCAGGCGCATATGCTCTATACGGCTGCGGCCAATCACCTTCGGGAAGAGAGTTTTACAGAGGCGACGCTGAATTTCTTTCCGCAATTCTGGATCGCCGGGCAAAATCATGGCCTCGTTTACCAGCTATTCTCAGGAACGACGCTTGTTTTGCTGTCGCGTTGGGATGCGCTGGCATTCATGATGGCAGTATCCAGTCAGCGTGTCGGAGCGACAACGATGCTGGTCGATAATCTTCTCGAAGTTATGAACCATCCAAGGTTCGGCGAATTCGATCTATCGTCCCTGCGGCTCATCCGTTGCGTGTCTTTTGTCAAGAAGCTCGACCTCGATATCCGGCGTCAATGGAAGCAACGTTACCCGGAGGCTGTGCTTTGCGAATCTGCATGGGGCATGACCGAAACGCATACCGCCAATACAGTAACCATCGGCTTTCAGCACGAGGATTTTGACCTCAAATCGCGCCCGACATTCGTAGGCGTGCCATCTCCGGGTGCGGAGTTCAAAATCTGCGATTTTGAAACCGGAGAAATAGTGCCGCTGGGAAGTGAAGGGGAAATTTGCTGTCGCTCTCCCTCCATCTTCAATGGCTATCTCAATGCAGAGGAAGCGACTGCGACTGTTCTCCGGGACGGTTGGTTGCATTCGGGCGATATCGGGCAAATTGATGCGGACGGTTTCATTCATTATCTGGGGCGAAAAAAAGACCTTATCAAAGTCAATGGCATGAGCGTCGCTCCCGCCGAGATCGAGGCGGTTCTGACCGCGCATCCTGCTGTATTTGCAGTTGCTGTGGTGCCTCGGATGGATGAGAAAAAAGGTCAGGTTCCCGTCGCTTTCGTTCAGCTAAAGCCCACTGCCTGTCACATTCTAGAGTGTGAGCTTATTGATTGGTGCAAGGAACGGATTGCAAATTACAAAGTGCCTGAGGTCTTGTTTTCTCGTTCTCTTCCAATTAGCGCAACGGGGAAGATAATGAAGGAGGTTATTAAAGAATGGGTTGGGACCGCTTTCTTGAAATAGTATAATATTTAAATTAATATAAAATGACGCATTATTATAAATATATTTCTATTTATATATGCACTTTCCGCGATGAAATATTGGTCTGATCTATAAATAGGTATGATATTTATACATAAAAGAATATTATTTTTACAATATAATGAAAGTATTTAATTGCGATAGTCTTTGTTGGCGGTCCCCATTCGATGTCGTTAGATGAATATTCTATTGTTCATTCGTATCTCACGAACTCAAACTGCATATTTTGATATTGTTCGCTCAATCAATCACCGGAATCGTTGGTTGCGCGCGCCCGCAACTAGTTTTAACATAAAACGCACAACACTGTGATTTGAGACACGAAAAGGCCACGGACGCGAAAGCTCCTGGGTGCTTTTGCTGATTTTCGAGCACAGTTCAAATCTCTCTTCACCTTCAATCTGCGCATTGCGTCAGAACTCAACGGCTACGTCAATCGTATTGCCGCCGACCCGACCACGGATGAGAAAACAGGTGTCTCCGATTATCGGCGCGGCTCATGGTTCCCGATGAGGAACTTTGCGCCATCGATTCAGTAGCGGCAGCCGGCGAGGAGCGGCGTGACCAGATTCGCAACTGGCTCGGATCGGCGCATTGCTCTGTTGCCCAGTCAAACGGTAGCGCAGCCGGTTACGGAGTGCTAACACACCATTTCTTTGGCCAGCCGTTTATCGAAATGGTGATGGTAGGCAGGGATTATGGTCGTCAGGGCTAATGATTTCACTTCTCAATGCAACGTACGGCCCGCCCTGTTTGCAAGTAGAATTTTTAGAACCATGCAGTCTGCTTCAACGTATTCGGTTTCACGGCCATGCCGTGGCCAAGATGGATATCCTCGCGTCCGGAGCCTCAACAATCAACACGGCTTCAACGAGCCATTTGCACTGCTGTGCTTACCGTACGCCGGTGATCTGTCAGGCCATCTATGGCCCTTCTCGCAAATATCATGGGCTGCAGATAGGCGCAGCCAATCTTACGCCGTGGTGACGCCGTACGCTCGATCGAATGGACGTTCCTTTCGCAACGCGGCCCAGGCACTGAGTGTGGGCATGGCCGCTCGAGCACCGTGAATAAGCAAAGTTCGGAGGTAGACGTTACCGCATTTTGTGATGCCCAGCAGCCGCTCGTCTCGAAGTTCGGCAACCTGCCTCTGAACGCGCCCAGATAAGCTGGTGGCCTGCTCATCTAGAACGGCGTCGGCAGCACTCTCGAATTTGCAACGGCCCACGGCGAAGATCAGGCCACGCTCCAACAAAATAGCACGCGTCTGATTGATCAGCGTCGTTCTTTCCGCAACGGGACGGGATCGGACCCTATGCAACGACTGGATACCGAGTTGCTCTTCGCTTTTGAGGTCAACAAACCTCATCGTGGGACGAGAAGCGGGCTTCCGCTACGCCCTCCGCATCCCGGTCATCGTTCTTCTGAGCCTTCAATTAAGGTCGGACCTCGTGCCCCTGAGACACAGAAAGTCGACCCAGATGTTGAGCACCACAGCACGTCTCCATAGCGATGATGCAGGTCGGAATCTTGTTCACAAAATCAATGAATGTCTGCCGTTGCATAGTTCGGCGAACAGTCACTGCACCTTTGTCGTCGACGTCGACAACACTGCAGTTATTTTTGCCTATATTGATACCCAAAATTGAAATCGTCGTGGATCGGGTCCTCTTCCTTCAATCACAGATCATCATACTCGATGTTCTCGGAAAGACGGGCCATCACATAATCAACAGCCATAGCCAGAAAGCGACGGACAACAGGTTCATCGGTGCCTTCAACAGTAAGCTTGGCGCCGAGTGCCTGAACGCACACTGGTTCTTAACACTTGAAGATGCGCGCGAAAAGTTGGAGAATTGGTATTAATACTATAATGAGGATCGTTTTTACTCGGCAATCGGATATAACATGCCGATTACCTTGCATGATCCCGATGGCGTCATCAGCCCGCCATTGGCATAAGAGTCGGAAAATACTAATTCCCGGGGGTCCAATGTTCAGGCTTGGTGAATTACCGCTGGAATCTAATAGCTTGCCCGGATGATCTTACGGGCAGACCGGTTGGCCGGATGAGCCGGTAACACGGCGGTAAAAAGAAATTTTGGCATAGAAGGCGAGGTAATTAGAAGTATGCGCTTGTTTGTATTTCTAAAATGAAGATTACACATTTGATCGTAGCGGCTGTTTTGAATGGAAATAAATCAGAAGATGTTTAAGGCACTTCATGCAAAGTTTGCCAACTAAATTATAATGAACATATAAGATACTATAAAACAATATACTATATTTAATATTATTAAAGAGCTATCTAGGCGAAATAAACGAAGAAATTTTAGCCATAAATCAAGCCCACATAGTGCGGAATAATCGACTAAGAATTTACTCTTGCTGGCAGCCGGTATCCTAATTGTATCGATAGCAGTTCAGCATGCTTAATTACCATCTGGGCGAATTCGGAAATCTTATCATCGTTGATTTTTCTAGCTGAGCCCGTCAGACTCAAACCGCCGATCACGCGACCAGCAGCATTGCGTACGGGGGCACCTACGCAACGTTCTGACAAATCCATTTCACCATTGTTGACAGCATAGCCCAGCGATCGGACCTGCTTTAACTCTTTTCGAAGCCGATCTGCATCCACGATCGTATTAGCTGTGTAGGGCCGAAGACCTTGCTGGATGATTCTGTCGACGGTTTCCAGTGGCTGAAATGCGAGCGCAGCCTTGCCGACACTGGTGCAATAGCATGGAGAACTTTCCAGGGTGTTGTCACGTTAAGTTTCTCTGGCCGGAAAGGCCAGGGGCTCGTAGATATTCAGGCGAAACAGGCCGCAATTTTCCATGCATCGAAAGCTTCGAGGGTAACGGCCCGATTGCTACCGCCTGTTGAAGCAAAGCCTCGTGACGTAAGACACGTCTTTAGCGACGACGTTAATGACGTGTCTTGAGATTGAGGTAGACGATGCGGATGGAGATACTGGGTC
>Ga0182737_1001316_pt1 | contig 25170 bp, 18 predicted proteins | sample eDN5th30CBELigOP_FD_128878 | JGI IMG/M metagenome (GOLD analysis project Ga0182737, IMG submission 128878) | Enriched Organic Plus compost microbial communities from Emeryville, California, USA - eDNA 5th pass 30_C BE-Lig OP (version 2) (version 2) ...
AATCGGTTGATGTTGCCATCAAACTTCCGGTAAATCCGGTTCCGTATCCAACCACAAGTTTTAACTGAAAGTCCGTATTGGGGGGTACGGTTGCCAGCACGCCCGAAACTTTCAATGTTTCAGTACCATGTTCAAAAATGTAGCCACCCGCTTCCAGCCTAATGGTTTTGCCCATCGCTGTTTTCCAGTCGCCGAAATACTTTTCAGCAATCTCTTTGGTAACCAATACATTGTTCGGATCTTTTAAGGATTCATACGAACCTGCAAGCAACGGAAAATCAAATAGGCTAAAAAATGAAGGCTCCGTAAAAAATACGCCATGATCTTCTTTAAATGTCCTTGTCGTTGTTCCGTTATCGTCCGTGATGAGCAATTGGTCATTGTGGCTGGCAAAGATCGGAGCCACCTGTTCCAATTGCGGAAAGGCTGTCTTCAAACCTGCAGGAATCGGAAAAGGAACATCTTTCCCATAGGAAACAGTTGCTGTTTCTTCCTGATGATGTTCAGTCAGTACCCGGTAGATGCGATCTTTCTTTACGTGAAAATTATCAAAGCTGGTTTGAAATTGTATGATGATGAAAATCGTCATGCAAACGGCAATACCAACTGCTAAACCCGCCATGTTTATAACGGTATAATTCCTGTTACGCATCAAACTTCTAAGTGCGGTTTTGAAATAGTTTTTAAACATAGCGATGTGTATGAGCTTTCAACGGTACAATTGAAATGCCACCACGATATTCAACTGATTATAAATTGGTTATCAATACACAAAGTAATTGAAGTGCCCGATTTTGATACAGTAGTGTTCGCTTTCGTACATGCGTTCTAAGTTTGGATCGTAGTGGGCACGCCCGCTTCATCACAAACCTTTGGTAAAAAAATCAACGGCGCGGTCTAGGGCCTCGTTTATAAATAATCAATCCGTTTAGAAAATTACGGAGTAGCTGGTCGCCGCAAGGCTTGAAATTGGGATGATCCTCTTTGCGGAATATAGCACCCAATTCGGTTTTCGTCACCCTAAAATCCACTAGGGCCAACACTTCAATGATGTCATCGTCGGTGAATTTTAAAGCCACCCGGAGCTTTTTCATAATATCATTGTTGCTCATGGTAAAAATGCGGTTACCTGGATACCTCTATTTTGATTTTCTTCCCTTTAATCTTTTCGTTTCCGACCTGTTTGATTACGGGTGCTTGCTTTAACATCTAAGTGGATGGATTTGGCATCAAATATAGTGAAAACCCTTCATTCGATGAGCGCGATAAAAGGGACGTACGAGAAATAGAAGAATCGCTTACGGAAATAATGCTTTTCGCAATGCCAAAGCACTTTGTTCGATTGCAAGTTTCACCGCTTCGATATCGTTCAGCGGATTCAACAAGCCATAGTCGTGGATAAAGCCGTTGTACGTTTGAATAGTTGTCGGCACGCCTGCCTCATCCAATTTGCGGGCATACGCCAATCCCTCGTCGAAAAGGATATCGTTTTCGGCCAGCTGCACTAAAGCCGGCGGCAGTCCCTTCATTTTTTCCAACGATGCCTGCAACGGCGAAGCATAGTATTCTTTTCTCTTTTCGGTATCCGGCAAATAATGATTCCACATCCACTTCATCATATTGGCCGTTAAAAACCGTCCATCGGCATATTTCTGCCAGGATTCACGGGTGAAATCAGCGTCGGTAACCGGCCATAACAGCAATTGGAACTTTATATCCGGACCGCCTTTGTCTTTCGCCATCAAGCACGTTACAGCAGTCATATTCCCGCCTACACTATTGCCCGCAATGGCTAAGTTAGAACCATCAACCCCTATTTCCGCACCATTTTCAGCCACCCATTTTGTAGCTGCATAAATTTCATTGACGGCAACCGGATAACGCGCTTCAGGCGATGGTGTATAATCTACAAAAACCGCCGCCGCTCCACTGTTTACAACCAAATCTCTCACCAATCTTTTATGGGTCGGGAAGTCTCCCAAAACCCAACCACCGCCATGAATGAACATAAAAACAGGCAGCTGCCCGTCTTTTACACGTTCAGGTTTTACGATGTGAATGTTTACTGTAAGGTCACCTTGCGTGATTTCTCTTTCTGTTTCGGTAACGCCCGAAGTATCCACATCCACTGATTTCTGGGCATCCACAAGAACCTGCCTTGCTTCTTCGGGAACCATCTCCTCCATCGGCTTTCCACCGCTATGGTTGAGCCCGTTCAGAAATTCTCTTATCGCTACCAGAACTTGTGGATCCTTCTCGCCCGGAATTGATTGTGCCATAATTAAAATTTTCAATGATTAATCGATTTTTCCGCCATTTGTACGTTCCTCTCCTAACAACAGATGCGGAAGGCATTTGTTCGATGAGCCAGCAAATATAGGCACGACCGTTAAGCATCACTTATTTCGTCATCTACATATTCCAAAATATCACCGGGTTGGCAGTCTAACGCTTTACAAATTGCCGCTAAGGTGCTAAAACGGATTGCTTTTGCCTTCCCTGTCTTTAAAATAGAAAGGTTGGATAATGTCAAATCAACTTTTTCTGAAAGTTCATTCAGGGAGATTTTCCGCTTGGCCATCATCACGTCTAAGTTTACTATAATCGGCATCGCTTAAATTGTTAGGTCATTTTCAGATTTCATATCTACGGCATTTTGCAATAGCTTCTCAAATACTGCTGCAGCGGTTGCCACTACGACCGACACAAATGTAGTCACGATACACATGGCAAGAAAACCCGCAGGGTCGTCTTCTTTACTATGGAACACCTTTATGTAAAGTCCTGCTATCACAATGGCAATACTTAGTACGATTGCGCAATATTTTATACGCTTTAAAGCCTTCACAGCATCCGGGGAAAACACCTTATTCTGTCCGATGTAGCCAAGCAATCTGAACGTCTGGTAGAGGGCGACAAAAAAAGCGATCGATGCCGCGTATCCATACAAGATAAGCGGGTCCATGTAAATGCTAACCAAGTCTAAGTTCACGGCCCTTCCCTCCGTTTGGGGAAACCAGATCAAAATGGCGAGTGCCACCGCGCCGATCAGCACGATGACTGCCTGGAGAAATACAATTGAAACACTTTTCATAATTTTATAAAATCAATTATCCCCACAAAAATAATAAATAATTATTGATAAACAATAAATTTTTATTGTTTTAAACCGCATAAACTTATGAACGGCATCGTGCGCTGGATTGCCTAGCCAGCTAGCCATCGCCAACATGATCGGCTATGACGGAGCCATTATCATAAGCGGCAGCGAAAGAAAGCGATGATCAAATCATACCGCTTTTTGGCTAACTTTACCTAATTATAAAATCCGTCGTTATGAAAATATTAGCCTTACTTTCCATCATCCTATTGGTATCCTGTGGACGGGCCCACCGCGCATGCAAAGAAAAGAGGCTGCCTCCTGTTTGGTGGAGCTATCAGATAGATACACTGGTTCACCCATTATTTTTTCAACATCAGCTTGGGTAAATAGTTGTTCGAGATTTACGGCCGTGGTGTCCGTCTCTGACCTGATTCGCATGTGTGTTTCGGGCTGTTCGTTGACAAGCGTTTTAGGGCCACTAGGTGTTTGAGAACAGGCAGCTATTGTCGTTAGCAGCAGACTGAATAAAGCAAAAAGAAGTAGTTGTGTTCCGTGTTTTAAAGGGGAGTGCTCAAGCAAGCTTGGCACCCCCCTTTAAAATAAAATGCCCCTGCTTTTGCAGGGGCATCTTTGGCTGGTCGGGGTGGCGGGATTCGAACCCACGGCCTCTTCGTCCCGAACGAAGCGCGCTACCGGGCTGCGCTACACCCCGATGAATCCGGCAACGTGGGTGCAAAAATATTATTTCTCTTTGAAAAAGCGAAGACTTAGATTTGTAAAAAATGAAACGACGTGCTTTCATCCAAAACGGGCTCTTGGCCACTATACCATTGGCGGGTATTACCCCACCTCAGTGGCTTCTAGCCTCTCCCGCTCAGGTCATGACCGTAAACGGACCTGTGCCGGTGGGGAAACTCGGCACCGTGTTGCCCCACGAACATTTACTGGTTGATTTCGTTGGCGCCGACCAAGTGAGTCCAACGCGCTATGAACAAGACGAGGTGTTCGACACGCTACTGCCCTACCTGCGGGAAGCTCGGCGCCACGGCGCACAGACTTTCGTGGATTGCACGCCCGAATGGCTCGGCCGCGATGTTCGGCTGCTGCAACGGTTGTCCGACGCATCCGGCATGCACATCGTTACCAATACCGGATACTACGGCGCTGCCGGCGAAAAATACCTGCCGCCTCACGCGTATACGGAAACCGCCGAGCAACTCGCCCAGCGGTGGATTACTGAATGGCGGAACGGCATTGACAACACGGGGATTAAGCCAGGCTTTATCAAAACGGGAGTAGACCGCCATCCGCTGTCGGCGGTACAGCAGAAACTGATACGGGCCGCTGCGCTTACCCATCTCGAAACGGGGTTAACCATCTTTGTACATACCGGCGACGGACGGGCGGCTCTCGAAGAGCTGGCCATTATCACGGACACTGGGGCGGCACCTAATGCTTGGGTATGGACGCATGCGCAGAATGAACCGGATCGAACACAGCATCTACAAGCTGCCAAAGCCGGAGGCTGGGTGGCTTTTGATGGCCTGTACGCGCAACTGGTAGACCGTTATGTAGCGTTCCTGCAAGACCTGAAGGCGCGGCACCTGCTACACCGCGCCCTCATCTCACACGATGCGGGATGGTATGAAGTCGGCAAACCAAACGGCGGCCACATTCGCCCGTATGTCTCCCTCTTCCAAGACTTCATTCCGGCGCTCAAAAAGGCTGGGTTTACTCTGGATGAGCAGCGTCAACTACTCGAGACCAACCCCGCCGAAGCACTGGCTGTCCGAATCAGGAAAACGCACACTTCAACTTAAGTTATTCCATGATCTGCCAGTACTAGCAGTGTCTATGGCTCACGCAATTCATGTCGCGTACCGATGTGCTGGATGTTTACGAACCGCCGCTACCCCTCATCGCCGTTCTTCAGCACCATCAGCAGTGAATATGCGTTTTTGAGTACAATGTCCTTTTCCGGCAGCCCCGAAAGAATTTGGATGTACCCATCTGCTGTGGCTCCCAGCTCCACCGGCCGCATCGCAAACCGACGCGGCCCCTCCACGCTGAATACATAGTGCTGGTTTTCCCATCGTACCACCGCCCCTTCGGGGAGTGTCTCACCCTCTTGTCCGTCAAGCTGAATATTGGCCGTCATAAATGTGCCCGGCATCAACCGCGTCGACGACGGATTGAATGCGCACCACACTTCCACCGCACGGTTTTCGTTCACGCTGCCATTGATCAGTTCGACCGTTGCCTCATACGGTTTTCCCCCGTCGGTGTTGGCATAACAAAGCACCCGCTGCCCCACCTGCAAAAGCCGGGCGTCTTTTTCATAGACAGAAAGCGCCAGGTAAACCTTGGAGGGGTCCACCAGTTCAAACAGCACATCTTCCGGTGCCGCATATTTACCGGGGTTTGCCAGTACCTTGCTCACCACCCCATTGATGGGCGACCGCAGTTCCACCTTCCGCGTAATGTTACCCTCATTCAGCGCAGCGGGGTCGATCCCGATGAGCCGCAGCTTCTCACCGTGCGAAGCCACCAATACCCGTTGGGTTTCGTATTCGGTGCGGGCTTGTTGGAAGACCTTGTCGCTGGCGGATTGCGTGCTGTTCAGCAGCTTCTGCCGCTCGTAGTCCGCCGTCGCAGCGACCAGCCTGCTCTTGGCCATCAGGTAATCCTCCTGCAGTTGGATGAACGCCATATCTTCCAGTGTAGCCATGACCGTCCCTTTCCGTACGGCAGCGCCGTTGACCAGCTGGATGCTGCTCAGGTATCCACCCATCGGAAAGCCTACCGTATAGCGGTTTTCAGGCGGAGCAACCACCAATCCGTTTACCGAAATACCAGCGGATGACGCTTTTTTCTCCGCTTTTCCCGTTACAATATCCGCATGCTGCAGCTGCACATCGGTCAGTTCCACGGTTTCGGACGTCCGGGCACTGTCGGCCGTAGCCGTTTTTTCGGGTTGTTCCACCGACACTCCTTTTTCACCCGTACACGCAAGGGCACTGCAAAGCAGCAGGAGCGCAAACGCTCCGATTTTTATTACTTCTATCTTATTCATTGTCATGGTTGCTAACTGTCAATTCTTCTATGGATATCGCTGTATGGTTCAGCTGGCGGATGGTTTCCAGGTAATCCGCCTTGGTGGTGAACACCTGGTTCACCAGCAGGGCCCATTGCAGGTAATCGATTTCTCCCGCATCCAGTTTCCGATCGGCAGCGGCCAGCATCCGGTCCTGATTGGGCAATATCCCATCGTCATACAGCGCCAGCCGATTCCGTAGCTGGCGGTATTGATGAAGGAGGTTCTCCCACCGATTGTACAGGGCTTTGTGCGCGGCATCTTCGGCCACGGAGGCCTGCCGCACCGCTACTTTTGCCGCCCGGATGCGCGCGTGCTGGGCACCGGCGAAAACCGGAATACCCAATCCGAGGCTAACGGCACTGAAGCGGTCGCCGCTGCCCAGGTACACGTCATTCCCGCGGCTGTCGGTCTGCCAGCCGATGATGCTCATGTTGCCATACCCCAGCTGGATCGTCGGAAGCAGTTTGCTACGCTCCAGGGCAAGTGACCGTTCCTGAACGATCGTTTCTGCCCGTTTTTCCAGCAGTGCCGGTGCCGCATGCATCGCCGCGGAATCGGCGCCCGGCAGTCCCTCTCGGTAGGCAAGAGCATCCGCCGATGGCACCCAAGCCTCGTCGGTCTGGAGCAGAAATTTCATGCGGTTGGTCAGTATCTGTACTTCAGCAAGCAGCTCGCCCAGTTGCGCATGTACCTGCAACCGTTGGTTGGCCGCCGTTGTGCGTTCCAGCACATCCACATCGCCCGCAGCAAACCGGTTTTCGGTTTTGCCGAGAAATGCATCGTAAATGCTGTCGGCCTGTTGCAGCACCTGCTTTTTTGCCCCAAGCAATAGCAGGTCGTAAAATACCGTTTTGACCTCCGATTCCAGCGCCTGCTGCCACACACGCGTACCCGCAACGCTGCGGTCCAGCAGCGATTCGTTCACCCCTTTCTGCCGCGCATACACCGTAGGAAACTGAAATCCCTGAGCGATGCTGAAGCGGCTGTCGTTGGTTCCGCTGTTCAGCTGGCCGTATTCGACGCCCACCTCCGTCTTATCGATGTCGTACGCGCTTTTAACCAACTCGCGGTAATAGGCGTCGTTCAACCGCGCCGCCTCCATACCCGGATGCATGGATAAGGCCCTGTCCAACGCATCTTCCAGCGTAATCGGCTGCTGCGCCTGTGCCAGGGTCAGCATACACATCCCGGCCACCAGCAGCACTGCTTTTTTGGGCCGGAAGTAGCGGAATCCGCGTTCAAAAACAATGTACAAAACGGGCAGCACAAACAATGTTAGGAGCGTGGATACGATCAGTCCGCCGATCACCACCGTGGCAAGCGGCTTCTGTACGGCACCCCCTGCGCCGGTGCTGATCGCCATCGGGATGAATCCCAGCGACGGGACCAGGGCTGTCATCAGTACCGCCCGGAGCTTTGACTTGGTGGCGTGGATCACCACCCGCGTCAGGTCGTCCCACCCCTCCTTCCGCAACCGGTTAAACTCGGCCACCAGCAGGATACCGTTGAGTACAGCCACCCCGAAGAGTGCAATGAAGCCAACACCCGCCGAAATGCTGAACGGGAATCCGCGGATCCACAGGGCAAGAATACCGCCGATGGCCGACAGCGGGATGGCCGTATAGATGAGCAGTCCCTGTTTGACCGAATTGAATGCAAAATACAGCAACAGGAAGATCAGCAGCAGCGCCACCGGAACAACGATGCCCAGCCGGGCTTTGGCCGCATTCATGTTTTCGAATGAGCCGCCATATACGATGTTGTAGCCTGCAGGAAGATCCAGCTGGCTCGTTACCTTGGCCTGGAGTTCTTCCACGATGCTCTGTACATCGCGTCCGGATACGTTGAAGCCCAATACGATGCGCCGGCGTGTATCTTCGCGCTGTATCTGGTTCACCCCCTCTTCTTCCACCACAGAAGCGACATGAAACAGCGGTATCTGCTGACCATTAGCGGTAGTGATCAACAAATTACGGATGTCATCCACGCTGTTGCGGGTTTCCTCGTCCAAGCGGACAACCAGGTCGAAACGCCGTTCGCCCTCGAAAACCAATCCGGCGCTTTGTCCGGCAAAAGCGGTATTGACCACCCGGTTGATCGTTTCCACATCCAGCCCATAAGCCGCCATGGCCCGCCGGTCGTAACGGATAACCACCTGCGGCATGCCCGTCACCGTCTCTTCATAGATGTTGATTGCGCCCGGAACGGTCTGTATGATGCGATTCAGCTGATGGGCATAATGGGCCAGTGAATCGAGGTCGTCGCCGAATATCTTACAGACCACGTCTTGCCGGGCGCCTGTCATCAGCTCATTGAAACGCATCTGAACCGGAAACTGGAACCCCACGGTGATACCGGGAACGGCCTGCAATTCGGCTGTCATGCGGTCAGCCAGGTCGGGAAATGACGTGGCGCTGGTCCATTCCTTCTTGTCTTTAAGGACCACCACCATATCGCCCGCCTCCAACGGCATCGGGTCGGTCGGGATTTCCGCACTGCCTATTTTCGTAACAATCTTCTCCACTTCGGGAAATTTTTCCAGCAGGATACCGGCAGCTTGCTGGGTGGTGCGGATGGTATTGTTCAGATTGGCACCGGTAAGCAACCGCGTTTCCACCGCAAAATCGCCCTCTTCAATTTCGGGGATAAACTCGCCCCCCATTCCGCGGAGTATCCAGAAAGAACAGGCAAACAGCACCAGTACCGTCGCGATCACGGTTTTCGGATACGCCATTACCCCGCGCAACAACGGCTGGTACCTGCGCTCCAGCCACGCCATCATCCGGTCGGCCGCCGTTTTGCGGTGATTCAGTTTCTTCTGGAGGAACAGCGCACTCATCATCGGCACATAAGTAACCGACAGTACAAATGCCCCCAAAATCGCAAAAGCGATGGTAAGCGCCATGGGCTGGAACATTTTACCCTCGATGCCCTGCAGCGAAAGAATAGGCAGGTACACGATGAGGATAATGATCTGGCTGAATACGGCCGACTTGATGGTATGGCCTGCCGAGTGCCCCACCTCTTTGTCCATATCCTGCTGGCTGATCCGCGCGATCCCCCGGAACAGTTTGGAATGCGACAGGCGGTGCATGATGGCCTCCACGACAATGACGGATCCGTCCACGATGAGGCCGAAGTCGATCGCTCCAAGGCTCATCAGGTTGCCCCCCACGCCGAAGCGGTTCATCAGGATGATGGCAAACAGCATGGATAGCGGGATTACCGAAGAAACAATCAGGCCTGCCCGCAGGCTCCCTAAAAAAAACACCAGCACGAAAACCACAATGAGGGCCCCTTCGATGAGATTGGTCTCCACCGTGGCAATGGCATTGTTGACCATTTTCGTCCGGTCGAGAAACGGCTCGATGACCACGCCCTCGGGCAGGTCCTTCTGGATTTCCGCCACCCGCTCCTTGATTCGCTTCACCACGGTAGCGGCATTTTCACCTTTCAGCATCATCACCACGGCCCCGGCCACCTCGCCCTGATCGTTGTAGGTCATCGCGCCGTAACGGATGGCCGCGCCCAGGCCTACTTTCGCCACATCACGCACCAGCAGCGGCATGCCGTTTTGCTGCGTCCGCACCACGATGTTGCCGATGTCCTCGGTGCCTCCGGTCAGCCCTTCGCTGCGGATGTACAGCACCGTAGGACCTTTTTCGATATAGGCCCCGCCCGTGTTCTGGTTATTCCGTTCCAGCGCGACAAAAATATCGGTGATGCTCAGGCCATGGGCCTTCAGGCGCTCCTGCCGGATAGCGATTTCGTACTGTTTCAAATGGCCGCCGAAACTGGATACATCCGCCACGCCGGGTGTACCGAGCAACCGCCGCCGGACTATCCAGTCCTGGATGGTACGGAGTTCCATGGAAGAATATTGATCTTCGTATCCCGGCAGCGGGCGTACCACATACTGGTAAATCTCACCCAAACCCGTTGATATCGGCGCCAGCTCCGGCGTACCGATGCCCTCGGGCAGGTCGCGTGTTACCTGCTGCAGCCGCTCGCCGATCTGCTGACGTGCCCAGTACAGATCGGTATCCTCATCAAATACCACCGTGATCAGTGACAAACCGAAACGCGAGAAACTACGGATTTGCTTTAATCCGGGTATGTTACTGCATGCCTGCTCAATGGGAAAGGTGATGAGACGTTCTACATCCGGTGCGCCCAGCGAAGGCGACACCGTCAATACCTGCACCTGGTTGTCCGTAATATCGGGGAGTGCATCGATGGGCAGGCGGGTGGTTTCATAACCGCCCCAGATGATAAGGGCGGCGGTGAACAGACCAATGATCAGCTTATTCCGGATGGAAAAGCCGATGATTTTATTCAGCATAATCTATTTACTGTTAATTGAATGGTTTAAATAAACCGATGGGCCGCGCATCCCGTTGGGGAAGCACGTCGTTACCTAGCACAGTTGTTAATTAAAGAAACCGCTCAGGAACGTGGGGGTTTAAACTGTGATTGCTGGAAAGGCGTAGGTATGTGAAAGGAGTAATCCATTGGAAACGACGATTTGCTGCAACGCTCCGAAACCTTGGGAAGATGCAGGGGCTTTATTGCTGCGTGGAAATCAAACCCGGCCAAGAGCGAAAGATGGCCTTTGAAAGGCAGCTGCATGTCGCGGCTTTCATCGTTGTCCGTATGCTTTTCAAACGAATAGTGATGGGTGAGAAAATCCAGGAAAGAAATGCGGGCATCCACCTGCCGGTGTTCTTTGAAATGCTCAAAAAGTACAGGGGCCTTCAGCAATTGTGCCAGGGAAAACACATTGGCCGTAACGGTAACTAATAAGATGTATGCGAAGACCTTTTTCACCGGCCCAAAAGTAGGCTATATTTTAAAAAAACAAAAAGGGAGACTATTTTTTTACAAACGACGCTCCGTGTGTCGGAACAGATGCGGGCCGCTACCTCGCTAACCATCGCACGATTGCAATGTGCTGAAAATTTTTGGCGCCGTTGTCGCAAAACACGTAACTTTACCAATCTCAGTATTTAGCAACAAAACAGCCGTTATGCAAACCATGACAATACCAGACTACCTGAATACGTATTTCAGCCATTTTGAACCGAACCTGAGAAAGGCGCTGGCCGAAGGATGTACCGTGAAGACATTCCCAGCGGGCGAACAACTGATGCAGACCGGCCAGTATTTCAAGTCGACCATGCTGCTTGTGGGCGGACTCGTCAAAGTATACCGGCAGGGGGACGATGGAGGGGAATTTTTCGTCTATCACCTGGAACCGGGCAGTGCCTGTGCACTGTCGATGATATGCGCCACCAAACAGGAAAAAAGCGAAGTATTGGCCACTGCCGTCGAAGATACCACCGCATTACTGGTTCCGATTGCGATGATGGATGACCTGATGCAGGACTATAAAACGTGGTATTATTTCGTGCTGGAGACCTATCGCTCGCGTTTTGAGGAATTGCTGGAGGTCATCGACCATATTGCCTTCAAAAGTATGGACGAGCGGCTGGCCTATCACCTCGAAAAGCTTAGCAAACAGCAGGGCTCCAAGGAACTGTACACCACCCACCAACAGATTGCCAACGACCTGGGTTCCTCCCGGGAAGTGATTTCGCGGTTACTGAAAAAGATGGAGCAGCACGGAAAAGTGCTGCTCCAACGGAATTCCATCCAACTGATATCGGCCGTGTGACCTGAGTCACCAACAACAGGCTATGCCGTGACCGACCTTTGCAAACATGGAAATCGTCGGTTATCTCGCTTCATTGTTCATCGGTATCGCCCTCGGCCTTATTGGTGGCGGTGGCTCCATACTCACCGTGCCCGTATTGGTCTATCTTTTCGGACTTCCGCCCATTACCGCCACGGCCTACTCGCTGTTCATCGTAGGCGCTACCAGTCTCGTAGGCGCATGGCCCAAATACCGCAACGGGTTGGTGGATGTCAAGACTGCCCTTATCTTCGGCATTCCTTCCATCGCCGCGGTATATGCCACACGCAAGTTTTTAGTTCCGGCCATTCCGGATACGATCTTCACCCTGGGCGATTTTACCGTCGGAAAACCCATGGCTATCATGCTGTTGTTTGCTGTGATGATGGTTGCGGCTTCCATCTCCATGATCCGGAAAAAGCCCTGCAGGGACTGTCCGGACGATGCCGATATCCGGTACAATTACCCGATGATCCTGCTGGAAGGAATGTTGGTCGGCTCCCTTACCGGGCTGGTCGGCGCCGGTGGTGGGTTCCTCATCATCCCCGCGCTGGTACTGCTGAGCAAGTTGTCCATGAAAAAGGCCGTAGGCACCTCGCTGCTGATCATCGCGGCCAAATCCCTCCTTGGCTTCACCGGAGACATTGCCAACATGACCATTGAATGGGGATTTCTGCTGCTGGTTACAGGGCTGGCCATCCTCGGATTCTACGTGGGAAACGGGATTTCGGGCAAGGTATCCAGCCACAAGCTGCAAAAGGGTTTCGGCTGGTTTGTGCTCCTTATGAGCATCTATATTCTCATTACCGAACTTTTTGTTAACCATCCGATCCAAACGTGACCGAAGTCACTGAATCGAGGCAACTACCGTTGGTATCTTTGTATAATGAATAAAAAAATCAATGAACGCTTATGATTGAATGGTTGAAACAACCGTGGCCGTGGTATATCGCCGGCCCATTGGTGGGACTCACCGTCCCCGTACTTCTGATTTTCGGCAACAAGCACTTCGGCATTTCGGCCAACCTGCGCCATGCCTGTGCCACCTGCTTTCCTTCGGACATCAAATTCTTCAAGTACGATTACCGAAAGGAATTCTGGAATCTCTTTTTTGTCGTCGGTGCCTTCGGCGGCGGAATCATCGCCATGTGGCTACTGGCAGATCCCAATCCCATCGTGGTCCATCCGGCACTGGTTAACGAACTTGCCGGATACGGCATCAACGACTATTCCAGCATGGTCCCGCAACAGCTCTACAACTGGGATTACCTATTGTCAGCAAAGGGTCTCATGATGATGGTAGGTGGCGGATTCCTCGTCGGTTTCGGCTCCCGCTATGCCGGAGGCTGCACCAGCGGACATTCCATTATGGGACTGAGTACCCTGCAATGGCCCTCGCTCGTCGCAACGATCTGCTTTATGATCGGTGGGTTTTTAATGGCCAACCTATTTTTACCAGTTATTTTAGGATAAACGATGAATAATTCAGCAATAAAGCAAACAGATTTTGAGATCCGTGCCCAGGATACGATATGCATCAATGAATCGCAGCTGCAACACAAATGGTATCACAACATCAAGTACCTCATCGTGGGTATCTTATTCGGGATTGTCTTCGTCAAAGCCGAGGTCATCAGTTGGTTCCGTATCCAGGAAATGTTCCGCCTGCAATCGTTCCACATGTACGGCATCATCGGGTCGGCGATCGCCGTGGGTGTCCTGTCCGTTTGGTTGATCAGGAAATTTAACATCAAGACCATCTACGGCGAGCCTATCACGTTCACCCCGAAAAAATTCAACAAAGGGCAGATTTACGGGGGGCTGATCTTCGGCCTAGGCTGGGGCCTCACCGGCGCTTGCCCGGGGCCTTTGTTTGTCCAGATCGGCACAGGTGCCACCGTGGTAGCCGTTGTGCTGCTCAGTGCAATCGCAGGCACCTGGATGTATGGTAAACTGCGGGATAACTTGCCGCATTAATGCAATAAAATAAAAAGCTATGTTTTTTCAACACATTTATGATCAATCACTCGCGCAGGGTAGTTACCTGATCGGATGTCAGGCGACCGGCGAATCCATCGTGATCGATGCCAAGCGCGACGTCGACACTTATCTTACCATTGCAAAGCAGAATGGACTTCGGATTACGCATGTCACGGAAACGCATATCCATGCGGATTTCCTATCCGGCACACGCGAACTCGCCGCACTGACCGGGGCTACGATGTACCTTTCGGACGAGGGTGGGCCCGATTGGCAGTACCAATTTGCGCACGAAGGGCTGTGCGATGGCAGCATTATTAAGGTGGGCAACCTCACTTTAGAGGTCATCCACACACCGGGACACACGCCGGAAAGCATCAGCTTTCTGCTGCGCGACCATCCGGCCACGGACGAGCCGATCATGCTCTTTACCGGCGACTTCGTCTTCGTGGGCGACATCGGCCGCCCCGATCTGCTGGAAAAAGCAGCAGGACTGGTGGGCACACAGGAGATCGGTGCACATCAACTGTTCCAGTCGCTGACGAAATTCAGCAACCTACCCCCTTACGTACAGGTATGGCCGGGGCATGGTGCCGGATCGGCCTGTGGCAAAGCGCTCGGTGCGGTACCCAGTACCACCGTGGGATATGAATTGATACGGAACTGGGCGTTCCGTTTCGAAAACGACGAAAAGGAGTTTACCGACTACCTACTCACCGGACAACCCGAACCGCCGACGTATTTTGCTACGATGAAAAAGCTCAACAAGGTGGATCGCCCGCTGTTGACTGAAGTACCGCAGCGTCCAAAGCTCACGAAAGACCAATTCCTTTCGGCATACGAGGGCGGTGCCAAGATCATTGATACCCGTCCCAAAATCAAGCATGCCTCCGGAGCGATCCCCGGAAGCCTCGGCATCGAAAACAGTCCGTCGTTCTCCACATGGGTGGGCTGGCTGGTCGGGTACGACGAACAGATCGTACTCGTGGCCGACGATGCACAGGTCGAAGACCTGACGCGTAAGCTCATGCGCATCGGCCTGGACAACATCCTCGGATATATATCCAGCGTGGATGACCTCGGGCTTGCTTTGGAAACGCGCAGCATCATCGACATGGATAACTTCAAGTCGTTGCTCGGCAAAGCAGATGTACAGGTGGTGGACGTACGCGGCGCTTCCGAGTATGCGGCCGGACACATACCGGGTGCCGTTAACCTGTTTGTCGGTACGCTGGCCGACCACCTGGACGAACTGGATCGGAGCAAACAACTGGTTATCCACTGCCAAAGCGGCGCACGGGCAGCCATTGCCCAATCTGTACTGGCCGCCCACGGTTTCAAAGATGTGCAGAATTTCTCGGGCGGTATGGCGGAGTGGCGGCGACAACCCATGCCCAACGCGACGGAATAATCCGTAACTTTAACGTGTCATCACGTTCAGCAATATGCCCTATCAGATCCCCGGCCATCTAAAAGGCCTTACCGACAGCGAAGTAGCCGCTTCCAGGAAGCAATACGGCTATAACCAGTTAGCCACCGTCCGGAAAAGCTCCTGGCTGTCGCTGCTCATTGATATCGTCAAAGAACCGATGCTCATCCTGCTCGTTGTCATCTCACTCATCTATGTGATTGTGGGCGATTACGGCGAAGCGGCGTTTATGTTTGCGGCCATCGTGGCCGTTTCTGCCATTTCTTTCTATCAAGATAACCGCAGCAAAAAAGCATTGGAAGCGCTGGAAAAGCTCAACGAACCGCTGAGCCGGGTGATCCGGGATTCCGCCGTTGTCGACATCCCCACCCACGAGATTGCCGTAGGTGATCTCTGTATCACCGAAGAAGGAAAAATCATCAATGCCGATGGGCGTATCGTACACAGCAACGATTTCTCCGTCAATGAAGCGTCGCTTACCGGCGAGAGCTTCTCCGTATTCAAGGACAGCCGGTCGGAAGACAACCGGGTATACAGCGGAACGCTCACCGTTTCCGGGCTGGCCGTCTTCGAAGTAACGGAAATCGGAAAGGAAACCCGTATCGGCAAGATCGGCGAGTCGCTGCTGACGATAAAGGCGGAACCCTCTCCCCTACAGCTTCAGATCACCCGGTTCGTAAAAACGATGGCTATTATCGGCATCGTCATTTTCCTGATGGTCTGCCTCTTCCGGTACTATGAGACCGGCGACTTCGTTGCAAGCCTGCTTAACGGGCTGACGCTGGCCATGTCGGTACTGCCCGAAGAAATCCCGGTTGCGTTCACCACCTTCATGGCATTGGGTGCCTGGAAACTGATGCAGCAGGGCATCATCATCAAGCGAAGCAGCATCGTGGAAACATTGGGCAGCACCACCGTCATCTGTACCGACAAAACCGGTACCATTACCGAAAACTCGATGCAGCTGATCAACCTGTATGATTTCCGGACCGACAAGACCTACGACACGCCATCCTTCGGCAATCCGGAGTTGTCGACCCTCATCAGCTATGCCATGTGGAGCAGTGAGCCTGCCCCTTTTGACCCCATGGAGAAAACGCTGCACAACGTCTACGAGCAAACACAGCCGAGCGACCTGCGGGGCGACTACCGCATGTTCCATGAATATCCGCTCGAAGGAAAACCTCCGATGATGACGCACCTCTTTGCCGATGCCCGCAAAAACCGGATCGTTGCGGCCAAAGGTGCCCCCGAAGCCATCCTCAGCGTGTCCCGGCTTTCCGCCGATGAAAAAGAACGGGTACGGGAGCGGATCAAAACATTCGCCCAGCAGGGATACCGCATACTGGGTGTGGCTAAATCCCCATTCGAAGGGGATGACTTCCCCAAAAAACAGCAGGATTTCGTCTTTGAATTCCTGGGGCTGACCGTCTTCTACGACCCACCCAAGAAAGGCATCAAAGAGGTATTCCAACGGATTTACGACGCCGGGATCGCTGTCAAAGTCATCACAGGCGACAATGCCGATACCACGAACGCCATCGCCGCCCAGGCAGGCATCGTTAGCGATGCCCCACCTGTAAACGGTGCCGAGATCATCAACCATTCGGAAGAAGAACTGATGCAGCTCTCGGCGCGCACCACGCTGTTTACGCGGATGTTTCCCGAAGCCAAACTGGCGGTGGTGAATGCACTGAAAAAACGGGGCGAAGTGGTGGCGATGCTGGGCGATGGCGTAAACGATGGTCCCGCCCTGAAAGCGGCCCACATCGGGGTGGCCATGGGCAATAAAGGGACGGAAATCGCCAAATCGGCCGCTGCCCTGGTGATCACCAACGACGATCTGGAAAAGCTGATCACGGGCATTGCCGCCGGAAGGCGGATTTATGCCAACATCAAAAAAGCCATCCAATACATCATTTCCATCCACATCCCCATCATTTTAACGGTTTCCCTGCCGCTGTTTCTGGGGTGGGTATTCCCGCAGATCTTTACCCCCGTCCATGTCATCTTCCTGGAGCTGGTGATGGGGCCCACCTGTTCCATCGTCTATGAAAATGAGCCCATGGAACGGAACGCCATGCAGCGACCGCCCAGGATCATGACCGACACGTTTTTAAACGGGCGTGAGCTGATGATCAGCATCGTCCAGGGGTTGGTCATTACCGCCGGTGTGCTGTTTGCCTACCAACTGACTGCCCAGGCTGGCGGAAGCGAAGAAAAAACGAGAACGATGGTATTTACCACATTGATTTTCGCGAATATCCTGTTGAGCTTTGCCAACCGCTCGTTCTACTACAGCATTTTTGAGCGTTTCAAGGGCCGGAATCCCCTGCTCACCGGCATCACGGTGGGGGTGTTAGCGATGCTCTTTGCCATCCTATACGTGAAGCCGCTGTCCCGATTTTTTGACGTGACATCCCTGCGCGCATCCGAATTGGCGATTTGCATCGCGGTAGCCGTGGTCTCCGTGTTGTGGTTTGAAGTTTATAAATGGTTCCGCAGGAAAAGGAATACCTTGTCTGCACACGCCGGGCAGGCACATGACGGTTCCCGGGATAGGTTATAGTCGGACAACCGCCCGCAGGCGAAGCACAATTCCACCGGGCCCTGCAGCGGTTCGTCGTCGTATATCGGTTTGCCGGCATTATCCACCCCGCCAATACAGAACGGGCAGCACAACTCATCATCGTGTATTTCCATATGCGGTCATTATCTCCCCGCAACCAGCCATTCAGGTGGGTGCAATCGGATACGACCACCTAAAAGACCTCGACTGGGGCGTTAAAAATAGTACTAATTTTTTTAGTATAAAAATTTATTTGAAAAATTTGTGAAAGGATCCCAGTAATCGCGAAAACGCCCTGTGGGGCCTCTTCCCGAACAAAACACGCCATCGGGCTGTGTATGCGCCCCTAAAACCGACAGGAGTTACTGCAATATCATTTCTGTTTGAACAAGCGAAAACTTAGATTTGTGAAAATAAACTTTTAGTTAACACTTTCTTAATCGCAGAAATTTAGGTTTGCTACAATTTTGTTGATGACAATGGCAGAGCTTGGTGATGAACTACTCATAAAACGGATAAAAGCTAACGATCAGAAAGCCCTCGAGCTTCTTTTCGAAAAGTATTATTTTTCCCTATGCCACTTTGCGAAATCATTCGTCGTCAGCACCGATCTATCCGAAGAAATTGTGTCTGACGTATTCCTGAAGCTCTGGCTCAACCGCGAGAAAATCGAGATCAGAAGCAGCCTGAAAGCCTACCTGTTCATTGCCATCAAAAACCAGGCGCTCAATCTTCTTAAAAAGAACCAATTTCCGTTTGAAAACCTGGATCACTCCGAAGTGCATGACCTACAAACTGAAAATTCGGCCGAGCAGCCAGTCACGTACGCTGAAACCGAAAAAGAGCTTTTGGCCATCATTGACCAACTCCCGCCCCAGCGCAGAACCATTTTTAAATTGAACCGCATTGAGGGACTGATGTACAAGGAGATTGCCGAAGTGCTCTCTATTTCGGTCAATACCGTGCAGAAGCAAATGGTCGAAGCCATTAAATATGTATCCAAATACAAATCGCAGTTTTATCAGCTCTGTATTAACGGCCTTACACTAACCACCTTCCTCCTCGCCTAGCGAGATTTCATACATTACATACCCACAACCTACTGTTAACAAAAATTTAACCACCACCAATGGTAGGTAGGGGCAAAAAAAATTGTCATGTCCTTGAAAACCCGTTAATACGCTAACAATGGACAAAAGCACCTTTTTCGAATTAGCCACCAAAATATTGGCCGGGGAAGCCTCAGCAGCGGAACAGGAAAAATTCAATAGCTACCTGCGCAACGAGGAATACCTGAAACTCTACAACTGGTTGCGGGAAGAGTGGCAAAAAGAACTTAAATACAAGCCGGGCGAATTCGATCTGGAAAGAGGGCTTCGCAAACTGCGGTCCAAAATCACCGACGCAACCGAAGCGGATACCCGGCAACAATCGTCCATTTTATCCCTGAAACGCGTCCTTCAGGTTGCCGCAAGTTTACTCGTGCTCGTGAGTATCTCCATTTTGGTCTATCGGCTGAATGCGCCTCACCACGTAATACAACAGACCGATCGGGTTACGGTATCGGCCAAAAGGGGCGAACGGAAGACCTTTGAACTGCCCGATGGATCAGCTGTGTCGCTCAATTCCGGCGCAACCATCCAGTATCCCGCGGCCTTTTCCGGAGATCTCCGGGAAATCCACTTAACCGGCGAAGCCTTTTTTGACGTAACAACGGATAAAAAAAGACCGTTTGTGGTAACGGCAGGCGGATTCGAAACCACGGTACTGGGCACCTCCTTCGATATAAACCATACGGATGGAATGATCTCCGTAACCGTAGAGACAGGCAGGGTCCGGGTGGCCAAGTCCGGCCGCCACGAGGAGGTCATCCTCGAAAAAGGCCAGCAAGCCACCTTCGATCGCTCCGCGGACCGTTTCCGCAAGACGGCGGTAATTGCGGCAAAATACACCGAGTGGAAAGACCATACCCTCCGGTTTGACGAAATCACCGTCGGAGAAGCCTTCGAAAAAATGGAAGCTTGGTACAATGTGACGATCCAATGTGATTCAGCAGCGCTGCTCAACCGCACCATCAAAGGAACCTACCACAATGAATCGCTGCAAAACGTATTGGACGACCTGGCTTTTATGATCGACCTGACGTATACGTATCAAAGCGCAGACACACTCATTATTCACTAACCAAATAGACTCACTATGGAAAAATAAACACGGCCGAAAAAGAAAACCGGAACTGCTGGTACCAGTTCCGGCATTAAAGAATCAACGTATTAAAAATCCTCTTTAATTATCGCAAAATAATGAAATTAATTCGACTTTCCACTCTTGCCTTTCTCCTGTTACTCGCATGGAGCCTAACACCCCGGAATGTCTACGCGCAACATGAGCGTAGTCCGACGGTAACCCTTAACGTAACCAATATCACACTGGACCAGCTTTTTAAACAGCTCGAAGCCACCACGAGCTATCAATTCCGGTATACCGACGACGTGATCCATGCCACACGGCTGTACACCTATGATTTTACCAACGAAAACCTGAGCAACGTGCTGAATCAGATCGCGAAAGACAGCGGCCTGGACTACAAAATCCAGGGAAAAAGCATCACGCTCAGAAAAGGCGAAAAGAAAAAGGTGGAGGGTAAGGTTACCGATGCCGAAGGAACGCCTTTAGTGGGGGTATCGGTCATGGCCAAAGGTACGGCGTATACCGCTTCGACCAACGCCGACGGTATGTATTCGATTACGGTCCCATCGGGAACCACCCTGCAGTTCTCGTCCGTGGGCATGGAAACACTGGAAATGGAATATACCGGCCAGCCCCGTTTGGACGCAGTTATGACCGAGGGCGCGGTGGGACTGGAAGAGGTGGTCGTGGTGGGTTATGGCACGCAAAAGAAACGAGACATCACCGGAACGGTTGCTTCGCTTCCGATGGAACGGCTGGAAATGGCTCCAAACGTCAATCTGACCCAAGCCATACAAGGCGCGATCCCCGGCGTACAGGTATCCACGTCGTCAGCCGGAGCCGCACCCTCACAATCCGTCATGATGCGGGGCCGGAATTCCATAAAAGCCAGTACGTCCCCGCTGGTGGTCATCGATGGGATCGCCGGCGGGCTTGGCGACGTCAACCCCAACGATGTAGCTTCCGTCGAGGTGCTGAAAGACGCCTCCGCTGCGGCAATTTACGGATCCAGGGGAAGCAACGGCGTCATTCTCGTCACCACAAAATCGGGCAAGGGCGGAGACACCAAGATCCGATACAACGGCTATTATTCCATGCAGCGGTTTGCCAACCTACCGGACATCATGAAGGGAGAAGAATTCTATCGTTTCAAAATGGAACGGAATCCCGAAGCCTTCACCTCTTCGGAACTGGACATCTACGAATCGGGGGAATGGGTCGATTGGCTGGACCTGGCGCTGCGCAATGGAAAAAGCACGCAGCACAATCTTTCTTTTTCCGGCGGATTCAAGGAGACGCAATATTACATTTCCACCGGGATAACCGATGTAACCGGACTGGCCGTCAATGACGATTACCTGAAATTGACCTCCCGGATCAACGTGGATACCAAATTCAAGAACTGGCTGACCGTGGGTACCCGCACCCAGCTTGCCTACACCGACGCGGGGGGTATTGCGCCTACCTGGGATGGAGACCAGGGTGTATTCTGGATGAACCCGTTTACCAAAGCGTACGACGAAAATGGCGAACTGACCATTTATCCATGGCCTGAAGACACCTACTTCCGCAATCCGCTGATGGGGACACTTGCCGAGAACATCGACGAATCGTACCAAGTAGTATCCAATAATTATGCGGTTGTCGACTTTCCGTTTGTGAAGGGGCTGCAATACCGGATCAATGCGGGAATCCGGTTGGGGTTCTCCAACGACGCCACCTATTACGGTCGGAATACGCAGCGCGGACTTTCCAACAGCGGCGACGCCGCAACGAGCCGGGGATTGTCCAGAAACGTGGTGATCGAAAATATCATCAATTATAACCGGGAATTTGGCAAGCACAGTGTTTTCGCTACCGGACTTTACAGTTTTGAAAACTCCCGAAGCAACACCAACAGTATAGACGCACAAGGCTTTCCCAACGATTTCCTGACCTGGTATTCCGCACCCCAGGCCGAACTGGTTGTCCCCGGGTTTTCAAATACCGAAACCTCGCTGCTATCAAGCATGCTGCGCATCAATTATGCCTACGATAGCCGGTATCTGCTTACGCTGACCGGGCGCAATGACGGCTATTCCGGGTTTGGCGCGAAAACAAAATGGGGCTTTTTCCCCTCATTGGCTGTTGGCTGGAATATTTCCCGGGAAGACTTCTTCGGATGGAACGACGTGGTCAATGAGCTGAAACTTCGGGCTTCGATCGGGCTCAGTGGAAACCAGGCGATTTCGGCCTATGAGACCATTTCCCGTCTCTCTTCCGAGGATATCGTGGCCGGATCAACCACGCTGCCGGGGTACGTCCCCAGCAAACTGGGGCAGGACGACCTCGGCTGGGAAACCACAAGAACGTTGAACCTGGGCCTCGATTTTGGGATCCTGAACAACCGGATTATCGGAGACGTCAATTTTTACAAGTCGAACACCTTCGACCTGCTCCTTGACCGGACCATCTCTCCCATATACGGCGTAAGCTCCATCACCCAGAACATCGGGCAAACGGAAAACAAGGGACTGGAAGTATCGTTTACCTCCCGGAACCTCACCACGGAGAATTTCCAATGGGAAACCACCGGAAATATCTCTTTTGTAAAGAACAAAATCGTTTCCCTTTACGGGATGCTGGATGAAAACGGAAATGAAATCGACGATGTTGCCAGCACCTGGTTTATCGGAAAGCCCATTTTGGTGAACTACGGCTATAAATGGGACGGTGTCTGGCAATTGGACGAAGCCGAAGAAGCCAAGGCGTATGGAACCCAACCGGGATACATCAAAATCAAAGACGTCAGCGGCCCGGATGGTGTACCGGACGGCGTGCTTTCACCCGATTACGACCGGGTCATCATCGGGCAGCGGGATCCGAAGTACATCTGGGGAATGAACAATACGTTCTCCTATAAAAATCTGACAGTGAATGTGTTTATCCACGGCGTTCATGGCGTCACCAAAAACAACACCCTACTGAACGATACGGACGTAGATCAAGCCGTTCGGATGACCACCACCAAAAAGAACTGGTGGCGGCCGGATAACCCGACAAACGAATGGTACATGAACACATGGAATGCCAACCTTCAGGACGGGAAAAGCGCAGCTCCTTATGAACACGCAGGCTTTGTCCGGATCAAGGATGTTTCAATCGCATACGATTTCGCGAAAAGCGCTTTGTCGCGTTACGGTATCGGCAAATGCCAGCTTTACCTTACTGGCAGGAACCTCTTTACCCTCACCCGATTCGGGGGGATGGATCCCGAATTGAACGGACAGCGGAATATTCCCCTGCAAAAGGAATACGTGATCGGCTTAAATCTTGAATTTTAATTGTAAACGCTTCATAGTATAGCTAATGAAAAAGTTGTTAAACATTGCCTTTGTTTCCGCCATCGTATGGATTGCGGCAGGTTGTTCCCAGGGTTGGCTGGACGAAACGCCACCCCACTTGATCACCGCTGAAACCCTGTATACAAACCTCGATGGATTTGAAGCAGGCCTGAATGGATTATATTCACTGGTTAGAAGGGAAAGAGAAGCAGTTAATGGTGCCAGCAATAACCTGACTGCGATGATTGCGACCGTTGGAACGGACAATTTAGTCGCCCACAATTCCGCTTATATCGGCTCCATCACGCAAAATTGGAAAAGCCTGAACGTTTCCACCAATTCGGGCCTCTCAGGTGTTTTTCTGTGGTTATACAAAATCGTGAATGCCGCCAATACCATTATCAACCGGGCAGAAAGCGGAACGGAAGTTGACTGGACCGGCGGCGGTGCAACCCCCGAACAGAACAAAAACCGGGTCCTTGCCGAAGCCAAAGCATTGCGCGCATGGGCATACCGGCACTTAACGTTTTGCTGGGGCGATGTACCCATGTCGCTGGAAGAAGCCCAAGGATCTGACATAAAAACGGACTGGGAACGCACCCCCCGGGCGGAAGTCCGCAACCAGATAAAAGCAGACTGGCTGTTTGCCGAGCAATACCTATCCGCAGAACCTGCCATACGCGGAAAAATTAGCAAAGGCGCTGTTCAGCATTATCTTTCCGAATTATACCTGACGATAGGCAAGCCCGACAGCGCGTTGTATTGGGCCGACCAGTGCATCAACACCCCGGCCTATAAACTGATTACCGAAAGGTACGGCGTGAAAAGCAATGAACCCGGTTCGGCTTTCATGGATATGTTTTATGAGGGCAATTCGAACCGCGAAGAAGGCAACACCGAAGCCCTTTGGGTATGGCAGTGGGAGTATAATGTGGTAGGAGGCGGCGGGAGCCTGATGCGAAGGGAATACAGCAACACCAATTTCAACAACCAAATCAAGATCGGCGGCATTGCGCCGCTGCAATACACCGTGGAGCGGGGCGGTCGCGGAATCGCACGTGCCCTTCCGTCGCAATGGGCCATTAATCTGTACGATCCCGATGACGTCCGCGGTTCCAACGACGCCATACGCAAGTATTATATCCTGAAGGATGCCACCCAGAATGCGCCCGGCGAGGCCGACAGATTGCCTGCGGGGTATAGTTACGGAGATACCGTCAAGTTGGATTGGTCGGAAGACCTGGTGTATACCACCAAGAGTTCCCGCAACGACTGGCCGTTTATCCGGAAATGGGATAACACCATTTCCGCCGACCTGCAGGCATCTTTTCAGTATAACGACCAGGTTTATCTCCGGCTGGCTGAAACCTACCTGCTTAAAGCGGAGGCCCAGTTTAAACTGGGTAACAACGCCGGGGCAGCAGAAACCATCAACATCATCCGGAGAAGGGCGCATACCCATGACATATCGGCCACCGACGTCACCCTTGATTTTATCCTAGGCGAGCGCTCGCGGGAATTGATTACAGAAGAACACCGGCGTTATACCTTGCTCCGGACGGGAAAATGGCTGGAGCGGGTACAAGCCCACAACTTTGCCGGCGGAAACCAGAGTGCTGCAGCGCGGGATACGCTGTACCCGATTCCCCAGGTGGTGATCGATGCCAACCTGACGAAAGAAATGCCACAGAACCCAGGTTTTTAGTCATGAAACGGAACCATCTCATCCTATCCGTCACGATCTGCCTGCTGGCGTTCGGCCTCCGTACGGCGGCCAACCAAATTGT
>Ga0182737_1001317_pt1 | contig 25160 bp, 25 predicted proteins | sample eDN5th30CBELigOP_FD_128878 | JGI IMG/M metagenome (GOLD analysis project Ga0182737, IMG submission 128878) | Enriched Organic Plus compost microbial communities from Emeryville, California, USA - eDNA 5th pass 30_C BE-Lig OP (version 2) (version 2) ...
ATAGCCCGACATCGTTCGGCCGGCGTGCTTCGTCCGGATCGGCCTTGGTGGGGAATAGGTTAACGGTAGACCCACGGACTCTGACTCCGTTAGTCCTGGTTCGAATCCAGGTTCCCCAGCCAAATCTCACTTTTCGCGGATTTGCCGCCGCTGCCTGCACTTGAACGGGCGGCAATGGCCGTCGTTTCCGCCAAGAGATCAAAGGGTTGGCGGAAGGTGGCGACCACCTCCCCATCCTCCCAAGAGCAGTTCGAAAGTACGAAGTTGAGCAGGCGGCGCTTTTCGCGGGCGGGCTGGCGTTCGAACAGCGCCTGAGCATTGCGGGCAAGTTCGAGAATCCGAATGCCCTCGTCCATGTAGGACTGCTCGGCCTCCTCATGGCGGTCGATGTCGCGCTGCAAGCGGTGCTGTTCCTCTCGCCATTCGCCTGCCATCTTGTCGAAGAAATCGCCGCCAATCTTGCCGTCGAGCTTGTCGACATACATGGCGCTGATGCGCTCGCCGAGCCGCCTGTGCTCGGCCTGGAGCCGCTTGATCGCCTCTCCGTGCTCGTGGCGTTCATCCGCATGGCTGGCGTGCAGCGCCTCGCGCACCCACTCCAGAACCTCGTCGTCGAACCGAAGCTGGCCAAGCATGGCCGTGAACTGCTGCTCCAGAACCTCCTCGCGCACATACTTACGGCGGCAAGAGGCGGGCTCACCCCGGCATTTGTCCGCGTAGCCGGTGCAGTGGTAGTAGATGTACTTATGCTTCTTGATCTCGCCGACCACCGAGCAGCCGCAGCGCGCGCACGCGATCAGGCCCGAGAAGGCGAAGTCGTGGGTCATGCGTCGATGCTTGCTGGCGTTCCGGCCATCCATCACGCCCTGCACCCGCTCCCATGCCTCGACCGAGACCAGCGGCTCGTGCTTGCCCTGATAGAGCTTGCCGTTCCACTCGAACCAGCCCGTGTAGAGGCGATTGCGCAGGATCGAATGCACGGTGCTGGTGGGTACCGGAGCGCCACTCTTCTTGTAGACCAGACCGGCGGTGCGGGCCTTCTTGGCGACTTCCTTCAACGCAAACTCGCCGGTTGCATACCACTCGAACAGCTTCGAGACGATCGGCGCGACCTCGGGATCAACGGCGATGACCTTGCGCCCGTCCGTGCCGGTGACGTTCAGGTAGCCTAGCGGTGTCTTGGTCGGCCAGATACCTTGTTCGGCCTTCTCCTGCTGTCCCTTTCGGGCCTCCTCGGACAGATTGTCGATGTAGTTCTTCGCCATCAGCACCTTGATGCCGTGCATGAATTTTTCCGAAGACCGCGACTCGCGCGAAAGCACCACGCCTTCCTTCGGAAAGTGGATCTCGGCGTCCAGCTCGTCGATCGTCACCCAGTCCTTGAGGTTGCGGTAGAGCCGGTCGGTCTTCTCGACGAGGATCACCCGCACATCGGGATGCGCCCTAAGCCAAGTCACCATCTCGCCGAAAGCGCTGCGGCCGGTCTGCTTGGCGGTCTCCACATCCACATAGTCCTGCGCGACCGTGAAGCCCTCGGCGGCGGCGTAGTCCCTAAGCAGCTTCAACTGCGCCGGGATCGAGTAGCCCTCCTTCTCCTGCTCCTTCGATGAGACGCGGGCATAGATCACCGCGCGTTTGCTCGGCGGCGGGGCGGATGGTTTGGGTGTGTGGGTTCTAGCTGGCATACTGTTTAGTGTAACCTAAACACATTGGGGGCGCAAGCGCTTGGGGTGACGGAAGCATCTCGTCCTTCGCCCGAACGGATCAAGCCGAGAACACCTAGTATCCAGCCCTCGACCTTCGCCACAGACCGCTCGGCGGGTGAAAGATCAGGGTTGAGGAAAGCAGAAAAACTGCCGTCGCGATCTGTGCGCCAAAGCCAGGCGGCGATGGAATAGGCGTCATGCTGATCGCCGGTCCTTCCCTCGCGGGCGAAGCCGCGGCTCCAAAGCGCAGGATAGACTTCGGCGATGGCGGACTTCCCTTGGGGAATGTCCCAGCCGTCGAACGGCCAGAAATGAACCCGGTCGCCGAGTTCACGGCGAATGAATCGCAGCCACGGAATCCCGGCGTGGGTGGATTTCGCCACCTGGCCCTGCACATCGAAGTGAAAGACCGATTTCGCACCGCCGGCCCTTTCCTCGGTCAAGCGCCGCCAGCGGGCATTCCCCGTGCGCACCGCACCATTGCCGGCGGCACCGTTGCGCACGAAATCAACGTAGGTGTGGTCCTCATCGGTCGGCCAATGGCGCTGAAAATCGTCCAGGAATGTCGGCCAATCGGGCAACAGCCCGTGAACCTCGAAATAGCGCAGCGGGAAGGAAAAGCCGTGGTCGATGCCGACCAGCGTGGGCACGTCATCGCCGAGCCGCTCGACCAGCCATTCCGCGATACCCTTCCGGGTCCAGTATTTGCGCGGACTCGGCGGCGGCAGAACTTCCACAGGATGCCCGCCGCCCTCGGCCAGATAGACGCGCAGGCCCTTCAGGCTTGCGGTTGGCGTTTCCGCGCCGGAGTAGTCGATGCCGATAGTGCGGGCGAAGGTGGGTGACATGTTCAAGTTTCACCCCCGATAAGCATGTTCGTTGTGCCAGCGCAGCGCCTCTGCATCTGGGCGGCGCAAGGCATCTTCAGGTGCGTGGATTGTTTGCCCGTGCAGTTCATAATAATGCCGACCGTTGTCGAACTCCTCCTTGATACGGCGACTCACTTCGAAGCGCAGGTCGGGCGTCACCGTCACATAGCCCGCGTCGAACAGGCTGTGGATGTCGCGCCGAAGCAACAGCCCGTTTTGCGCCTCGTGTGCGCCGCCATCGCCGTAGGGTCGGATATGCGCGGCTTCGAGCGCTGGAAGGGTTCGCTCCTGTGTGATTGCACAACGACGATTGTAGGTGTCAGTGACAAGCACCCGGAACGCTCCTTGCCCGAGGCGTGGCCGTATGAGCTGCGGCTCGCCGAACCGTGCCTGAGATTCGGCCATTCCGGGAAAGTCGGGCCGGTTCATCCGCTCGTTCACCGCTTCCCAAAGCGCGATCCCCTCCGCGTCTCCGGTATTGTAGGTCTTGAATGACACAATATTCGGCGCCCAACTTTGCGGGACGGGAATCCAGTCGGCCTCGGCGAAGAAGAACGGCTGCGTTAGGATACGGCAGCCGATCTCAAAATCGCTCCGGTCGCCCGGATCGGCCCGACGGTATCTCGCAATGCGGACGCGCATCTCTTGCGCCGATCGAGCGCCGTTCGCCCTGCCAAAGGCTTCCCAGGCCAGCGAACACGGCAGCGTGTTGGCATAGGCGAAGATGCCGCCGCCGACGATCACGTTGCGCGGCGCATGAAGTTTGAACAGGAACAGCTCGCCCGGTTGAAGCGCTCGGAAATTCGCCGCCGACGGCGCCCAGAAATTGACCTCGCCGAGGTCCGGCTGACGCCGCAGCATCTCGAACCAGTCTCCGTCGGTGACGGCGATGACGAGATTGATGGCCATGGTCACCCACCGCCCTCTGGCGCGACATCCGGCAGCACCGGCCAGTCCAGCTGATCGAGCGTGTCTTGCGGAACCATGCCATGCTCGTCGAACGCCGCCTGAAGCCGTTCACCGAGCCAGGAAAATCCCTCCGCTGAAAGCTCGACGGCCGCCTGTTGTAGGTACGCCCGGCGCGGATTGGTGTTCCCTTCACCGCGCGCCGCATTGCGCTGCGTCGGCGTGAACGAGTCCGCACCCAGCGTGTCCATCAGTTCGTTCAAGGAAACGCCGTTGGCCATCGTCCCCGCAACGAACTCAGCGTGATGGACGCGGATGTATCGCGGCCATTTCTCCTTCCACGGCCGGTGCGCGATGTCGGCGGGTGTCGCGTCGTCCCGGCCGGGCCGGTGTTTCATGCCGATGGCGCGCCCGAAAATGCGAATGTCGTTCGGGTCGCTGGTCAGCCGGGCGATGAAAATGACGGAATCGTCCTGAACCCCGCTCGGCCGTTTGGCGGCGGGATACGCGACGGCCCAGTGACAACCGGCGCGTTCGATCTCCGCTATGGTGGGCCAATCCAGCGGCTCGCGATTGTCACTTTCCCCCAGGAATTTCACAAAGGCCTGCGGCGCGTCGGCGACCGCTGTCGGCACCTGAACGGAGGGCGTCCCCGTAACGCCGGCATCGACTCCGAAATCCCCAAGGCCCGCGCGGTTGCCCGGACGCCCGCCCAGGGCGCGGTGGCGAGTGACGGTTTCCGCCCAGGTATCGACCTGATCTGCCACGAGGTCGGTTTTCCCGCGCCGCCAAAGATCGTCGAAATAGGCGCGGCAGGTCGCAATGACCGTCGCATCCTCGGCAACCAGGCCGAACTCGTGGTTACTGTCGAGCGCCGACTTCGTGAGATTGGCCGAGGTGATGACCGCCCGGCTGGCACCGAACAGGTAGAGCTTGGCATGAAGCTTCCGGACCCCCCGCACCTGCGCACCGGCATCTAGCAGCATCCGCAGAGCCGCGATGTCGCTGACGCCCTCGACAAAGTCGACAAGGTTGAAACGGGTGATGACCTGAATGCTGGCGGGCTTCAGGGAAAGCAGGCGGTCAAGAGCGCCCGCCTTGATGAACGGGCAGATGACCCGAAGTTCGCTAGTGTCCGCGCGCAAAGCAGCGGTCAGTTCCGCGCCCCACCCCGCATCGACCAGCCGGACCGTCATCCCAGAACCGTCCTTTCAGGCATCCACATCAGCGTTCAGCCCCCTTGAAGCTACGCCGCCAAGAGTCACCGGCGACAACCCGCAGACCATCTGGCTGGAAACCCTCCGCTTCGAGCATTTGCCGCAACTCGACAGCGAGTGACCTCGCCGCAGCCCACTGACTTTCGAAGAGAAGGTCGCGCAGCTTGGGATGCACCTCGACATGCAAATCGGTTTGCTGGGCTCGCGCCGAGAGGGCGCTGCCTTCCCCTTCTTCGGCCATCGCCAAAGCGGGTTGGTAGTAATTAGCCCAATCTTCGTCCCGAACTTCCACTTTAAGCGGTTCGAGATCCTCTGGATCTTCCGGCTCAGGATCGCGCCAGTAGAATTCCAGTTCCTCCCCGCGAAAGAAGGCAAATGATCCGATGTGAAGCGAACAGGCCGAGCCATCAACGGAAACCAGCCGCTGCGCCTGCACCTTGGCTTTCCGCTTGTCCTCAGAAGTCGGCACGCTCGAACGGCCCTTCGTCTCGAACGCGTGCCATGAGCCGCTCGCGTCCTGCCCGACAAGGTCAGGTCTGGACCGTCCACCCAGTGTTGCGGGGTTCAACTGATCGCGGAAAACGTCGAGATGCAGAAGCCATGGTGTGCTCAATAACCGACTTGCGAACAGCTTGCAGACAGCCATCCCGAGGAAATAGCTGACCGCCCCTTTCTCGGTGGGGTCCAGCGCCCGAAACGCATCGGTCCGATGGAGACGGTTGCTGAAAGGAACCTGCTCCAATGCCATCCTGACGAGCGACAGCCGAAAAAGCGCCTCGTGAATCGAGGCCTCTCCATGTTGAAAGACATAGGCAGTATTGGGGCGGCCGATCGTGATGGCGGCCCACAGCAAGTCGTCCCAAGAGAAACTGAGTGTTCCAGAGCCCACTCCGCAAGACGACGGAAACCTCGCACTGATGTAAGAGATGGCGAGGCTCGCGGCCGTCACGCCTGTCCGAGTGCGGATCGGACTCATTTCGCCGTCTCCGCAACGGCCTCGGCGACGGGAGCGATGGCAATAAAGACATCGACCTTCGCCACCATTTCGCGCGGATTCGAAATTACCTCAATCACTTCGCCCCCTCGATCAACGCCCGGAGGACGAACAGCAGCGATACGATCTCCTTTTCCAGTCGCACCTCGTCCATCTTGGGCAGTCCCAGATCCTTCTCCCGGTCAAGGTGCAGGATCGCGTTTGCGAGCTTTCGCAATCGATGCAGTGCCCCCTCGTTTGCACCGGGAGGAAGTCGTCCACGGGCATTTCGGATGCGCTCACTCAGATCATTGCCCTCTGCGCGATAGTGGTCGCGCAGCACAGCCTCCATGATCGATCGCATCAGCGCGAGCGCCGCGTATGTCGCGCCGAAGACGAAGGCGTCATGTGCCTGTTGCAGGTTCTTGAGCATCGACAGCGTCTCGGCGCTCCCGTGCTTGGCGGCGATCTGGCGCGGCACAAGCACGAAGGGAACAAGTGCACGCCGCCGAAACACCCCATGCAGATCAAACCCGGTGTCCTGCCTCAGTCGCTCCCATGCGGCGATGCCGTCCTGAATCCGCTCGATGAAATCCGGCTGATCGATCCATCGATCTTCCTGATCGGCGTTGAATTGCGCGAAGTCGATCGCCTCCTCGATGGCGCCGGCCTGTTCCGATGCCTCATCGTCGGCATTGTCCCATTGCAGGTCCGCCTTCGGAACGCGGGAGGGTTCAGCGTTGGCGAGTTCCGGCAGAAGGTCTGATAGCCAGATACCCGAAACGACGGCTTCATAGCGTTCCTCGTAGTCACGCCATGCAGCCAGGAACGCAGGATCGACCGGGGCGGCGAAGAGCACGCGCGCCCTGCGTTCGTTCATCTTGAGGAAACGCGCAGCGAACGAGAGCTTTGTGCAGAGTCCCTTTACGCTTTCGTCGCTGGCTGCGAAATCGGACAGGCCTTCAGGGTCATCGTCGGACCAGTCCTTGAGCTTGGCAAACAGCGCCATGAACTCGACGACCTCGGGTGTATCCTTACCTGGCTTGCTCATTCCCCGCCACCTCCCAGAACATCCCAAGGGGTGATCAGGCGTTGCAGCTCTTCGGTGCTCTTTCCGGACGCCGTGACGAATACCGCGCCAACTCGCGTGGTCGGGGACTCCAGCGCCAAGAACATGTCGACCAAGTCTTCAAGAGGAATACGGGGGCCGACAAACCTGAAGGTCTCCGTGTGATTGGCGTCCAGTCGGCAATGGGGAAGGACCTCTTGCACGGACATGCTGCGCCCGACGATCTTCTCGCTTTCGGACCAGAGGTAATCGAACACTGCCGCCTCGTTGAACACGCCGACCACGACATCGCCCTCGTCCACGATGGGCACATGGCTGAAACCGCCGGTCTTCATGTCGTCGGCCAAATCGCCGAGACGGTCCGACAGTTGAGCAGTCCTTATCTGCTTGCGCGGCACGCCCAGAGAACCGGCGCGCACCGGATTCTGGAAATGGTTCAGAAGAGCCCCGACCTCTTCCAGAAACGCCTCGGAGATCAGGACCGCGTGTCCCTCCGACCGGTGCTTGGGATGTTGAAGAGCGTGCCGGACATCGCGGATGTATTTCAGCAGGTTCTGCTGCTTTCGCACCGCGCCATCCCGGCTTGCCGCGCGCTCGATCTCGAACGAATGGGAGGTGCCTGCACCTGCACGCCGGTTCACTTCTGCGACCAGATCTTCATAGAGACGGATGAACCGCTCGGTCGTGGAACTCATTCCGCGGCCTCCGTGACCGCTTCGGCGGCGGGGCCCAGGGCCTCGTGGAGGAGGGCTTCGAGGAGGCGGGCGCGGGTGGTGTCGGTGGTGGCGAGGGCGGCCTCCAGCCGGTCGCAGAGGGCCATGAGGGCGTCGACCTTGGCCACGATGCGGTGTTGTTCGGCGAGGGGTGGGAGGGGGATGGGGAAGTCATTTACGTTGGCAAGGCTGATATTCGGCTGCGCCGTAATCACGCGGGAACCAAGCATCAGGTCCACCGCCGCATCCGAGTTAAGGAACATCAGGAGGTAGTCTGTTGACGGCCCAATCGTCTGATCCACCAGCCGAACCAATGACACTGCCTGATTGATATTTGCCTCGTCAGGCAAAGTGTAAATCGCGGTTCTGCCGATTGATGCGCCGACCAAGTTTATGAGGATGTCGCCCTTCTGGATCATTGATCGAGGCTCAACCTCCTTGAAGCGCCGTTCGACGTATTTCAGGTCATCAAGCTTGCGAAGAGTGAAATTTCCGACGTTCTCGCTAGTAATAAAGAGCAGCCCGTCCTCTTGTTGGACATAACTGACGCCCTGCCATTTTGGAGAGGAACCTTTGGTGATCAATTGGCAGAGTTTGCCAAGAGTGCACCATGACCAACTGGTCGGTAGCTCGAAGGGAAATTCCTCGCCGATTGTGGGCTTTTCGCGTTTTGCGGAGCCTGCTTTCACCAGTTCAGCCCGCTTGGCCGCGATTCGCTTCAACAACTCCGACGCGGGTTCGTCGGTTGGGTTTTGCTCCACCAGTTTGCCGCGGACGGCGAGGTTGAGGATGGCCTGGCGGAGTGGTTTGATCTGGTCGGGGCGGGTGGTGAGGGCGGGGAGGGTGGCGAGGGCGAAACGGGCGTTGGCCGGGAAATCGGCTGCATCCGCGTTGGGCGCGGTCAGGCGGGCGAGGCTGGCGGCGGTCAGCCGGTCGCGGGTGGCCTCGCGCTGTTGCCGAGCCGCCTCCAGCCGGTCCAGCAGCGCCATCAGCTCCTCCACCTTCGCCACGATCCGCCGCTGCTCGGCGAGGGGCGGGAGGGGGAAAGGCACGCCGGCCACGATCTTGCCGGAGACTTCCTTGAAGGTTGTGCCTGGCGCCTTTGAGTCGATGTCGGGCGCGAAGGTCTGCATCGCCAGCGCAATGAAGCGCGAGCAATCGGCGACGTAAGGGACGATAGATTTGAACCCCTGGTTCGTCGAAATCGGGTTCGCAGCGATGGCGACGTAGCCGATAGGCGCACGGCTGGTGAACAGCACGGTCCCGGCGGGCATCATCGTCGCGGACGATGAGGCGAGGCCCTTCTCGGTCAGATCGCGTGCGCCGCGCTCGATGGAGAGTTCGCGATAGCCGCCAAGGTCAGCCGGTGTCAGCCATGGGATGCCTTCACCGGGCTCCGCGAAGTTCTCGGGGTCACCAGCCGAAGGTGTTCCACCGCCGATGATCGCGCCGACAGTATCGAGGCGGCACCACCGCCAAGTCGCGGGAATATCGAAAGGCGGCACAAGCTCATCGCCGTTGGCGAGGTCACGCGGCTTCCTAATCTCCCCGGCCTTCACTAGCCGCACCTTTTCCGCCGCGATCCGTTTGAGCAATTCCGACGCCGGTTCGTCACTCGCCTCCTGCGGCACCAGCTTCCCCCGCACGGCGAGGTCCAGCATGAAACGGCGCAGGCGGGGAACCGCGTCGGGCGCCTCGGCGACCTTCTCGTAGAGGTCGAGCAGACGGTCGGCGTTCATCGGAGTGTCTCTGGTGCTGCCTCATCTTGTCCGCGGGCCGGTTCCAGCCCCCCGGGATGAGGCACGAGCGCCTTGGACAGGATCGCCTTCAACTGGTCGCGGAGCGCCGCCACCTCTGCCTCGGCGTTCGTCAGGTCCTCCAGCAGCGTTTCGGGGTCGCCGTGATCCTCGGCCACGGTGTGGGGGTTCTTGATGTCGAGGTTGTAGCCGCGGGCCTTCACCTCCTCGGCGCTGACCTTCCAGGCGCGCTCGGTCTCCACCCGCCCCTCGCGCTGCGGCCCGCCCCACCAGGCGGCGCAGTCGGCCAGATGCTCCAGCCGGATGGGCCGGGTCATGGAATAGGCCTTCTGCCCCTCGGGCACCTGGTGTTCCCAGAACCAGATGTCCTGCGTCGGCGCGCCCTTCTCGAAGAACAGCAGGTTCGTGCCGATCGAGGCGTAGGGGCGGAAGACCGAGTTCGGCAGCCGCACGATGGTGTGCAGGTTGCACTCCTCCATCAGCGCTTCCTTTAGCCGGGTCTTGACGCCCTCGCCGAAGAGCGAGCCGTCTGGCAGGACCACGGCCGCGCGGCCGCCGGGTTTCAGCAGGCGGATGATCAGGGCGAGGAAGAGGTCGGCGGTCTCTCGCGTGCGGAAGTGCTGGGGGAAGTTGCTCTCGATCCCGTCCTCCTCGCGCCCGCCGAAGGGCGGGTTGGTGAGGACGATGTCCACTCGGTCCGACGCGGTGTAGCTGATGTAGGGCCGGGCCAAAGTATTGTCATGGCGTACGAAGGACGGGTCCTCGACGCCGTGCAGCAGCATGTTGGTGACGCAGAGCATGTGGGGAAGCTGCTTTTTCTCGACGGCGTGCAGCCCCGCCTGCATCGTCTCGCGCTGCGCGGGCGTGCGGACGTATTTCTCCTCCATGTGCCGGATGGCGCAGGTCAGGAAGCCGCCGGTGCCGCAGGCGGGGTCGAACAGCGTCTCGCCCGGATGCGGGTCGATCATCTGGACCATGAAGGAAGTGACGGCGCGCGGCGTATAGTATTCGCCCGCATTGCCCGCCGACTGCAGGTCGTTGAGCAACTGCTCGTAGAACTCGCCGAAGTGGCGACGTTCGTCGAGGTTGTTGAAATCAACCTGATTGATCTTGTTGACAACCTGCCGAAGCAGCTGGCCAGATTTCATGTAATTATAGGCATCCTCGAACACGTCGCGCACGACGCGGCGGCGGTCGCCCGGCTTAGCCGAGACCTGGAGGCCCTTGAGGGCGGGAAACAGCTCGTCGTTGACGAAATCGAGCATGGCCTGCCCGGTGATGCCCTCGGGGTCCGCCGCCCAGTTCCGCCACTGGAAACGCTCGGGGATGGGCGACCGGTAATCGTCCCGCGTGATTTCGAGTTCCTGGTCCTGGTCGTCGATGATCTTGAGGAAGAACAGCCAGGTGAGCTGGCTGATGCGCTGCGCATCGCCATCGACGCCCACGTCCTGGCGCATGATGTCCTGAATTGATTTGACGGTGGTGCGGACGATCATGGTTCAGGTGGTCTCCTTACTTATCATTTCTTTGATATGGTCTGCGATGCGAAGCAGTGGATCGCGGTGTTCATTCGGGTAAAGGGCCTCTTCGCTAGCTTTTGGATAGTTTTCACTTTTCCAGAACGTCGTTGGATTGAAGCGGAATTTGGCCATCAGACGCCTACCGAAATCCATTTCGTAGTAGCGGTATTGCGCGTTCTGCTCAAAATCCGTGATCTCCGGGTATTCGCCGAGCAGATATCCCTCTTGGATGTGCGGACGAACGGCGTCAGGCGGGCAGGCGCTGGATAGCCGTATTACCTGAAGTCCGGCCTCGGAGCTCGCCGTCACCGCCCCACTGAGGTTCGGGACGCCGAAGGCAAAGAGGTAGGCCTCTTCGGTGTCGTTGCCGCTAGATGCAAATGAAGCAGCGATTCTCAATGAATGAGTGACATCCAACAGCGGAGTTGCGCAAACCTCATAGTGCTGAAGGATTGCCCAGCGGATGATGCGATGGCGCTTCACGCGATCATAGCCCTTCAGCTTTTCAGACGTGTAACGTGCGACGAGTTCAGCCTCGGCCCCTCGCAGAATCTTGAAACGTTTCTCCAGCACGCCCTTGGAAGGCAGGTTCTTCCCGTTCAGGCGGAAAATGCTCGACTTAAGCATGCTGTTGTTCTTAGTCGTGCGGAAATCGTGACCCTGACCTCTAAACAACAAGACATGATCACGATTGAGGAACTGAAGTTCAGCAACTTTCTTTGCTAGCTCAAAGTAGGACGCGACCTCGTGTCCCGGACCGCCGCGGATCGCCGTATTTGTGGCTGGTCGCGACGACGACTGTTCATCGAAGTAGGACCAGATTTTCTGGGTACCTATCTTTTCCATGCCTCAAGCCGCCCCATCGTAGAGAGCGGCCTGCAACTCGTGGACGGCCTTTTCGAAGCCTGCCTTGTTGCCGAACGCTTTGATGAGTTGAACAACGCTGCCCATTTCGGTGAAGGGCGTGACCTTCAGCACGTTGGCGTCGTCGAGATTGAGCACGCCCTCGTCGCGGTACTTTTCAAGCAGAGCGTCGAGGACAGCGCGGGCCTGCGGCCCGTATTTGGTGAACACATCGCGCTTCTTGACGTTCTCGGCCCGTTCGCGGCGGGTGAGTGGCTTGGCGTCGAAGGCGACATGGCAGATCAGGTCGAACGGATCGAGGTTCTTGCCAAGTTCGTCGGCGATGGGGTCGAGGACCAGCCCTTCGGCCTCCAGTTCCTCGACAATGGCCTGCTTGCGCTCGGCGGCGTTCCAGCGCTTCAGGAACTCGTCGAGGCTGGCGAAGCGTTTCCTGAGCGCGTTCTTGGTGAAATCGCGCAGGGATTCGGTGACAAGCTTGCCGTTCTCGTCGAGGTATTCCACGCGCTCGGCAATGATGCGGGCGCCGACACCATCGACGTAGATCTTGCGGACGGGATCGCCCGGCGGCAGCGGCAGGCCGGGCTGATCGACGATGGTCTCGTGCTCACCCGGCGTCGGCGGGATCGTATCCTCGCCCTCGGATGTCGCCGGTTCCTCCTCGGGCGGCGTCATCGGGTCATCCGCGCCGGGCGCGTATATCTGCACCGGGTCGCCGTCGAAATCCGGGTCCGCAAAATGCGCGGTCGCACCACGGAAATCGATCAGCGTGAAATAGAACTTCCTGGTGTCCTCGTGCACGCGGGTGCCGCGCCCGACGATCTGCTTGAACTCGGTCATCGAGCCGATTTCACGGTCGAGCACGATCAGGCGGCAGGTCTGGGCATCCACGCCAGTTGAGAGCAGGCGCGAGGTCGTGACCAGCACGGGCCACTTGGATTCCGGGTCGATGAAGTTGCCAAGCTGGTCCTGGCCCTCCTTGTCGCTGCCGGTGATGCGCATGACGTAGCGCGCGTTCTCGGTCACCAGATCGGCGTTTTCGTTGATCAGCGCCTGACGCATGCGGGCGGCGTGTTCCTGATCGACACAGAACACGATGGTCTTCTGGTAGCGGTCGCCGCTTTCCTTGAGGAAGGCCGTGATCTTCTTAGCGGTCAGAAGGGTGCGGTCGTCCAGAACCAGCGTGCGGTCGAAATCCTTGGCGTTGTAGATGCGGTCCTCGACCTCGTTGCCGTCGCGGTCCAGCTGGCCTTTCTCGGGCCGGTAGCCTTCTACGTCACGGTCGATGTGAACCTTGATGACCTTGTAGGGAGCCAGAAATCCGTCGCTGATCCCCTGCTTCAGCGAATAGGTAAATACAGGCTCGCCGAAATATTCCGTGTTGGAGACATATTCCGTTTCCTTCGGCGTGGCGGTCAGGCCGATCTGCGTCGCACCGGAAAAATGGGTCAGGATTTCACGCCAGGCGGAATCCTGGGCGGCGCTGCCGCGATGGCATTCGTCGATCACGATCAGATCGAAGAAGTCCTTCGAGAACTCCTTGAACAGCTTCTGGCGCTCTTCCGGCCCGGTGATCGCCTGATAGAGGCCGAGATAGACCTCGAAGGCGGTGTCGATACGGCGTTTTTTGTCGAGCGCCAGCGACAGATCGACCGAGGTGCCGTCTTGCCGTTCGATGGTCTTGGCATTGGTTGAAAGCTTTGCCATCGCCGCGCCAAAGGGGCGGAAGTCGTTCACCATCGTCTGGTCGATCAGCACATTACGGTCGGCGAGGAACAGGACGCGCTTGTTGCCTTCGGGGTTCCAGCGCCGTGATTTCCAAAGGCGCCAGATGATCTGGAACGCGGTGTAGGTCTTGCCCGTGCCGGTCGCCATGACCAGCAGCACCCGGTCCTGGCCCTTTGCGATGGCCTCGATCGCCGCGTTGACCGCGTTGACTTGGTAGTAGCGCGGCTCCTTGCCGCTGCCGTCGTCGTGGTAGTCCTGAAGAACAATCTCCTCAGATTCACCATCGAGTCCTTTCCAGGCGCGATAGCGCGCCCACAGGTCAGCGGGCGACGGGAAGGCATCGAGACCAAGGTTCAGCTCGCGCGGCGAACTGGCGCCGGTGCGGTCATGGAATACGAAGCCGTCGCCGTTCGAACTGAAGACGAAGGGGATCTTCAGCGTTTCGGCATAGTCGAGCGCCTGCTGCATGCCGTCGCCGACGCTGTGGGAGTTGTCCTTCGCCTCGATCAGCGCGATCGGAATGTTCGGCTTGTAGTAGAGAACAAAGTCGGCCTTCTTCGCCTTGCCGCGCGTCACCAGCTTGCCGCGCACGATGATGCGGCCCTTGGTGAAATAGACCTCCTCCCGAACCTGCACCATCTCGTCCCAGCCCGCGCGCTTGAGGGCGGGCAGGATGTATTTGGTGCAGATGTCGCGTTCGGTGAGGCTTCGCTTGTCCATGCTGGTCAGGCGCCACCCGCCATTATCCGGTTCATGTCTGTTTCTCCTGCCCGTTCGGGCTCTTGCGCTGGTCCAGCGCCTTCAGCCGCTCATATTCCTCAACCGCCATCACCACGACGACGGGGCGTCCATGCTTGGCGACCGCCACCGGCTCGGCCCGAGCGAGGTCGATCAACCGTCCAAAGCCGTACTTCGCGTCTTTCGCGCTCAGGGTTTGCATGCGACTCCCCGCCTATGCCTGCACCACTTTTGGCCAATTTGGCCCAAAGCGCAATGGATTCCGGATCCGGGTGGATTCCCAAAAAAGGAAGCCAGCCGCTGGCGATGTGCCGCGCTTCGCCCGCCAGCATACGAGAACGCCCAGGAAGGAACCAAAGTGTTGCCCCCGGTTTCAATTTTGGCATACGCGAAAAAACATTCCTGCGCCGGTCCCGAGAGAAGTCTCCGCAACTTTTGCCCTACCCCCCTTCGTCAATCCAACACATCCTCAACCAGGCCTCGCATCGAGCGGAGGAGCGCAGCCAGCTGACGCCTCTCTGCGATTGTGTCAGCGGTGTAGAGGCCATGCTTGCGCGCATTGTCATTCCCGGTCGGCGCGCCTGGAGACTTTCCCCCGTGCATCCGGCAGCGGCCGTTCGTCATCGCGGGCGATCGGCACGACGTCCCTTTCCGCGTCCGTGCCCCACAGCGCGGGCTCAGGTGCATGGGCAATCTGCTTTGCATGGGGTTGTTCCTCCATTTTGGTCTGATCCCCACCCCCCGGTCGCTCGATGGTCCCGACCACCGCCTGGCCGCCCGGGTGAACATGGACATGCTCGACTGTCACCTTCTGCTGGCCCTTGCCGCGATGCTTGTTCAGCGCGTCGAGCAACGTCGCCCAAGTGCGGGACAGCTTGTTCGCCTGGTTGAGATTCTCGCGCCTGCCCTCGAAGGTTTGCTCCCCGATCATGGCGCGGCGGTAGCATTCCATCGCGGCGTTGTGAGCCGCGATCAGCTGCGCCGCCATCATGCCCTCCAGTTCATCCTTCGGGCCGATGCCAGCCAGCCCGGCGACAGTGGCGCTCAACTGGCGGTCCCGTTCCGTCGCATCCGAGTTCTTCACCCACAGCGCCTGCACCGCCTGGTTGGCCAGCGTGTTGTTCCAGTGGTCGGACTGCGATCCCCCGATCGTTTTGAGCGCGCCCTTCCGGTCCTCCGGATCATTGGCGACTACGGTCGTCGGTTCATTGGCCTTCTTTGCCTTGCTCTTCGTCATGTCCCTTTGCTCCTGTCTTCAATCCCCATGGCTTTGAGTGCGATGACCGCATCTGCCCTTCTGCCCGCATGCCATGAAGTCCAGCAGCGCGAATGCAGCCAGACATGGCCGGTTGGGTCGACGCCGTGCGGCAGCAGGGCGTCATGGGCTCTATCGCCGCCTCCGCAGGCGAGGCAGCTTTCAGCCGGTGAGCACTCCAAGGTGCGGTTCAGCCATTCGACGACGCAGCATTCGAAAGCCAGGGCCTCGGCCTCCGGGCGTGGTAGCCCACCGTCGAACTCGGCGATGCCCGCGCGCTCATCGTAGAGCGCCCGCCAATCTTCATCCGACCAACCGTTATTGCCGGGTTGCAGCAGTATGATCAGATCCGCCTTGTGCCGGGCCAATAAATCCAGGATGGCGGCGGACGGCGGCGCCGATGCTTCCAGAACCAGATCGACGCCATCAACATGCAAGCCGATTCCTGCATCGCGGGCGGCCTGCAAGGCGCTAGCGGCGCTCATAGCCGTGCCCTCCAGCTGGTGGCCGTCGTTTTTTCCGTCTCGGAATGAGCAGCGCAGTTTGCGTCCGCACCGTCTGCATCGTCCCGGCCATTGGATTTCAGAGGGTTACCGCGGACGCTATCGACCTTTCCGTGCGCGCAACCGTCCGCATCGTTGGCGATCGTCCGCAGGTCGGGCGCCCCGAAGCCGTTGTCAGGAACGGATTTCGGCCTTGGCGCGGACGGTGCGGACGGCGCGGACGGTTGCGCCCCGCCGCGTTCCGGCACCGATTCCGCGCCTGCGGCGGTGATGCGGATGACACGGGTGCGCGCCCGGCCTTCGCGCTCGAAGGACACATCGATGCCGATCTTGCGCAGGAAGGTCGCTGCGCGGCGTAGGCGTCCCGAAAGCGCGCGGGGACTGTCCGGCCAGGTCTTGGATTTGGCGATGCGCTCGCCGGCCGTTTCTCCAAGGGCGCCCAGAAGGTCCGAGGCGGTTCCCGTCCACTCCGTCCGCTCCAGCATGACGGCGCGCACGGCAGCGGCGACCGGATCGGCGTCTATGACACCCTCGACGGCTTCGTCCCGGTTACCACAATAGGCCGCCCAGAATGTGCCCGTAGGCCAGATGGCGGTCTCGCAGGCCGAGGCCCACAATGCGAAGTCGGCCATCCGCGGCAGCTTGGGCAGGCGGGTGTGGGGAAGGCGCTTCAAGCCTTCCACCACCGCGTCGAGAAGGACGCCGAGGATACGCCCGCGTTCCGCATCGAAAGATGCCCACAATTCCGCCTCCGGTCGACGGCGATCTTCGGGGATCGGCTCCAGCGTCAGGAACACCGCGCGGTCGGCCAGGTCGGGCCGGGTCACGATGTCCTCGATGCCGTTGAGGATCACCGGGCGTGCGGCGTCGAACAGCACCTCATCCTGGTCGGTGTATAGTTGGCGCACGGCGAAGCCGCCGCCGGTGGCCAATCGGCAGAGCGTGTCCGAAATCCACGCTGGCAGGCCCGACACGTTGTCGAAGGCAAGTACATGGCCGTTGCTGGCAGCGATGAACAGGTCGCGGTCCTCGCGTGGCAGGGCGCGCAGCGGTGCGGTGTTGGGATCTAGCAGCGCACGTAGGATCGCCGAGAAGGTCGATTTCGCCGAACCCTGCTCGCCAGAAAGCACGAGCGCCGGATAAGGGCCTTTGTTGCGCAGGACAGCGAGTGCCCAAGCCACCACCAGGACGAAATCCTGATCGGACTGGACGTTCAGAAAGGCACGTAGCGTCTCGACCGACCCGCCCGGCATCGGGACGGCCAGGGGTTGCATGCCAGCAGCGCGGCGGAAGCGAACCGGCGGCTCGTCTATGATCCGCCAGCCGGTGGCGTCGATTTCCACCGCCCGCCAGGCCTCGTCTCCGAGATCGAGGTAAAGCCGTCCATCGAGACCGCCCACCCGGATGAATACAGGCCGTTCCGGTCCGTCGAAGTGAGCTTTCGCCTCGATCACGTTGAGCGCGGATTGAAGCGCCTCCGAGCTTGGGGCGCCGCCGGTCTGCTCGAAGAACTGCCGCGCCAGCCAGCGACGGAAGCCTTTCGTGCGCACCGGCCAGGTTTCGCGATGTTCGTTGATCACGATGTCCGCAAGGGCGGTGCCGTCCGCCGAATGGAACAGCTCGGCCGCACCTGCGAGATCGATCAGGATGTCGGCCTGCGTCGGACCGCGCCCGCCATCCCCGCTTTCCTCGGCCATGGCCTCGTCGAGCGCCGTCACCCGGCACCCAGCCTTCTTGAGCCTCGCGCGCAAGGCTTCGAAAGCCGCGCGATCCTCCGACTTAAGGGCGACCAGCCGTTCCAGGACCTCGGGTGTGAATGCCGCGCCGGGATCCTCGGCGGATTTCTCGACCAGACCGTCAAGCGGATCGGGAATTTCCTCGGCTGAGTCTATCGCGTCGAGGATCGGGTTCAGGTCTTCACCGTCAATCTCGTCGCTCATTGTGCGCCCCCCTCGATGCCGGGCGCGCGGCCGAGCAGCACGTCGTTGAAGTCCAGACCACGCGGAGGCCGGGCAATGCGCACCCGCCGCCCCTGCCGCATCCAGCGCAGGGCGGAATCGCGCGATGCCGCTTCGCCGGGATCGTCGCCATCGGCCAGAACGATCACGTCGCGGACGCAGCCGGGCAAATCGAGCGCCCGCAGCCCGGAAGTGGACAGAGCAGCCCATGCGGGATGTCCGGTCGCTTGCATGGCCGCGAGACAAGTCTCGATGCCTTCGCCTATCATCAGGACGTCGTCGGGATCGCCCAAGCGAACCGCACCGCCCCGGCACGGTCCAAGCATCATCTTTGCAGGTTCGACCGGCGCCTTGCCCTGACCCTCTCGGGCGAGGAATGTGCGGTGGATGGCCAGCGGCGTGTCGTCAGCGCCCCGCGTCACCAGCGCCACCATGCAGGGCCAGATCCCGCCTGAGGGATGCTTCAGGCCCGAATGAAAGCGCAATGACGGCGGCAGCGAACAAGTCAAGCCACGCGAGGCGAGATAGGCATCGACCGGCGTGCCGACGGCAGGGATCGTGGAATGCCATATCGAAAGCGCGACTGCACTTCGATCCGCATGGTCCGGATCATGTCGCGGCGGTGACGCTTTGCGACGAAGCGATTTCCGGAAGGCCGTGCGCTCCTTGCAGTCCCACAATCCGCGTTCCTTCAGGGCCGCGATGACGTCGCGCTGGTTGCATCCGGCATGACAGCGCACGAGCGCCTTGCCGTCGGCATCACGGATGGAGAGGCTGGGCTCGCGGTCGTCATGTGCCGGGCAGCGCGCCGTCCAGCCTTGTCCGACCTTGCGGCCGCCGAGCGCCCTGGCGATGGTCTCAGCGTTCATCGCGCAAATCCTCATCGCCAGTGGCCGCTTCGTCGCCGTTGTCGTTCGCCGGGTCGGGCATATCGGTCCGCGACCACTCCGCCAGGACGGCAAAGAAACCGGTCAGGCTCGCGGCGATCTGCTTCGCCTCGTCGCGGCTCAGATCGCGCCCGAGGCGCGGTTGCCAGACTTCGCGGGTCCGTCCGATCAGTTCGTCATTGCGATTGTCGTTTGCTGCTTTCACCGAAGATCTCACGGTCGGCTTCTCGCCGTTCCGTGCCCCTGATCTCCGGCCTCGGACTCGCACCGATAACGCAGGATCGTATCGTCATTTGCATGTTCGGCGTCCCAATCGCAGGGATCGCCGGTTCGTGCGCCTCGTCAGCGCGGCAGCTCGTCCTCGGGGATCGTGAACTTGTGGGACTTCCCCGCCTCGATCACGAGGTCGCGCTTATTGTTTTTTCCGATTGCGCTGGAAATGGCGCAGCGGAAATGACCGTGGCGCAGACCGTCGAGAACGATCTGGCCGATCTGGTCGAGCGCCTGGCGCAGTTGAGGGCCGCTGGACAGGCCGTCGTTGGGATGGGGAGTTTTCTCAAGCATTGTGCAGCAGCGCCTTCATGTCTTTGATTGAGGTGGAGAAAGCGAGGGGCGCCACCGTCGCCCCGTCGCCGTAGAACGACAGCACGTCATCGCGCCGGCACGGCCGATCGCGGAAGACGAAGACCTTGCGCCGTCCCTCGGCGCGCAGATCGAGCAGTTCGTATCCAGTGCAGCGCAGGAAGCAGGCGAGATAGAAGTCTCGGGTCTCGAACCCGTCCTCCCGCGCCGCTGCGCCGTATTTCGCCTGTCCACTTGACACTTTACAGTCTCCTCAAAAAAAGGGGCCGGATTACCTGCCGGACAGAAGCCGCTGGAGCGGCACCATACGATGAAGCAAGCCAAGCTTTTCCAGCCGGATACGCATGGCAATTGGGGAAACGACGAAACGCTCGGCCAGCGGCTTGCAGAACCGTTCCAGCGCCTCGTCTTCTGTTTCAGAAATGTCGAAATCGCCAACGGAAGCATGGATGCGCGGAATCTCGACGAAGGAGTGCGCCACTGGCGTTTCCGGTTGGAGGACCCGCTGCTTCCGGTCAGGAAAGAACTCGTCCCATGCGGCAAAGACCATCTTCCGCGGCATCAGCAGACAAGAGGCATAGAAATCGGCCTGCCATTCCACCCGCTCCTTTGCCTCGCTCGACCGGCAGATGAACTTGGGTTCGCTCGCGGCATCAAGGAAGGACGTCTGCGCCGTATCCTGCACGATCAGGTGCTGGTGCAGTCGCCAGTGCCCGCCGCCCTCGTGGGCAAGGGTGAAACGATAGCGGCCCTCCCGCGAGGGGTTCTCTTCAGGATCGAGGCTTTCGTCGATGAATATGCTGCCGTCGCCGTAGATCGCGCCAAGGATGTCGGGCTGGCCGTTCGGAGGGCGTGGAACATTGTGGCGCGCGTGCATGTCGTCAAACTCGATCCGCAGCTTGAGGTACTTTTCCACGATGTCCTCAACGGGGATGGGCGGCACGATCGTCACACACCGAGCGCGCTCATACTCGCCGATCAGGGAAGCGGCGTCGCGCTCGATGGCCTCTTCGGCAAGATAGGGAACAAATCGGCTCATCAGTCATCCTTCATCTGCATCAGAGGGGCCGTGCCCCGTTGGCTTCACTTACCCTTGGCCTTCCCTGCCTCCCGCGATAGCCGGGCCAGGTCCTCGGCGCTCAGGCCGTTGGCGGTTCGCAGCAGCGCCGACATTTCGACGGGATGCCGCTTGATGATGTCGGCGAGGTCGGAGGGCACGCGCCCCGCCATCGCCAGCAATTCGTCCGGATCGCATTCTAGAATCTGCGCGATCGACCGAACCTTGTCCTCTGTCGGAGGCGTGAACTCGTCGCGCTCCACCTTCGACATATAGGTCGGGCTCACTCCGATCTTCTTGGCCATCTCGCGCAAGCCGATCTCCCGCGCCTCACGCTCGCGGCGAATAAACGCCCCGAACTTCTCCTTCCCGCTGGTCATGGCTCCTGTCTCCGTTTCCTGTTTAGCGGTCACTCTACACTTGATTCGATACAGACGTCAACCATCCACTAAACGATGGTCGGCATACCATCAGGCAGCGATCTGAAGTTCTCGGATATCTTCAAGCAAGCGTCTGAAATCTGGCTCAGGTGCAACGCACATGGTTCGATACGTGTTCAGGAAGGGCAGCCATCACTTCTCAAGACGCGAAATGACGTAGCAAGGGCGTGCATCGGCATGCCCCTTCGCGTTGCGCGTCGACGAAGGATCGGAAGCTAAAGTACCACCAGCGGGCAGGCCGGATCGGCGGCCCATTCCTGCAGCGAGGCGTCGTAGACGCGCACGTGCTCGTGGCCCAGGCGCCTCAGCACATAGGCTGCGGCGGTTGCCGCGACGCCGGCGCCGCAGAAGGTGATCACGGGCCTGTCGAACGCGACTCCCGCTTCGGTTACGATCTCGCGCAGCCGCGATACGGAGTGGAACAGTCCCGTCTGCGGGTCGATGAGCGCCCCGGCGGGGATGTTTACGCTGCCCGGTATGGTGCCGGGCCGGGCATAATTGCTCTCCGCACCCGAAAACTGCGCCGGCGGCAAGGCGTTGACCAGCAGCGTATCGCTCGTCTCCAGCGCCGTCCGCACCGCATCCATGTCGCAGAAGAGCCCTGCATCGCCCCAGCGCTCCACCGGAACCGCTTCGGGCAGCCGGGCTGCGCCGGTCTCGACAGGCAGGCCCAGCGCGGTCCAATGGCGCCAGCCCCCATCGAGCAGACGCACCCTCTTGTGCCCCGCATTGGCCAGCACCCAGAAGGCGCGCGTCGCCGTCCAATACCGCTCCTTGCTGTACAGCACGACCTCGCTGTCCGACCCGATTCCCAGTCCGGCGAGGACCTGCCCCAGCGCCTCGCTCCGGGGCCGGGTGAAGCGCAGCGGGCTTGCCGGATCGGAAAGCGCACGCGCGACATCGACATAGAGCGCGCCGGCTATGTGGCCCTCGGCAAAGGCCTCGTCCATCGCCACGGCACGAGCCTCGCCGCCCCTTCGCGCCACCGCAACGGAGCAATCCAGGATCACGAGACCCGGTTCGCCCAGTCTCCCGGCAAGTTCGGTCGCAGACACGAGACTGTCCATCATCACCGGCCCTTTACGGAACGATTGCGCATCGCCTCTGGATGGCCGGCGAGGAAATGCTCGAGATTGTCGAGAAGATAAGGCAGCACCTGCTCGCGATAGGTCCGGCTCTTGCCCCCGATATGCGGGCTCACCAGCACCTTCGGATGGTCCCAGAAGGGGCTTTCCGGCGGCAGGGGCTCGGTGTCGAACACATCGAGCGCCGCGGCGGCGAGATGCCCGCTCTCAAGGGCGGCGAGAAGATCGGTTTCGACCACGATCCCGCCCCGCGAAAGATTGGTGAGATAGGCGCCCCGAGGCAATGCGGCCATCACCTTTGCGTCCACCAGCCCGCGCGTCGACGCATCGAGCGGCAGCAGCACCACCAGATGCCGGGCCGCCGCGACGGCCTCGGCAAGCGCATCGCGGGTGAAGATGGCATCGAACCCCTCGACCTGCCTTTGGCGCGATGTCACGCCCAGCGTGCGCATGCCGAGCGCGCGGCAACGCTGCGCTAGGTCCACCGCGATATGCCCCACGCCCAGAATGGCGACCGTCGCACCGGAGAGCAGGTCGGGCTCGAACTGGGCCCAGCGGTGCGCCGCCTGGTTGTCGCGCATGCGGCCCATCTCGCGCGCCATGTACAGCATCATCGCCAGGGCCGCTTCCGACATCTGCGGCCCGTGCGCGCCGATCGAGGAGGTAACCGCCACGTCCGGCCGCAGGCTCGGCGCGCGCAGGATCGAGTCCACCCCGCTGGTCAGCGCGTGCAGCCAGCGGGCGCGCGGCGCGGCCGCGATCAGCGCTTCGTTGAAATGCTGGCCGAGCGCCACGACCGCATCGGCCCGCGCCGCCAGCGTCAAAGCCTCGGCCTGCCCGGCCGCCTTCAGCACTTCGACCTGCGGAAACAGCTGCGCGATGGCCGTGGCGTAGACATCGGCGAAATCGTTGACGATCAGGATGGTGGTCATTGCCGGGTTCCCTGCACTCTCCGGCCGATCCTATTCCGCCGTCGCCCTCTGCGCGATCTGCTCGACCGAGAATCCCGCGGTCTTCTTGTAGGCCGCGGCAATGGCGACCCGCTCTTCGTGCGGGATCACGTCCTCGATATCGTCGAACCCGTCCGGTGCGCGCTCCTCGGCGAGGTTGAGCACCTGGTCCGGCCCGTCCGTACGGTTGGCCAATACCACCTGCGCACTGGCTTCGCGCCGCAGGTCGTCATAGCGGTCGAGGGCGGCGGGCACATCGGCCTTTGCCAGAAGATCGGCCAGGGTCTCGGCGTCGATCACGGCTTGCGCCGCCCCGTTCGATCCGGCCGGATACATGGGATGGGCCGCGTCGCCCAGCAACGTCACCCGTCCATGCGTCCAGCGCGGCAGCGGGTCACGATCGACCAGGGGAAATTCGAAGATCTCCTCAGCATTCTCGATCACGCCATGCACGTCGAGCCGGTCGAAATGCCAGCCGCGGAAGGGCTTCAACGCCTCCTCGTTGGAAATCCTCCGGTTCCAGTCCGCGCGTTGCGGGGCCGGCTGGTCCACCTTGAGCGTCAGGACGAAATTGATCATCGCCTTGCCGTCCTTCTCGGCGGCGACCGACATGGGATAGCCCATGAACTTCTGCCCGCCATAGCCGAACCAGACCATGGAGCGGCCGGACATGTAGGGCGTCCAGAGCGTCCGACCCCGATACATCATGCGGCCCGAATAGATGGGCTCGCCTTCGTCGGGGTAGAGCGTCTTGCGCACCACCGAATGGATGCCGTCCGCGCCGATCAGCGCGCTGCCGGCATAGGTTTTCTCGCCCTCGGCCGTGTCGAACCGGGCAATAACCTCGTCTCCTCGGTCCTCGAACCCGGCAAGCCGATGGCCGAGCAGGATGTTCTGTGCGCCCAGCCGCGAAAGCGCCGCGCGGTAGAGGATCATCTGCAATTCGCCGCGATGGATCGAATATTGCGGAATGGGATAGCCGGCGGCGCGGCCGCGGGGCTCGCGCCAGATCTCCTGGCCGTGCCGGTTGTGGTAGACCGATTCAGTGGTCTCCGGCGCGGTGGCCGCGATCTCGTCCTCGATGCCGAGCCGGCGGAAGACGAGGGTGGCGCTGGTCTGGACGTTGATGCCGAGCCCGAGAGGGCGCAATTCCGGCGCGGCCTCGAACACGCGGCACGGGACGCCTAGGCGATGCAGCTCGAGCGCGAGGGTCAGCCCCCCGATGCCGGCGCCCGCGATCAGAACCGGTGCAATGGCGGATTGGGTCATGAGCATCCTTTCGGCAAAGACGCGTCCCCGAAGGGGCCTCGGCAAGGGCATATGGGTCGCAAGCTCAGCCCGCATCCCGGACCATTCGAGTTATCGCCGGCCCCGATCCCCGTCAATAAAAACGTTTATCCGCATTGATGACCGGTGGAATATCGATTATCCCGTGGCTTCTATCGTTTTCGGCACGTTGCGGGGCTTCATGGACGCAAAGATCACTCGTTTCATTTCCTTTCGGAAGGCAGGGCAGGAAAGCTTCGGCGTCTGGACGGATGACGGCGTGATCGATCTCTCCTCGCGCTCGGGGCACGCCACGCTGAAAGAGGCGATCGCGGCGGGTGCCCTCGACGAGCTTGCAGCGCTTGCGGCCGATGTCCCGGCTCCCGATCACGCGTGCGACTCCCTCCAGTTGCTGCCGGTCATCCCCCAGCCGGGCAAGATCCTTTGCGTGGGGCTGAACTATCACGATCACGTGGCGGAGACGGGCCGTGAGCTCACCGTCAACCCTGCCCTGTTCGTGCGCTTTCCCGAAAGCCAGGTCGCCCATGGTGACCCCATCCTCGTGCCGGCGATTTCCGAAAAGCTGGACTATGAGGGGGAGCTGGCGCTGGTTATCGGCAAGGGTGGGCGCAATATCGCCGAAGCCGATGCGCTCGCCCATGTGGCGGGTTATGCCTGCTACAATGATGGCTCGGTGCGCGACTGGCAGTACCACACGACCCAGTTCACCGCGGGAAAGAATTTCGTCGGCACTGGTGCGTTCGGGCCCTGGCTCATCCCGGCCTCGGAGATCGGCGACGTGGGATCCTTGCGCCTCGAAACCCGTCTGAACGGAACGGTGATGCAGTCCGCCACCGTCGACATGATGATCACGCCCATCGCGCGCCAGATCGCGTATATCTCGACCTTCACCCCGCTCGCCCCGGGCGACGTCATCATCACCGGCACTCCCGGCGGCGTGGGCGCCAAGCGCAATCCCCCGGTATTCCTCAAGCCGGGCGACCTCATCGAGGTCGAGGTTGACCGCATCGGCGTTCTGTCCAACCGTGTGATGGCCGAAACCGCCGCCTGAGGCCCCTCCATGAAGATCGCCGGCTTTGAGATTTTCCACGCCGACGGC
>Ga0182737_1001322_pt1 | contig 25076 bp, 14 predicted proteins | sample eDN5th30CBELigOP_FD_128878 | JGI IMG/M metagenome (GOLD analysis project Ga0182737, IMG submission 128878) | Enriched Organic Plus compost microbial communities from Emeryville, California, USA - eDNA 5th pass 30_C BE-Lig OP (version 2) (version 2) ...
GGCCGGATTGTCGTCCACCGACTCGGCAAACTTCAAGATCGGCAGCAGCGACACGTTCAGTTGGAACGGCGGAACCACCGCCTGAGCCTGCTGGGCCGAAGCGTCGATGATGCTGACGAGCAGCTTCTCGCAGTTATCGCCGAAGGCGACGTAGACCGACTTCTCGCTGGTGCCCAGGACAATGTCGATGTTCTCGCCAAACAGGTCACGAGCCTCTTTGTCGTTTTCCGAAATCGGAGCGGTGAGGCGATGGAACGTCACGCCGGCGTGCTGAGCGGCGTTGAGCTTCACCGACGGGAACTCCGGTTCGTCCTTGGCCAGGGCAACGAGGTCCTTCACCGCGGCTTCGAGCGCCTTGCCGTCGGCCACAAGGGCGCCGGCTGCGAACGCGATCGATTCCGGTTCCAGCACCAAGGCGGCGCCGCCGTCGATCCGGCCCGCAGCCACGGTTTGATCGATCACGTCGAAGAACTTGCCGACCACAGCCTTGGCCGGGCCGCGCTTGTCGGCAGCCAGGTCCGGATCGTTGTCGATCTGCTGCATCGTCTTCTGACGGAACTGCTTGATGGTCTGCTGGCCGCGCTGGATGTCCTGCGGCGAGAGCTTCGACGTCAGGTTGAGCGTCAGCGCCGCGTCGTTCTTCAGGAAGCCGCCGAACGCCGTCTTCGACTCCTGCATCAAAGCCATCTGCTTGGCCAGCGTCGAGCCTTCGATCGCCGTCAGGCTGACGTCGAGGTAGGTCTTCTTGCTCTGGGCGTCGATTGCCAGGCCGATGAGCAGTTCGTCGCTTTCGTTGATGAACCGCTCCATGTCCCCGACGATCTGGCGTCCCAACGCCTCGGCCACTTCCGGATCGACGTCGGCGTTGCTGTTGTCCAGTCCGCGCTCAAAGCCGGCCTTCATCTCGTCGATCGCCAGCCGCTTGAGCTGCGGATCGAAGTTCTGCGAGAAGACCTTCACGGCGACGTTGTATTGCGCCGGCAGTTGTCCCAGCAGCGTGGTCGGATCTTCTGGCAACTTGAGGAGGTTCGCCTTCGACTGCGAGACGAAAGCCCAGCCGTTCACTTCCTTCACGAACGCCGTCTGGGCGGTGCCGACCTGCAGAACGCCGTCGCCAACGTCCTTCGGCTCGCCCAGTTGTTCCTTGAAGGTCTCGAAGACCACGTTGATGTCGCTGACCGGAATGAACGCGACCCCCTGGAACTCACCAGCCGACTGCACGATGTACAGCCCGATCGGCCGCTTCTTATCGAGGCCGTTGGTGAAGGCGTTGCCCAGCAGGATCGCGGTGCGGCCGGCGTCTTCCGCGCCCGCGGCCCGGGTGACGTAGCCGATGTCGGCCAGCGTCTCTTGAATACTCGCGAGCGAAACCACTGCGACCGGCTTGACCTGGGCAGCCAACTGCGACACGGGCAGGGCGGCCAGCGCCAGCATCGCCAGGGCGGCCATCCGCCCCCATGCGACCAAACGATGCATCGAAAACGTCACGTTCATTCTCCTAAAAGCGTCTTAAGTTGGCTGAAAGGTGTCAAACTAGCAAAGCAACGCACTGTAGCTGAATTTGAGCTACGAAGAACGGCCGCCCGCCATGCCCTAGCCGTACGCGGAAGTCTCACGCTCGGTTCCGTCCCGAGCCGCGAGCGGGCCGCCGATGCAGGCGCAAACCGCCCAGCCGGCAAACCTCGCCGTGCAATACCCTAGCCGAACGCCGCAGGTTTTAACAATCAGGGGACCATGAGACCGGAGTTTATCGACCGGGACGGATCGCCCGGGGTCGGGAGTCGTCCCGACCGACGGACCTGCTACTTAAACCGAGGAAACTCAGGGAGGACTCCCGAATCCCTTATTTCTTTCCAACACTCTCGCGGGCCTAATAGCTGGCGGGCATTTTCGGACCTGGAGGTCCAGCAGAGGCTGTCGTCCGGGCTGGAAGGGGGCGCGAGCCCTCGCGGGCGGCAACACAGATCAGTAGCCGGACCGGTCGCCGCGGCGATTCCCGCCCCCAGCCCTCCTCGCGCTTTCCTCCCATTCCTGGGGGACACTACAATAACCCCATGTCAAGAGCGAACTCCCTTCGCCTGGCATCCTTATCTAAAACCTCCGCTCGGAACGCGCGCGTGCCTCGCTCCCCCTCGCCAGACCGATCGGCCAAACATTCCCGGCGGGCCTGGCTGGCCAAATCGGCCCTCTGGCTATGGGCCGGGTTTTCGGTCGGCTGCATTCGGGGCGGGCCGCAGACCGGCAAGCTCGACGCTGTTTGGGGCCGACGCGGCATGGGCGTCGGCAAGCTACAGAAACCGCGGGCCATTGCGATCGACCGGGACGATTTGGTCTACGTCGTCGACATCACCCCGCGAATCCAGGTCTTCGACGGCGACGGCAACTACATCCGCGGCTGGCAGCCCCCCGAGTTCGCCAACGGCAAACCGTCGGGGCTGTCGTTCGATCGCGACGGCAACCTCCGCGTCGCCGACACGCATTACTTCCGCGTGCTCACCTACACGCCACAAGGCGAATTGCTCGCCCACGAAACGCTCGGCGGTCAGTGCGGCAACGGCCCGGGAGAGTTCAACTTCGTCACCGACTGCGCGCAGGACGCGCAGGGGAATCTCTTCGTCGCCGAGTATGGCGAATTCGACCGGATCCAGAAGTTCGCGCCCGATCACCAATACCTGCTCGAATGGGGCGCTCACGGCAACGCCCTGGGAGAATTTCTGCGGCCGCAAAAGCTGTTCATCGACTCCGCCGACCGGGTTTGGGTGACCGACGCCTGCAACCACCGCGTTCAGGTCTTCGATGCGACCGGCGCGAAGGCCCGGCTCCTCTTCCACTGGGGCAAACAGGGGCACGAGCCGGGGCAGTTGAACTACCCCTACGACATCCTGCTCGACGGCGAGGGGCACGTCTACCTCTGCGAGTTCGGAAACCACCGGGTGCAGAAATTCACGCTCGACGGGCAATACGTCGGACATTTCGGCCGCAACGGCCGGCGAGAAGGGGAATTGGACCAGCCGTGGGGCATCGCGCGCGACTCGCGAGGCCGAATGTTCGTCCTTGATTCGTACAACCACCGGATACAGCGATTTTGGCTTTAACAAGTTATCAGTATTCAGCGATCCGTTTTCAGTGCGATGGACGCGCGGCTGGAGCCTCGCGGGAGTATCGTCCCAGGCTGGAGCCTGGGACGGAGTGCAGCGTTTCGCATCGCAATTCCACCCACACTCCCAACACTGACAACTGAAAACAGAAGACTGATAACTTTGAATCTTTTCCTGTAAACTCCAACCATGCTCGGCTACCAAATCGATTTCGATCAGCCGTGGTTCCTGCTTTTGCTGGGGCTGGCGCCGTTGGTTTGGATTTTCAGCTTCCGCAGCCTGGCGGGGCTGGGGCGGTACCGGCGGTTGTTCGCGCTCGCGCTGCGCACCAGCGTGCTTGTGCTCATGACGCTCGCGCTGGCCGGCGTGCAATTGCAGCGGGTGAGCGACCGGGTAACGGTCCTCTATCTGCTCGATCAGTCGGAAAGCATTCCGAAGCTGACGCGCGAAGCGATGCTGCAGTATGTGATGCGCGACGTGCAGCAGCATCGCCGCACGGGGGACCTGCAAAACGCCACCGAAGACAAAGCGGGCATCATCATCTTCGGTCGTGAAGCGACGATCGAAATGCCGCCTTTCGCCGACGACATTCGGACGGTCGGCTTGCTCGAAGGCTTGTTCGAGCTGCGCACCGACGCGACCAATATCGAATCGGCGCTGAAACTCGCGCAGGCTTCGTTTCCCGAAGATTCAGCCAAGCGGATCGTCATCGTCACCGACGGCAACGAAAACGTCGGCGACGCGGTGACCAGCGCTCGCACGCTCGCCGACAACGGCATCGGCATCGACGTGGCGCCGATCCGACTCGGATCGCAGGCGGAAGTGGCGGTCGAAAAGATCACCCTGCCCGCCGACATTCGCCGCGGCCAGCCGATCGAGGCTCGCGTCGTCGTGCAAAACTACACGCAGCCGAACAAGGACAATCCCAAGGGGGAAGTAAAGGGCAAGCTGCGGATCACTCGTCGCTACGGCCAACAGGAAGACCTGCTCGGCGAAGAGGATGTCACGCTCGAGCCGGGCAAGAATGTTTTCAATTTTCAGCACACCATCGAAACGCCTGCCGGCTACACCTACCGGGCCGACTTCGTGCCTGAGGACGGCAAGCAAGACACGATCGCCCAAAACAATACGTCGACCGCCTTCACGCATGTACGCGGCAAAGGGCGAGTGCTGCTAATCGAGGACTGGGAGAGCCCGGGACAGTTCGGCTTCCTCGTCCGAGAGCTGGGGAAGATGAACATCGAAGTCGACGTGATGCCCAGCGACCGGCTGTTCAACAGCCTGGCCGAGTTGCAGGCGTACGACTGCGTGGTGCTGGCGAATGTGCCGCGGGCGAGCGGCGGCGGCGACGCCACGACCAGGGAAGCGACCAACTTCACTGACGAGCAAATCCAGATGCTCGTGCGCAACACCGAGCAATTCGGCTGCGGCCTGGTGATGATCGGCGGGCCGGCCGGCTTCGGCGCCGGCGGCTGGGCGAATACCGAGCTGGAAAAGGCGATGCCGGTCGACTTTCAGATCAAGAACTCGAAAGTACGGGCTGTCGGCGCTCTGGCCATGATGATGCACGCCTCCGAAATGGCGCAGGGCAACCACTGGCAAAAAGTGATCGGCCAGGAGGCGCTCAAGGTGCTGGGGCCCAGCGACTATTGCGGCGTCGTCCACTGGGACGACTTCACCGGCAAGGACAGTTGGCTGTGGAAAGACGCCAACGGCCGCGGTCTGGCCCGCGTCGGCGATCCGCAGAACCAAAAGCGGATGCTCGGCCGGCTTAGCCGCATGCAGCCGGGGGATATGCCGCAGTTCGATCCGGCGATGAAGATGGCGCTCAACGAGCTGATCCCCAATCCGGCGTCAGTCAAGCACGTGATCATCATCAGCGACGGCGATCCTTCGCCCCCCAGTCCAGCCACGATTGCCGGATTCAAGAAAGCGGGCATCAAGATCACCACGGTCGCCGTCGGCACGCACGGCCCTCCCGGCAGCACGCCGCTGCAAAATATCGCCAGCTCGACCGGCGGCAAGTATTACGTCGTGACGAATCCGAGGGCGCTGCCGCGCATTTTTCAGATCGAGGCCCGGCGAATTGCTCGGCCGCTGGTGTTCGAAGACCCCGCCGGGATGGCGCCGTCGGTGCTCGACCGGGGTCACGAGATGGTTCAGGACCTCGGCAATCTGCCGCCGCTCACCGGCTATGTTCTGACGACGGTCAAGGAGAATCCGCTGGTCGAAGTGCTCATTCGCTCGCCGAAGCCGGCCTCGCCCGAAAACTCGACGATTCTCGCCGCCTGGCAGTACGGCGCGGGCAAAACCGTGGCCTTCACCTCCGACGCGGGCGCTCGCTGGACGAAGGATTGGACCGAATGGGAAAACTACGGCAAGTTCTACAGCCAAATGGTTCGCTGGGCGATGCGTCCGGTGAACGAATCGGGCAAGTTCTCGATTGCGACCGACGTGAAGGACGGTAAGGTCCGCGTCGTCGTCACGGCGCTCGACGAGAACGACGAGTTCTTGAACTTTTTGGAGATGACCGGAGCGGGAATCGGCCCCGATCTCGACACGGTGCAAGTTCCCATTCGCCAGGAAGCGCCGGGGCGCTACGTCGGCGAGTTCCCAGCCGAAAAGACGGGAAGTTATTTGCTCGCCGTCAGCACGGGCAAGGGAAACGCGCCACTTTTGGCAGGCGTGACTGTGCCGTACTCGGCGGAGTTCCGCGACCGGGAAACCAACACGCCGCTCCTCACAACGCTCGCCAACATGCAGCCGAAGGGGGGCGAGCCGGGGGTTGTCATTCCGGGCGAACTGGAGAAAGGCTCGGTCGATCAAATGGTCGCCGCGGTCGACACGTTTCGCCGCACGCTCCCCAAGGCGATCAGTAGCCAGGACGTTTGGCCGTTGTTTTTGCTCATTTCGGCCTGCCTGTTTTTGGCTGACGTGTTCGTCCGCCGCGTGCAGGTAAACTTTTACTGGGTTCCGGCCGCGCTCGGAGCGTTGCGAGATCGCGTCCTGGGACGCAAACAGGAAGAAGTGGAAGACGCCCGCATCGAACGCCTCCGCAGCCGAAAAGCGGCCATTGCCAACCAGATCGACGAACGGCGCGCCGCTTCGCGGTTCGAGGAACAATACTCGGCGGCGCCCGACGCGCCGCAGCGGAAACTTGAGGAAGTGCTCGACGAAGCCACGGCTGGCGGCGGTGGGACGCCCGAGCCACAGCGGCCCACGTCGCAAACACAAGCCCCCTCTCAAGAACAAGACAGCTACACCGAACGACTGCTTGCGGCGAAGAAGCGGGCGATGAAAGATCGAGATAAGTAGCGGGCCGATGATACGAATTCACCGGGAGTTGGGACCGATCGATGCCGTCCGCTGCCTGAATCAATTTCGGCTTGGAAGCGCCGATTACCTGTCCGAGAGACGAGCACGGTTCGCCGGGCTGACCGTCGCCCAGATTACCGAAGCCGTCCGTAAAAATCGGGCGTCGGTGCCGAACAAGTAAGCCCCCAGCCGTAGTCATATCCGCAAACCTGAGGAATACAGCATGAGTCTTGGCGAGTCGATGCAGCAGCAGGCCGAAGAGTTTCGCAACCGCTACAACGCGGTGAAGACCCAGATCGGCCGCGTGATCGTCGGTCACGACGACATCGTGAATGGCGTGCTGACGAGCATGTTCATCGGGGGTCACGTGCTGCTGGAAGGGGTGCCCGGTCTCGGCAAGACGCTCCTGGTGCGAACGCTCGCCGAAGCGCTCGACCTGCGTTTCAATCGCATTCAATTCACGCCCGACCTGATGCCGTCGGACATCCTCGGCACCAACATGGTGATGGAAACGCCGGAAGGCCGACGCGTGTTCGAGTTCCAGAAGGGGCCGATCTTCACGCAGATTTGCCTGGCGGACGAAATCAACCGCGCCACGCCGAAGACGCAATCGGCCCTGCTCGAAACGATGCAGGAAGGAACCGTCACCGTCGCCGGCACGCGGTACGAACTCGAAAAGCCGTTCTTCGTCATGGCGACGCAGAACCCGATCGAGCAGGAAGGGACCTATCCGCTTCCCGAAGCGCAGCTCGACCGCTTTCTGTTCAAGCTCGTCGTCGGCTATTCGAGCCGCGAGGAGCTGGCCACGGTCGTCGATCGGACGACGAAAGGAGTGGTCATCCGTCCCGAAAAGGTGATGGACGGCAGCGAAATCCGCAAATGGCAGCAGCTCATTCGCGAAGTGATCCTCGCCCAGCACGTGCAGGACTATCTCGTTCGGCTGACGCTCGCCACACACCCGCAAGGGCCGTACGCCCTGCCGATCACCAATCAGTATCTCCGCTGGGGAAGCAGCCCGCGCGGCGCCCAGACGCTCGCGCTGGCAGCCAAGGTGCGAGCTTTGCTCGAAGGGCGCTACAACGTCAGCTTCGAAGACGTCCGCCGCGTCTTTTTGCCGTCGATGCGCCATCGCGTGGTGCTCAACTTCGAAGCCCAAGCCGAGGGAATCGACACCGATCACGTCCTGCTCGAAATCCTCGAAAAGCTGCCGGAAAAGGCCGACGACGCGCCGCCGGTCCGTGCGGCGCTGGCCCGCTAAGCCACAACTTCCTACCGTCCGCAACTCAAGTTCCGTCCTCACGACTGGCTTAGCATGGCAACCGCCGACACACCACTTCTCTCCCCCCAACTGCTGGCTCAGCTCGAGCGGCTGGAGCTGGTCAGCCGCAAGATCTTTCGTGGGCGGATGAAGGGGGAGCGACGTAGCCGGCGCAAGGGGCAGAGCGTCGAATTCGCCGATTTTCGCAACTATGTCCCCGGCGACGATCTGCGGTTCATCGACTGGAACCTCTACGCCCGTCTCGAAAAGCTCTTCCTCAAGATGTTTCTCGAAGAGGAAGACCTGCACTTCTACGCCCTGATCGACGCCAGCACGAGCATGGATTTCGGCGAGCCGACAAAGCTGCAATACGCCAAGCAGCTCGCCGCGTCGCTCGGCTTCATCGGCCTCACGCGGGCCGACCGCGTGAAGATCGAAACGCTCGGCAGCACGCACCGTCGTCCCGGCCCCGTGCTCCGCGGCCGCAGCAGCCTGTGGCGGATGATCGAATATCTCGACGGCATTCAGCCGGGCGAAAACGTTCCGCTGGCTGAAGGGGTCAAGAACTTCTGCTTGCGCAACCACGGCAAGGGAATTCTTGTCCTCATCTCCGACCTGATGGACAAAGCCGGCTACGAAAACGCCTTCCGCTTTCTCGTGGCGCAGGAGATGGACGTCTATGTCATCCACACGCTCTGCCCGGAAGAGCTGAATCCGGAAATCAAGGGAGACCTCAAGCTGGTCGACGCTGAAGACAACGACATCGCCGAGGTAACCGTCAGCCGGCCGCTGCTCGACCGCTACAAGCGCACGCTCGCATCGTTCATCGACGGAGCCCGCGAGTTCTGCACGCGCCGCGGCATGAACTACGTCATGGCCAGCACCGAAACGCCGGTCGACAAGCTCGTCGCCAGCTATCTCCGCCGCCGAGGGCTCGTGCGATGAACTGGTTCGTCAACACGCTCACCTGGTGGCAATGGGGCCTGCTGGCGCTCATTCCGCCGGCCATCATCGCCCTCTACTTCCTCAAGCTCCGCCGTCAGCCGCTGGCCGTGCCCAGCACCTACCTGTGGAGCAAGGCGATTGAGGATCTGCACGTCAATTCGCTTTGGCAGCGGTTGCGGCAGAGCCTGCTGCTGATCTTGCAGCTCTTGCTCATCTTGCTGCTCGCGATCGTGTTGCTGCGTCCCGGTTGGCGGGGAAGCGAACTGACCGGCGACCGCTTCATTCTGCTGATCGACACCTCAGCCAGCATGAGCGCCACCGACGTCGCGCCAACCCGGCTGGACGAAGCCAAGCGCCAGGCGCGCAACCTGATCGATCAGATGAAGACGGGCGACGTCGCAATGATCATCAGCTTTTCGAACCGGGCCCGCGTCGAGCAGCCGTTCACCGACAACCGGCGCCTCTTGCGCACCAAGATCGACCTCATCGAGCAAACCACGCATACCAGCGACCTGAACGAAGCGCTGCGCGCCGCCTCGGGCCTCGCCAATCCGGGCGAGAGCGGCGATCCCAACAACCCGCTCGATCCGCGCGTCGCCGAGGCGCTCCCCGCCGATCTGTATCTGTTCACCGACGGCGGATTTGCCGCGGTCCCCGATTTCAACCTGGGGCAGCTCAATCCCAAGTATCAAAAAATCGCCGCCGAAAACGCCGAAAACGTCGCCATCACCGCCTTCAGCACCGAAGCCAATCCCGACAAGCCGGAGCAATTGCAAGCCTTCGGCCGCATCGAAAACTACACCGACGAGCCCAAACAGCTCGAAGCCACGCTGCTGCTCAACGGCGTACTGCTCGACGTGCAAAGCGTCGATCTCCCCGCTCGCAGCGAACAAGGCCTGCCGGGGGTCGCCGGCGTGAAGTTCGACCTGCAGCAACTCGAGCAAGGCGTGCTCAAACTGGAAATCAACGCCAAGGATCACCTGCAAGCCGACAACGAAGCCTACGCCGTCGTCAGCCTGCCGCGCCCCGCAAAAGTGCTCCTCATCACGCCGGGAAACGACGCCCTCGAACTGGCGATGGCCACCGACGAAATGCGCAAGGTGGCGAGCGTCACCGTGCAAGAACCTGCGTTCCTCGACACGAAGGCCTATCAAGACGCGGCCCTCGAAGGGGCGTACGACCTGATGATCTTCGACCAATGCGCGCCGAAGCAACTTCCGCTCTGCAACACGCTCTTTATCGGCACACAACCGCCGGGCGAAGAGTGGAAGCTGGGCGACAAACAGAACGTGCCGCTCGTCGTCGATATCGACGCGGTTCATCCCCTCACGCAGCTCGTGCGGATGAGCAACGTGAAGATCATCGAAGCCCGGCCGATCGAAAAAATGCCCCCAGCGAGCACCACGCTCATCGAAGCCGACAGCGGCCCGCTACTCGCCATCGGCCCGCGCGCCGGCTATGAAGACGCCGTGCTCGGCATGGAGATCGTCGGAGCAGGGGAGGGGGGCGCAACCGAAGCCAAGACCGATTGGCCGATCCGCCGCAGCTTCCCGGTGTTCGTGATGAACGCCGTGAAGTACCTCGGCGGCATCCGCTCCTCGGTCGCGGCGCCGAGCGTCCGCCCCGGAATGCCAGCCGTGTTGCGGTCGATCACCCCTGTGCCGCTCATCAAGGTCGAATCGCCGCGAGGCGACCTGTTCGACGTGCCGCGCGAATCGCAAAACACGTTCGTCTTCGGCCGCACCGACGAGCTGGGGATCTACCAGGTGCGCGAAGGAACCGGCGGCAAAGCGGCCCAGCAATTCGCCGTCAACCTGTTCGACAGCCGCGAAAGCGACCTCCGCCCCCGCGAAACGCTCGATATCGGCCACGAAACCGTCGAAGCCGAAGCCGGCCGGCAGGTCGCCCGCCAGGAACTGTGGCGCTGGCTCCTGCTCGGCGCCATCGCGCTCGTGCTGTTCGAGTGGTACGTTTACAACAAGCGGGTCTTTCTGTGACGAATTTCGAATGACGAAATTCAAATGTCGAAGGAAGCCCGAAATTCAAAGCGACGAACGGCGTGACGGCTGGGCCATCGCTTTGATTTTCGCGCTTTGAATTTCCCTCGACCTTTGTCGTTCGACGTTCGGGCTTCCTATTCGCCTACGGCAGCCCCAGCGCTTTCCGTTTCTCGAGCACAAATTGCGTGTGATGCGGCACGTGTCGCGCCGCGTAGCCGAGGATCGTTTCGAGCGTCACTTCGCCCAATTCGTTGTGCACGCCGATGCGCTGGAAATCGGCTTCGTTGAGCGAGCGGAGAATTCGCGTCATTTGACCGCGGACGGCGATGATCAGCGCCAGCTCTTCCCGCGGGTCGCGATGGTCGTAGGCCAGCCTTTGATAGAAGACGTTTTCGTCGTAGCCCACCAGCTCCGGCCGGTCGAAGCAAATGATCGCCTTCATGCGCGCGGCAAAAATCGGCTCGAAGTCGGCCAGGTGACAGAGCACCTCGTGCGTCGACCATTTGCCGGGAATGGGGCGGGCCCGAAATTGGGCGTCGCTCATGCCAGAAACGGCCCGATGAAGCTTCGTGGGACCGGTGGCGTAGTCGTTCACTAACTGCGTGATGCTCATGATAAGCGATCCTTCTACGAGGAGGGGAGTGAAAGCAGTTGTACAGCCGCAAGACACGCCAGCTCAAGAAGGGTTCGCCCGTCAATCGCCTACCAATAGCCAGAAGCTAACCGCTTCCCGAGAACAGCGAGAAGATAAAGCCACCTTGGTGGGCCCCAAAACAATCCCGCCGCCGATTGTGCTAAAACGACAAGCAAACGTTCTCCGCAGGACGCTTAACTCTCCCTAAGTGTTGCCGCCCGGACCGCATCGCCATGCTTGCTCGCCTTTTCATTCTGTCACTTTGCGCCGCGTCCCTTCTCTTTCCGACGCGCGTCTCAATCGCCGCCGACCAGCCTCAATCGGCTGACGTAATCGTCTACGGCGCCACGCCGGGCGGCTTTTGCGCCGCGATTGCCGCAGCCCGCGAAGGGGCGAGCGTTCTGCTGCTCGAACCGACGGCGCACGTCGGCGGCGTGAACACGGGAGGCTTGAGCTTTAGCGACTCGAATCAAACGGTCCGCTCGACCGTCATGGGGCTGTTCGACGAGTGGCACCGCCGCATCGAAGCCGACTATCAGTCGCGCGGCGTCAAGCTGCCGTACCAGGTGAGCGTCAAAAACAACGCCGTCTGGACCTACGAGCCGCACGTGGCCGCCCGCGTGACCAAGCAGATGCTCGACGAAGCGAAGGTCGTCGTGCTGACCGAGCGCCCGCTTACAGCGGTCGAAAAAGACGGCCCCCGCATCGTTGCCATCGTCACCGACCAGGGGCGCTTCCAGGGGAAGACCTTCATCGACGCGACCTACGAAGGGGACCTGATGGCGGCCGCCCACGTCAGTTGGACGATCGGCCGCGAAGGGCGTAAGGAATATGGCGAGTCGCTCGCCGGCAAGCAGTACACCAAGCGCACGCTGCCGATCTCCGGCTTCGACGACGCCGGCAAACCGCTCCCCTTCATCACGCACACCGAGCGTGGCGACGACGAGGCGGGCGATTCGAACGTGATGACCTACAGCTTCCGCCTCTGCCTGACGGACAATCCAGCCAACCGCGTCCCGATGCCGAAGCCCAAGCGCTACGATCCGGCGAAGTTCGAACTGATTCGCCGCTACGCTCTGACGGGCGGGCCGGGCATCGGCATCGACCTCTACCCGCTGCCCGGCGGCAAGTTCGACGGCAACAACTCAATCGGCGGCCAGTTCTCGCTCGGCCTGATCGGAGCGTGCAACGGCTGGAGTGAGGCAAGCCCCGCCGAGCGGCAGAAAATCTGGGAAACGCACAAGGAATACACGCTCGAGTTCTATCACTTCCTCACGACCGATCCGGCAATTTCCGAAGCGACTCGCAAGCGTTACGCAGCCCTCGGCCTGTGCAAGGACGAGTTCCCCGAAACTGGCCACTTTTCGCCGCAGCTATATGTGCGCGAGGGGCGGCGGATGAAAGGGGAATATGTCGTCACGCAGAAAGACATCCTCAACGAGCCGGAGAAGGACGATCCGATTGTCGTCTCGTCGTTTCCGATCGACTCGCACGACTGCCGCCGCATCGCGCTCGCCGGTGGCGGGGTGATCAACGAAGGAACCATCTTCCCCGTGCGCATGAAAGGCCGGCCGCACGGCTATCCCTACCACATTCCGTATCGGGCAATCCTTCCCAAGCGGGCGGAGTGCACCAACCTGCTCGTGCCGGTGGCGCTCTCCAGCACGCACGTGGCGATTTCTTCGATCCGCGTCGAGCCAACCTGGATGATTTTGGGTCAAAGCGCCGGCATCGCCGCAGCCCTGGCGGCGAAGGACGAGCGTGGCGTTCACGATCTGCCGTACCCTCGGCTGCGGGAGCGTCTTCTCGCGCAGGGGCAGGTGCTAGAGCTGCCGGAACTCCCCGAGCTTCCACCGGAGCCGCCGGTGGTGGTGAACATCGATCCCAAATCGCTCCCCGGCATCGTGCTCGACGACGAAGCCGCCGAGCTTTCCGGCGAGTGGAGTCGTTCGACCAACTTCAAGCCGCACATCGGCCGCGGCTACCGCCACGACGAGCGGCGCGGCGACGGCCAGGCGAAGGCGGTGTTTCGCTTTCGAGCGCCCAAGAGCGGCGAATATGAGTTGCGAATGGCATACTCGGCGCACGAGACGCGTGCCAAAGCGGTTCCGGTCGCGGTGCAAAGCGGCTCGCACCGGGCGCTGCTTAAGGTCGATCAAACCGTGCCGCTGCCGAAGGATCAGCCGTTTCGCCCCATTGGCCGCTGTCGGCTCGAAGCGGATGTGGAGACGGTCATCACGGTGAGTAACGACCAGACCGAAGGGTTTGTGATTCTCGACGCGCTGCAGCTACTGCCGGTCGAGTAACCGCCCCGTTATCCGGAAGCTAACAGCTTCCGGATAACGGCGAGAGGATGGTCGATCCGAGTTGATCGACGCGGCGCCGAAATCGCAATTCGCAGCCCGATTCGCAGTGGAACACCTTTCGGTGGTTCTCCGGAGCGTGGTTACGCTCCGGCTAATGCGTCGCTGCGGGGCTGGCGAGGCAGAGCCTCGCGGTAGTTCCGTCCCGGGCTGGAACCTGGGACGGAGATTACAAACCCGCGAAGTAGTTCTTCACCGCCACATCGAACGCCTTGCCGCTTAGCACCATCGGCAGGTCGTGGAATTCGCAGAACGTCTTCACCTGCAGCATCAGGTCGCGCGGGTGGCAGAAGCGCAAGGGGCGGTTGGCTTCCACGTAGTGCTTCGAGAGCAGGTGCTCGAAGGCGTCTTCGCGATATTCGAGGCCGAGTTTGGCGGCCCATTGCTTGATCAGTTCGCGAAATTCCTTCGGCGTGGGATCGACCACTTCGATCTTGTACGGAATGCGTCGCAGAAACGCTTCGTCAACCAGCTTCGTTGGTTCGAGGTTGGTGGAGAAGACGAGAATCTGATCGAACGGCACCTGAATCTGACGCCCCGAGGGGAGCGTCAGGTAGTCGTATCCCTTTTCGAGCGGCACGATCCAGCGATTGAGCAGTTCGGCTGCCGACATGCGTTGCCGGCCGAAATCGTCGACCACGAGCGCCCCGCAGTTGCTCTTGAGCTGCACGGGAGACTCGATGATGCCGGTCGCCGGGTTGTTCGTGATTTCGAGCTGCTCCATCCGCAACTCGCCGCCGACGACGATCGACGGCCGGCGGATGCGAACCCAGCGGCGGTCGTACGGCTTGGAGTCGATGAGCGAGTTCGACGGCGGCGGCGGCACTTCCTCGTGGCTGGCTGGATCGAACAGACGGATGATTTCGCCCGTCACGGTGATCGTTCGCGGAATCCAGATGTTATGCGCCACCGAGCGAATCAGCCGTTCCGCCATGCTGGTCTTGCCGTTGCCGGGCTGACCGTAGAGGAACAATCCGCGGCCGGCGAACACCGCCTGGCCGATCTGGCTGATGATCGCGGGAGCGAGCAGCAGGTCGCTGAACGCGGCGCACAGGTCGGGCAGGGTAGGGCGGACCTTGCGGGCCGATTGCTTCTCGACGCCGGCGATGTAATCGGCCAGCGGAACCGGGGCAGCGCCGCAGTAGGTGCACGATTCGACGTGCCAGCGGGCCCGCTTTTCCCCTTCGTCGGACAGTTCGTATTCAAAGTCCCCCATCGCGCCTTGGGCGCGATAGTTCACGAGCATTTGCGCCTTCGCCTGACGCAAGGACTCCTGCAAAATGCCAAACGGCAGCTTCAGTTGGTCGGCGATCTTGCGCCCCGCAGTGGGGCCGTGGGTCAGCAGATGTTTCAGGATCAGCGCTTCGATATCCCCAGCCGAGAGCCCCGTCTGCTCGAGCGTCGTCGGCTCGGCGGGAAAGAAGGCGTCTTCGACAAAGGAATTGCGCGGAGCAGCCGGCGCCACAAAGTCTTGCGGAGGCGCGGATAGCGGCGCAATCGCCGATGGCTGATCGAGTGCTGACATGCGACGGCTTTCTCGGGACAGATATCACGCAAAGCGTCGGCGCGGCAGCCGGGCCAATGCCCCGCTGCTGTGACGACATTGAAAGTTAGCTCAGCTGTGCAGCCTCCATCCGACTTGGGCGCAAATTGTTGCCGTAGTCGTGGACCGAGCGAACGCGACAGTCGGCAAAAGCGGCACAACCGGTTGTGCAAGCCATCGGCAAGCGCCGGCCGTCGGACGGCGGTGAGTTTCGTAGGGGAATTCGCCAGAATTCCGCCGCGCCGCAAATTGAGGATGCGACGGTCTGAATTCTGGTCAATTCGACAACGCGGGCGACCGCTAACGGGCTTCACGGTTTACTTTGCGCCGTAAGGTAGGGTGTGGTATAAGCGGAAGAAGGCTGCCTCGAGCGGCGACTTGCCTCCTCTCCTCATCCCCAGCTCAAAGCGCCCGTGCAATTTCGGCGTCAGGATGCACGATGATTCATGTTCGCTCGCTGACGAAGTCCTACGCCGATCTTCGCCGCGGCCAGTTCGTGGCGCTCGCGGGAATCTCGTTCGACGCGGCCCCCGGCGAGATCTACGGCCTGCTCGGCCCCAACGGCGCCGGCAAAACGAGCGCGCTCCGCATTCTCAGCACCGTGCTGCGCCCGACGAGCGGCACGGCGACGGTCAACGGCTTCGACGTGCTCACCCAACCGGCGCACGTGCGGCGGCAGATCGGCTTCGTCTCGTGCAACACGGCCGTGTACGACCGGATGACCGCCTGGGAGCTGGTCGAACACTTTGGCCGGCTGTACGGCATTGCCGACGACGAGCTGCGCGACCGGATGGAGCGACTTTTCGAACGGCTGCAGATGAACGACATTCGCGACACGCTCGGCGCGAAGATGTCGACCGGCATGAAGCAGAAGGTTTCGATCGCGCGGGCCCTGGTGCACGATCCGCCGGTGCTGATCTTCGACGAAGCGACCGCGGGGCTCGACGTGCTCGTGGCCCGGGCGCTGCTGAAGACGGTCGCCCAACTGCGCGACCAGGGAAAGTGCGTGATTTTCTCGACGCACATCATGCGCGAAGCCGAACGGCTGTGCGATCGCATCGCGATCATGTACCGCGGCTCGATTCTCGCCGAAGGCACGCAGCCGGAGCTGGCGGAGCGGTATGGCGAGAACGATCTGGAGGAGCTGTTCTTCCGGTTGATTTCGCAAAACGACAGTTCGCTGCAGGAGCTGGCCGAAGGGCCGCAGCGCAAGGCGGCTCAGGCAAACTAGACACACACGCACCGGCTTGGTTATGAACTGGAACAACGTCCGCCTGATCTTCCTCCGCGAGCTGCGCGATCAAATGCGCGACCGCCGGACGCTGTTCACCATCGCAGTGCTGCCGATTCTGCTCTATCCGCTGCTCGGCATGGCGATGCTGCAGATCCAGCAGTTCCTCAAGAACGAATCGCGCGTGCGGGTGGTCGGCGCCGACGCGCTGCCCGACGATCCGCCGCTGCTGGTCGGCGACCATTTCGCCGCCTCGCTCTACAGCGGCCCGCAGGAACTGCTGACGCTGCAAATCGAAAAATCGCTGGCCGACGGCTCCTCGGACGACGCGGGGGACAAAAACGCACAGCCCACGCCGGCGCTCAGTCAAAGCGAGATTGAAGCCGCGGCGCAGCGCGACATTCGCGACGGCAAGTACGACTTGCTCGTCTATTTCCCGCCCGATTTCAACGAGCGGCTGGCTGAGTTTCGCCAGAAACTGGTCGCCCGACAGACGAGCGACGGCGACGCCGATTCCGAAGCGGCCGATGCGGACGATTCGCTCACGGTCGACCAGGTTCCGGGGCCGCAACTGTTCAAAAACACCGCCATCGAACGCTCGCAACTGGCGCACGACCGCGTGGCGCCGATCCTCGGCAGTTGGCGGGAGTCGATTGTCGGCGAGAATCTGCGGCAAACCAAAGTCTCGCCGGTCGCCATTCGTCCGTTCGAGGTCGATTCGCACGACGTCGCCGAGCCGCAAGTGCGGCGGGTGATGGTTTGGTCGAAGCTGCTGCCGCTGGTCGTGCTGATTTGGGCGCTGACCGGCGCGTTTTACCCCGCCATCGACCTGTGCGCCGGCGAGAAGGAGCGCGGCACGCTCGAAACGCTCCTCAGCTCGGCGGCGCAGCGCAGCGAGATCGTCTGGGGCAAATTGCTGACCGTGATGACGTTCAGCATGGCGACGGCGCTGCTCAACCTGGCGAGCCTCGGGTTCACGGGACGATTTGTGGCCAACGCCTTCGCCCAGATGGGGCCGCAGGCGCTCGGTCCGCCGCCGTTCGAAGCGGTCGGCTGGCTTGTTTTGGCGCTCGTTCCGGTGGCGGCGCTGTTCAGCGCGCTATCGCTGGCGATTGCTTCTTTCGCGCGCAGCTCGAAGGAAGGGCAGTATTACCTGATGCCGCTGCTGCTCGGCAGCTTGCCGCTGATGATGCTGCCGATGTTGCCGTCGGTGGAATTGAACGTCGGTTTCAGCCTGATCCCCGTCACGGGCGTGATGCTTCTGCTGCGATCGCTGATCGAAGGTCAGTATTGGGACGCGCTGCGTTACGCCCCGCTCGTCATCGGCGTGACCGGCGTTTGCTGCCTGCTTGCGATCCGCTGGGCCATCGATCAGTTCAACGACGAATCGGTCCTGTTTCGCGAGAGCGAGCGGTTTGGGCTCAAGCTGTGGGTGCAGCACTTGATTCGCGACCGCGGCGATACGCCGACGGTGGGCGAGGCGCTGCTGTGCGGCGTGCTGCTGCTGGTGATTCGGTTCTTTGCCAGCTTTTCGATGTCGCAGCCCAACAGTTGGCCGCAGTTTGCGATGAGCACGATCATCGTGCAGGTGGCGCTCATTGCGACTCCCGCTTGCTTGATGGCGATCATGCTCACGCGCAAGCCGCTGCAGACGTTGCTTCTCCGACGGCCGTCGTTCTGGATCACCGTGCCGGCGGCGGCGCTGCTGGCGATGCTGCTGCACCCGTCAACCGTTTGGATTGGCGAGCTGATTCAGCGGATTTATCCCGTCAATCAGTCGGTCGAGGTGGCGATCAAGGAGATCACCGAGCAATTCAACGCGGCGCCGCTGTGGCAGTTGCTCGCTATCGCAGCATTATCGCCGGCGATCTGCGAGGAGCTGGCGTTCCGCGGCTTTATTCTGTCCGGCTTGCGAAAGATGGGGCACAAGTGGGGCGCGATCGTGCTCTGCAGCGTGTTCTTCGGCCTTGCGCACAGCCTGCTGCAGCAATCGCTGGCGGCGTGCGTGGTGGGCATCGTCATCGGCTATATCGCCGTGAAGACCGGAAGCCTGCTGCCGGCGGCCATGTACCACCTGACCCACAACGGCCTGTCGGTCGCCAGCAGCCGGTTGACGCCGGAAGTGTTCGAAAAAGTTCCGCTGGCGAGGCAGCTTTGGGAAACGACCGAACAGAACACGCTCACCTACACCACGCCGGCGACCATCGCCATGGCCCTGCTGGGGGTCGGTGTACTGCTCTGGTTCAAGAGCTTGCCGTATCATGCATCGGATGAGGAGCGGCTCCAGGAGGCTCTCAACCGGGAGCAGCCGCTCACGACGGCCAAGCCCCCCATTCCCGCGGGCGATTCCCCGTAAGTCGGAAGAAGCATGAAAGACCGCCGCCCCTCGCTGCTGCTTCGCCTGGGTTGCGGCCATTTGCTCGGAGCGCTGCTGCTCGGCTGTCTGCTGCTGATGCTCAACGGCATCGCCGTGGCGAGTCTCTATCACGCCTGGGTCGGCCGGCTGAACGATGTGTGGCGCAATCCGCGCGTGGCGCAAGCCATTTTGTTTCTCGGCCCGGTGGTGCTGTTGCTCGTCCAGTGGTGGGCGATTGACGTGATCGTCGACTACGTCCGGCCGCTGCCGCCGCGGGCAAAGCGCCAGCGGTCGAAGTGAACCGGCGCAAGGATTTGCGATTCGGTGCGCGAGCGGCGCCGTTCGCCTCGCCGGACTGCGTGGCAAACGCCGCTGGGCGAGAATAAACTGGCGGCATGATCGCACGCCCCTTTTTTCGCCCGTGGTTCTGGTTGGTGGCCGTTGTTGGTTTGGTGCTGTCGTTGCCCCTCGCCGGGCCGAGCGTCGCACAGGACGACGAGGACGAAGATCAGCCGTTTCGCTCCGGACTAATCGCCACCTACACCGGCGGTGAAGGAGCCATCGCTCGGCGCATCGACGACAGCGTGCAGTTCGATTGGGGCAATCGCTCGCCCGACGCTCGTTTGCCCGCGGGACCATTCACGGCTGAGTGGCGAGGGACGCTCATCGTTCACGCAGCCGGGCCGTACCACTTCTACCTGCATGGCGCGGGGGAAGCGGAGCTGTCGCTCGGCGGCAAGCTGGTCGTGCGGAAGGATCAGCCCGCAAAGGGCTGGGCTGAGAGCGGGCCGATCGAGCTTCCCGCCGAAGATCAGCCGCTCGAATTGAAGTTCAAGACGACCGGCGCGCCGGCCAGTCTTGGCCTGTTCTGGTCGGGTCCCGGATTCGTCCGCGAGCCGATTTCGCCCCGTTTCTTTCAGCACGACCGCGAGCAGTCGCCGCCGCTGGAGTTCGAACGCGGCCAGGCGCTCGCCAAAGCGCTCCGCTGCTCGGCGTGTCACGCGGAGGAGCCAGCCGAAGCGATCACGCGCGCCCCAGCCCTCGACCGGCTGCGGGGGAACCTCGATCCGCAGTGGATGATCGACTGGCTCGCCGCAACGGATCATGCGCCGTCGCTGCCCAATCGCCGAATGCCGCACTTTGCCTTGTCGCGCGACGACGCCGCAGCAATCACCGCCTGGCTGCAGACTGCTTCGCAAGAGACGCCGAAGCGGGAACTTGAGCCGTTCAAGCCCAAGCCGCCAGCCAAGGGCAATGCGAACGACAAGACCAAGGCAGCCGAAGCGGAGAAGCCGACGGCCAGGCGAGGTGAGCAACTGGCCCTCACGCTCGGCTGCCTCGCCTGTCATCAAATTGGTGAGCTGGGCCAAAGCGGCCTGTTCGGCGGCGGCGATCTGACCAACATCGCAGCCAAACGCCCCGCCGAGTTCTTCGCGCATTGGCTGAGTCATCCGGCCGATCTGAATCAGGATCATCGGATGCCGGTGTTCGACCTGTCGCCGCTCGAACGCGATTCGCTCGCCCTCTATCTGCAACAACTCAAGCCGAAGGCCGAGGACAGCAAATCGACGAGCTTAGCCACGAAGCAGCCGGATCAGGCCACGCTCGCCCGCGGCAAACAGCTCGTCGCCGCTCTCGGCTGCGCCTCGTGCCACCGGCTGCCGGAGAAACTGCCCGCTTCGACAGCCGCCAGGCAGCCGAAAGCGCTCACTGCGCGCAGCGACGAGCAACGCTCCTGCCTCAATCCGTCGAGTCCCAAGCCGCATCAGCCGCGTTATTCGCTCAGCCGGGGGGACGCCGACGCGATTCGCCACTATCTCGACGCCCGCAAAACCGCTCCCCCCGCCATCGACGGCCGCTGGCTCCTCGTCGAGCAGAACTGCCTCGCCTGCCACACGCGCGAAGGGATGAGCGATCTGGCGAGCGTCCTTCCCCCGCCGCTTGCGGAGAAGCTGACCGCCGTCGCCGATGCGCACTCCGAGCTTGCGACGCGCGTTCCGGCGCTCACGCCGCCGTCGCTCAACAGCGTCGGCGACAAGATGCACGACACGGCCCTCACCGCCGCCATCCGTCGCCAAGGCCCTCCCCATCGCACGTACCTGCAGGTGCGGATGCCCAAGTTCAACCTCAGCGACGAGCAGTTGCAATCGCTCGCCAATCACCTGATCGCCGCCGACCGGATTCCGCCCTACGCCAGCACAACGCAGCCGCCGGCCGATCCGCCCACCAGCGAACTCGCCACGCTGCGAGCCGCCGGCAATCGGCTGGTGACGACCGACGGTTTTGGCTGCACGAGTTGCCACACGGTCGGCGGCATCGATCCTCCCAACGCCCCCGCCAATGCGCGCGGGCCGGAGCTGGCCGGCATGCACGAGCGGTTGCGGAGCGAGTGGTACGACCGCTGGGTCCGCAACCCGGCCCGCATTGTGCCGCGGATGGAAATGCCGTCGGTGCAACTCGCCGTCCGCGGCGTGCTGCACGACAACATCGATCAGCAACTCGCAGCCGTCTGGCACACGCTCAAAACGCCCGGCTTCAAGCCGCCAGAGCCGAACCCGGTGCGCGTGCTGCGGCGCTCGGGCGATCCGACGAAACCGGAAGCCGCCCTCACGCTCAACGACGTGATCAAGGCGGACGACAAGACGTGGCTCTTCCCGCTCGTCGTCGGCCTGCCGAACCGGCACAACGTGATGTTCGATCTGGAACATAACCACCTCGCCCGCTGGTGGATCGGCGACATGGCCCGTCAGCGGACGAAGGGCAAAACATGGTTTTGGGAGCAAGGCGGGCCGACGGTCTTTGATCCGCAAATCGAGGGCTCGGAGATTTCGCTGATTGTGGATGGAAAGGAGATCTTTCCCGAACCGCGTGGCCAATTCTTGGCCGACCTGACCGGCTACGGACCTGGAGAACTTGCAACGCCATTTGAAGCTGTGCTGACGTTCAAGACAGGCGATGGCAAGAAACCAACCGACCGTTCTTACGAGCAGTCGTTCAAACTCCACGAGGACACGAAGAACCGAGCCTTTAGCTGGCGGCGGGTGGCGTCGCTCAACCGAAATCCCGCCACAGAAGGCGTAAAGCTGCGGCTGCTCGGTCCCTCGCTTGCCCGGCAGTCGCAATGGGACGCCGAGCGTCGTACGCTACGAGTACCGGGAGGCGTTCAAATCCAAGTGCTGACGCCGGAGGCGGAGTGGAACAACGACGGAACGCTCACTCTTCCGCCAGCCCCGAATGGCGTCGACAAGCCTGTCGAAAACAGATTCGTCTTGGACTACACCAGCGATCTGCCAGCCGACCAATATTTGGTCGATCCGCCTCCCGTGATCCCCGTGGAAGCAACGAGCGTGGCAATCGCTCCTGGGCTTCACGGCCAGCGTTTGCCGTTGCCCGCTGAAATCACGCCGACGGGTCTCGCCTGGCGAGACAACGGCGAACTGGTTTTCAGCACGCTCAAGGGGGAGTTGTTTTCGGCGTCCGACAGCGATAGCGACGGTTTGGCCGACTACGTGCGATGCCTGGGCGATGGCCTGGCAACGCCCTATGGAGTGCAAACCGGGCGCGCGACGAGTGGCGGCGATTACATCGACGTGATCACGAAAAGCGGCCTCTTTCGTCTTCGCGGCGCATCCTTGCACCGCGTCGCCTCCGGCTGGGGCTACACCGACGACTATCACGATTGGGCCGTCGGCCTGCCGCGCGACAAAGACGGCAACTACTACCTTGGCATTCCCTGCCAGCAAGACAATCGCTCCGAGGCGGCGGCAAAGCATCGCGGCGAGGTACTCAAGCTTGTGCCGCGCACGTCAACGTCGGATGACACAGGGCGGATGTTCGACATCGCAACCGTCACCCGCGGCCATCGTTTCCCGATGGGGCTCGCCTTGCGCAAGGACGGCGAGCTGTTCGTCACCGACAATCAGGGGAACTACAACCCGTTCAACGAGCTGAACCACGTGAAGCCGGGAGCCCATTTCGGCTTCATCAATGCGATTGAGAAGAAAGATCCCGAGCGGGCGGCAGCCGTCGCAAAGCAGCCGCTCGTCGAGCCGGCGGTCAATATTCCGCATCCGTGGACGCGGAGCGTGAACGGCATTTGTTTCCTCGAGACGCCGGAGCCGGTGCTCGCGAAGCTCGGCCGCTCGACGTTTGGACCGTTCGAAGGGCACCTGGTCGGCTGCGAGTACGACACGCGGCGTCTCATCCGCATGACGGTCGAAGAAGTCGGCGGCAAGATGCAGGGGGCAGCCTATCCGCTGTCGATCGATCCGCCGGCCAGCGACGCGGAAACGCAAGGCCTGCTCGGGCCGATCGTGTGCGCGGTGTCGCCTCAGGGAGACCTCTATGTCGGCAACATCCGAGATAGCGGCTGGGGAGCGGGGAACAACATCGGCGAGATCGTCCGTGTGCGCGTCGAGCCCGACAAGTTGCCGTGCGGCATTCAGGAAGTGAAGTGCACAGCCGACGGCTTTGCGATCACCTTCCTACAGCCGATCGATCCGGCGAAGGGGCGGGATGTCGGCAACTACTCGATCGCCTCGTACCGCCGCGAATCCACGCCAGCCTACGGCGGTCCCGATCTCGACCGCCGCACCGAGAAGGTCGAAGCCGCCGAAGTTTCCAGCGACGGCCGGCAAGTGCGAGTGAAAGTGCCCGACCGCCGCTTGGGCTTCGTCTACGAAATTCGCCTGAAGAATCTGGCGCCGGGCGGCGGCGAGTTCTTCCCGTCGGAAGCGCACTACACGCTGCACGCGATTCCGTAGCGGAATTCGATCGAAATCCGTTACGGCTGCAGGTCGAAGTTGACGGTATTGCCGCCCGACTTCAGTTCGGCCGTCAGCTCCGAGTTGCGGTTGTACTTTTCCGGCAATTGGTTGCCGCCGGCGGACGACTGCATGTCGGGATCGCGCGAGGCGGGGGCCGCCGCCTGCGTGCTGCCGTAGATTTCGACCTTGTACTTGCCCGGCTTCAAGCCGCGATCGGCGCCGATTGCGTACTTGCCGTCGACCACTTCCTGGCCCACCGTTTCGGCCGCTGCGCCGTCCTGCGAGACGAAGCCGATGCTCCCTTTCTCGATCGGCTGACCGTTAAAGGTGACCGTCCCTTCGACCTGCGCGACGCCACCGCACCCCACGAGCGCTAGCGACGCCACGACACAGCAAACCAACCATCCACTTCGAACCATCGCCCAAATTCCTTCGCCAAAGGTTCCTGTACCCAAACGAAGAAGCGGCGCACGCGAGCGCGCCGCTTCGCAAATAAGAGTCTGCCCGTTCGAACGCCTTACGGCAGCTCGACCGGGTTGCCGTCCTGCGGATGGATCAGGTTTTGATAGACGCGATTGGCGGTCGAAGCCGGATACTGACAGCCGTCCTTGCTGACGTCGGCGTCGATCGATTGCGAGATCATCCGCACCGAGCCGTCGGCGATGACGAAGCCGACCACCGACGGGTGCATCGAGCCGAACTCCAGACGAGCGCAATCCCCCGTGCCGGTCTTGCCAGCCGGATTCTTGCGATTCAGCCCCAGGCCCGGACGCCCTTCGAAGCTCGACGTGGTCGAGCTGTGACGAATCAGTTGGCTGCCGCCCACGTTCTTCGTGAAGTCGCGTTCGCCGACCAGGATCGTGTTGCTCGTGCCGTCGGTGATGCCGGCAAAGTTGAGCGCCGGCGGCTTATTGCTCGCCTCGGGCAGGTGCACTTCGCGATTGCAAACGTAGTTGGTCGTCGGATAGTTGCCGTAGTTCGAGTTCAGCGGCTGACCGGCGTCCGACGGGCAACGGAAGCCCTTGATCGGCGTCATGATGTACGTGCCCGTCGTGGCCGGGGGAACCGGCGTGTTGATGTCGACGACCAGCTTGTCGTACAGGGTTCCCTGCTCGATGAACGGCAGGATGAGGGCCTGCCAGCTCCAGCCGGGATTGGGCTGGCTGGTGGTGGTCGTGAGCCACCCAAGCGGCAGCGCGCCGTAGGTGTCGTGATGGTTGTGCATTGCGATGCCGATCTGGCGCAGGTTGTTCGAACACTGCGACCGCCGAGCGGCTTCGCGGGCCGCCTGCACAGCAGGCAGCAGCAGGGCGACGAGCACCCCGATAATGGCAATGACTACAAGTAACTCAACAAGCGTAAAACCAGGTCGATAGCGCCGCATAATGCCTCTGCGTTCCGGTACCTATGGAGAGGGGGACCGCGCTCCGGACGCGCGGCCATAATTCCAGGATAGTTTATGGCAATTTTTAACGCTACCCGAATGGCGGGTAAGCGCCCTCAATGAAGGAGGGGAAACGGCGGATTTGGCCCGCAAGCGCCGGGGGAAATTGCCAGAATCCGCACA
>Ga0182737_1001325_pt1 | contig 25068 bp, 22 predicted proteins | sample eDN5th30CBELigOP_FD_128878 | JGI IMG/M metagenome (GOLD analysis project Ga0182737, IMG submission 128878) | Enriched Organic Plus compost microbial communities from Emeryville, California, USA - eDNA 5th pass 30_C BE-Lig OP (version 2) (version 2) ...
GATGAGCTGGAGACCTCGATGATCCTCGCGGTCGCGCCCGACCTGGTGCACGCGGACCGGATGGCACCGAGCTACCCGGAGCTCCCCGCCGACTTCGGCCTGCGGCAGATGGCGCTCGCACCGCTGTCGGAGACGGGTGTGTTCGGCGACCCGCGTCCGGCGACCGCCGAGAAGGGCGAGCGCATCATCGAGCACGTGGTCGCGCAGAGCGAGGCCGTCATGCGTCGCGTGATCGAGGCCCTCGGCTGAGTCCGGTCGGGTCGCGCCGAATGGCGGGTGTTCCCGGCGGACACCGACCATTCGGCGCGACCGAACCGGTCACCCCCGGCTTCGGTCGCGCGAAACGGCGGGTGTTGCTCGGCAGCATCCGCCATTCGGCGCGACCGAACCGGAGACGAGGACCCGAAGGACCGGACCCGAAGGACCGGGGACCCGAAGGACCGGGGACCCGAACGACGGCCCGGGTCAGCGGCGGGCGCCGGGGATCGCGGCGATGAGTTCCTTCGTGTACGGGTGCTCGGCATCGTCGAAGATGTGGCGCGCGTCGGCCTGCTCGAGGATGTGCCCGTCCTTCATGACGGCGATCCGGTCGGAGATCTGCCGGATCACGCCGAGGTCGTGCGAGATGAACAGGTACGTGAGCCCGAACTCGGCCTGCAGGTCGACGAGCAGCTGCAGCACCTGCTCCTGCACCGACACGTCGAGGGCCGAGACCGGCTCGTCGAGCACGACGAACTCCGGTCGCAGGGCGAGGGCGCGGGCGATGGCGACGCGCTGGCGCTGACCGCCCGAGAGCTCCGCGGGCCGGCGGGTCCGCAAGTCCGCGGCGAGGCGCACCTGGCCGAGCAGTTCCCGCACCGTCGCGGCCTGCTCGCGGCGGGTGCCGATGCCGAAGGCACGGAGCGGTTCGGCGATGATCTTCTCGACCGTCATCCGCGGGTCGAGCGACCCGAACGGGTTCTGGTAGACGACTTGGATGCGGCGGCGGAGCTGCCGCAGCGCCTCACCGCCGACGCGGGTGATGTCCTGGCCGTCGAAGGTGATCGTGCCCGAGTCCGAGGGGATGATGCGTGCGACCATGCGGGCGGTCGTGCTCTTGCCGGAGCCGGACTCGCCGACGAGGGAGAACGTGGAGCCGCGGGCGATCGAGAAGTCGGCGCCGGCGACCGCGGGCGCGGCGGCGGCCTTCGCCCGGCCGGTCGCGCCGTAGGTCTTCGTGAGGCCGCTCACGGTGACCAGCGGCTCGGTCGAGTCCGGGATGTGCTGGTCGACGACGGCGATGGTCGGCTTCAGCCGGGTCGCGTTCAGCCCGGGCGCGGCGGCGACGAGCCGGCGGGTGTAGGCGTGCGTCGGGGCGGAGAGCACGTCGGCGGCGATGCCCGCCTCGACGATGACGCCCTTCTCGACGACGATGATCCGGTTCGCGCGATCGGCCGCGACGGCGAGGTCGTGGGTGACCAGGAGCACCGCCGTGTTGTGCTCGGCGGCGAGGGACTGCATCCGGTCGAGCACGTGCCGCTGCACGGTCGCGTCGAGGGCGCTGGTGGGCTCGTCGGCGATCACGAGTGCGGGCTCGCACGCCCAGGCGATGCCGATGAGCACGCGCTGGCGGAGTCCGCCGGAGAGCTCGTGCGGGTACTGCGTGGCCCGGCGCTCCGGCTCGGGCACGCCGACCTCGGCGAGGATCTCGACCGCGCGGGCAGCCGCATCCGCCCGCGACAGGCCGCGGTGCCGGCGCAGGGTCTCGGCGATCTGCTCGCCGATGCGCATGAGCGGGTTGAGGCTGTGCGAGGGGTCCTGCGGCACGAAGCCGATGCGGCCGCCGCGGATGCGCCGCATCGCCGACACCGGGGCGCGCAGCAGGTCGACGCCGTCGAACTCGACCTTGCCGCCGCGGATGCGGGCGATGTCGGGCAGCAGGCGCACGAGGGCGTGCGAGATGGTGCTCTTCCCGGAACCGGACTCGCCGACGACGGCGACGATCTCACCGGGGGCTACCTCGAAGTCGACGCCGCGAATCGCCGGGTTGGCCCGGCGGCCGGAGCCGTAGTCGACGCGCAGGTCGGAGACGCGCAGCAGGGCGGTCATCGGTCACCTCCGATGAAGCGGGAGACACGGTTCACCGAGAGCACGACCGCGAGGATCACGACGCCCGGCAGGATGCTGAGCCACGGCGCGATCGCGACGAAGTCGCGGCCGGCCGACACCAGCGCGCCCCACTCGGGTGCGGGCGGCTGGGCGCCGAAGCCGAGGAAGCTGAGCGCGGAGACCGAGAGGATCGCGACGGCGAGCTCGAGCGCGGCCATCGAGACGACCGGGCGGGCGGCGTTGGGGAGCACATGGCGGAAGAGCACCCCGGAGCCGCGCACACCGATCGTGCGGGCCGCCTCGACGTACTCCTCGCTGCGCACCCGCAGCACGGCCGAGCGCATGACGCGCGCGAACGATCCGGCGGTGCCGAGCCCCACACCGATCGCGATCGAGAGCGGACCGAAACCGAGGGTCGCCACGACGATGAGCGCGAGCAGGATGCCGGGGATGGCGATGAGCACGTCGACGAAGCGCATCGCGACGAAGTCGATCGCGCCGCCGAGGTAGCCGCAGACGAGACCGATGACGGAGCCGACGATGACACCGCCGATGACGGCGAGGCCGGCCGCGGTGAGCGAGAGTCCCGCACCGTAGACGACGCGGGAGAACACGTCGCGGGCGAGGTGGTCGGTGCCGAACAGGTGCTCGGGGCTCGGCGGGAGCAGGCGCCCGGCGCCGACGGAGGCGTACGGGTCGTAGGGGGCGAGCAGCTGCGGGGCGATCATCGCGAGGAGCGTGACCGCGAGCATCAGGAAGGACAACAGCAGCCCGGGCTTGCGGAGGATGCTCATGCGCTCACCGCCTTCGTACGGGTGATCCGCGTTCGGGTCCGGGGGTCGATGACGCCGTAGAGCGCGTCGACGATGAGGGTGGTCACCGCGTAGACGACCGAGACGACGACCACCACGCCCATGACGACGTTGATGTCGCGGGCGAGCACGGCGTCGACCGTGAGCCGGCCGATGCCGTCGCGGCTGAAGACGGTCTCGACGACCGCGGTGCCGCCGGCGAGGTAACCGATCTGCAGGCCGATGATCGTGATCGAGGGCAGCAGGGCGTTGCGCAGCACGTGACGCACGACGACGGTGCGCTGGGCGAGGCCCTTGGCGTTGGCGGTGAAGACGAAGGGGCTCGCGCCGGCGTCGAAGACGGCGGCGGAGAAGACCTGGAAGAAGATCGCACCGGTGGGCAGCGCCAGCGTGATGCCCGGCAGCACGAGCGAGACGAACCCGTTCGTGCCGGATGCGGGGAACCACCCGAGGCCGAACGAGAACACGCTGATGAGCACGAGGCCGGACAGGAACGCGGGGATCGCGATGCCGAGCGGCGGGATCTGGGTGACGACGTTGCGCATCCACGCCGGGCGGGCGATGTAGGCCCACACGGTGAACAGGAGCGCGCCGACGAAGCCGAGGACGAGCGAGAACAGCGCGAGCGCGGCGGTGTGGGGGAAGGTGCGGGCGATCATGTCGACGACCGGCTGGCCGGTGGCGATCGAGACGCCGAGGTCGCCGCGGAAGAGGTCGAGGAAGTGCACGACGTACTGCTGTAGCAGCGGGCCGTCGAGCCCGTACCTGGCCCGCAGCGCGTCGAGCGCGGCGGGGTCGGTCGAGGTGGCGTCCCCGCCCTTCACCGACAGTGCGGCGAGGACGGGGTCGCCGGGCAGCGCGTGGATCAGCAGGAACGCGACGGTGTACGTCGCCCACACCACGAAGAGGCACTGGCCGATCTTCGGGAGGAGGAAACGGACGATCGACATGAACGTCGACGGGTTCGCCACTGATGCCACGCGCTGCCTCAGTTCACTCGGAGATGACGGCGGCGTCGTACAGGTGCAGACGCGCGGCCGAGTCGAACGTGATGCCCTCGACGCCGGCACGCGAGGCGTGCAGCTGCAGGACCTCGAACGTCGGGATGACGTAGGCGCGGTCGGCGATCAGCTGCTGCGCCTCGGTGACGAGCTCCTGACGCGCCTCGGGGTCGGCGGTCTGGGCCTGGGCCTGGAGGAGCTCCTCGAGCTCGGCGTCGTCGACGATGCCCCAGCGGGACTTCGAGGCCGGCGAGAGCATGACGCGGAGCACGTCGGGGTCGGTGCGGGTCAGGCCGGCGCCCAGCATCTCGAAGTCGCCGGAGGCGGCGGCGCCGAAGAAGTCACCGGAGGAGACCATGTTGATCTGCAGGTCGATGCCGTTCTCGGCGAGCTGGATCTGGGTGGCCTCGAGCACGTCCTGCGCGTAGAAGGCGGTGACGGTGACCGTCAGCTTCTGGCCGTCCTTCTCGTAGATGCCGTCGGAGCCGAGGGTCCAGCCGGCACCCTCGAGGAGCTTCGCAGCGCCCTTCGGGTCGTAGTCGAGGGCCTTCTCGACCGGGGTGAAGCCCGGGGTGGAGGAGCTCAGGACGCTCGTGGGCGCGTCGCCGTTGACCGAACCGGCGATGATGTTGATCTGCTCGCGGTCGATGCTCTTGGAGATCGCCTGGCGGACGGCCTCGTCACCGAGGACGCCGGCGGTGGTGTTCAGCACGAACGAGTTCGGCACGCCCGGGTTGGCCTTGGCGTACAGGTTGTAGTCCGCGCCGGAGAAGCGGGCCTCGTCGATGTAGGGCAGGTCCTGGATGACGTCGTACTCGCCGGACTCGAGGCCACCGGTGCGGACCGAGTTCTCGACGATGATCGGGAAGCTCACCGAGTCGAGGTAGGCGTCGCCCTCGTGGCCGCGCAGCTCCGACGCCCAGTCGTAGCCCTCGCGGGCGGAGATCTCGACGGAGTCGTTCGCCACGTAGGAGTCGAGCACGAACGGGCCGGTGCCGACGATCGACTGGCAGCGCTCCTCGGCGGAGAGGGCGACGGTGTCGGGCGACAGGATGCCGAGCGACATGGTGGTCGCACCCTGCAGGAAGGCGACGTTCGGCGCGGAGAAGTTCACGGTGAACTCGGTGTCGCTGGCGATGTCGGTGCCGGTGTAGCCGGCGATGTAGCCGTTGGCCAGGGACGCGGAGGCGCCGAGCTCGACGATCTTGTCGAAGTTCGCGGCGACGACCTCGGAGGTGAGGGGGGTGCCGTCGCTGAAGGTGACGTCGTCACGCAGCGTGAAGGTGTAGGCGGTGAGGTCGTCGTTCACCTCGTACTCGGTGGCGAGCCACGGGACGATCTCGCCGGTCTCGGGGTCCTGGTCCAGGAGCGAGTCGGTGAGCTGACGGCCGACGATGAGGGCCGTGGTCAGGGAGGTCTGCTGCGGGTCGACGCAGACGATGTCCTCCTTGAGGGCGAAGACGATGTCCTGCGCCAGGTCGGCGTCGGGGGTCGCGGCGGCGTTCTCCCCGCCGGCGCAGCCGGCGAGCGAGACGACCGCGGCGGCCGCGGTGAGCGGGACGGCGATGCGCCGCATCCGGGAACCACGTGTGCTGGTCACGGTTTCTCCTTGTCAGGGGTGGGGTGGTGCAGGTCGGGGGGTCAGGCGGGCAGGGCGCCGGCGACGACCTGGCCGCGGGCGACGACCGCGACGATGTTGTCGGCGGTGAGCTGGTCGATGTCCTGCCAGGGGGTGCCGCGGACGACGACGAAGTCGGCGCCGAGGCCCGGGGTGAGCCGGCCGATCTTGTGGCCCATGCCGATCGCGTCGGCGGCGTCGGAGGTCCCCGCCTTCAGCGCCCGCTCGGCGGTCCAGCCGAAGGTGCGCTGCATGAGGCGGAGCTCCTCGAGCTGGTCGCCGAACGCCACGAACACGCCGTTCGCGTCGGTGCCGAGCACGAAGCGCACGCCGGCCTCGGCCGCGCCGATGAAGTTCGCGTCGCGCTCGGTGACGACTGCGCGGCCCTTCTCGGCGGCCTCGTCGGTGACCGGGATCTCCCGGTCGGCGATGCGGTTGTTGATGAGGAGGGTGGGGGCGACCGGGATGTTGCGCTCGAGCAGCGTCTGGATGTGGCGCTCCTCGATGCCGGTGCCGTGCTCGATCGAGTCGGCGCCGAGCGCGAGGGCGATGTCGATCCCCTCCGCGGAGTGCGAGTGGGCGGCGACGAGCATGCCGAGGGCGTGGGCCTCGTCGATCGTCGCGGCGATCTCCTCGTTGGTCTGGTTGCGCCAGCCGACCTTGTCGCCGATGGAGAGCACGCCGCCGCTGGTGAAGATCTTGATGCCGTCCGCGCCCTGGCGCGCCCACTGGCGCACGAGCTTGCGGCACTCGTCCGGGGAGTCGGCCACGGGTGCGCGGTGGGGGTAGTGCGGCGGGATGAACAGGTCGCCGTGGCCGGCGGTCATGCCGACGGCGCCGCTGACGAGCAGGCGCGGACCGGGGATGAGACCGGCGTCGAACCCGCGGGCGGCGGAGAGCTGCGCCTCGCTGCCGGAGAGGTCGCGGAGGGTGGTGATGCCGTTGGCGACCGCACGGCGCGCGTGGGCGACCACGTGCAGGGTGCGCTCGGAGACGGGGGTGATGAGCGGCCAGCTCATCCAGTCGCCGGCGCCGGGGACGGCCGCCGAGTCGAGGTGCACGTGGGTGTCGATGAGGCCGGGGATGATGCTCAGGCCCTCGTGCGTGGGAGCGTCGGCGGCGGCGACCTCGGTGATCCGGTCGCCGTCCCACGCCAGGCTGACGTGGCCGCGGTCGGCGTCGCCGTCCCACAGGGCGATACCGGTCAGCCGGTTGGGGTTCGCGGTCACGAGCACTCCTCGGGTTCGGGGCAACAAAAAGGACGGGCCGTCGAAGGAAAGACAGCTCCGTCCGTGCGTCACGATACCTTCCCCCAGAGGCAGATATCGACAAGTTCGGACATCTGGCGCAACGTTTACGAGATCGAAACATGCCAACCGCGTCATTCAGCGGCGTCGAATTGCGACTGACGTAGGGTCCGTTGAGACTTGTCGACAAGCTCGCCCCCGCTCGCTCTCACCGACCCCTCGGAGGACCCGCCGATGAAGACCGCCTTCGCCCGACCCGGCCGACGGATGCTGGTGGCGCTCGAGCCCGGCGACGAGGTGCTCACCTCCCTCGCCGACGCGTGCCGCGCCGCGGGCATCGAACAGGCCGCGATCACGACGTTCAGCGGCGCGTTCCGCTGGGCGCGGATCATCGCTTCGGATCACGCCCCCGCAGACCCGGAGGCGCCGCTGCCGGAGTCGACGACGATCGGCTACTCCGAGGGTGTGGGGTCGGGCACGATCCTGCTCGGCGAGGACGGCGAGCTCATCGTGCACCTGCACGTCGCGTTCGGCGAGAAGGACCGGTCGGGCGCCGCGGCCGCCGGGCACCTGCTCGCGGCGGAGACGCACTACGTCGTGGAGGTGGTCGTCGACGAGATCCTCGACCCGCCACTGCGGCGCGCCCCGCACCCGGGGGCGTCCGGCCTCCACATCCTCGATTTCCCCCAGCTTCGCCGCCCGGTGCCCGCCGACCCAGCATGATGGACCCACACGGGAACCGAGGGGGACTGCCGTGACCTATCTCCCACTGCCGCGCCCGCAGGGCGACGCCGCGAACATGCGCGTGCAGCACGGCCTGCTGCGGTTCGTCCGGGAGGCCGCGCAGCACGGCGCCCCGCTGCCCGGCGAGATCGAACTGACCGCGCGCCTGGGCTGCACGCGGCAGCAGCTGCGCAACGCGATGGCCGCGCTGGAGGCGCAGGGGATCGTGCGACGCCGGCAGGGCACGGTCACGACCGTCGACCCCATCGCCCTCCGGCTGAGCGTGCGGCTCGAGGAGCAGTTCGAGCATGCGGAGTTGCTGGACCGGCTCGGTTACCGCGCCGAGGTCGAGACCCTCACCATCGAGCACACCGAGCTCGGCGTCGACATCGGCGCCGCGATGGAGCTGCCCGCGACGACCGCGGCGATCGCGGTGCGCAAGCGCTGGCGCGCCGACGGCACGGTGGCGATGATCGCCGACGACGTCGTGCCCTACCAGGGCGAGCTCGAGCACGAGCCCGGTGCGTCCGTCTTCGCGACGGCCGCGGCGGCGTGGGGCGAGCCGGTCATCTGGGAGGTGGCGACCCCCGGCGCGGACGTGTTGTCGGCCGAGCTCGCCGAACTGTTCGAGCGCCCGGTGGGTTCACCCGTCATGACGGTCGAGGTCATCGGCATCGGTGCGAGCGGGCGGCGTCTCATGCACAGCGTCGAGTACCACGCGCCCGACATCGTGTCGTACGCGCTGGTGCGCACGGTGCGACCGCCGTGGGGCGGCCCGCACTGACCCCTCCACGGTGAGGGGCGGGCGGATGCGGGCGCGCCCGCCTCAGTTCCAGAAACCGATGTGCGCGGTCGCCGCCTCGTCCTCGAGGAGGGGACCGAGGACCTCGATCTCACGCTGCCCGCGGGCGAACACCTCGCGGCACGGCAGCGAGAACGTGGGGTTCTCGGGGTGGTCGCCGGTGAGTTCGAGCAGTCGCCGCTCGGACAGGGCGTAGACCACGCGGTCGATGCCGGTCCAGTAGGCGGCGCCGGAGCACATGGCGCACGGCTCTGCGCTCGTGTACAGGGTGGAGCCCGCCATGCCCTCCGCGCCGAGCACGCGGAACGCGTGCGCGACCGCCTGCAGCTCGGCGTGCTGGGTGGGGTCGCCCTCGGGCGGCAGGGAGTTGTTGCCGAACGACGCCACGACACGGCCGTCGGCGCTCACCACGATCGATCCGAACGGGTGCCGGCCCGCGGCCCGCGCCTCGTCCGCGACCCGGATGCTTTCGCGAAGGAACGCCAGGTCAGCGTCCGAGATGGTGTCAGTCATCGCTCTCCTTGTTAACAAGTGCTACGTCGGCATTTTCACATAGCGGCACGAACCCCCAGAATTCAGGCGCGGATTACACGGTCGTTACGAGTACCGAACAACTCCCCGCTCAGCTTGTCGACAAGTGGGGTGGCGTCGGTACCGTTTCCGTGTACCGCATCCGCGAAAGGCCGCCATGCACTCCCATCCCGACACCGCCCGCATCGACGAAGAGGCGATCCGTGCCCTGCCCAAGGCCGAGGTGCACATCCACCTCGAGGGCACCTTCTCGCTGCTGGACATCCTCACGCTCGCGAAGGAGAACGGGGTGTCGCTGCCGGGACCGGCCGCCACGCTCTTCGACATCACGACCCACGACGCCTACGAGACCCCCGAGGTCACCACCGGCGGCGGCGCTGGCACCGGCTCGGCCGGGCTGACCGGTTTCCTCCGCTTCCTCGACTGGCAGTGCGGGCTCGTCCGCACGCCCGCCCAGGCCGCCCACGCCGCCTACGCGTTCGCCGCGCGCCAGACCGCGTCCGGGGTGCGCTACAGCGACGTCATCGTGAACCCCACCCACTGGAACGCCTGGCGCGGCCGCGAGATGGAGTTGCTCGACGGCTTCGCCGCCGGCTTCGACGAGGCCGAGCAGGACGGGCTGTGCCGGGTCGGCATCGCCTACTCGCTGCTGCGCAGCCAGACCGCCGTCGAGGCCGAGGACATCGTCCGCTCGCTGCTGTCGAACCGTCCGCGCCGTGTCGTCGCCCTCTCCGTGGACGGTGACGAGAAGGTCAGCGGCCGCACCGGCGAGAAGTTCCGCGAGGCGTTCGCCCTGGCCGCCGGCGGCGGGCTGCACCGCACCGTCCACGCGGGCGAGTCCAGCGGCCCCGAGGGCGTCTGGGACGCGATCGACCTGCTCCAGGCCGAGCGCGTCGACCACGGCGTGCGCTCGATCGAGGACCCGGCGCTCATCGATCGGCTCATCGCCGACGGGATCAGCCTCGGCGTCTGCCCCCGCTCGAACGTCACGCTGGGCATCTACCCCGATTGGCAGCAGCACCCGCTGCGCCGCCTGCTCGACGCGGGGGTGCTGGTGACGCTGAACACCGACGATCCCGCGCCGCTGGGCAGCACACTCGAGTCCGACTGGGCGGTCGCCGCCCAGCAGTTCGGCTTCGGCTACGCCGACATGGTCGGCTTCGCTGCCCGTTCCATCGACGCGTCGTTCGCCGACCCCGACCTGAAGGCGCAGCTGCACGACGAACTGCGCACCGTCTCGGAGGCCGCGACCGCATGACCGCTGCACGCCGCACGGGCACCGTGATCGCAGCAGCGGCTGCGTTCACGGCCCTCGCGGCGTGCACCCTGACCGGCTGCGCGACGACACCGGCGGACCTCGCCGACGTCGTCGCCGGCTGGCCCGACCAGTACCGGGTCGAGGGCACGAAGGCCGAGCCGCTCTACACCGAGCTCATCGAGGCGGAGCGCGACGGCGACGTCTTCCGGCTGCGCATCGACGCGATCGGGCAGGGCGACGCCCCGCTCGGCACCCAGACCACCGGCGTGCAGGTCGCCGCCGACGGCACCGTCACGTGGCTGCCCGGCTGCCGGCCGGCCGCCGCCTGTGCAGACGACCGCCCGATCCGCGGCTTCCTCACCACCGCGCTCGTGGTCGGCCTCGCCCGCGCCGACGCCCTCGACGCGGCCGTCACCGACCGTGAGCTGCACGGGACCCCGGTCCTGTGCGTCGACGATGCGGCGCTGCATCCGGATGCGGCCGCGACCGTCCCGCTCGACCCCTGCTTCGACCGCGAGACCGGCGCCGTGCTCGGGCACTGGTCGCCCGACAGCGCGGCCTTCGTCGGCCCCACCCTGGCGCCCGGTTTCACCGTCACCGCCACCTGAGCTTCCCCTCCGCACCACAGCAACCCCACCCACCCCCACACCAGAACGAGGACCCGAGATGCGCAAGCGCTTCCTTCCCGCCGTCGTCGCCGCGGCGACCGCGGCGATCGTGCTCGCCGGCTGCTCCGGCACCGAGACCGCGAGCTCCGACACCGACGCCGACACCGACGTGATCCGCGTCGGCGCGCTGACTCCCGGCAACGCCAACGACGGCGCCTTCAACCAGGCCCTGGCCGACGCACTGGCCCAGCTCGAGGACGAAGGCCTCATCGAGTACGAGCTGCGCGAGCAGATGGCCGACCCCGCCACCAGCGAGCCGGTCATCGCCGACTTCGCCAGCCAGGGCTTCGACCTCATCATCGGCCACGGCATCGAGCTCGGCGACGCCGTGTTCTCGGTCGCCGAGGACTTCCCCGAGGTGCACTTCACCGCCTCCGGCGGCGCCGACATCCTCGAGAAGGCCACCCCGAACGTCGAGACCTGGACCTACGACTCCAGCCAGGTCGGCTACGTCTCCGGCTACATCGCCGGCGTGACCGGCGCGCAGACCATCGGCCGCGTGGAGAGCATGGAGCTCGACTTCGTGAAGTTCACCGACGAGTTCTTCCAGCAGGGCGTGCTCGCGGCGAACCCCGAGGCCACCCTCCTGCCCGTCGTCTACGCCGGCAGCTTCGACGACGCCGAGGCCGCCGCGACCGCGACCACCGGTCTCATCGACCAGGGCGCCGAGCTCGTCTACACCACGGGCGACGGCATCGCCGCCGGTGTCGGCGCCGCCGCCGCCAAGGCCGGCGCGCTGTCGGTCGGCGTCTCCGCCGCCGCCGGCGAGGAGGCCCTGAGCACGAACGTCTCCACCGTCGACCTCGACATGTACCCGATCATCAAGGCGTGGGTCGAGAAGGTCGTCGCGGGTGACTTCGGCGGCGAGGGCGTCGTGTCCACCTTCGGCAACGGCGGCCTCGCGTACACCCCGATCAACGATGTCGACGGCCGCGTCGCGGCCGACGCCGTGACGAAGCTCGAGGAGCTCGTCGCCGGCCTCGCCGACGGAACCGTGACCATCGGCTGATGACGGACACCGTCGTCGCGACCGACCGGGCGCTCGTCGCCCGGTCGGTCGCCAAGCGCTTCGGCGCCGTGCAGGCTCTGCAGGGCGTCGACATCACCGTGCGTCCGGGCACCGTCCACGCACTGGTCGGCGAGAACGGCGCGGGCAAGTCCACGCTCGCGAAGATCCTCGCCGGGATCGAGGCCCCCGACGAGGGGTCGATGACGATCGGCGGCGCCGCCTACGCGCCGCGCGACCGCGCCGACGGCAAGGCCCGCGGCGTGAACATGGTGCCGCAGCAGTTGAGCCTGGTCGGCGAGCTGAGCCTCGTCGAGAACCTCCTGCTCGCCGGCCCCCACCGCATCGTCAGCCGACGCGCCGCGCGCCGCACGCTGACCGAGACGCTCGCACGCGCCGGGGTCGCCGTCGACCTCGACGCCCCCACGGCGACCCTGAGCCAGGCGCACCGCCAGCTCGGCGAGATCGTCGTCGCGCTGGCCGAGGGTGCCACCACCCTCATCCTCGACGAACCCACCGCCAGCCTCGGACCGGTCGAGGTCGGCGGCCTCTTCCACCACCTGCGCGCCCTGTGCGACCTGGGCACCGCCGTGGTGCTCATCACCCACCGCCTCGACGAGGTGCGCGCGGTCGCCGACGACGTCACCGTGCTCTCGCACGGGCGGATGGTGCACCACGGCCCCGCGCGCGGCCTGAGCGCCGCCGAGGTCGCCCGCCTGATGGTCGGTGAGCTGCCCGAGCCCGCACCCCGCGCCGCCCGCTCCCGGGGCGAAACCGTGCTCGAACTGCGCGAGGTGCGCGCCGCATCCGATCTGGACGCCGCCCTCGACGGCGTCTCCCTCTCCCTGCACGCCGGGGAGATCGTGGGCGTCGCCGGTGTCGCCGGCAGCGGCCAGAACACGCTCCTCGACGTGCTCGCGGGCGTCCGCCGCCCAACCTCCGGCACCGTCGTGTTCGAAGGTCACGCCGCGCCGACCGCGGTCGACCTGCTGCACGGCGGCGTCGCGTGGATCCCGGAGGAGCGCGCCGACGCGCTCGTGCCCACGATGTCGCTCGGCGACACGCTCTCGCTCTACGACGCCGCCCGGGGCGGGCGCCGCCCGAAGGGCGCGGACAAGCCGGATGCGGTCGCGCAGCTGCACGCGTTCGACGTGCGCCCGCCGGTGCCCGCCCTGGCCGCGGGCGGCCTCTCCGGCGGCAACCAGCAGAAGCTGCTCGTCTCGCGCGAACTCGGCCGCGCCTGGCCCGGCACCGCCACCGGCATGCCGCGGGTCGTGCTCGCCTACGGCCCGACACAGGGCCTGGACCTGCGCGCGTCGCAAGCGATCCGCGAACGGCTCGTCGCCGCCGCCGAGGCCGGCGCCGCGGTGCTCGTCGCCTCGCACGATCTGGAGGAGATCCGCGATCTCGCCGACCGGGTCGTCGTGCTCTTCTCCGGCCGGGTCGTCGCCGACCTGCCGGCGGCGGAGGCGACCACCGACCGGGTCGGCCAGGCGATGGCAGGACTGGACACCCCCGAGGAGACGACATGACGGAACTCACCGACCTGCTGCCCACCACCGCCGAGATGGTTCGCCTGCGCGCCGTCGCCGCAGGGCACGAGCGCGCCGACCTCATCGTCCGCGGCGGGCTGGTGCAGTCCCCCGGCACCGAGGAGTGGCTGGAGCGCGACGTCGTCATCGCTGGCCGGCACATCGCCACGCTCACCCCGTGGGGCCACTTCGCCGACGCCGTCGACGAGATCGACGCGACCGGCCAGTACGTCGTCCCCGGGTTCATCGACGCGCACCTGCACATCGAGTACACGAACCTCACCCCGGGCGAGCTCGCCCGCCTCTCGGTCGCCCGGGGCACCACCACGGTGCTCACCGACCCGAACGGCTCGGCGAACGTGTGGGGTGCGCGCGGCATGGACTTCCTGCTGCAGACGAAGACCCCACTGCACGTGTTCCAGCAGGTCTCGCCCCAGACGCCCGGCTCGGCCGAACTCGAACTCGGCGGCGCCGTCATCCCGGAGGAGACGGTCCGCGCCCGGCTGCACGACGATGTGACCGTCACCCTGGGTGAGAGCAACCCGTTCGACTACGGCGAGGTGTCCACCGGTCGTTTCCGCGAGGCGCTCGTCGCAGGTCGCCGCATCACCGGCCACACCGCGGCGCAGACCCACGAGTCGCTGTGGGGCTACCTCGCCGCCGGCGTCGGCGACGACCACAACGCCGCCACCGTCGACGAGGTGCTCGAGCGCACGCGGCTCGGCGCCATGATCACGATCATGGGCTCGTCCCTGGCGGACAACACCGTCCCCCTGTTCGCCGACCTCGACGCGATCGCACCGGCACTGCGGCAGATGTGCTTCTGCGCCGACGACAAGCACGCCTACGACCTCACCACGACCGGGCACATCGACCACCACGTGCGGCAGGCGATCCGCTTCGGCGTCGACCCGCAGCTCGCGTACCGGATGGCGACGACCCAACCCGCCGCGTACTACCGCCTCGACCAGACGCTCGGCCTCCTCGCACCCTCGCGTCTGGCGGACCTGCAACTCATCCCCGACCTCGCCGAGGTGCGTCCGAGCACCGTCGTCGTCGCCGGCGAGGTCGTCGCCCGCGACGGCGCCTCCCTGTTCGAGAACACCGACGAGCTCCCGGGATGGGTGCTCGACACGGTCAGACTGCCCGAGACCCTCCCCACCGGCCTCTTCGCGGTCGCGGCGCCCGAGGGCGCGGCATCCGTGCAGGTGCGCGCCATGGAGATGTACAACGGGTACTTCAAGCGCGCCTTCACCGCGACCCTGCCCGTCGTCGACGGCGTCGTCACGGCCGACCCGTCGGAGGACGTGCTGAAGATCGCCGTCGTCGACCGCCACCACGGCCAGGCGCTGGCCGGCGTCGGGTTCGTGCGCGGATTCGGACTGCGCACCGGCGCGGTCGCGATCACCATGAACTGCCCGAACATGAACATCTCGGTCGTCGGCGCGAACGACGACGACATGCGCCTCGCGGTCGCCGAGCTCGGCCGCATGGGCGGCGGGTTCGTCACCGTCGCCGACGGCGAGGTGCTCGCGCGGGTGCCGCTCGAGGTGGGCGGCATGATGAGCGCGGCGCCGTTCGAGCAGACCGCCGCCGCCCTCGCGCACGGCCATGCCGTCACCGCCGAACTCGGCTGCCCGATCCCCTCGCCGTACATCATCCTGTCGTTCGTCGGCCTCTACGCGGTGCCCGACCTGGGCCTGACCGAACGCGGGCTCATTGACGCGTACACCCAGCAGTTCGTCGACGTGCTGCTGCCGGGCCCGGTGGACGTGTGCGGGCACACGCACGACGAGGAGACCCCGTGACACGGTTGCGCCTGCGCACCGCCGCGGTCGTCGCGGCGGTGGTCGTCGCCGTCCTCCTGGTGGCAACGGCGCTCATCCTGCTCGCCGGGGCGAACCCGCTCGTGGGGCTGCGCGGTCTCGTCGAGGGTGTGTCCAGCTCGCCGTACCGCATCGGCGAGCTGCTCATGGGCGCCGTCCCGATCGCGATCGTCGCGCTCACCCTCATCCCGGCCCTGCGCGCCGGCGTGTTCTCGGTCGGCGCCGAAGGGCAGGTCGTGTTCGGTGCGATCGCCGCGACCGCGGTGATCCTCGGCATCCGCGACCTCACCGGCGACACCGCACCGGCGGTGCTCTACCTGCCCGCGGGTGCGATCGCCGGCGCGATCGGCGGCGCGCTGTTCGCACTGCTGCCCGCTTGGCTCGCCGCGCAGTGGCGGGTGAACGTCATCCTCTCGACGCTCCTGCTGAACTACGTCGCGACCGGGTTCCTCGGCTGGACCCTCCGCACCTGGCTGTCGACCCCCGAGACCACCGCGACGCCGCAGAGCGAGAAGCTCCCCGACGCCTCGACGCTGCCCGACCTCATCACCGGCACCCGTGCACACGTGGGGATCCTCCTCATCGTCGTGGCGCTCGTGGTGTTCGAATGGTGGCGACGGACGCCCTCGGCCACCCGCGTCTCGGTGTTCGCCGAGCGTCCCGCGCTCGCGCTGCGCCTGGGCGCCACCCGCGCGGGCACCCTGTACCGCACCATGCTCGTCTCCGGCGCCGGCGCCGGCCTGGTCGGGTGGATGCAGGTGGCCGGGGTCAACGACCGGCTCATGGGCTCCGTCTCCGGCGGCGTCGGGTTCTCCGGCCTCGCGGTGGCACTGCTGGGCGGCATGCTGCCGTTCGGCATCGTGCTGGCCGCACTCTTCTTCTCCGCGCTCACGGTCGGCGCGGTCGGCATGCAGTCGGCGACCGGCACCATCCCGTCCTCGATCGCCGACGTGATCAAGGGCGTGCTGCTGCTCGGCGTCGCGGTCATCGCCGCGCTCCGCCCCGGCGTCGTCCCCTCCGCGCACCCGGCACCGGCCCCCGCACCCGACGACGGCGCGTTCGCCCCGGACGAGCTCGCGCAGACCGCCGAGGACGCGATCGTCGCCGATGAGGACGTCGTCGCACCCGCCGCGGATGCGGCCGCCGAACCGCCCGCAGCCGCGGACCGCACCGAGGAGGTCGCCCGATGACCGTCGAGCTCTGGGCCTCGATCCTCGCGGGTGCGCTCGCACTGGCCGCACCGCTGGTCATCGCCGGCGTCGGCGAAGGCTTCGTCGAACGCGCGGGCCGGCTGAACCTCGGCATCGAGGGCATGATGATCCTCGGCGCGCTCACCGGCGTGTTCGTCGCGAACCTCGCCGGTCCCGTCGTGGGCCTGCTCGCCGCGGCCGTCGTGGGCCTGGCCCTCGCGGCCCTCATGAACGTGCTCGTCTACGCACTGAAGGCCAACGAGATCGTCGTCGGCCTCGCGATCACGATGCTCGGCCTCGGCCTGTCCACCTTCCTGTACCAGCTGTGGATCCCGGCGGGCACGACGAACGTGAGCGTCCCGACGATCTCCAAGATCGACCTCGGTCCGCTCACCGACATCCCGCTGGTCGGCCCGATGCTGTTCGGCCAGAGCCCCATCGTCTACGGCACCGTCGTGCTCCTCGCGCTCGCCTGGGCGGTCATGCGCTTCACCCGCTTCGGCCTGCAGGTGCGTGCCACGGGTGCGGATGCGGGCTCCGCTGCGCTGCGCGGCGTGCGCCCCCGCAAGGTCGGCGAGCGCGCGCTGCTCATCGGCGGTGCCCTCGCGGGCGTCGCCGGCGGCACCGTGGCGCTCGCGGTGATCGGATCGTTCACCCCCGGCATGACCGCCGGGCGCGGGTACATCGTGCTCGCGATCGTCATCATGGGACGGATGAGCCCGATCGGCATCGCGCTGGGCGGCCTGCTGTTCGGCTTCCTGCAGAGCTTCTCGCTGCTGTCGCAGTCCACCAGCATCCAACTGCCGAGCGAGCTGTTCACGACCCTGCCCTACCTCGTCACCCTCATCGTGCTGGTGCTGACCTCCCGCGCCGAACTGCGGCGGCAGGCCGCACGCCTCCGACTTTCCTGACCCGAACCCACCCCGGCCGCCCCGAACGGCCACCCGAAAGGAGCCACCTTGCTCACCCGTCCCTCCCCCGTCGCCGTCCCCGAGTCCGAGCAGCACTGGGTCGACACCGTCGCCGGGCTGGCGCCGTCGTTCGCCGCGACGGTCGCCGCCGACGACGCCGAGGCGCGCCTGCCGATCGACCACCTGCGCACGCTGCAGGAGACCGGCCTCGACGCTGCGTTCCTCCCGCGCGAGCACGGTGGCGAGGGCCTGTCGTACGCGACGCTCGGCACGGTCGTGCGCACGCTCGCCGCGGCCCACCCGGCCGTCGCGACCGTGTGGCTCATGCACCTGGGCGCCGCCCACGCACTGGTGACGCTCTCCTCGCCCGAGGAGGCCGCGTTCTTCGCGTCCGAGCTGCGTGCCGGCAAGCGCTTCGCCAACGCGCTCTCCGAGCCCGCCGGCGGCAACTTCTTCCTCGCCTCGCAGCAGGACGCCACCCCGGCCGGCGAAGACTGGACCCTCACCGGTCGCAAGGTGTTCGTCTCCGGCTCCGAGGCCGCCGACTACCTGTTCCTGAACACGCGTATCGACGGCAACCCGGCGTTCGTCGGCGTGACGGTCGACGAGACGGTCTCGTTCCCGCCGATCGAGGAGACGGTCGGCATGCGCGCCACCCGCAGCCGCACCATCCTGTTCGAGCACACCCCGCTGCTGCGCTCGCGCCTGTGCGCCCCGCCCGCACCGGAGTACGCGAACCTCATCACGGTCGGCTTCGCGTTCCTCTCGATCGGCATCGCCTCCGCCGCGATCGACGCGATCGCCCAGGTCGCGAACAAGGAGAAGGGCGGCACGAAGCTCGCCGACGTGCAGTGGGTGCGGATGCAGACGGCCGCCGCGTGGGCGGAGGTCGAGGCGGCGCGCCTGCTCGCCGAGCGAACCGCCTTCCTCGCCGACCAGCGCTCGCCCGAGGCGATGCTGGCGGCCACCGAGGCGAAGATGCACGCGAACGAGGTCGCCAAGCGCACCGCCGAGGTCGCCGTCCGCATCGGCGGCGGCAGCGGCTACCTGCTCACCTCGCCGATCCAGCGCATCTTCCGTGACGCGCAGGCGGGTGCACTCATGGCGTACTCGGTGCCGTTCAGCCAGGACGTCGTCGGAGGCTGGGTCCTGCAGGCCTCCTGACCCCGACCCCGGTGCCGGCGGCACGCCCCCAACCTCTGCCGTCGGCACCGGCTCCCCCGCGGCCCGCGTTTCCGGTGCGGCATTCTTCATGCCCCGGAAACGCGGGCCGCGCCTTTTCGTCACGGCCGCCCGCTCGAATGGACACTGCGCCGCCGGCGTCCCCGCGCCGCGCCCGCGCACCATTCCGCCGACCCGCCGAGAGGGCAGCACCATGGGCATCCACCTCCTGACCGCAGACGTCTTCGTGCCGATGAACGCCGCACGCGAGGTGCACACCGACGCCGGAGTCGCGATCGACGGCGCGACGATCGTCGCGACCGGCACCACGACCGAGCTTCGCGCCGCCTACCCCGACGCACCGCATCGGCACCTGGCCGACCGGGTGCTCATGCCGGGTCTGGTCAACGCACACCACCACTCGGGGCTGCTGCGCGGCACCGCCGAGCACCTGCCGGTGTGGGAGTGGCTGCGGCTGCACATCGACCCGATGCACCGCGTGCTGCTGCCGGAGGACGCCGAGGCCGCCGCATGGCTCTGCTACGCGGAAGGGCTGCTGTCGGGCACCACGACGGTCGTCGACATGTGGCGCTACATGGACGGCGCCGCCCGCGCCGCAGTCGCGCTCGGCAACCGGGTCGTCACGGTGAATTACGTCGGCGAGCACCCCGACTACGACTCCTTCGACACCCTCGACGACAACGAGCGGATGCTGCGCGAGTGGCGCGGGCACGACCGTGTCATACCGTGGGTGGGGCTGGAGCATCCGTTCTACGCGGACGAGGCCGGGCAGCGCCGCGCGATCGACCTGGCCCGGCACTACGACACCGGCCTGTACACGCACTGCAGTGAGTCGGAGCTCGACCTCGGCCTGTTCGCCGAGCGCACCGGACTGCGGCCGATGTTCGCGCTGGAGCGGCTCGGGTTCTTCGACACCCCGCGCACGATGATCGCCCACGCGGTGTGGCTCGACCAGGACGAGATCGAGCTCATGGCCGCCCACGGGGTGAGTGTGTCGCACAACCCGGTGAGCAACATGAAGCTCGCCAGCGGCTTCGCGCCGGTCGCCGAGCTGCTCGCGGCGGGCGTCGCGGTCGGCCTCGGCACCGACGGGGAGAAGGAGAACAACAACCTCGACATGTTCGAGGAGATGAAGGTCGCCTCGCTCATGGGCAAGATCCGCAAGATGGACGCCGCCGCGATGGACTCCTGGCAGGTGCTGGAGATGGCGACCACCGGCGGCGCCCGCGCCATCGGGCAGGGGCACCTGCTCGGTTCGCTCGAACCCGGCAAGCAGGCCGACCTCGTCGCCGTCCGCACGGACACCCCGCGGATGACCCCGCTGTTCCCCGGCGGCGGCTACGCGAACATCCACCACAACCTCGTGCACGCCGTCCGCGGCAGCGACGTCGACCTCACGATGGTCGCCGGCCGCGTGCTCGTCGAGGGCGGGGAACTCGTCAGCGCCGACCTCGGCGAGATCATCGACCGGGCCCGCCGCCGCATCCCGGACCTCTTCGCGCGCCGCAGCGCCTACCTCGCCACCGCCGCCGAGCCCGAGGGCCTCATGCACTGACCGCCGTCTCGGGTCGCCCCTCCATGTTCGGTCGCGCCAAATGGTGGGTCTCGAGGCGCGGAATCAGCCATTCGGCGCGACCGAACCCGGCACGGATGCCGTCGCGCACCGCCCGCGGAAGGGGATGTCGGTGGCGGCACGTAGCCTGAGAGCATGGCCACGAAGCGCTCCGCCCCCGCCCCGTACCGGTGCACCGAGTGCGGGTGGACCACCGTCAAATGGGTGGGGCGCTGCGGCGAGTGCCAGCAGTGGGGCACCGTCGTCGAGGCCGCCCAGCAGACCGGCGTGCTACGCGGGTTCACCCCCGCCGCCCCCACCGGTGAGCGCCGGGCACGGCCGATCACCGAACTGTCCACGATCGACTCGCCCCGACGTGCGACCGGCGTCGACGAATTCGACCGGGTGCTCGGCGGCGGCATCGTCCCGGGCGCCGCGATCCTCCTCTCCGGCGAACCGGGCGTCGGCAAGTCCACGCTGCTGCTCGAGGTCGCCGCCCGCGCCGCGCGCGACGGCTACCGCGTGCTGTATGTGAGCGCCGAGGAGTCCACCGCGCAGGTGCGCCTGCGCGCGGAGCGCACCGGAGCCCTCCACGACGACCTCTACATCGCGAGCGAGACCGATCTCGCAGCCCTCGTCGGCCAGGTCGACGAGGTCGATCCGGGCCTGCTCATCGTCGACTCCGTGCAGACGGTGTCCTCCGCGCTGAGCGAGGGTCTCGCAGGGCACCCCAGTCAGGTGCGCGAGGTCGCGGCGACCCTCGTGAGGGTCGCCAAGGAGCGGTCACTGCCCGTGCTCATGGTCGGCCACGTCACCAAGGACGGCACGATCGCCGGCCCCCGCCTGCTCGAACACCTCGTCGACGTGGTGTGTCACTTCGAGGGCGACCGGCAGACGTCCCTCCGCTTCGTGCGCGCACTGAAGAACCGTTTCGGCCCCACCGACGAGGTGGGCTGCTTCGAGATGACCGGTGACGGCATCGCCGAGGTCCCGGACCCCTCCGGCCTGTTCCTCAGCACCGGTGCACCCGTCAGCGGCACCTGCGTCGCGATCGCCCTCGAGGGCCGGCGCGCGCTGCCGGTGGAGATCCAGGCGCTCGTGGTCCCCGCATCCGGCCCGAATCCGCGTCGGGTCGTGAACGGCGTGGAGTCGTCCCGGGTCGCGATGATCCTCGCGGTCCTGGAGCGGCGGGCACGGATGCGGCTGAGTGAGCGCGACGTGTACGTGTCCACCGTGGGCGGGGTCAAGCTCACCGAGCCCGCGACCGACCTCGCCATCGCGCTGGCGATCGCGAGCGCCGCGACCGACCAGCCGGTGCCGCACAAGGTCGCCGCATTCGGCGAACTCAGCCTCACCGGCGAGATCCGCGCGGTCACGCAGCTCGCACAGCGGCGCACCGAAGCCACCCGGCTCGGCTACGAGGAGCTCGTCGACGCCTCGATCCTCGACGTCACGAATGCACTCATGCTGCTGCAGGTCATCGCGAAGCAGACCGAGCCGGAGGCCGGACCGCGCTGATCCCGCTCAGGCCTCGGCGTCGATCGTGAGCGCCGCGATGAGATCGTCCGGGGTCGACTGCATCGGATGCGGACCGGCGATGTCGAAGAACACCGTGGTGATTTCTTCCCGATACGCCTGCAGGAGCTTCAGTAGCGCGGTCGGGTCCATGAGCGCGACCGCCGGCGGCAGCGTTTCGGGCTTGTGCAGGGCATCGCTGAACAGGAGCAGCGCCACCTGACCGGTGTTCGGGTCGCGGTAGGTCCACACCTCGCCCTGGTCGAGCGGGTTGTCCTTCGCACCGGGCCGCATGAGCGGCACCACGGTCGGGCCGTGGCGGAGTGCGAACGCGACCGCCGCCATGTCCTGCGTCTGCAGTGCATCGCCGAGCGCGGTGTTCCGGAACTCCGGCTGCGGCTTGGCCTTCTTGCGCTTCTTCCCCGCCATCCCTCCAGGGTATCCGCCGCCGTCCCGCGCACACCCGCGCCGCCACCCGCTCCCCTGTCGCGAACTGCGGCCCACGCCCGCAGCAAGCGACAGCCGAACCCCGGGTGCCCATGCTCGCCTGTCGCGTCGCGCGGCTCGCGGGGGCGACAAGCGACAGGCGAGCAGGGGATGTGCACGGGCGACATGCGAACTGAGGGATGCGATCCTTGACATCGGGATCGTCGGGTTCGACGACGTGCCCGAGGCGCCCTACCTGGTGCCGCCGCTGACGACGGTGCGGCAGGACTTCGCCGCCCTCGGCGAACTCATCATGCAGAAGGTGCTCGTCGCGGTGGAGGAGCCCGACGGCGTCACCGAGGACACCCCCCTCCCGACCCGCCTCATCGTCCGGGAGTCCACCCGCGCGCCCGGCTGAGCCTCGGACACAACTGCGGAGATTCTCCGCGACACCCCGGCCATCGGCATCCGTCCGCGGTGTGTCGCCCGCGATCTCCGCAGGTGTGTACACCCGTCGAGGCGTCGCGGCGACGGCTCACACCTCAACGCACGGAGCGGGGGGCGGGGTCAGTTCAGGATGAACTGGGCGGTGCCGGCGGAGGTGATGCCGCCGATCGCGACCGCGAGGTGATACGAGGCGCCGCCGGCGGGCGCCGCTTCACGCGGGCCGTCGCAGCTGTCCACCGAGGATCGGGTGCGGTCCCAGACCACGGGCGCAGCGCTCGTGATGGTCTGGCCGGCGCCGATCGTGACGACCATCGAGCTGGGCTCGGTCTGGCAGTCCGTCGAGCGCCAGTAGACCTCGTTACCGCTGGTGACGATGTACGACTGGGTGCTCGTGCCGACGTCCATGATGCAGTCGCCGCCAGAGTTGACGAGCCGGATGAAGAACTCCGGGAGCTCGCCCGCCCCGTACGTCGACTGGTCGGTGACCGCTTCCACCGACACCGCGCCGGGGGTGCAGTCCGGGAGCTGCCCGGGCGTGCTCGTGCTCGTCGCCGACTCGGACGGCTGCACGGCGTCGACCGGCGTCTCGGACGGGGTCGGCGCAACCGTGCTCGCCGCGGGGGGCGGAGTCGCCTCCGCGGTCGCGTCACCCCGCCACGGCTGGGCGATCAGCAGCCACACCACACCGATGACGACCAGCAGCAGGATGAGGACTGCGAGGCGTCGGCGCCGGTAGACGGCGCGCGACGGCCGGCGACGCGGGACGGAACTGCTCATCACTCCAGGCTACGGTCCTCAGGGCACGGACGATGACAGCGACGGGGCCGGGTTCAGAGGGTCTTCAGCATCCGCGTGTTGCCGAGGGTGTTCGGCTTCACGTGGGCGAGGTCCAGGAACTCGGCGACGCCCTGGTCGGGACTTCGCACGAGCTGCGCATAGACGTCGGGATCGACGACGTGCTCGCCGATCGGCTCGAAGCCGCGGCGGGTGAAGAAGTCCACCTCGAACGTCAGGCAGAACAGCCGCTTCAGGCCGAGTCGGAGCGCGTCCGCCTCCAGCGCCTCCACGATCGCGCGGCCGACGCCGCGGTGCAGCCACTCGTCCGTGACGATGAGGGTGCGCACCTCGCCGAGGTCCTCCCACATCACGTGGAGCGCGCCGCAACCGATGATCTTCCCGTCGCGATCCTCGGCGACGACGAACTGCTGCACCGCCTCGTACAGGACGACGAGGTCCTTGCCGAGGAGGATCCGTCGCTGCACGTAGGGCTCCAGCATGGCGTGGATGCTGCGGACATCCTCGGTGCGGGCGTGCCGGACGGTGAACTCACTCACCCCTTCACCCTACGCCCGCACCCTTCGCCGCTCCTGGGAGCCCACGCACGGCGAAGGGGCGGCGTCCGCGGATCCGAAGACCCGGGACACCGCCCCTCGTTCGCGTCGTGTCAGTTGCCGGATGCGGCGATGTCGGGCGTCGCGGCGATCTCGCCGGCCGCGCCGACCCCGATCGCCACCCGCTCACCGCGCGGGCTGTGCTCGAAGGTGAACTTGCCGTCCTTCACGTCGACCACGATGTGGCTGCCCGACTCGAGGCGGCCGTGGAGGATCTCCTCGGAGAGCTGGTCCTCGACCTCGCGCTGCATGGCGCGGCGCAACGGCCGGGCACCGAGCGTCGGGTCGAACCCGATCTCGATGAGCTTGTCCTTCGCCGGCTGGGTGAGCTCGATCGTGAGGTCGCGGTCGAGCAGGCGCTCGCCCAGGCGCTTCGTGAACAGGTCCACGATCTGGCGCAGCTCGTCCTTGTTCAGCTGCGGGAAGACGATGATGTCGTCCACGCGGTTGAGGAACTCGGGCTTGAAGTGGCGCTTCAGCTCCTCGTCGACCTTGCCCTTCATCCGCTCGTAGGTGGTCTGGGTGTTGCCCTCCACCTGGAAGCCAACCGGGCCACCGGCGATCGCCGACGAACCGAGGTTCGTGGTCATGATGATCACGGTGTTCTTGAAGTCGACGACGCGGCCCTGACCGTCGGTCAGACGACCCTCCTCGAGGATCTGCAGCAGCGAGTTGAAGATGTCCGGGTGGGCCTTCTCGATCTCGTCGAAGAGCACCACGGAGAACGGCTTGCGGCGCACCTTCTCGGTGAGCTGGCCGCCCTCCTCGAACCCGACGAACCCGGGAGGGGCACCGAACAGGCGGGAGACGGTGTGCTTCTCACCGAACTCGCTCATGTCGAGCGAGATGAGCGCGCCCTCGTCGTCGAAGAGGAACTCGGCGAGTGCCTTGGCGAGCTCGGTCTTCCCGACGCCGGTGGGCCCGGCGAAGATGAACGAGCCGCTGGGACGCTTCGGGTCCTTCAGGCCGGCACGCTGGCGGCGGATCGTGCGGGCGAGCGCCGAGATCGCCTCCTCCTGGCCGATGACGCGCTGGTGCAGCGCCTTCTCCATGAAGACGAGCCGGCTGGACTCCTCCTCGGTGAGCTTGAACACCGGGATGCCGGTGGCCTGCGCGAGCACCTCGGCGATCAGGCCCTCGTCGACCACCGCGGTGGTGGCGACGTCACCGGAACGCCACTGCTTCTCCAGACGCAGCCGCTCGGCGAGCAGCGACTTCTCCTCGTCGCGCAGCGCCGCGGCCTTCTCGAAGTCCTGCTCCTCGGAGGCGGCCTCCTTGGCCTCGCGGACCTTCGCGATCTTCTCGTCGAACTCGCGCAGCTCGGGCGGGGAGGACAGGATGC
>Ga0182737_1001327_pt1 | contig 25056 bp, 18 predicted proteins | sample eDN5th30CBELigOP_FD_128878 | JGI IMG/M metagenome (GOLD analysis project Ga0182737, IMG submission 128878) | Enriched Organic Plus compost microbial communities from Emeryville, California, USA - eDNA 5th pass 30_C BE-Lig OP (version 2) (version 2) ...
CTCCAGATGCCGCGACGGCCCCATCGGATGGCCTTGCGGAAACAGCGCGTCCACCCGCGCCCCCGCAGCGGCGAACCCGCCCAACAGGCGGTCGGCGCGGGTCCAGGTGAAACTGGTGACGAGCAGGATGCGGGCAGACATGGCGTGACGATGTGAAGACACGGCAGGACGATAACGGCATGGCCGTCAACCATCGGTGAAGATTTCCGGTGCTAGCCTCATCGTACGCGATACAGGCGCGTCCCAAAGTGGGACATTCTGCAAGGCTGGAGAACAGCGTGGCCAATTTCACCCATACCGCAATCATCGGCGCCGGTCCCTATGGCCTGTCGCTGGCCGCCCATCTTGCCCATGCGGGCGCGGATTTCCGCATCTTCGGAAAGCCGCTGACCACCTGGCGCGAGCACATGCCCAAAGGCATGCTGCTCAAGTCGGACGGCTTTGCCTCCAACCTGTCCTCGCCCGATCCCCGATCCACCCTGAAATCCTGGTGCGCCGAACGGGGCGTGGAATATGACGACGTCTTCATTCCGGTGAAGCTGGACGTGTTCCAGGATTATTCCGCCTGGTTCCAGCAGACCTATGTGCCGATGCTGGAAGACCGTCAGGTGATCGCGCTGAAACAGTCGCCGCGCGGTTTCCTGGTCACGCTGGACAGCGGCGAGATGGTGGAGGCCGAAAGGGTGGTGATGACGGTCGGCATCAACTGGTTCCGCAACATCCCGGACGCGCTGGCGGGCCTCCCCGCCGATCTGGTGTCCCATTCCTACGACCATCGGGACATGGCCGCCTTCGCGGGCAAGAAGCTGCTGATCCTGGGCGCCGGGTCTTCCGCCGTGGACATGGCGGTGATCGCGCAGGAACAGGGCGTGGACGTCGCGCTGCTGGCCCGCGCCCATGTCATCCATTACCACAGCGTGCCCGATCCGGATGCGATTGCCTGGCTGTCCGCCATCACCAATCCGTCCAGCGGCATCGGGCCGGGCTGGAAATCCTTTCTCTTCTCCAACCTGCCGCGCGTCTTCCGCCGCCTGCCCGAACCGGTGCGCCTGCGCGCCACCAGGCGCCATCTGGGCCCCGCGCCCGGCTGGTTCATGCGCGGCAAGCTGACGGCCAGGACCTATCTGGGCCATGAGGTCGAATCCGCCCGCGCCGAGCAGGGCCGGGTGGTGCTGACCACCCATGACGGCGACGGCAAAACCGTGGAGATCGCCGCCGATCATGTGATCGCCGCCACCGGCTATCGCCCGGACCTGCGCCGCCTGCCCTTCCTGGATGCGGCGTTGCGCGGCGAGATCGCGCATGTGGTCCATACGCCCAAACTGTCGGACCATTTCGAGACTTCGGTGCCGGGCCTTTATGCCACCGGCCCGCTGGCCGCCAATGCCTTCGGTCCGCTGATGCGCTTCATGGTGGGCGCGGAATATGCCGCGCCGCGCATCGCCGCCCATATCCTGAAGGGCGCGCGGAAGACGGGCCGCAAGCGCGACGCCGCCTGATCCGTCCCGTTCAGTCCTTCAAGGGGCGCGGCGCGTGGCGAAAGCCTGTGCGATCGCGTCCCACATGGGCTTCTTTTTCATCTGCGCGTCATAGGGCAGCTTGCGATGGCGAAAGCCGGTGAGCTTGCGGCGCCAGTCCTCCGGCGGGTCGATGTGCCGGTCCGACAGGCACCAGGTCAGCACCGCCCGCGTCGCCGGATTGTCCAGCGCCACATCCAGGAAGCGGCGCGTCTCGTCGGCCACGGCGCGGTCGCGGGCCGCGATATCCGCCGGTCCGTCGCCGTCATAGACATCCAGTTCGGTGACCAGGATGGCCAGGCCCCGCGCCCGCACTTCGCCCAGGAAATCGCGCAGCTTGCGCTGGTCCACGCGGTTCTTGAAGGCGTTGAGATGGCCTTGCAGGCCCAGCGCATCCATCGGCACGCGCCGCGCCAACAGGCCGTCCAACAGCTTCAGGGTGGCGGCGCGGAAGCGGTCATTGTCCGGCCCGCCCTGCTCGCAGCCCCAGTCGTTATAGACCAGCTTCACCGCCGGATCGGCGGCGCGGGCGGCATGGAAGGCGGTGTCCAGATAGCCGGGACCAAAAGCCGACAGCCAGGGCGAAGGCCGCAGGCCGCGCCCGTCCGGCGCGATGGCTTCGTTGACCACATCCACCGAGGCCATGCGGCCGCGATAGCGTCCCAGCACCGCCTGGATATGGCCGGTCAGCAGTTTTTCGTCACGCCGCGCCGCCAGCGCCGGTCCCAGCCAGCCGGGATTGGAGGCGTACCAGACCAGCGGATGGCCGCGCATGGACATGCGGCTGGCGGCGGCAAAGGCGAACAGCCTGTCGAGCGCGGAAAAGTCATAGCGCCCGCGCTGCGGCTCCAGGAACTGCCGCTTCATTTCATATTCCGGCACCAGCTGGCGCACCTGTTGCCGCAGCACCGGCACGAAATCGGGCTGGCCCAGCATGTAGGTGGCGGCCGCCGCGCCGAACACCAGTCCCCGCGCCTCGGCCAGATCGCGCAGGCTGCGGTTCTGAACGGGCTGGGCGGCGGCGGGAATGGCCAACGCGCCGGTCAAAATGCCGGCCGACGCCGCCAGGAAATCGCGGCGCTTCACGCCTGTTCCAGCCGGGGCGCGGGTTTGCCGTCGCGGTCCTTCAGCCCCAGCCGCAGCCAGGAGATGGCGCGGTCGGCCACCAGGCGATAGCCACCGCGGCCCAGGAAAATCTGCAGGAAGACCACCGCCGCCAGTGAGGGGCGATAACAGCCGCGCAGCACGGCGTTGAGATAGAGATACAGCGCCCTCAAAGGCTCATCCCGCGCCACCATCTTGGCCAGCGCCCAGCCGCGCGCGCCATGCCAGGCGATGTCGGGAATGCGCGGTTTCATGGCATCCAGCCAGGCGCCGAAGGCGAGGCGGTTGCGGTCGGACGAGGCGCGGTTCGGATCGGCCAGGTCTTTCCACACCGCGCCGGGTTCCTCGATCATGCGGAAACGGCAGCCCTCCAGCGCCAGGCGTATGGCGAAGTCCGTATCCTCGGCGGCGCGCAGGTCGGTGTGATAGCGCACGCGGCAGGCCGCGTCGCGCGGCGCCACGATGGTGATGGTGGGCACAAAGCCCCGGTCGCACAGCAGATAGGTCGCCATGTCCTCGCCCGGCGCGATGGCGCGGGGCGGCTTGACGATGATGCGGTCCTGCCCCCGGTCCACCAGGATGCGGGCATAGCCCACGGTCCCGCTGGTGTTCTCCAGCAGGGCGCGCATCCGCTCCAGATGGCCCGGCAGGAACACATCGTCGGAATCCAGCGGAGCGATGAACCGGCCTGCCGCCTTGTCCAGGGCGGTGTTGCGCGCCGCGCCGCCCCCGGCATTGTCCTGGCGAAAGAAGCGGATGCGCGGATCGCCAAAGCTTTCCGCCACGGCGCGGGGATCGTCGCTGGAGCCGTCATCCACCACCACGATCTCGAAATCCTGGCAGCTTTGCGCGCGCACCGAAGCGATGGCGGCGCGCAAGGCCTCGGCCCGGTTGAAGACCGGGATGATGACACTGAAGAAGGGGGCGCGGGCCGTCATCCCGCCAGTCTAGGCGCGGCGCGGTTAACGAGAGGCTTACCGGGACGTTAATGGCCGTTCCCGGTGGAGGGCGCTCAAAGCGCCGATCACCAGCAACAGGCTGGACCAGGTGACGCCATCGCCTTCCAGGAAGTCGGATTCCATCACATTGTGCAGGATCTGGAAGGTGAACAAGGCGAACAGCATCGCCTTGAAGCCGTCGCCGTCCTGGTCCAGCGCCCAGAAGCGGCGCAGCGGCGTGACGACCAGTCCGGTCATGGCCAGCAGGAAACCGATGCCGCCGATGGTGACCAGCACCTGCAGATAGCCGTTATGGCCGTGGCTGACCTGGTTGACCCAGCCGCTGACATAGCCGTTGAGCGGCGACAGGCTGCCGCTGTCGGCAAAGGTGCCGAAGCCGTGGCCGAGCAGGGGATGGTCGGCGATATAGGCCAGTTCCGCCGCCCAGATGGCGGAGCGGCCGGTGAACTCGGCCGGATCGGACAGCAGCCGCATGATGGAATCCGAACTCAGCATGGCGGCCGCGCCCAGCAGCACCAGCAGCAGCGCCACCGCCGTCACCAGCAGCGCCCGGCTCAGCCCGTCGCGCCAGCTCAGGCGATAGGCAAACCCCGCCGCCAGCGCGATCAGCAGGAAGCCCAGGCTGGACTTGGAATGGGTCATCAGCAGGAAACCGAAGGCCGCCGCCGCCACGCCTATGCCGATCCAGTTGTGGCGGCCGATCCGCGCGAACAGATAGACGATCGCCGTCATGGCGCTGACCGAACCGGCGATGTTCTTGTGGCCGTACAGGCCGCGCCAGTTGCCGACCAGGGCGGTGTCGATCTCGTCGCCGCCATGCCGGGCGCTGGCCACCAGCGGTATGGAGAGGATGTTCACCAGCAGGATCACGCCCAGCAGGATGCGCCAGACCTGGAAGGCGCGTTGCGCGCCCAGGGTCCGCACGCTCAGCAGCAGCGACACCACGATGACGATTTCCAGCACCGCGCGGCGGATCACGACGGACGCCTGCGGCGCCCACAGCGCGCTGGCCAGGCACCAGATCAGCAACAGCGCGATGCTGGGGGAAATGGCGCGCGCCGCCTGCAAGCCGTAACGCCGCAACGCGATCAGGCCGGTCATGGCGGCGATGCCCAGATACAGGACCTGCCGCATCAGGTCGCCGCGCGAGGCTTCGGGCACGCCGCCGAAATGGGCGACCGTGGGCGGCGGCGAAAAGGCGTCCAGCCGCACGAAGATCATCAGCAACAGCGCGACATAGACCGCCACCGCCAGCATGGTGCGTTCGACGGCGCGGGGGGGCGTGTAACCTAGAGCGTACTCATTCGCCATGGACCACGGCATACTCGTTGTAGCGCGCCCCGAACATCGCGGTGAGCTTGCCGGCGGCGCGGAACAGCTTCTGCAACGGCACGGCACGGCGATTCGGGCTGCCCGCGAGGATGACGGCGGCGGGCGGCGACAACAAGAGTGCGGCGAGGATTTTGGCGGTTTCCGCCATCAGGCGCGGCAGGCCGGGACGGTGTTTCAGCAGGACGCGCATGTCGGAATTGCCCACCGAATAGGCGCGGCGCAGCAGCCAGCCCAGCCCGGCGCGGCTTTCGGGAATATCGCCATGCGCGCGCGCCTCGTCGCACCAGGCAAAGCGTTTTCCCGTATGGGCCAGGCGCACGAAGAATTCGCGGTCCTCGCCGCCCGACAGGGCGAAGGCGGGATCGAACCAGGGCGCGGTCATCTCATCCAGCACGGCGCGGCGGATCAGGATGTTGCCCGCGCCCTGCAGCATGGCGACCGGGCCACTGGCATGGCGGATATCGCCATGTCCTTCCAGCGCCACATCGTTGCCGAACAGGATGGAGCCTTGCAGCACATCGGCCTGGCTCTCCCGTGCCGCCGCTAGGAAGGCGGCGATCCAGTTCCGGTCCGGCCATTCGTCATCGTCGATCATGGCGATGAAACCCGCATCCGTCTTCAGCGCATGTTCGATCAGCGTGTTGCGCACCTGGGCGATGCCGCGCTTCTGTGCGATCACCGCCGCCAACGGCCAGCGATAGCCATCGGCGCGCGACCGCACCAGGTCCAGCCCGGCATGGTTTTCGGCGTCATTGTCGGCCACCAGCACGCGGATATCGGCCTGGGTCTCCAGCGCCGCGATGGCGTCCAGCAGACGGTCCAGCATTTTGGGACGCTTGAAGGTGGGAATGCAGATGACGACGGATTCGCGCTGGGACTCACGCATGGGCGCGCTTCCAGTCGGCGGCGATGCGGTGGCAGCGATAGAGCGTGACCAGCTCGCCCGCCATGATGCCGCCCAACGAGGCGATCGGTCCCAGCGTCACCAGCAGCACCAGCGTTCCCAGGATGGAGATGATGCTGGTGGAGGTGCTGATCTGTGCCAGCGCCTTGAACTCGCCCGCCGCCTGCAGGAAGGTTGCCAGCGGGGCGCGGAAATTCCGCACCAGCGCGATTGCCGCGGTGATGGCCGCCACCAGGATCACGTCATTGGCGACATAATGGCCGCGCAGCAGCATGTCCGGCGCCCACAGCAGAAGCCCCGCCGCGAGCAGGATGGTGCCCAGCCACACCGTCATCAGCGCGGCGCGGAACTCGGTCACCACGCGCGTGGCGCGATCCGGCGCATTGGCCTTCAGGTGGCGCGTCATCACCGGCCGCTCGATATCAGGCAGGGTGCCCTGCACCAGTGAAATGGGCCGCATCAGGAGCTGGCCCAGCGCCAGCAGCGCGAAGGGGCCGGGACCGGCCAGGAAGGTCACCAGATAGGCATGGGCGTTGACGGTCACCTCGGTCAGCAGCACGCCCAGCAGCGACCAGCGGGTCAGGTCGCGGAAGATGGGGCCGTAATCGCCCAGCCGTCCCACGCGCAGCGCATGGACATGGTCGCGCACCGTCTGAAACCCGAAGGGCGCCAGTCCGGCGATGGCCGACAGCAGCATCAGCGTGCCGCCCGCCGTCAGGCTGACATGGTTGGTGAGCAGCATCGCCGCCAGCGTGGCCAGCAGCCCGGCGGCATAGACCAGGTCGGAGGCCACCGCCTGCTTGACCTTGCCGCGCGCATTGGCGAAGCAGCGCAAAAGCCAGCGGCAGCTCATCACCCCGCCATACAGGCCCAGCATGATGGCCGCGCGGGCGGGCGCTTCCAGCACCATCAGCGCGGTGAAGACCGCCAGCGCCGCCAGGCCGGAAACCAGCAGGTTCATCTTCAAGGAGGTCGCCACGATGCGCGCATCGGGCACGCCCTCGCTGTTCAGGCTGCGGGTGATGGGCAACGACAGGCCGGCGGCGATCATGCTCATGCAGAACGGCACGATCACCATGACAAAGGAGAACAGGCCGAACTGGGCCGCGACCATCTCGCGGACGAAGACCAGCGAGATCAGGAAATGCGCGCCGGATGTGGCCACCGGGCCGGAGGCGGAAACGGCATAGCGCCCCGCTATGGCCAGCAGGCGGTCCAGGCGTCCGGTCGAAACCGGCCCTGCGGCAATGCTGCTGTCCATGGGCAGGGACATGCGGAATCCTTCAGGCGGCGCGAACCGCATCCTTGGCCGGACCGGGCGCCTCGGGGCGGCCCCCATTTGTGCGCGTCAAAAGTAAAAAAATCGCCAGCGGGTTGGTCACGGCATAGCGCCAGAACAGCCTTTTGGGCTCCCGCACCAGGCGGAACAGCCATTCCAGGCCCGCCGTCTGCATCCATTGCGGGGCGCGCTTGTAGGCGCCGGTGACGAAGTTGAAACAGCCGCCGCAGGTCACCAGCCAGCCGGCGCGCAGGCGCGTCTTGTTGCGGACGGCGAATTCATATTCCAGCGGCACCGACAGGCCGACCCAGATCACATCCGGCAGGGTCAGGTTGATCTCGTCGCACAGCTCGTCTTCCTCGTCCCGGCCGAAATAGCCGTGGCGGCGGCCCACGATCTGCAAGCCGGGATAGGTTTCGCGCAGCACGCGGGCGGTTTCGGCATTGGCCTCCTCGGTGGCGCCCAGCAGGAAAAAACGCAGGCCATGCTGCGCGGCGATCCTTGCGGCGTCATGGATGAAGTCGGTGGTGGCGCTGCGCTCCGGAATGGGGGTGCGGGTCAGAAGGCGCGAGGCGAAGACGGCGGCCTGTCCGTCGGCATGGATGATGTCGGCCTGCTCGAAGGTGAACCGGAAGGCTTCGTCCTGCGCCGCCAGGGCGATGGCATGGCCGTTGGAGGCGAAGACCAGCTTGGGCCTGGCATTGGGATTGTCGCGCGCATCCAGGCAGTCCAGCAGCATCTGCTGGGCCAGGCCGTCGCGGCTGACACAGGCGGTCCGCAGGCCGCCCACCGTTACATCGCCCCAGGAATCATTGGCGGCGACCAGCGCGGGAGCCGCCGGTGCGGCATGGGTATGGGGCAGGGCGATGGCGGCGCGCATCAGTGGGCATTCCGCATGTTGAGAACGGCCAGCGGCGTGCGGGCCAGGATCTTCAGGTCCAGCGCAAGGCTGTGGTTGGCGACATACCAGGCGTCCAGGTCGATGCGGGCCTGCATGATGTCCAGGGTGGGGGTGGCGCCGCGCGCGCCGTTGACCTGCGCCCAGCCGGTGATGCCCGGCTTGACCTGGAAACGGGTGGTATAGTTGGCGATGGCTGCGCCGTACTGTTCGTCATGGGCCACGGCATGGGGGCGCGGGCCGACCAGCGACATGTCGCCGGACAGGACGTTGAAAAGCTGGGGCAGTTCGTCGATGGACAGCTTGCGGATCAGGCGGCCCACGCGGGTGATGCGGTCATCGTCCTTGCGGGCCTGCACGACCTCGGCGCCGTCTTCCAGCACCCGCATGGAGCGGAACTTGAAGATGCCGAAGGTCCGCCCGTTCAGGCCGGTCCGGCGCTGACAGAAAATCACCGGGCCACGGCTTTCGGCCATGATGGCCAGGGTCACCAGCGCCAGCAGGGGGCACAGCAGCACGACCAGCGCCAGCGCGGCGGCGATATCCAGCACCCGCTTGGCGTCCAGGGCGTTGGCCGTATCGGTCGCGGCCTCGGGCGTGGTCAGGCAAAACCCGTCAAAGGCGGGAAAAACCGCCTTCATCACGATTTCGGAGCTGTTCTGGGTACCCACTGCGCGTCCAGCCTTGCGACTTGGCTTCGGACGGGGTGTTGCAGGAGACGGGCCAGCGCGAAGTGGCGGGTTCCGCGCCGTTCTGGCACGAAACCGGCCCGGAATGGCCCGTTATGGACTTATGGGCGACGGGCTCGGACCCAAACGGTCCCGATTCGGGTCTTTGTATGGAATATGTTTAAAATCAGATGCTTAAGGGACGATCCGGCGCAGGATTTCCGCGCCCGGCGCCAGCAGGACATAGGCCCAGAGACCGGCGGCGACGGTGTTGATCAGGGTGAAGCGCCAAAAGGGCACTTCGGACATGCCCGACACCAAAGGCACCACCCCGCGCAGCGGCCCCATGAAGCGGCCGATGATGATCCCCCAGGTGCCCCAGCGGCGGAACAGGTGCAGGGCTTTTTCGATATGGGATTCGAACTGCCGGAAAAGCCGGAAATGCACGATCTTGTGGTGATAGTGATAGCCCAGCCACCAGGAGATCCAGTCGCCGACCATCGAGCCCATCAGGGTGCCCGCCCAGCCCGGAAACAGGGCCAGGTGGCTGGCCCCGATCACCCCGCCCAGGGCGATCAGCAGGATCGTGCCCGGCACGATGATGGACAGGCCGATAAAGGACTCCGAAAAGGCGATCAGGAAGGCCAGCGGGAATATCCAGAAGGGGTGGGCGCGCGCCGTTTCGGTGACCCAGATTCGCGCATCGTGGACCAGCCAGTGAATGAAATCGGGAAGCACCTGCGCCTGTCCTGTTTGCCGGGCCGCGCCCGCTGGGGAGGGCGACATAGCGTGATTGCCGCCCCTGCACCAGAGCGCTGCCCGGTCCGGGCGCAGTCCTTGCCGGAGCCGTGCCGGGCCAGGACAGTTTCGACAAATTCCTGCCGCGCCGGAGCGGCTATATAACCGGAGCGGCTATATAAGCAGACGGGCGTTGCGGCTATACATTCATGCACCGTTCATCTTGGCGGGGCTAAGCCGTCTGCCTTATTCAGTTGCCATCAGCTTTGCCCGCCATTTCGGCGCTTTTGTGACACGGACATCCGATGAATATTGACCGCGCCCCCGGCGATTTCGAGCACCGCGAGGCGGCGCCCGCTACCGGGCGGCTGGGCCGTGCCTGGGCGGGCGTCAAGCGCTGGAGCGGCGCCAACCCCCGCCTGTCGCGGGTGGTGTGGTTCGCGGTAGGGCTGGGCCTGCTGGCCCTGCTGATCTGGGCCATCTATCCCTCCAGTTCCAGCCAGCGCCGGGGCATGATGAACCAGGGCGCGCAGCCGGTGGGCGTCGCCACGGTCCAGAAGGGCGATATCAATGTCGTCCTCAACGCGCTGGGCACCGTGACGCCGCTGGCCACCGCCACGGTGCGCCCGCAGGTCGGCGGCATGCTGATCAAGCTCAACTTCACCGAAGGCCAGATGGTCAAGGCGGGCGATGTGCTGGCCCAGATCGATCCGCGTCCCTATCAGGCGGCGCTGGACCAGGCCCGCGGCCAGCTCGCGCGCGACACCGCCACCCTGGCCAATGCGCGGCTCGACCTGAAACGCTATCGCGATCTCCAGGCGCAGAACGCCATCGCCGCGCAACAGGTCTCCACCCAGGAAGCCACCGTCAAGTCCGCCGAAGGCGTCCTCGTCTCCGACCAGGCGGCGGTGGAGGCGGCCCGCATCAACCTGGGCTATACCAGCATCGTCTCGCCGGTGGACGGGCGTGTCGGCCTGCGCCAGGTGGATATCGGCAATATCGTTTCGGCGGGCCAGACCAACGGCATCGTGGTGGTGACGCAGCTCCAGCCCATGTCGGTGTTGTTCACCGTGCCGGAAGACAATGTGCGCGCCGTGACCGAGCGCGTGCAGGCCGGCGCGGTGCTGCCGGTGGATGTCTATGACCGCAGCCAGACCACCAAGATCACCAGCGGCACGCTGGCGACGGTGGACAATGTGGTGGACCCCGCCACCGGCTCGGTGAAGCTGCGGGCGATGTTCGATAATGCCGACCTCAAGCTCTTCCCGGCCCAGTTCGTCAATGTGCGCCTGTTGGTCAACACCCTGCCGGACCAGACCACCGTGCCGGTGCCCGCCGTGCAGCGCGGTGCCGACGGCACCTATGTGTTCGTGGTGCGGCCGGACAAGACCGTGGTGCAGCGCGCGGTGCAGGTCGGCATTCAGGACGGCGACAAGATGCAGGTCCTATCGGGCCTGGCGCCGGGCGATGTGGTGGTGGTGGACGGCGCCGACCGTCTGCGCGACGGCGCCGATGTGGAAATTCCCGCCAATCCCGGCGCCAAGATCGCCGCGCCCTCCGGCGGCGGCCAGGAAGAGGCGGTGCGCGCCGCGCAACGCGCCAAGCTGGAAGAGACGCTGAACACGGCCTGCAAGGCTGACGTGGCCAAGCTGTGCGCCGGGGCCACGGGCCGCGAGATGCGGATGTGCCTGTTCCGTGGCCGCGATGAACTCAGCGCCGGTTGCAGCCGCGCCCTGTCGCAGATGCGCCAGGCGGGCGGTAGCCGTCGCGGTCCGGGCGGCGGGCCGGGCCGGTGAGTGACGCCGTGACCGGGCACACGCCCGAAGGCCCAGGCGCCAACACTTCGTCCGCCAATCCTTCCGCGCCGTTCATTCAGCGGCCGGTCGCCACCACCCTGTTCATGATCGCCATCCTGCTGGTGGGTCTGACGGGCTATAAATTCCTGCCGCTGTCGGCCCTGCCGCAGGTGGATTATCCCACCATCCAGGTCCAGACCTTCCTGCCCGGCGGCAGCCCGGAAGTGATGACCACCTCGGTCACCGCGCCGCTGGAACGCCAGTTCGGCCAGATGCCGGGCCTGAAGGAGATGTCTTCGGTTTCCTCCGCCGGGTCCTCAGTGGTGACGCTGCAATTCGACCTCTCCCTCAGCCTCGACATCGCCGAACAGCAGGTGCAGGCGGCGATCAACGCGTCCTCGAACCTTCTGCCCGCCTCGCTGCCCGCGCCGCCCATCTATGCCAAGGTCAATCCGGCGGATGCGCCGGTCATCACCCTGGCGGTATCGTCGCGCAGCCTGCCCATCACCCAGCTTGTGGACCTGTCGGAAACCCGTATCGCCCAGAAGATATCGCAGCTTTCCGGCGTCGGCCTGGTGAGCATTTCCGGCGGCCAGCGGCCCGCCGTGCGGGTGCAGGCCAACCTGCAGAAGCTGGCGGCGCTGGGCCTGAACATCGACGACCTGCGCACCACCATCTCCAACAACAACTCCAATTCGCCCAAGGGCAGCTTCGACGGCGCCTTCCAGTCCTACACCATCAATTCCAATGACCAGCTCCAGAGCGTGGAGGATTACCGGAATATCGTGGTGTCCTTCCGCAACGGCGCGCCGGTCTATCTGCGCGATGTCGCCAACGTGGTGGACGGGGCCCAGAATGACAAGCTGGCGAGCTGGGCCGACAATACCCCGGCGGTGCTGATCAACGTGCAGCGCCAGCCCGGTGCCAATGTCATTGCGGTGGTGGATTCCATCAAGGAACTGCTGCCCTCGATCCAGGCGGGCCTGCCCGCCTCGGTGGACATCCGCACACTGACCGACCGCACCGAAACCATCCGCAGTTCGGTCGCGGACGTTCAGTTCGAACTGATGCTGGCGGTCGTGCTGGTGGTTCTTGTCATCTATGTCTTCCTGCGGAACCTGCCGGCGACCTTCATTCCCTCGCTGTCGGTGCCCTTGTCGATCGTCGGCACTTTTGCCGCCATGTACCTGCTGGGCTATTCGCTCAACAATTTGTCGCTGATGGCGCTGACCATATCGGCGGGCTTCGTGGTGGATGACGCCATCGTGATGATCGAGAACATCACGCGCTATATCGAAAAGGGCGAGACGCCCTACAACGCCGCCATGAAGGGGGCGGGCGAAATCGGCTTCACCATCGTCTCGCTGACCGTCTCGCTGATCGCGGTGCTGATCCCGTTGCTGTTCATGCAGGAAGTGGTGGGGCGCCTGTTCCGTGAATTCGCCGTCACCTTGTCCATCACCATCCTGATCTCGGCGGTGGTGTCGCTGACCCTGGTGCCGATGCTCTGCGCCAAGCTGCTCCGCAGCCACCGGGTGGAGGAAAAGCGCGAAAACAGCTTCCAGCGCCGGACCGAATATTATTACGACCGGCTGGTGGCCGAATATGACCGCATGCTGATCTGGGTGCTGAAGCACCAGCGCCTGACCCTGTTGTCGGCGGTGGCGACCCTGGTGCTGACGGTGCTGCTGTATGCCGTGATCCCCAAGGGATTCTTCCCGTTGCAGGATACCGGCTTTATCCAGGCCACCACCGAAGCCGGGCCGACCGTTTCCTTCGAGGCGATGGCGACCCGCCAGCGCCGGCTGGCGGAGCTGATCCTCAAGGACCCGGATGTCGCCAGCCTGTCCTCCTTCATCGGCGTGGACGGCAGCAACCACACCCTGAACAGCGGTCGCATCCTGATCAACCTCAAGCCCAAGCACGACCGCGACGGCGTGGAGGCGGTGATCGAGCGGCTCTCCGAACACGCCCGCAGCGTGCCCGGCATTACCTTCTATCTGCAGCCGGTGCAGGACCTGACCACCGACTCGGTGGTCAGCCGCGCCCAGTACCAGTTCGTGCTGCAGGCCGCGACGCAAGGCGCGCTGGACGATTTCGTGCCGCGCCTGCTGACGCAATTGCGCGCGGTCAACGCCATCCGCAATGTCTCGACCTCGTTCATGGACAAGGGCCTGTCGGCCTATCTGGATGTGGACCGCGATACCGCCGCCCGCTTCGGCGTCACGGCGGCCACCATCGACAATGCGCTGTATGACAGTTTCGGCCAGCGCATCATCTCCACCATCTTCACCCAGTCCAACCAGTATCGCGTGATCCTGGAGGCCGATCCGGGCCTGCAGAACTCCGTGGAATCCATGGGCGACATCTACCTGCCCACCTCGGGCGGCGGCCAGGTGCCGCTATCGGCCATCGCGCGGGTCGAGCAGCGCACCACCCAGCTTCAGGTCGATCACCTGGCGCAGTTCCCTTCCGCCACCTTCTCCTTCGACGTCACCCCCGGCTATTCGCTGGGCGCCGCGGTCGATGCGATCAAGGCCGCCGAGGAGGAGGTGGGCGTGCCGCCCGGCATCTCCACCCAGTTCCAGGGTTCGGCGCTGGCCTTCCAGTCGGCGCTGGCCAACGAGGTGCTGCTGATCATCGCCGCCATCATCACCGTCTATATCGTGCTGGGCGTGCTGTATGAGAGCTTCATCCATCCCATCACCATCCTGTCCACCCTGCCGTCGGCGGGCGTGGGCGCGCTGCTGGCGCTGATCATTTCTGGGCATGACCTCAACATCGTCTCGATCATCGGAATCATCCTCCTGATCGGCATCGTCAAGAAGAACGCGATCATGATGATCGACTTCGCGCTGGAGGCCGAGCGCAATGAAGGCAAGTCCCCCGCCGAGGCGATCCACCAGGCGGCGCTGCTGCGCTTCCGCCCCATCCTGATGACCACCGTGGCGGCGCTGTTCGGCGCCCTGCCGCTGATGCTGGGCGGCGGCATGGGATCGGAGCTGCGCCATCCGCTGGGCATCTCCATCGTGGGCGGCCTGCTGGTCAGCCAGCTTCTGACCCTGTTCACCACACCGGTGATCTATATCTATTTCGACCGGCTGGGCGCGGACTTCCGGGCCTGGCGGGCGCGCCGCCGCGGCGACGCCGCCGAACCTGTGACGCCATAGGGTGATGTCGTGAGGATTTCGGCCCTGTTCATCCGCCGCCCCGTCGCCAGCGTGCTGCTGGCGCTGGGGTTGGGGCTGGCGGGCCTGGCGGCCTATACCCTGCTGCCGGTTTCGCCTTTCCCCAACATCGACATCCCCACCATCGTGGTGAATGCTTCGATGCCCGGCGCCAGCCCGGAAACGATGGCCTCCAGCGTGGCGACGCCGCTGGAACGGCATCTGGGCACCATCGCGGGCGTGGACGACATGTCCTCGCGCAGCAACGTCAATTCCACCCAGATCGTGCTGCAGTTCGACATCAGCCGCGATATCGACGGCGCGGCGCGCGACGTGCAGGCGGCGATCAACGCCGCCCGCGCCGACCTGCCGGCGGCGCTGCGCTCCAATCCCACCTACCGCAAGTTCAATCCGGCCGACTTCCCCATCATGATCCTGGCGATGACGTCCAAAACCCTGTCGCCGGGCCAGATTTACGACCAGGCGTCCAACATCATCCAGCAGAAGCTGTCCCAGATCAGCGGCGTGGGCGATGTCTCGCTCAACGGCGCCTCGCTGCCCGCCATCCGCATCGAACTGAACCCGCGCGCTTTGTTCAAATACGGCATCGGCCTGGCCGATGTGCGGGCGGCGGTGTCGGCCGCCAACGCCAACACCCCCAAGGGCGATATCCAGCAAAAGGACCAGACCTTCCAGGTCTATGCCAACGATGTCGCCACCCAGGCCAGCCAATACAAGACGCTGATCGTCGCCTATCGCAACGGCGCGGCGGTGCGCCTGCAGGACGTGGCCGAGGTGGTGGACGGAGTCGAGAACGTCCGTAACCTGGGCACTTTCAACGGCCAGCCTGCCGTGCTGGTCAACATCACCAAGCAGCCGGGCGCCAATGTCATCGAGGTCGTGGACATGATCCGCAACCTCCTGCCGGACCTGCAGGCGGCGCTGCCCAATTCCATCGAGCTGGGCACGCTGATGGATACCACAACCTCCATCCGCAATTCGGTGCATGACGTGGAGATGACGCTGATCATCGCCACCGTGCTGGTGATCCTGGTGGTGTTCCTGTTCCTGCGGAACATGAAGGCCACGCTGGTGCCCACCGTCTGCGTGCCGCTGACGTTGCTGGGCACATTCGGGGTGATGTACTTTTTGGGCTTCAGCCTGAACAATTTCTCGCTGATGGCGCTGATCGTTTCTACGGGCTTCGTGGTGGACAACACCATCGTGGTGCTGGAGAACGTCACCCGTCACCTGGAGAGCGGCAAGAGCCGCCTGGACGCTGCGCTGCAGGGCGCCCAAGAGGTGACCTTCACCGTCATCTCCATGAGCATTTCGCTGGTGGCGGTCTTCTTCCCGGTGCTTTTGCTGGGCGGCATCGTCGGCCGCATCTTCCATGAGTTCGCCATCACCCTGACGGTGGCGATCCTGATCTCGATGGTGATCTCGCTCACCCTGACGCCGATGATGTGCGCCTATCTCGATTTCTCGGTCGAGGAAGACAAGAATCCGCTGATGTCCTGGTCGCGCCGCAGCTTCGAATGGATGCTGGACTTCTACCGCCGCACCCTGGGCTGGTCGCTGGCCAATCCCAAGACCATCGTGGTGATGGTGTTCCTCGCCATCGGCCTGAACATCTATCTGATGACGATCGTGCCCAAGGGCTTCTTCCCCTCCACCGACGAGGGCACCATGCAGGGCGGCCTGCGCGCGGACCAGAGCATCTCCTTCCAGGCGATGCAGAAGAAGTTCATGCAGTTCATCGAGATCATCAAGGGCGATCCTGCGGTGGCCACGGTGGGCGGTTTCGCCGGCGGCGGCGCCACCAATTCGGGGAATGTCTTCGTCACACTCAAGCCGCCGCACGAGCGCGGCCTGACCACCGACCAGGTGATCGACCGCCTGCGCCCCAAGCTGGAGAAGGTGGCGGGCGCGCGCCTGTTCCTGCGCCCCGGCGGCCAGATCGGCGGCGGCGGCGGACGCGGCGGCAATGCCAGCTACCAGTTCACCGTCCAGGCGGACTCGCTGTCGGAGCTGAACACCTGGCTGCCGAGGATCACGGTGGCGCTGCAGGACATACCCGAACTGACCGACGTCAATTCCGACCAGCAGGACAAGGGCCTGCAGGTGGATCTCAAGGTGGACCGCCAGACGGCGGCACGCCTGGGCCTCAACATCGCCCAGGTCAACAATGCGCTTTATGACGCCTTCGGCCAGCGGCAGGTCTCGACCATCTACAAGGACAAGAACCAGTACAAGGTGATCATGGAGGTGGCGCCCAAATTCTGGCAAAGCCCCGAAACCCTGCGCGACATCTATATCAGCACCTCCGGGGGCAATGTCAGCGGCACCCAGGCCACGGCGGGCGCGGGCGGCGCCTTCACCGCGACAGCCTCAAACAGCACGGCCTCGACCGCCGACAACGAGGCGGCCGCGGCCGCCGCCGAAGCGGTCCGCAACCAGCAGCTCAACGCCCTGACCGCCAGCGTGCGCGGCGGCGGCTCCACCGGCGCCTCCGTCTCCACCCGCGTCTCCACAATGGTGCCGCTGTCGGCGGTGGCCAGCTATGGCCCCGGCACCACGCCGCTGGCGATCAACCATCAGGGCCCGTTCGTCGCCACCACCTTTTCCTTCAACCTGCCGGCGGGCGAAAGCCTGGGCAACGCGGTCAGCGCCATCCAGCGCACCATGGCCCGCATCAATGTCCCCATTACCGTGCATGGCGAGTTCGCGGGCAACGCGCGCCAGCTTCAGCGCAGCTTCCAGAACATGCCGATCCTGCTGCTGGCGGCGATCCTGACCATCTACATCACCCTGGGCATTCTCTATGAAAGCCTGATCCATCCGGTCACCATCCTGTCCACCCTGCCGTCGGCGGGGGTGGGCGCGGTGCTGGCGCTGCTGATGTTCAATGCCCAGTTCGACCTGATCGCCATGATCGGCGTGATCCTGCTGATCGGCATCGTCAAGAAGAACGCGATCATCATGATCGACTTCGCCATAGACCTTCAGCGGCGCGAGCAACTGTCGCCGCGCGACGCCATCCACAAGGCCTGCCTGCTGCGCTTCCGGCCGATCATGATGACCACCATCGGGGCCATCCTGGGGGCGCTGCCGCTGGCGGTGGGCCTGGGCGTGGGATCGGAACTGCGCCAGCCGCTGGGAATCTCGATCGTGGGCGGGCTGATGCTCAGCCAGATCCTGACGCTCTACACCACGCCGGTTGTCTATCTCTACATGGACCGGTTCGGGAGCTGGATGCGTGGTTTCTGGAACCGCTGGTATCACGGCATCATGGGCGACCGGCCGGAAGAACATACCGGAAGGCCATCGCCAACACCGGCAGAATAGCAGCGCGCTGGTTGCCGCTGCGCCTCGCTTTGGCTCGGCGCGTTCACCGCTTGATTTGATCCACTGGATCAAATCAGCCACAAGCTGCCGCTTGCGGCCCGCGTCTCACTCTGGAACCGTTGGTATCACGGCATCATGGGCGACCGGCCGGAAGACCATACCGGCAGGCCCTCGGCGACGCCCGCCGAATAGAACCCTTAAAGGTTGGGCAGGTCGTCGGCCCGGTCGGTGCCCGCATTGATCAGGGCATTGCGCGACTGGCGATAGAGGTTGCGGGTGGTCGCATAGAAATCGATGGACGACCGCTCGATGGTCTCCACCGCATCCAGATTGGCCGTGCGGCTGTCCAGCACGCCCACGCCGAAGCGGATCGCCATCCAGGTATCGTCGCCGTGGAACTGGGCATAGGTCAGGGGATCGAACGCCACGTCCACCGCGCTGCCGACCAGGTCGCGCGGCGGGCGCGGGCCGATGAAGGGCAGCACGAGGTAGGAACCTTCATGTGTGCCGCTCTTGCCCAGGGTGACACCGAAGTCATTTTCATGGCCGGGAATGCCGACCTTGCTGGCGACGTCGATCAGGCCGCCCAGCCCGACGGTGGAATTGATCACGATGCGGCCCAGGGTGTCGCCCGCCTTGTCGCCATCGCCCTGCAGCACGTCATTGGCCAGGATGACCGGCGAATTCAGGTTGGTCAGGACATTGTGGATGCCGTCGCGGGCGAATTCCGGCACCACGGCGCGATAGCCCTTGGCGATGGGCCGGGCCACGGCATGATCCACCGCGACATCGAAATCGAAGACGTCGCGATTGGTCTTTTCCCAGGGGTCGTTCTGGGCAAGGGATTCGGCGCTGGGGCTGCTGCAGGCGCCCAGAGCCAAGGTGGCGGCCAGGGTGGCGGCAAGCGCGGCAATCGCTGGAATGGAAGTCTTCATGCCCCACCAATACTGGATTTGAAATAAGAGACCGTTACCCGAACGGTGTTAATTAACGCTCAATATCGGCATTGGTGCCGCGTTCCACAAGGGGCTGGCGGGCGGCCGGCGGTGGATGGGGCCCGCCTCAATGTGCGGTGGGAGGGGTTGGGGCCGCCGGGGAGGGGGCCGCATCCTTTTCCTCGGTCCTGTCCTGTGCCGGAACGCTCCTGCCCGTCTCCTCATCCGCCACCATAGGTGGGGTCTGCAGGATCGCTACCCCGAAACCGAGGGTGCAGATGTTCTGGCCGAGAAAGCAGGCGCGCATGTCGTGTCGGTCTTTCGCCGTTGCCTGAAAAGAACTCACGGCAACGGCAAAAGGCTCCTGAAGCCTGCCTAAATATTTGTCAGTTTCCGTGACGGGCGTATGTCAGCCGCGTCCGTAAAGCGGCATCTTGGTCGCCATCACGGTCAGGAACGGCACATTGGCGTCCAGCGGCAGGCCGGCCATGTACACCACGGCGTCGGCCACATGCTTGACGTCCATGCGCGGCTCCGCCGCCAGCTTGCCGTCCGGCTGCAGCACGCCCTGGGTCATGCGCTGGGTCATCTCGGTGGCGGCGTTGCCGATGTCCACCTGCCCGGCGGTGATGTCGAAGGGCCGCCCGTCCAGGATGGTGGACTTGGTCAGGCCGGTGATGGCGTGCTTGGTGGCGGTATAGGGGGCCGAATGGGGCCGGGGCCGGTCGGCGCTGATCGAGCCGTTGTTGATGATCCGTCCGCCCTGCGGCGTCTGGGCCTTCATCATCCGCACCGCTTCCTGGGTGCAGAGGAAGGCCCCGGTCAGGTTGACGGCGACAATCGCCTGCCACTGCTCGAAGGTCAGGTCCTCGATCGGGATGGCGGGGGTGCCCATGCCGGCATTGTTGAACAGGATATCCAGCCGCCCGAAAGTCTGGGCGATCCTGGAGAACACCGCCTTTACCGCCTGGGGATCGCCCACATCGGCGGGCGCCACCAGGGTCTGGTTGGACAGTCCGGCGGCGGTTTCCTCCAGCGCGGCCTGCTTGCGGCCCACCAGCACGGTGGCATAGCCCGCCGCGTCCAGCCCCTGCGCCACCGCCCGGCCCACGCCGCTGCCCGCCCCGGTAATCATCGCGATCTTGGTCATGTCCGTTCCCCGCTGTTTGCGCCCGGCCCGTTCGGAATCCGTCCCGGATTCCGGTCAAGGGTCTGAACAACATAAGGAATATTTCCCGTTTCGGCGCAAGACCGGGTTTTCGCCTTCCGGCCCAAATGGGCATCCGATAGAGCTTTGGGCGTTCTCTGCCGGTGGCGATGCAAAAGCGCCGTCCGGCGCGTTCGTCCGTTGTTTTGGGGAAATGCCATGTCCAAGCGTCTTGTCCTGGCCCTTTTGGCCGCCACCGCCCTCACCAGCCCGGCCACGGCCCAGCCGTTCCAGGCCGGAGCCAATTCCGGGGCCCAGGCGGGCAGCCTGGAGACGGTCATTGTCACCGCCCGGAAGCGCGAGGAGATCAAGCAGGAAGTCCCCATCGCCATCGATACCTTCAGCCAGGACGATCTGGAGCGGCTGAACGTCCGCACCATCGAGGACCTGAAATATGTCAGCCCCTCGGTCTATATCGCCCCCACCACCTTCCGGCAGGACACGCTGAACATCACCATCCGCGGCCAGCGCAATTTCGACGCGCCGTCGGGCGGCGGCAATCCCGGCCTGGGCTTCGACACCGCCTCGGCCGTCTACAAGGACGGGGTCTATTACGCCCGCGCCATCGGCCTGACCGGGGCACTGTTCGACCTGGAACAGGTGCAGGTGCTCAAGGGGCCGCAGGGCACGCTGGTGGGCCGCAACACCACCGGCGGCGCGGTGCTGTACAGCAGCCGCGAGCCCGGCAGGGAATTCGGCGGCTATGTCCGCGCCACGGTAGGCGATTACGGCCGCGCGGGCCTTCAGGGCGCGGTGGACCTGCCCCTATCCGACACCCTGTCCGCGCGCGTGGCCCTCAATGCCGAGAACCAGAAGGGCTATATCGCCAATCTCTATTACGACCCGGTAACGGGCGAGCGGAACAGCCAGCCCGGCATGGGCTATACCAAGAAGGCGGGCGTCTTCTCGCTGAAATGGCAGCCGGACGACAGTTTCGACCTGGTGCTGCGCGCCGACATCGCCTCTGAGCACAATACCGGCTCGACCTATCACACCATCGGCACTTTCGTGGGCACGGCCCCGTCGCAGGGCCGCACCTCGATCTGCAACATTCCCGGAACCTGCGTGGGCTTCGTGGACCTGCGTGGCAATACGGTCGCGCCCTATTACCTGACCGCCAATGCGGGCGGTGTCAGCAATCCCAATCCGTCGCCCGCCGCCTACAATTCGCTGCTGGCCTCCGCCCAGCGCCAGACCAGGGCCAGCTTCTGGAGCGCCGAGCAGGCGGTGAGCAATCTCAGCCGCGGCTTCTACCAGACCTATTCGGCGACAGCGAACAAGAGCTTCGAAGGCTTCGACGTCCGCTTCATGACCGCCTACCGCACCTGGGAGAATTCCGGCAACGCCGCCAGTCGCGGCCAGGGTTATGAAACCAACACCTACTTCTACAATTTTCCCAAATACGAATCCTGGCAGTCGGAGCTGACTGTCAACGGCACGGCGATGGACGCGCGCCTGAAATGGACGGCGGGCCTGTTCTTCTTCAACGAGCGCAGCCCCAATGACGGCAGCCTGCTTTATCTGTTCCTGCCCAACAATGCGGCGGGCGTGGGACCGTCGCCGGTGGGCGGCCGCCAACTCACCATCACCGACTCCACCCGCAATGGCGAGGAGAACCGCTCCTATGCCGCTTATGCCCAGGCGACCTACAGCCTGCGGCCCGATACGCGCCTGACGGCGGGCGTGCGCTATACCTATGACGAGCGCTATGCCCATCTGGACACCCGCACCATCCGCACCCCCGCTACGGTGGCGACCAACGCCACGGTGCCCAACGGCGTGTTCAGCACCACGGGCTATACCTATAAAGGCATCACCTATGCCGGGCAGACCAATGCCTGTGCCCTGACCGACACGGGCGGGCGCCTGTTGCCGCTGGCCAATTGCGCCACCGACATTGCGCGCAGCTTCCACAAGCCGACCTGGACCCTGTCGCTGGACCACGACCTGTGGGACGGCACGATGGTCTATGCCACCACCCGCACCGGCTACCGGTCGGGCGCGATCAACACCCAGGCGATCAATCCCGCCGTGCTGGTGGCCAAGCCGGAAAACGTCCAGGACTATGAAGTCGGCATCAAGTCGGACTGGGCCATTGGTGGCGTGCCGCTGCGCACCAACCTGGCGCTCTATCAGACCGTCTATCACGACATCCAGGTGCAGGTTTCGCTGCCGAACGTGACGCTGGCCACCGGGCCGGGCGGCGGCGCCTGCACCCAGGCGGCGTTCGATGCGGGCCAGTGCCTGGGCAACTTCAACGACAATGTGACCCTGAACGCCCGCAAGGCCCGCATCCAGGGCGTGGAATGGGATTTCACCGCCCTTCCGGCCGACTGGCTGACGCTGAACACGTCGGGCAGCTTCATCGACGCGCGCTATACCGACTACACCTTCACGCCGCCCGCCGGTTACCTGCTGCCCACCGGCACCACCAACCTGTCGGGCACGCCGATTCCGCTGCCCGCCTGGCAGACCAATCACACCGCCACCTTCAAGCTGGGTACCGACCTGGGCGGCCTGCCGCTGGGCGACACGCTGCTCACGGCGCATTACTATTGGCAGAGCCGTTTCCTGGCCGACATGCGGACCTTCAACCCGGCGCAGCGGACCAGCGCCTATGGCCTGCTCAATTTCCGCCTGAACTTCACCGATATCGGCCATAGCGGGGCCGACCTGGCGATGTTCGTCAACAATGTGGTGAACACCCCGGCCTGCCTGCCGGAGTATAACGGCGTGCTCAACAGCGCCCCCAACGGCACCTTCGGCGTCGCCAACACCTCCGGCGTCCTGCAATGCGTGCCGCTGGCGCCGCGCATGGCGGGTATAACTTTGGGGTATAAGTTCTAAGGTGAACCCCCTCCGGTTTCAGCTTCCGCTCGGCTCCCAAAGAGGTCGCCTTCGCTCGCTGAAACCACCTCCCCCTTTGGATGCGCTGCGCGCATAAGGGGGAGGCGGGCCTGTGCTTGTGTCAGCCACAAATGCGAGCCCGGCATTCCGCCGGGCGACTCTCCGCATCCACCAGCTTCCTTCCCCCGCGAGCGGAGCGACGAGCGGGGGAAGGTGTCGCAGCGAAGTGTCTGCGGAGCAGACCTGAGCTGTGACGGATGGGGGTAAGAATTAAGGCGCGTATTCCACCTTCACCAGCGACATGGTGAAGACCAGCGTCTGGTTGGGCGGGATGGAGTCGCCCGCGCCTTCCTCGCCATAGCCAAGCGCGGCGGGGATCACCAACTCCCAGGTGTCGCCCGTCTTCATCTTCTGCAGCGCCTCGACCCAGCCGGGGATCAGCATGCCGGCGGGGAAGGTGGCGGGTTCTTCCGGCTTGGTCTGGTCGAACACCTTTCCGTCGATCAGCGAGCCCTTGTAGAAAACCGTGACATGGTCGCGCGGGCTGACGATGGCGGGGCCGGTGCCGGCGCGCAGCACGCGATACATCAGTCCCGATTCCGTCTTGGTGACGCCGGGCCGCGCCGCATAGTCGGCCAGATACTTGGCGTTGGACGCCTCAGACGTGTCATAGGCGGAGCCGGGGGCGGTGGCGGCGTCGGATTTGCGGTCGTCACAGGCCGCCAGCGCCATCATCGGCAGGCATCCCAGAACAAGGGCCTTCATCAGCGCGCGCATCGGTCATCCTCTTGGAAAAGCGGCAACCTTGTACGCCAAAGGACGGACACGGGCCAGCCTGCCGTGCCGATGGCGGCCGCGGGATGACAGGGCCGAAAGATTACTTGGCGGGCGCCGCTGTCCGGACGGCGACCTGCACGGGATCGCCCTCCTGGAGCGAATCCGGCGGATTGTCCACGATGTGGTCGCTGGCCGAGACGCCCACCGCGTCCACCGCCGCGCCCAGGTCGCGCTGGATGGTGATGGTCTTGAGCCGTACATGGTTGGTGGCGTCCACCGTGGCGACCTGCATGCCTTCGGACCGGAACATCAGCGCCGTGGCGGGAATGCGAAGGCCGTGCGCCCCGGCGGGCACGGGGAATTTCACCGTGGCATAGCCGCCCGGCTGCAGCGCGCCATCGGCGTTATCCAGCGCGAACTGCACCAGCATGGTGCCGGTGGCGCTGGCCACGGCGCCCGCGCTGGCGACCAGCCGGGCCTTGAATTCGCGGCCCGGATGCTGGGGCACGGTGAAGCTGACCTCCATGCCGGGCTGCACATAGGCGGCGTAGTTCTGCGGCACACGGACATAGATGCGCAGGCGGCTCTGGTCCGCCACGGTAAAGAGCGGCGCGGCGCTGTTGCCGGTGGTGACCAGCGCGCCCACATCCACCGCGCGGGTGGTGACGATGCCGTCGAACGGCGCGACCAGGCGCTTGAATCCTTCCTGCGCCGTCAGGCTGTAGAGCGCGGCGCGGGCGGCGGCCAGTGCGGCGTTGCGCGCCTCCAGGTCGGCGTCGCGCACATCCTTGTCCTGCCGCGCCACCGCGCCCTGCTGGAACAGCGCATCCCAGCGCTGTGCCGTCTGGGCCGACAGGCGCTGCGCCGCCTGGGCGTTGGCGACATTGGCGCGGCCCTGCTGCACCTGGCCGTCCAGTTCGGGCGTATCCAGTTCGGCCAGAAGCTGGCCCTTCTTCACGGGTGTGCCGATGTCCACATGCCATTTCTTCACATAGCCGCTGACCTGGGCGTGGATCTGGGCGGTGGTGAAGGCCTGGATGTCGCCGGGCAGGTTCAGCTCGCCACCCGCCTTGGGCGCATCCAGCTTGATGACCTGCACGGTCTGCACGGCCTGTTCTTCGGTCCAGGCGCGGGTGTCGCGGCTGTCCAGAAAGCGCACGGCCAGGCCGATAACCGCCACCACCACCGCCACGGCGACGGCGATGACGCCCCAGCGCTTCAGGCCGGGCGGGGTCTTGTGATCCAGCAGGCTGGGGCCGGTCATGTCATGCGGTCCGGCATCGGGATTCTTGTCAGGCATAGGCTTCTCCCGTCCCGTTCTGGCGGGCGGCATTCTTGTCGGTGTTTCGGGCGGCGCGGCGACCGTGGATGATGCTGAAAACCACCGGCACGAACAACAGGGTGGCGGCGGTGGCGCAGATCAGGCCGCCGATCACGGCCCGGCCCAGCGGCGCGTTCTGTTCGCCGCCCTGGCCCAGCCCCAGCGCCATGGGCGACATGCCGATGATCATGGCCAGCGCCGTCATGCAGACGGGACGGAAGCGGGTGAAGCCTGCCTCGACCGCGGCCAGCACGGCATC
>Ga0182737_1001328_pt1 | contig 25034 bp, 26 predicted proteins | sample eDN5th30CBELigOP_FD_128878 | JGI IMG/M metagenome (GOLD analysis project Ga0182737, IMG submission 128878) | Enriched Organic Plus compost microbial communities from Emeryville, California, USA - eDNA 5th pass 30_C BE-Lig OP (version 2) (version 2) ...
AGGGTCGCCGCCCCGCCCTCGACATCCACGACCACAATCTTCAGCGGCACTTCCGCCAAAACGGGCGTGGCGGACAGCAGCAGCGCGGCCAGCCACAGCCGCCGCATCACGGCGCCCGGTAGGTCTTGTTGAAGCCGGTGCGTTCGTTGATGACGGTAATCGCGCCCGCCGGGGTGATGCGCAGGCGCAGATTGTGGAAATCATCGCGGTCCGTCTCGCCCACCGGGTTGGCGATCATCGCCGGATCGCCATTGACCTGCGGATTGGGCACCGAGGCATGCAGCTTCCACAGCGCCTGGTGGCGCGGCGATTTCTCGATAGTGGCCACCCGTGCCGGGTCGCCGCCCTTGCGCATGCCGTTGCCCATGATGGTGACGATGGGCGCCAGCGCATCCACCGCCGCCGAGCTGCCCGACAGGCCGGTGCCGTGATGGGTGGCGAGATAGACATCCACCTTGCCGACCCGATCCACCGGACAGAACAGGTCCTTCTCGCGGTCCCAGGTCAGATCACCAAAGGCGGCGATCCGCGCCTTGCCCCAACCGATCACCACACTGGTGGAGCGCGCATTCTCCTCGCCGCCATTGTTGGCCATCGGCTCCATGCCTTCGCAGGACGGGTTGGCGCCGCTCGCGCCCGGCAACGGTTTGGCAATCGGCGTGCCATCGGCCATCACCACCGTGACGGTCATGCCGCCAAGCTTCAGCACATCGCCCGCCTTCACCACCCTGTGCGGATGGCTGCCGATCAGCGCGAGATAGGTGTTGTAACCGGCGGCGGACGAGCCGGGCGGCGGATTCTTGAGGTCGATCTGCGGTGCCCCCGGACGGGTGGAAGCCGTGGTTTCGCGGTTGGGGCCGTGATCTATGAAGGTGCCGATGGGCATGCGCTTCAACAGGCCCGCCAGTCCACCGATATGGTCGCTGTGGTAATGGGTGATGAGCAGGTAATCGATCTTCTTCACGCCCAGCGCCTGGGCCGCCTTGGCGATCCGTTCCGAACTGGGATGGTCGCCGGTCAGGCGGCTGTCTTCCGGGTTGCCGGTGTCAATCAACAGCGAGGTGCCGCCAGGCGTGACGAACAGCGTGCCGCCGCCGCCCTCCACGTCAATCGAAACCATCTGGAGCGCATCGTCTTTGGCATATGCCGGGCCCGCCAGAAGAGCCGCCAGCGAAACCGAAGCCAGTATCCTGCGAAGCATGTGCGTTCCCCGAAAATTTTTCGCAAGCCTAGAGCTTTTGCCCGGTCCCGGCTAGGCTCGCGCCATGATCCCCATTACCGGCAAGGCCCATGACCTGGGCGATGGTTTCTTCGTCACCCGCCTGCTGCCCCAGGCGGCACGGCGCAGCATCGGCCCCTTCGTCTTCTTCGACTATTTCGGGCCGGTGACGTTCAAGCCCGGACGGGGCATCGATGTGCGGCCCCATCCCCATATCGGGCTGGCGACCATCACCTACCTGTTCGAAGGCTCGCAGATGCACCGCGACACGCTGGGCACGGTGCAGGAAGTCCGTCCGGGCGACGTCAACTGGATGACGGCGGGCCGCGGCATCGCCCATTCCGAACGCACCGGCGATGCGGTGCGCGCCGCCGGCCATCGCATGCACGGCATCCAGAGCTGGGTGGGCCTGCCCCAGGCGGACGAGGAAGCGCCGCCGCACTTCCAGCATTTCGGCATGGCCGACCTGCCGGAAAAGGAAGACAATGGCGTGACGCTGCGGCTGATCGCGGGCGAGGCCTTCGGCCTGACATCGCCGGTCAAGACATTCTCGCCCATCTTCTATGCCGATGCGCGGTTCGAGGCGGGCGGCGCGCTGCATTACGACGCCGGGCACGAAGAACGCGCCCTGCTGGTGATCGAGGGCGAGATCCAGACCGGCGGCGAAGCAGCCGAAGTGCATGGTCCCGGCGCGATGCTGGCGCTGGAGCCGGGCGAGGATGTCACGCTCTATGCCGATGCGCCCGCACGGGTGATGCTGCTGGGCGGCGCGCCGCTGGATGGACCGCGCCATATCTGGTGGAACTTCGTGTCGTCCGACAAGGACCGGATCGAGCGCGCCAAGCGGGAATGGAAGGACGGCAGGTTCGGCCTGATCCCCGGCGATGACGTCGAGTTCATTCCCCTTCCCGAACCCAAATAGGCCGCAGCATGAAATTCAACCGTCTGGGCCGGACCGGCCTGTATGTGTCCGAACTCTGTTTCGGCACCATGACCTTTTCCGGCAGCAACTGGCTGGGCGGGGTGATCGGCAAGCTGGACCAAAAGGCCGCCACCGCCCTGATCGGCCGCAGCCTGGAAGCCGGGATCAATTTCATCGACACCGCCAATGTCTATTCCATCGGCGAATCCGAACGCATGACCGGCGCGGCGCTGAAGGAACTGGGCGTGAAGCGCACCGATGTGGTGCTGGCGACCAAGGTGTTCGGCCGCATGGGACCGGGCCCCAACGACATGGGCGCCTCCAGAGGCCACATCATGGACAGCATCGGCCGCAGCCTGGAACGGCTGGGCACCGACCATGTGGACCTCTACCAGATCCACCAGTCCGACAGCGTCACCACCACCGAGGAAACCATGCGCGCGCTGGACGACCTGGTACGGCAGGGCATGGTGCGCTACGTCGGCGTCTCCAACTGGGAAGCCTGGCGGATCATGGAGGCCAACGGCCTGGCCGAGCGGCGCGGCTTTGCCCGCATTGAAACCCACCAGGCCTATTACTCGCTGGCCGGGCGAGACCTGGAACATGATCTTGTGCCGCTGATGCGCCATCAGGGCATCGGCTGCCTGGTCTGGAGCCCGCTGGCGGGCGGCTATCTGGCGGGCAAATACACGCCGGGCGGCGAGGCGGCGGCGGAACCGGGACGGCGCGCCAATTTCGACTTCCCGCCGCTGGACAAGGACAAGGCCGACGCCATCGTGATGGCGATGCGCCCCATCGCAAAGGCGCATGGCGTGTCGGTGGCGCGCGTGGCGCTGGCCTGGGTGCGGCAGAAGCCTTTTGTCACTTCCACCATCATCGGCGCCAAGACGCTGGAACAGCTCAACGACAATCTGGACGCGATCGCGCTGGAACTGACGCCGGAGGAGATCGCCACCCTGGACACCATCAGCGCCCCGCCTTTGCTCTATCCGCACTGGATGATCGGCCGCAACAATGCGGCGCGTGTGCCGTCGGGCGAGCCGGTCAAGATGGGCGGCACCGGCGTCATCCCGCCCAAGCGGTGACGCGGGCCGTGCCTCTTACAGGAAATTATATTCGGTAAAGAGCGGTGTCAGGTCACGGCTCCAGGGGCCGTGATAGTTCTTGAGCATCTCCTCGGCGCGGGTATAGCCGCGATTGACCAGCTCGCGCAGCGGTCCCAGGAACCCCTCCTCGCTCATCCCCGCTCCATCCAGTTCGGCGCGTCGCTGAAGACCGGCGGCGGAGATTTCCAGGATGCGGTACGCCACCTCATGCACCGTGGCCTTGCGGAACGGCGTTTTGAACCCTTGGCGGCCCACGCCATCGCGCAGCGCCTGGCGTTCCTCCGCCGTCCAGTCCTTGACCAGGTCCCAGCAGGCATCGAGCGACTGGCTGTCATACAACAGGCCCACCCACAGCGCGGGCATGCCGCAGATCCGCCGCCACAGCCCGCCATCGGTGCCGCGCATTTCCAGAAAGGATTTCAGCCGCACTTCCGGAAAGATGGTGGTGAGATGGTCGGCCCAATCGCTCATCATCGGGGTGATGTGCGCGACCTCCGGGATTTCGCGGGCCAGGAACTTGCGGAAGCTCTTGCCCGCCATGTCGATATATTTTCCGTCGCGATAGAGGAAATACATCGGCACATCGAGGGCGTAATCCACATAGCGCTCGAAGGACATGCCATCCTCGAACACAAAGGGCAGCATCCCGGCGCGGGCATTGTCCACATCGGTCCAGACCTGGGCGCGATAGGAGAGGAAACCGCTGGGCCGTCCCTCGCGGAAGGGCGAGTTGGCGAACAGCGCCGTGGTGACGGGTTGCAGCGCCAGCCCGACACGGAACTTCTTCACCATGTCGGCTTCGTCGGCGAAATCCAGGTTCACCTGCACGGTGCAGGTGCGGAACATCATGTCCAGACCATAGCCGCCGACCTTGGGCATGTAGTCGCGCATGATCTTGTAACGGCCCTTGGGCATCACCGGCGTCTCAGCCAGCGTCCAGTTGGGGGCGAAGCCGAAACCCAGCATGCCCACGCCGATCTCGCTGGCCACCTGCCGGGTCTGTTGCAGGTGGGTGTCCACCTCGGCGCAGGTCTCATGAATGGTGCGCAGCGGCGCGCCCGACAGTTCGAACTGGCCGCCCGGCTCCAGCGACAGCGAGGCGCCGTTCTGGGTCAGCCCGATGATGTTCTCGCCCTCGCGCACGGGCTCCCAGCCGAAACGCTGCATCCCTTCCAGCAACTGGCGGATGCCCGGCTTGCCGTCATAGGCGACCGGCTTGTGGGTCTTGAGGTCGTAGACGAATTTCTCGTGCTCGGTGCCGATGCGCCATTCCTCCCGCGGACGGCAGCCCTTGGAGAGCTGGCGAACCAGGTCGTCGCGGCTTTCGATCGGGCCGCTGGCGGACTGCGGAATGGACATGAAATCACCCTCTGGGCAGGTAATTAGGCACCCGACAGGGGTGGCGCAAGAGGGCCGGTCCGGCCGATGCCGGGATCAGGACCAGTCCCCGGCCACCGCCTGCCACAGCGCCAGCGCCGCCAGCGCGGCGGTGTCGGCGCGCAGGATGCGCGGCCCCAGCGTCACCGGCATCACGAAAGGCAGGCTTCGCAGCAGGGCGCGCTCGTCCGCGTCGAAGCCGCCTTCCGGCCCGGTCAGGATCGCGCTGGGGCCGCCACGGCTTTCCCGCGCGGCCTGGGTCATCGCTTTTGCGTCGCCGCCCTCGTCGCAGAACAGCAGCCGCCGCTCGCCGGGCCATGACGCCAGCAGTTTTTCCAGCGGAATACCGTCACGGACCTCCGGCACGGTCAGCCGTCCGGATTGTTCCGCCGCCTCGATGGCGTTGGCCGCCATGCGCTCCGGATTGATGCGCCCGACGATGGTGCGATGGGTGAAGACCGGCTGCAGCACCGCGACGCCGAGTTCCGCCGCCTTCTGCACCAGATAGTCGGACGGTGTCTTCTTGACCGGCGCGAAGGCCAGCCAGATGTCCGGCACGCCCTGCTGTTGTGCTGTTTGCGAAAGACAGGTGGCAATCACGCCGCGCTTGGCGGCCTGGGCGATTTCGGCCCGCCATTCGCCGTCGCGCCCGTTGAACAGAAGCACATGGTTCCCGGCCTTCGCCCGCAGGACATGCAACAGGTAATGCGACGGCCCCTCGTCCAGCGCCAGCGTCACACCTTCGCCCAGGTCGCCGGTCACATACAGGCGGGTCTTGCCGCCCGCTTCCGTCAATTGCTGTTCATTTAAATCATGGGCCATGCCACAATTGACGCATATGAGCATCAATTCGCAAGCCACCCCCGCCGACGCGGTGCCCGCAAGCTGGGTCGAACACATGCCGCCCCGCATCCAGCCCTATCTGCGGCTGATGCGGCTGGACCGGCCGATCGGCACCTGGCTGCTGTTCTGGCCCTGCGTCTTCGGGCTGCTGCTGGGCGCGGCGGCGGAGGAACGCCGCTTCCTGGAATGGCAGGACTTCTATTATGTCATCCTGTTCGGCGTCGGCGCGCTGGTGATGCGCGGCGCGGGCTGCACCTTCAACGACATCATCGACCGCGACATAGATGCAGCGGTGGCGCGCACGCGCGGACGGCCCATCCCGTCCGGCGCGGTGACGGCCAGGCAGGCGGCGGTCTTCCTGGTCCTGCTCTGCCTGATCGGGCTGGGCATCCTGATCCAGCTCAACTGGTTCGCGGTGGCGCTGGGCGCATCCTCGCTGTTGCTGGTCGCGGCCTATCCCTTCATGAAGCGGATCACCTGGTGGCCGCAGGCCTGGCTGGGACTGACCTTCAACTGGGGGGCGCTGCTGGGCTTCGCCGCCCAGACCGGGCGCATCGACCTGGCCGACGCGATGCTCTATGCGGGGCTGATCTTCTGGACCCTGGGCTATGACACCATCTATGCCCATCAGGACAAGGCCGATGACGAGATGATCGGCGTGCGCTCCACCGCGCGGCTGCTGGCGGCGGATACGAAGACATGGGTGCTGCGCTTTTACGCCATCGCCTTCACGCTAATGCTGGCGGCGGGATTCACTGAGCATACGGGATGGCCCTTCGGCGTCGTGATGCTGGCGGCGGGCGCGCATCTGCTGTGGCAGGTCAGGAAACTGGACATTGACGATGCCGAGAACTGCCTGGCGATCTTCCGCTCCAACCGCGAAACCGGCGCGCTGATCGCGCTGGCCTTCGCGACCGCATCGTGGTTCGGCTAGAACGGAATCCGCCCCGTCAGCATCTGCCAGAACATCTTCCAGTCGCCCATGAAGCTGTAGAGCGGATAGCGGAAGGTGGCGGGACGGTTCTTCTCCACCAGCATGTGCGCCAACCAGGCAAAGCCATAGCCGCATACCAGCCCAATCGGCAGCCACCACCAGTCACCGGTCAGCACCAGCGCCGCCAGGCACAGCAATCCCAGCGACGATCCCACGAAATGCAGCCGCCGCGTGGCGCGCCGGGCATGTTCGCGCAGATAGAAGGGATAGAAGGCCGCGAAGCTGTCATATTTCATGGCATTGCCTTTGCCCTTATCCTGGCGGCTTGCCAAGCCGCGCGCAACGCCGCAAAGCTGCGGGCCGCATGACCTCCCTGCCCATCCTGAGCTGGCACGGCTTCCTGGTGTTCACCGCCGGAGAGCTGCTGTTCTCGCTGTCGCCCGGCCCTACCGTGGTGATGATCAGCGCCTATGGCTTTCGCGGCGGGTTTCGCGCGGCGGCGGCGGCGATCTGCGGCACCCAGGCGGGCAACACCGTCTGGTACCTGCTGTGTGTGGCGGGGCTGGGGGCGCTGGTGCAGGCCTGGCCGGACGCGTTCCGCGCCCTGCGCTTCCTGGGCGCGGCCTATCTGGTCTGGCTGGGCGCGATGGCGCTGTGGCACAGCCGTCAGGTGCATGCCGCCCTTGCGGGGCCGAAACTTCAGAAAAGCCCGTTCGTGCAGGCCCTGCTGACCCAGTTGGGCAATCCCAAGGCGATGCTGTTCTTCGGCGCCTTCCTGCCGCAGTTCCTGGACACCGGCGCGGTCCTGCTGCCGCAATATGCCGTGCTGTTCGTGGTGACGCTGCTGGGCGAAGGACTGGTGCTCAGCGGCTATGGCTGGCTGGCAGCCCGGGGCGGGCGCATGGCCGCAACGCATCATGCGGCGCTTCGCGAACGCATCGGCGGCACGGTGATGATCGGGCTGGGCCTGCTGTTCGCGGCCACCGCATGACGCCGCGCGATTTCATCCTGCGGAACACCGCCCTGATCGCGCCGTCGCTGGTGCCGGAATTGCGGCTGCATCTGGCCAGCGAGGTCATGCCGTTGTGGCAACGCACCGAAGAGGAACTGGCGGAGATGGGCGTGCCGCCGCCCTATTGGGCCTTTGCCTGGGCGGGCGGCCAGGCGCTGGCGCGCTATGTGCTGGACAATCCCGGCCTCGCGCGCGGCCGCCGCGTACTGGATATCGGATCGGGATCGGGGTTGGCGGGCATCGCCGCGGCCAGGGCAGGCGCGGCACATGTGACCTGTGCCGATATCGACGCCCATGCCTGCGCCGCGATCCGGCTGAATGCCGAAGCCAATGATGTGACGCTGGACATCCATCAGGGCGACCTGATCGGCACGGCAATGGCCTGGGATGCCGTGCTGGTGGGCGACCTGTTCTACGAAAGGCCGCTGGCCGAACGCCTGATGCGCTGGCTGCACGAATCGCAGGCGGACAGCCTGCTGGGCGATCCAGGCCGCGCCTATTTCCCGATGACCGGCGTGGAGAAATGCGCCGCCTATCAGGTCCAGACCACGCGCGACCTGGAGGACCGGGAAATCCGCGATACCGGCGTGTACCGGCTGATAAAATCCTAGGCGGGCCCTGAAGCCTCTGGCACAGTCCTGTCCGGCGCAGGGGACTTTCAGGGGGATTTGCAGCATGTCCGTGACCGAAGAGAACACCGTCGTTCCGCAATATGAACTCAAGCGGGCGCTGGGGCCGGTCCAGCTGATCGGCCTGGGCATCGGCATCATCATCGGCGCGGGCATCTTCGTGTCCACCGGCACCACCGCCGCCAACTTCGCCGGGCCGGGCGTCACCCTGTCCTATTTGATCGCCGGTTTTGGCTGCGCCCTGGCGGGCCTGTGCTATGCCGAATTCTCCTCCATGATCCCCGTGGCGGGCAGCGCCTACAGCTATACCTTCGCCACCTTCGGCAAATTCCTGGCCTGGCTGATCGGCTGGGACCTGATCCTGGAATATCTGGCGGCGGGCTCCGCCGTGGCGGTTGGCTGGTCGGGCTATTTCAACGGCCTGATGGCCGACATGGGCATCCACCTGCCCGAGCATCTGTCCAAATCGCCGGTGATCTGGAATGTGGACCAGACCTTTGCCCTCAGCGGCGCGGTGATCAACCTGCCCGCCTTTTGCCTGGTGCTGTTCCTGACCGTCCTGCTGGTGATCGGCATCCGCGCCAGCGTCACCTTCAACGGCATCATGGTGCTGCTGAAACTGGCGGTGGTGCTGCTGGTGATCGGGTTCGGCCTGCAATATGTCACCGCCGAAAACCTCACCCCCTTCATCCCGGAGAACAAGGGGGCATTCGGCGAATTCGGCTGGAGCGGCATCATCCGCGCCTCCGGCGTGGTGTTTTTCGCCTATATCGGTTTCGACTGCGTGTCCGCCGCCGCGCAGGAAGCCAAGAATCCCCAGCGCAACATGCCCATCGGCATCCTGGGTTCGCTGGCGCTCTGCACCGTCCTGTATGTGCTGATGTGCATCGTGATGACCGGCGTGACGCCCTATTCCAATCTCGGCGTCTCCAAGCCGGTGACGGTGGCGGTGCAGGCGATGGGGCCGCAGCTGGGCTGGCTGGTGCCGCTGGTCAATTTCGGCGCGACGCTGGGCCTGGGAACCGTGGTGCTGGGCCTGCTGCTGGGCCAGTCGCGCATCTTCTACGCCATGTCGCGCGACGGCATGCTGCCCGAACTGTTCGCCCGCGTGCATCCCACCTTCCGCACACCCTGGCTTTCCACCATCCTGATCGGACTGCTGGCGGCGCTGCTGTCCGCCTTCCTGCCGGAGAATTTGCTGATCGAGCTGGTGGCCATCGGCACCCTGGCCGCCTTCGTGCTGGTCTGCCTCAGCGTCATCATCCTGCGCCGGACCCATCCCGACGTGCCCCGCCCCTTCCGCACACCGCTGGTGCCGATCGTGCCCATCGGCGGCATGCTGGTCTGTTTCGGCATGATGGCGGGCCTGCCGCTGGACACCTGGATCCGCTTTGTCGGCTGGGGCCTTTTGGGGCTGGTCGTCTATTTCCTCTATGCCCGCAAGCATGCGCGCACGCCGTCTTATGCCTTGAAGCGGTGAGGACGCCCGCCTAAAAGCGGGCATGGCCTATCGCTCCCTTCGCGACTTCTGCGCCCTGCTGGAAAAGCAGGGCGAACTGGTGCGGGTGCGCGAACCGGTTTCCACCGTGCTGGAAATGACCGAGATCCAGACCCGCCTGATCGCCGAGGGCGGCCCGGCGGTGATCTTCGAAAAGCCCATCAGGGCCGACGGCACGCCCAGCGACATGCCGGTGCTGGTCAACCTGTTCGGCACCGTGAAGCGCGTGGCGATGGGCGTGACGATGGGCGGCGTGGCTCGCACGACCGGCACCGAACTGCGCGCGGTGGGCGAGTTGCTGGCCCAGTTGCGCCAGCCCCAGCCGCCGCGTTCACTGGGCGAAGCCGCCGACCTGCTGCCGCTGGTCAAGACCGTGCTGGCGATGAAGCCCAAGACCGTCTCACGCCCGCCCTGCCAGGAGGTGGTGCTGCGCGGAGACGATATAGACCTGTCGAAACTGCCGGTGCAGACCTGCTGGCCGGGCGAGCCCGCGCCGCTGATCACCTGGCCGCTGGTGGTGACCAAGGGCCCGTCGGACAGCCGCGAAGACAATTTCAACCTGGGCATCTACCGGATGCAGGTGCTGAACCGGAACCAGACCATCATGCGCTGGCTCAAGCATCGCGGCGGGGCGCAGCATCATCACCGCTGGGGTAAGGAAAAGACCGCGCCCCTGCCCGCGGCCTGCGTGATCGGCGCCGATCCCGGCATGATCCTGGCGGCGGTGACGCCGGTGCCGGAGACGCTGAGCGAATACCAGTTCGCGGGCCTGCTGCGCGGCAGCCGGGTGGAGTTGGCCGACTGCGTGTCGCAGCCGCTGAAGGTGCCCGCCGAGGCCGAGATCGTGATCGAGGGCGAAGTCTCGCTGAGCGATTATGCCGATGAAGGCCCCTATGGCGACCATACCGGCTATTACAATTCGGTGGAGAAATTCCCCGTCTTCACCGTCACCGCCATCACCATGCGGCGCGATCCTGTCTATCTGTCCACCTATACGGCGCGGCCGCCGGACGAACCGTCCATCCTGGGCGAGGCGCTGAACGAGGTCTTCATACCGCTGCTGAAGCAGCAGTTCCCGGAGATCGTGGATTTCTGGCTGCCGCCCGAAGGCTGCTCCTATCGCATCGCGGTGGTGAGCATGAAGAAAGCCTATCCCGGCCATGCCAAGCGGGTGATGATGGCGGTGTGGTCCTACCTGCGCCAGTTCATGTACACCAAATGGGTGATCGTGGTGGACGACGACATCAACGCGCGCGACTGGAAGGATGTGATGTGGGCGGTCTCCACCCGCATGGACCCGGCGCGCGACGTGACGGTGATCGAGCGCACCCCGATAGACTATCTGGACTTCGCCTCGCCGGAGAGCGGGCTGGGGTCGAAGATGGGGCTGGACGCCACCAACAAGCTGCCGCCCGAAACCCACCGGGAATGGGGCGTCAAGATCGCGATGGATGAGGACGTCATCCGCCGCGTCACTGAGAAATGGTCGGCGCTGGGCCTGCCCGGCTCCGGCAAACCGGTCTGGAAATAATCAACTTGTAATATGTTTAAATATGTATTACATACACCAGAGAAATGCTGGAGTGATTTGCCATGTCCAAATACGCCGCATTGGAAACATTCCTCAGCACCCAAGACCGGGCATTAATCCGAACCACCTTCGCGGAAATCGAGAAGGTGATCGGGCAACCGCTTCCGGCCTCGGCGAAGTATCCGGCATGGTGGAGCAACAACCCCTCCAACAACTCCATGACCAAGGTCTGGCGGCGCGCGGGTTTCCGCACCGAGCAGGTGGATGTCGCGCAGAAGACACTTGTTTTCCGCCGCGTACCGCCCAAAAAGCCGGAGCTATCAAAGTCAGCGCCATCCATGCCAAAGAATGGTTTTCAGGCATTGGGGCGGTCCGTTGCGGAAAATAAGCAGGCGCTTGCGGAAACAGGCCGTGTCTTTGCCGCCTCTGGCCTGCACGGCGCGCTCAAAGGACGTCTGCGCCTTGTCGGCGGTACAGACCTGACCACACCTGCCGATCCCGATTGGGGACGGTAATGGCGCTGCTGCTGGATACCTGCGCGACGATATGGCTGGCGGAAGGCGAGCCGATGGCGCGCCCGGCCCTGGCCAGCATCGACAAGGCCGCGAAGAATAGCGGGATATTCGTCTCCCCCATGACCGCCTGGGAAATCGGACTGCTGAGCGCGCGCGGACGATTGACAATGTCCATGTCGCCCCGCGCCTGGTTCGAGGCGTTTCTAGGCCTTCCTGGCATTTCACTCGCCGATCTCTCGACGAATATATTGATTGCGTCATCCTTCCTGCCGGGAACACCGCCAAATGACCCGGCGGATCGGATCATCGCCGCTACCTCGCGCGAAACCGGCCTGACGCTGGTTACACGTGACAGGTTGCTGCTGGAGTACGCCGCACAAGGACACATCGAGGCTCTGGCGTGCTGATGTCCTTGACCCCGCCTTCAAGGTGCGGCACGGGAAAGCCATGACCCACGATCCCCAGAAAATCCTTGGCCGCCTGCTGGACGCCGCGAAGGCGGCGGGGGCCGACGCCGCCGACGCCCTGTTCGTGGAGGGTGTCTCCTCTAGCGTCTCCTACCGGCTGGGCAAGCTGGAGGATGTGGAGCGGGCGGAAAGCTATGACCTGGGCCTGCGGGTCTTTGCCGGAAGCAAGGTCGCCTTCATCTCCACCACCGATTTCTCGGACGCGGCGCTGGCCGCCCTGCCCGGCCGCGCCATGACCATGGCCCGGCTGGCGCCGGAGGACCGTTTCGCCGGTCTGGCGCCGCAGGACCGGCTGGCCCGCGATGTCCCGCAACTCGACCTGGAAGACCCGGCCGAGCCCAGCGCCGAAACCCTGATCGAGCGCGCCCGCGCCGTGGAAGGCGCCGCGCTGGCGGTTCCGGGCGTGACCAATTCCGAAGGCGGCGGCGCCTCCTTCAGCCGCAGCGCCGTGGCGCTGGCCACCAGCACCGGTTTTTACGGCCGCTATGCCGGAACCAGCCACGGCATCGGCGTCGCGGTGCTGGCCGGTGAAGGCACCGGCATGGAGCGCGACTATGACCATGCCAGCGCCCGTCATGCGGGCGACCTGCGCGACGCCGCCGACATCGGCCGCAGCGCGGGCGAAAAAGCGGTGAAGCGGCTCAACCCCCGCTCGATGAAATCCCAGACCGTGCCGGTGGTGTTCCATCCCGACGAAGCGGCCGGGCTGGTCGGACATTTCGCGGGCGCCATTTCCGGCGCCGCCATCGCGCGCGGCGTCTCCTTCCTGAAAGATCGCATGGGCCAGCGAATCTTCGCGCCCGGCATCGCCATCATCGACGATCCCCATCGCAAGCGCGGCCTGCGCTCCAAGCCGTTCGACGGCGAAGGCGTGGCCAATGCCCGCCGCGCCCTGATCGAGGACGGCATCCTCACCACCTGGCTGCTGGATTGCGCCAGCGCCCGCCAGCTCGGCCTGGAAACCACCGGCCATGCGGCGCGCGGCACCGGCGGGCCGCCTTCGCCCTCCTCCACCAACCTGTACCTGCAGGCCGGAACAATGGCGGTGAAAGACCTGATCGCCGATATCAAACAGGGCTTCTATGTCACCGAACTGATGGGCATGGGCGTCAATGGCGTGACCGGCGATTACAGCCGGGGCGCGGCCGGTTTCTGGATCGAGAATGGCGAGATCGCGTTTCCGGTCTCGGAAGTCACCATCGCCGGAAACCTCAAGGACATGTTCGCCCGCCTGACGCCCGCCAGCGACCTGGAATTCCGCCACGGCACCAATGCGCCCACCGTCCGCATCGAGGGCATGACGCTTGCCGGAGCGTGACCGGCAAGCTCCGCAAGCAGACGGAACGGGTGCTGTACCCGTGCCGGGTCACGCGACAATAAGCAATCAAGAGCGTGATCATGACGATCTCACCTTGCTGGAGGAAACGGTCCGCGCCGCGGGCGACATCGCCCGCGGCTATTTCGGCGCCAGCTACAAACGCTGGAACAAGGAAGGCGGCAGCCCCGTCACCGAGTCCGACTTGGCGGTGGACCGGCACCTGCATGCCGTCCTGACAGCCGCCCGGCCCGGCTATGGCTGGCTGTCGGAGGAAAGCGCCGACAATCCGAAGCGGCTGGAGAAAGACCGGACCTTCGTGGTGGACCCGATCGACGGCACCGTCGCCTTTCTCAAGCAGCGCCCGCATTTCACCATCTGCGCCGGGATCGTGACACAGGGCCGCCCCTGCTGCGGCGTGGTCTACAATCCCATGACCGACGAACTCTACAGCGCCCGGCTGGGTGGCGGCGCGCATCGCAACGGCGCGCCGATCCGGGTCGGTACCCGTGAGGCGCTGGCGGACTGCGCCATGCTGGGCGACCGGACGCAACTGGTCAAAGCGCCCTGGCCCGCCATGCATGTGCAGAACCGCAACTCCGTCGCCTACCGGGTTGTGCTGGTGGCCGATGGCAGCGCCGATGCCAGCGTCAGCCTGACGCCCAAGCGCGACTGGGACCTGGCCGCCGCCGACATCATCCTGACCGAGGCCGGTGGACGGCTGACCACGGCGGCCGGCCAGACCCTGATCTACAACCGGGCCGATACCCTGCAGCCCAGCCTGGTGGCGGCCAATCCGGCATTGCATGACCGGATCGTCCACCTGCTGCGACAATAAGCAGGCTTAGGCCGCCATCCTGTTTGCGGTTGAATACGAACAGCCATCCACGGAGTCCCAATGTCCGAGTCCAAGCAGCTTCTGCACTTCGTCTTCGGCGGCGAACTGAAATCCACCGATCAGGTGGAGTTCAAGGATCTGTCCAAGCTGGATTTCGTGGGCATGTATCCCAGCTATGAGGATGCGCGGAAGGCCTGGCTGGCCAAGGCCCAGGCCACGGTGGACAATGCACAGATGCGCTATTTCGTGGTCCACATGCACCGGCTGATGGACCCCAGCGCCGACCACAAGCACTAAGCATCTGGCCGGGCATCTGTTTTTGCCCTGGTGCTTTTGCCCTGGGGGGCGCGCCGTGCTACATCGGCGGCGCATGCATTCCACTCCCCTCTCCCGTCATCCGGCCAGCCCCGCGGCCCGCAACGGCGCGGTCATCCGCCGCCTGCTGCGCGACTATGTCGGCCGCCGCTGGGGTCTGATGGCGCTGGCCATTCTCTGCATGCTGGGCACCTCGGCGATCAGCGGCCTGATCCCCCTGATGGTGAACTGGGAGGTCAAGATGATCTTCCTGCGCAAACAGGCCGAGATGCTGCTGCCCCTGTCGCTGGCGGTAGCGGGCGTGGTGATGCTGCGCGCCGTCACTTTGTTCTTCGGCCGCATGCTGCTGGACTCGCTGGCCGAGAAGGTCGTGGCGGCGGCCCAGCGCGACATGTTCGCCCGCCTGATCCGTCGTGACTTGGCCTCGCTGAACGCGGTGCATTCGGGCAAGTTCGTGTCCAGCTTCCTTTATGACGCCACGCTGATGCGCGACGCCCTCACCCAGGGCACCGCCGCCGTCTTCCTGGAGGCGATCCAGCTGGTCGTCTATCTGGCCTATGTGATGATCAGCGACTGGCAGCTGGGCGCGCTGGCGCTGGTGACGCTGCCTTGCGTCGCCTGGGCGATGGAGCGGCTGGGCGGTTCCATGCGCCGCGCCGCCACGCGCGGCATGCGCGAGACCGGCGACCTGTCGGTGGCGCTGTCCGAGGCGATGGACGGCCGCCGCATCATCAAGGCCTATGGTCTGGAGCAGCATAGCATCGACCGGGTGGACAGCCGCCTGACCTCGCGCCTGTCCGTGCTGCTGAAGGCGGTGCGCCTGCGCGCCGCCGCCGCGCCGCTGACCGACATTTTCCTGGGCGTGGTGGTCGGGCTGGTGCTGTTCGCGGCGGGCTGGCAGAGCCTGCATGGCGACCTGACCTTCAACGCCTTTGCCGGTTTCCTCACCGCCCTGCTTCTGGCGCAGCAGCCCTTGCGCAATCTCAGCCAGCTCTGGCCCACCGCCTCGGCCGGCATCGCCGCCGCCCAGCGCATCTTCGAGGCGATCGACGAAAAGCCCGTCATCGTCAACCGGCCGGGCGCCGTGACGCTGAGGGTCGCGGCCAATGGCGGCGCGGTGCGCTTTCGCAACGTCGGATTTGCCTATCACGCCGATGCGGGGCCGACCCTGTCGAACGTCAGCCTGGAGGTCGAGGCGGGCCGCAAGGTGGCGTTGGTGGGCCCCTCCGGCGCGGGTAAGAGCACGGTATTCAACTTGCTGCTGCGCTTCTATGACGCCGATCGCGGGCGGATCGAGATCGACGGACAGGACATACAGGGCGTCACGCTGGAATCCCTGCGCGCCGCCATCGGCGTCGTCACCCAGGAAGCGATCCTGTTCGACGAAAGCATCGCGGAGAATATCGCCCTGGGCAAACCCGGCGCGACGCCGGACGAAATTCGCGCGGCGGCGCGGGGCGCGGCGGCGCATGATTTCATCATGGCCCTGCCGGAGGGATATGACACCCGCGTGGGCGAGAACGGCCTCAAGCTGTCGGGCGGCCAGCGCCAGCGGATCGCCATCGCCCGCGCCATGCTGCGGAACGCGCCCATCCTGCTGCTGGACGAAGCCACCAGCGCGCTGGACGCCGAATCCGAGCGCCAGGTGCAGGAAGCCCTGGCGCATCTGATGGAAGGGCGCACCACCATCGTGATCGCCCATCGCCTGTCCACCGTGGTGGATGCCGACCGCATCTATGTGCTGGACAAGGGCGGCGTGGAGCAATCGGGCAGCCATGCCGAACTGATGGCCGAAGACGGCCTTTACGCCAGCCTGTATCGCCACAATCTGGAGAGCGCCTGATGGCCGGGCGTCCCTTGGCCCTTATCGGCTGGCGCGTGTTGACCGGGCTGGCCGCGCCGCTGGCGCCGCTGCTGCTGCGCCAGCGGGCGGCGCGCGGCAAGGAAGATACCACGCGGCTGGGCGAGCGGCTGGGCCACACGCAGGTGCCACGGCCGGAAGGCCGTCTGGTCTGGATTCATGGCGCTTCGGTCGGCGAAAGCCTGTCCGCCCTGCCGCTGGTCGAAAGGCTGCAAGCCGATGGCGCCAACGTGCTGGTCACCAGCGGCACCGTCACCAGCGCCGTCCTGATGCAGATGCGGCTGCCACCCGGCGGGCTGCACCAGTTCGTGCCGCTGGACACGCCGGGTGCGGTCGCCCGTTTCCTGGATCACTGGCGTCCCGACATGGGCCTGTTCGTGGAATCCGACCTCTGGCCCAACCTGATCCTGACGGCGGCGCGGCGCGGCGTGCGGCTGGCGCTGGTCAATGCCCGCATCTCGGCGCGCTCGGCAGAACGCTGGCGCATGGCGCGCGACAGCGGCGCGGCGCTGCTGGGCGCTTTCGACCTGGTGCTGGCGCAGGACGAAGAGATCGCGGCCCGCTTCCGTGCCCTGGGCGCGAAGGATGTCCAGGTGGTGGGAAGCCTGAAGGCGGACGCGCCGCCCCTGCCGGTGGACGAAACGGCGCTTGCGGCGCTGCGTACCGATATCGGCGCCCGCCCCCTGCTGCTGGCGGCCCAGACCCATCCGGGCGAGGACGAGACCCTGCTGCCCGCCCACGACCAGTTGCGCGCGCGTTATCCGGACCTGCTGACCATCCTGGTGCCGCGCCATCCCGAACGCGGTCCGGACATCGCCATGCTGTGCGGCGCGCGCCCCGCCGCGCGGCGCGGCGCGGGCGAGCGCATCGCGCCCGATACACAGATCTATGTCGCCGACACGCTGGGCGAGCTGGGGCTGTTCTACCGCCTCGCGCCCTTCTGTTTCCTGGGTGGAACGCTGGTGCCGCTGGGCGGGCACAATCCGCTGGAACCGGCGGCGCTGTCCTGCGCCGTGCTGGCCGGGCCGCATACTGCCAGCGCGGTCAAGGCCTATGATGCCATCCTGGCGGCGCAAGGATTCGGACGCGTCTTCACCAGCGCCGACATCGCGCGCGAGGCGGCGCGGCTGATCGCCGATTCGGAGGGCGCGCGCGCTGCTGGCGCCGCCGCCGCGCAAGGCGCGGCCAGGCTGGCGGGCGCGGTGGCGCGCACCCTGCAGGCGCTGAAAGGCATCTCATGATGCACGCGCCCGGATTCTGGAAAACCGGCGGCCCCTTGGCGGCAATGCTGTCGCCACTGGGCGCGCTGTATGGCCTGAGCGTCCGGCTGAAGGCGGGATGGTCGCGCCCCTTCACGGCGGACGTGCCGGTCGTCTGTGTCGGCAACCTGACGGCGGGCGGCAGCGGCAAGACGCCCATCGCCATCGCCGTCGCGCAAGCCATGCGCGGGCGCGGCCTCAATCCTTTCTTCCTGACGCGCGGGCATGGCGGACGCGAGCGCGGCCCGGCCCTGGCCTATCGCGCCCACAGCGCGGCGCAGATGGGCGACGAGGCCCTGCTGCTGGCGCGCACCGCCCAGACCGTGGTGGCGCGCGACCGTGCCGCCGGGGCACGGCTGGCGCAGGATAAGGGCGCGACGGCGCTGGTGATGGATGACGGCCACCAGAATTTCACCCTGCACAAGACCCTGTCGCTGGTGGTGGTGGATGCCGAGAGCGGCTTCGGCAACGGGCGCTGCATCCCCGCCGGGCCGCTGCGCGAGCCGGTGACACAGGGACTGGCGCGGGCCGATGCCGTGATCCTGGTGGGCGACGGATCGCCCGACCTGCACGGCTATGCGGGCCCGGTGCTGCGCGCCCGTCTGCGGGTGCAGACGCGCACTGGATCGAACGATTTTTCCGGCAAGCCGGTCTTTGCCTTTGCCGGGATCGGACGTCCGGAGAAATTCATCGCTTCGATGGAAGACTGTGGCGCGGTGCTGATGGGCTCCTGCTTCTTTCCCGACCATCATCCCTATTCGGATGATGAGATCGAGCAGCTTCGCATGATCGCGGGCGATGCGGCGCTGGTGACGACGGAAAAGGATTTCGTCCGCATGACGCCGGAACAGCGCCAGGGCATCAAGACCCTGAAGGTCGCGGCGGTATTCGACGATCCCGCCGCGCTGGCCGCGCTGCTGGACCGCATCCCGGCGCGGACGGCATGAGCGCGCCGGGCCTCTCCGTCCCGCAGAAGCTGCGCTATGGCGCGGAGGCGGGCCTCTTCTTCCTGTTCATGGCGCTGTTTCGCGTCATCGGCCTGGAGATCGCCTCGGCACTGGGCGGCTGGATCGGCCGCAACGTCTTTTCGCACCTGCCGCCGGACCGTGTGGCGCGCGCCAACCTGGCCGCCGCCTTTCCCGAAAAGAGCGAGGCCGAACGCGACGCCATCCGCCGCGCCATGTGGGACAATCTGGGCCGGGTGGTGGCGGAATATCCGCACCTGGAGAAATTCTCGCCGCTGGGCGACGATCCGCGCATCACCTCCAGCTATCCGCCGGGGGTGACGCCGCAGGGCTTTCGCGGCCAGCCGCTGATGTTCCTGTCGGGTCATCTGGCCAACTGGGAGATGATGCCCATCCTGGGCGAGCAATATGGGCTGGATGGCGCCGCCGTGGTCCGTCCGCCCAACAATCCCTATATCGCGGACTGGATCGCCCGCCAGCGCAGCATCAACGGGCCGGATTCGCTGCTGGCCAAGCAGAGCGCCGCGCGGCGCATGTTCGCGCAACTGCGCGGCGGCAAGGCGCTGTACATCCTGGTGGACCAGAAGCTGCGCGAAGGCATCGCGGTGCCCTTTTTCGGGCGCGGCGCCATGACCACGCCCGCGCCCGCCGCGCTGGCGCTCAAGACCGGGGCCCGCATCCTGATGGCCGCCAACCGCCGCACTGGCGGGCCGCGCTTCCATGTCACCATCAGCGAAGGCCCCGCCATCACGCCCAGCGGCGACGAAGCACGTGACATCCAGGCCCTGACCGCCGCCATCACCGCCCGCATCGAGGAGATCGTCCGGGCCGATCCGGCGCAATGGCTGTGGATTCACAATCGCTGGCCGACAGAGCGTGACAGGCAGTTGCAGGAACAATAAAGAAGACGCCATGACCACACGCCGGAAAATCCTCGATACCCTGTTCTTCGGCCGCGATCCGCTGGCGGATTTCCCGCACCAGCGCCACCAGACCGACCTGCAGGGCTGGCATTCCCAACACCCCTACCTCACCCGCGCCATCGCGGAGGTGCGGCCCGCTATCGTGGTGGAAGTCGGCGTCTGGAAAGGCGCGTCGGTCGTGACCCTGGCCAAGGAGATCCAGCGGCTGAATCTCGACGCCGTGGTGATCGCCATCGACACCTGGCTGGGCTCGTCGGAACATTATCTGTGGGAGAAGTTCATCCCCGACCTGGACTTCGAGTTCGGCTATCCGCGCCTCTATCACAAGTTCGCCGCCAATATCTGCAATGAGGGCCTGCAGCAGCAGGTGGTGCCGCTGCCGCTGGACAGCATCAACGGCTTCCAGCTTTTGAAGGCAAAAGGCATCCGCCCCGACGTGCTGCATATCGATGCGGGGCACGATTATCTGTCGGTAATGGCGGACCTCAAAGCCTGGTGGCCGCAACTGACGCCGGGCGGCGTGTTGATCGGCGATGACTATTTCAAGAGTTGGCTGGGCAAGGGCAAATGGCCCGAAGTGCGCCAGGCCTTTGACGAGTTCTTCGCCGCCAATCCCCACACCCTGTTCGAGAGCGGCGACGGCAAATGCTATGTCGGCAAGCCCGGATAATCAGATCGGGTCCGGCAGCGGTTTTTTCGTGCTGCGCGACGGGTCCAGCCGCACCTGAAACCAGTTCAATGTCCAGTGCAGGTGCGGTCCCGTCGCCCGGCCGGTCGCGCCGACAAGTCCGATCCTCTGCCCGCGCCGCACCGTCTCTCCCGCCGCGACCAGGCGGCGGCTCTGGTGCAGATAGGCGGTGGACACACCCTGTCCATGATCCAGCAGTGTGATACCGCCGCTGAGATAGTGATCGGCGCTGATGCGGACCACGCCATCGGCGGGCGCCAGGACAGGCGTGCCTGTGGGCGCGGCCATGTCCACACCATAATGCGGCGATCCGGGTATGCCATTGTTGATGCGGCGGCTGCCGAATACGCCGCTGAGGATACCGGGCGCGGGCCAGTCGAAACCGGAGAGGAAGTCGCTGCCCGGCGTGTCGTTGAGACGGGCGAGATAGATCGCCTCCGCCTCGCGCCGGATGCGCTCGGTGACCTCCGGCGGCGGCGTCACCGTATTCTGCGGCAGGCCGTCCACGCGCTGGACGTCATAGTCGCGCGGCGTGGGTGTGAAGGACCGGCTGTCGCCGCCGCCGTCCGGATAGCGCACCGTGACCAGCGAAGCGGCGGTCTGGTCCGGCCCGAAACCGAAGGCGAAACGTCCGTCCGCCGTCACATGCAGGGGGCGGCCATCCAGCGCCACCAGCGAACCGGCCGGTGCACTGCCCAGCGCCAGGCTGCCCTGCTCCAGTTTTCCGGTCACGGCAAAACGGACAGGCTTTTCCGCCTGCGCGAAAACCGGGGATGCCGCCAAGGACAGGGACGCGCCGATGAACGCCCGGCGACGGATCATGTGGGCGTCAAGCCCTTTTCCCGCGCGCGCGCGGTGGAAATTTCCGGGCTGGCATAGGCTTCCTGCAAATCCACGCTCCAATAGCGCAGCGCGTCCAGCGGAATATGCGTGCCCGTCACGGCGCAGACGACATAGGCGCCGGGCGTGATGACGTCGTATTCGCCGTCCAGATAGTGAAGCCTGGCCTCACCTTTTTCGCGGTCCATGATGTTCATGGGCGGATGTTACAACCCTGCTTTCAGAAAAGCGAACCCTGATCCGCCTTGTCTTTTGCCTTGCCAGCTGCTGGCTTACCGGTCGCCCTTGCAGGCATTTTCGGCGGAGCCGGTTGTCCGCCCTCGCCTGCCACGGCCGGCACCGCGCCGTCGGCGAATGTCAGCGTCAGCGCCTCGCCCGGCTGGATGGCGCCCGCCCGGCGGCGAACCGCGCCGTCACCGCCGCGCACCAGCGCGAATCCCCGCTCCAGCACCGCCTTGTGCGACAGCCCATCCAGCAGGCGGGCAAGACCGTCCAGATGCTGCCGCGCCTTGGCCAGACGCACCGCCTGCGCGCGGGCGGCCCTGTCCGCCGCTGCCGCCAGGCGTATGCGGCCCTGCCCCATCCGGTCCGCGATCATGCCGCCGCGCAGCCGCGATTCGACGCGGCTGAAAGCCAGGCGGTGAAGCTGCGCATTGCGGCGCAGGGACTGGACCAGCCCGTCGCTGGCGCGATCCAGCCGCTGGGCCTGGGTGGCGAACAGGATTTCCGGGCGCGGCAGGATGCGCGCCAGTTGCGCCAGGTGACGCTGGCGGTCCTTGAGCCCCTTGGTGAAGCAGGCCAGCATCCGCCGCTCGAAATCCAGCGTCTGCGCCAGCAGGTCGGCGCGCACCGGCACCGCCAGTTCGGCCGCCGCCGTGGGTGTCGGCGCGCGGACATCCGCCGCGAAATCAATCAGCGTGGTGTCGGTCTCGTGCCCCACCGCCGAGATCAGCGGAATGTCGCTGGCGGCGGCGGCGCGCACCACCGCCTCGTCATTGAAGGCCATCAGGTCTTCCACCGAACCGCCGCCCCGCGCCACGATGATCAGATCGGGCCGCGGCACGGAGACACCATCCATCCGGTTGAAGCCGGTGATGGCGGCGGCGATTTCGGCAGCGGCCTTTTCGCCCTGCACCGCCACCGGCCAGATCAGCACGCGGCGGGGAAAACGCGCCTGCAGCCGGTGCATGATGTCCCGGATCACCGCGCCGGTGGGCGAGGTCACCACGCCGATCACCTCCGGCAGGAAAGGCAGCGGTTTCTTGCGCGCCGCGTCGAACAGGCCCTCGGCGGCAAGCCGCTTGCGCCGTTCCTCCAGCATGGCCATCAGGGCGCCCAGCCCCGCCAGTTCCACCTGCTCCACGATGATCTGGTAGCGCGAGGTGCCCGCATAGGTGGACAGCTTGCCGGTGCAGATCACTTCCAGCCCCGCTTCGGGCCGGACCTTCAGCCGGGCGGCGGTGCCGCGCCAGATGACGGCGTTCAGAACCGCCTTGTCGTCCTTGAGGTCGAAATAGACATGGCCGGAGGAATGGAATTTCAGGCCCGAAATCTCGCCCCGCACCCGCACCACCGCGAACCGGTCCTCGACCGTGCGCTTGAGGGCGGCGGACAGTTCGGTGACCGAGAATTCCGGCAGGTTCCCAAGATTTGCTGTTTCGGACATGGGCTTATGATACAGGGTTGGCGCGAAAAATGGCGAGGCGAACGTGAAAGTTCTGTTGGTGGGATCGGGTGGCCGCGAGCATGCGCTGGCCTGGGCATTGGCGAAAAGCCCCCTCTTGACCAGGCTCTATTGCGCCCCCGGCAATGCGGGCATCGCGCAGCAGGCCGAATGCGTCGCCATCCCCGCCACCGACTTTGACGGGCTGGTGCGGTTCGCCGTCGAGACGGGAATCGATTTCGCCGTGATCGCCGCCGATCCGCAACTGGTGGGCGGGCTGTGGGACCGGTTCGAGGCGGCGGGCATCCGCGCCTCCGGTCCGTCCCAGGCCGCCGCGGTGCTGGAAGGCTCCAAGGGCTTCGTCAAGGATCTCTGCGCCGAGGCGGGCATTCCCACCGCCGCCTATCGCCGCTTCACCGCGCCGGACCCGGCCAAGGCCTATGCCGACAGCCTGGGCCATCCCGTTGTCATCAAGGCCGACGGCCTGGCCGCCGGCAAGGGCGTGATCATCGCAGGCAACAAGACCGAAGCCGACAAGGCGATCGACTTCATGTTCGAGGGCGGCTTCGGCGAAAGCGGCCATGCCATCGTGGTGGAGGAATTCATGGAGGGCGAGGAAGCCAGCTTCTTCGCCCTCAGTGACGGCACCAATGTCGTGCCGCTGGCGGGCGCGCAGGATCACAAGCGCGTCGGCGACGGCGACACCGGCCCCAACACCGGCGGCATGGGCGCCTATTCGCCCGCGCCGGTCCTCCCGCCCGCGCTGGAACAGGTGGCGATGGAGCAGTTCATCAAGCCCACCGTCGCGGCGATGGCGGCGCGCGGCATGCCCTATATGGGCATCCTCTATCTGGGTCTGATGATCACCAGGAGCGGTCCCAAGCTGGTGGAATACAATTGCCGCTTCGGCGATCCCGAATGTCAGGTGCTGATGCCGCGCCTGAAAAGCGATCTGCTGGCGGCGCTGCGGGCCGCGCGTGACGGAAAGCTCGCGCCGCTGGAATGGCATGACGATGTGGCGCTGACCGTGGTGATGGCCTCCCAGGGCTATCCCGGCAGCTATGCCAAGGGCCATGTCATCACCGGCCTGGACGAGGCCGCCGCGATGCCCGGCATCACCATCTTCCATGCCGGGACCGAGCGGCGCGGCGGCGACATCCTGGCGGTTGGCGGACGGGTGCTGGACGTCACCGCCACCGGCCGGGACGTCGCCCAGGCCCAGGCCCGTGCCTATGCCGCCGTGGCGCGGATTCACTGGAAAGGCGCCTTCTGCCGCAGTGATATCGGCTGGCGCGCCCTGGCCCGCCAGGACGGCTGAAGACTGCCCGGCTGAGAATTGCGCGGTTGACAGAATTGCGACACCGGGGCAACCAGCGCGGATGCTTATGTGGACCGGCCTGCTCCTGATCGTCGGCGGACTGGCGGCGCTGGCGATAGACCGCCGCGCGGCGCACTTCATCTATGACCATGTGGATGCGCGCACCCACCGCATCCTGGATTCCATCACCCATTACGCCAAGGCGGGCCACTGGCTGGCCGCCGCCATCCTGGCGCTGGTCTTCGCGGCACTGGCCCGGCATTTCGGGGCGCGCGGCGCTGACATGCCGCTGCTGATCAACTACAGCCTCGCTTTCATCGCCAGCCTGACGCTGGGCAGCGCGGTGCTGCATGTCATCAAGCTGGTGATCGGGCGTCGCAGGCCGCGCGACGATATGGAGATGGGGCTGTACGGATTCATGCCGCTGGCCTTCAACCCGGACTATAATTCCTTTCCGTCCGGCCATGCCCTGACCATCTGCTGCGTGGCGGTGATCTTCACCTGCGTCTGGCCGATGCTGTGGCCGCTCTGGTTCGCCATCGCCGCCATCCTGGCGGTCACCCGCGCGCTGCTGACGGCGCATTTCATCAGCGATGTGATGATCGGGGCGGGCATCGGCCTGATCTCGGCGCGCGAGGTTCTGGTGCTGGGCTTTCCCGGCTTCGCGCCCGGATGGTTCTGAAGACCGGTTTCAGCCGCGCCGGGCACGAAAGAAATCCCGCAGCATCTCGCCCGCCGCCGCCGCATGCGGTTCGGCCTGCGTGATCGCGGGCCGGTGGTGGCAGGTGGGTTGTTCGAAAAAGCGCGGACCATGCAGCACCGCGCCACCCTTGGGGTCCGGCGCGGCGAAGACGACGCGCCCGATACGGGCCAGCGCGATGGCTCCGGCGCACATGGCGCACGGCTCCAGGCTGACGAACAGGCTGGCGCCCAAAAGACGCTCATTGCCCAGCGCCGCGGCGCCCGCCCGCATCACCAGCATCTCGGCATGGGCGG
>Ga0182737_1001330_pt1 | contig 24994 bp, 22 predicted proteins | sample eDN5th30CBELigOP_FD_128878 | JGI IMG/M metagenome (GOLD analysis project Ga0182737, IMG submission 128878) | Enriched Organic Plus compost microbial communities from Emeryville, California, USA - eDNA 5th pass 30_C BE-Lig OP (version 2) (version 2) ...
AAGGAGGTAACATATTATTACTAATAAAAGGTTATAGAGGTTTAAATAGTTATAGCCAATCACTGATACAAGCAACATCCGACATTACATTTTACTTACCATTGAACCAGGAGGCATCAGCTATTGTAGCGAATCGTGTAGGCGGAGGGGTTACCTTGGGACATGCCGCATTTTACCAATCCTTGTTTTTGGGAGGTAATGATAATTTGCGGGGGTTCCGTAACTATCGGTTTGCTGGCAATCATACTTTTTACAATAATCTGGAATTAAGACTGCGTATGGCACAAATTGGCAGTTATATCCTGCCAGGTCAACTTGGTGCTACGTTATTCTACGATATCGGAAAAGTATGGCCTTCAGGATCTAACAAGGCTCTTCATCAAGGTGTGGGTGGAGGTCTCTACTATGCACCTGCAAATATTGCAGTATTTCAGTTATTGGCAGGATATTCAAAGGAGGGTTGGTACCCGCATTTTACCATGGGTTTCAGATTTTAACCAGATGAATAATGAAAACACTCGTAAGTAAATATATAGATTATACAAAAATTGATACCAGTTTTTCCTTTGCTCCTTTCTATCAATTTCTGAGAAAAAAAGCCAGTGAAACTAATGATGCCAAAAAAGGCATGCTGGAATATTTTGCAGATCAGATAGAAGAAGCCGGCGTACATGAAAGAGATATCTCAGACGAAGAATTACCTCGTTATAAGGAATTACTGGATATTTTGTATGTAAGCCTCACCAATATTACGCTCGATGGTAATAAGGATATTTGGGGGATTACAGCACCTTTTACGAGATGCTTTGCATACGGAACACCTTCTTTATACAATTCATTCATTGATGAACATACGGCATGGCTCAAACCTGAATTCGAATCTAACTTCCGGGAAATAAGCTTGGGAGGGTTAAAAAACATTTACCAAACCATACTCCATCAGGTATATAACATCAGTTTCGCATCTCAAGAGGATTTTATCTATCGCTATATCGATCCTCAAACAGGTTTATATCGTTTTTACAAAATCATCTTTGATCATAGATTTATTGATATTAAATACGAGCAGCATCTGCCTGAACTAAATGAACATAAAATTCTTGGTATTACTGATGACGCCCTCTTTGTTCGGTATATGCTGAGGAAACTTCCCCTTTCACTTTTTCGTTTTCGTGGATTTGGTATTGTAAGTATTGCTGATGTAACCGAACAACAAAGCATTTTACACATTAAGGAGCGTTTATTAAAGCTTAAAGAAGAAGGCGCTCAAAAGACTTCTATTTTTGAAGATCTACGGATATCTGTAAAATCTCTTTTAGGATCTAATAAAATAGAAATAAGCCTTCCTCCTTTTACCATCCTCAACAAGAAGATCGTATGGAAAACAAGGAAAAATCTATTAGGTTGTGCCGATTTAAGTGAAAACGAAATTCAAACATTTTTTAATCTGCTTGAAACCCATAAAAAGCCCATTGTTATAAATGATACGCAGGGCACCCCTTCCCGCTATGCATTTCTGGAAAAATTATTACGAAATACTCCCTACCGCACCTACGCTGTGGTTCCTATTTTCTTTCAACAAAAAGTGTACGGTGCTTTAGAGCTATTTTCTGTGGAGCCGGGAGTTATTACTCCAGAGCGTATCAGAACTCTCGAAAGATTGAACTTAGAATTTGCTCAATTGATGAGAGTAGGCGTTGAACTGTTTGAACATGATCTTCGTCAAATCATTTCTGAAAGGTTCACCGTCATTCAACCTTCAATCGCATGGAAATTTGATGAAGCCGCTCTAGAATATCTTATACAAGAGCGTACGCATGGCAAAGTCATTCGAAAAGTACCCATCGTTTTTGAATCGATATATCCCTTTTATGGTGCAGTAGACATCCGCAACTCATCACTACTGCGCAATAATGCCATAAGGGCCGACTGGCAATTGCAGTTGAAATGGTTACAGAAAACAGCTAATGAACTAAAACCTTTTGGACTACCGTATGTGCAACAACTGATGCAGCAACAAACCGAATTTTTAAAAGACAATAACATAGACCGACCTATTAGCAGCGAAACGATATCCCTATCACATGCTTTGGATAAAGCACTTTACCAGTTGTTACAAAAGGTGATGGTAGAACATCCCCAGGCTGCTGATATATGTAAAGCTTATCTTGACGCAATAGATCCTGTAAATGGCCCCTGTAGCATTAACCGCCGCAACCTAGAGCTTTCCATGCAGCAAACAGTGGCAGGCATCGATAACCTGCTCAATGAAATGAATAAAAAAATGCAGCAGGTATATCCGGCATACTACAATAAATTTCGCACCGATGGAATTGAATATGATATATACGTGGGGCAATCCATCAATCCGCAAAAACCTTTTACCAAAGACCATCTCCATCAGTTGCACATCATACAGCTGGAGTATATGCGTAAGATAGCATTATTAAATGCAGAACAACAGCACTCCTTATTGGTACCACTTCAATCAACACAGCTAATTTTTGTGAATAGTGATGTAATTGATATCACCTTTAGGGAAGATGAGAAACGCTTCGATGTGGAAGGAGCCTACAATATCCACTATCAGATGATCAAAAAACGTGTAGATAAAGTACATATTCGCGATACCAAGGAGCGTCTTACACAACCCGGTAAAATTGCTATTATTTATATCAACGAAGCAGATGTGGAAGATTATGTAGACTTACTGCATGCTGAAATAAAGAGAGGACATTTTTCTAATCTCGAATATTTACTACTCGAAGATTTGCAAGGCATCAGTGGATTGAAAGCATTACGTGTGACAGTAGCATCTTAAAAATATGTACGCACTGCCCTGCGTGTTTTCTTTTGACTGGCCTGCCATACGGCTTTAGTAACAAAATGTCCCATTACTGAGCCTAACAGTACATCACTGGCCCAATGCCTGTTATGATAAATACGCGATACAGCTGTCACAGAAGCGATAGTATATGCTACAGGCGCTACCCATTTATGCTCCTGAAATTCGAGCGATAAAGCGGTAGCCACGGTAAAAATCGTATTGCTATGGCCACTGGGGGATGAGGTATACCCTTTCTTTGTAAAGGGTAATGCATAATCCCAGGAAGAATTGGTAGCATCAGGACGGTTACGACGAATCAACTTTTTTGCAGCTGTGTACATTACAGTCGATATTACTAATGACTTGGCACCGGTGAGACCAGCGGATTCTATCTTAGGCTGATGTGCCAGCGCCCCCACTGCATACATTGCCGGAAAAATATAAAGACCATAAGTATTACCGAAAGGCTCTACTACATTAGCAATGCTTTCTACGGCATTGGAACGATTATGTTGTACTACATTCCGAATTTCCCAGTCTGCCAGTAACAGCCCACCCGTTCCCGCCATTACTATTGAAAATCGCATCCAGTCGCGTTTAGTCCAATGAGCGGGTCTCGTAATAGTATAATTTTACTGCAGGAATAAAGCTATTTAAGTAATCTTTGTTGAGCTTGTAATGGGGAGTCGTTGTGGCTTCTTCAAGAGTATCGGATAGAGCGATAGGGGAAGTTATGCTGTCTACTTGTGCTATTACTGCTTTACAAAAAAGAAACCAGCATCCTACCAACAATATCCGCACATATAAAGCCTTTTTCATCAAAGTAATTTTCAATCACAAATATACAAGCAAGAGATACACTTTCTACTTCAGCAATATGTTTTATATAAGCTGGTGTGTCTGCTTCACTATACCCATTACAAAAGTGCTTTGTACATGACCTACATTATCAATTTGACTGAGTTTGTTTACATGAAAATCATAGTAAGATTCCATATCCGTAGTAAGCACTTTTAATAAGAAATCAAATTCTCCAGAAATACTATAGCATTCCAAAATTTCTGGCATATCCATGATAGCCTTGATAAATTTGGAACCGGCAATTTTACTGTGCACCCGGAGCGATACATGACAAATCACCATCAGTTTTTTACCCAATTTGGCCGCATTTAATAAAGCTGTATACTGAGCAATAATGCCCTGCTGCTCCAGTCGTCGGATGCGGTCATGAACAGGTGTAGTACTCAGGTGTATTTGATCTGCAATTTCTCTTACGGTAATCCGCGCGTTATGTTGCAATAATTTTAGTATAGCCCAGTCTTTATCATCTAGCACAAGAGGCTCTGTAGTAACTTTTTCTTTTATCGTTTTAGTTTTAGACATAAAACATTATATTTTCCTAAAATAATATCAATTTACATTATTTTATCCTAAAATATCAAATTATACCTATTATTTTGTTCTTTAGAAGTAATTTTGCAGATGCTTTTCAAGGGGGTGGAGTGTATCACAATACGCATCAAACCTTAGAGCAATTTTCATTAGATAATTAAAATTTAAACATAACGTTACATATGTCTACTACAACAAAATCGCAAATCGACTTTGACCTGAAGTATAAAGTAAAAGACATTTCACTGGCCGATTGGGGTCGCAAGGAAATTCGTCTTGCAGAAGCTGAAATGCCAGGCTTAATGGCTTTACGTGAAGAATACGGTCCTTCTCAACCGCTAAAGGGCGCGCGTATTGCAGGCTGTTTGCACATGACCATACAAACCGCCGTACTGATTGAAACCCTAGTAGCACTGGGAGCTGAGGTAAGATGGAGTTCATGCAACATCTTCTCTACTCAGGACCATGCAGCTGCTGCTATTGCCGCTGCCGGCATTAGCGTATTTGCATGGAAAGGTCAAACTCAGGAAGAAGCAGATTGGTGTATAGAGCAAACCTTATTCTTTGGTAGTCCCGACCGTCCGTTGAACATGATTTTGGACGACGGTGGCGATCTTACCAATATGGTACTGGATAAATACCCCGAACTGGTACCTCATGTAAAAGGTATTAGTGAGGAAACCACCACCGGTGTGCATCGCTTATACGAGCGCATGGCTAAGGGAACTTTACCTATTCCGGCCATTAATGTAAACGACTCAGTAACTAAATCCAAATTCGATAACAAATACGGTTGTAAAGAATCGCTAGTGGATGCTATCCGTCGTGCTACCGATATCATGCTGGCCGGTAAAGTGGCTGTAGTAGGTGGGTATGGTGATGTGGGTAAAGGTTCTGCTGCGTCGCTAGCAGGTGCCGGATGCCGCGTCATTGTTACCGAAGTAGATCCGATATGTGCGCTTCAGGCCGCTATGGACGGTTATGAAGTGAAAAAAATGATTGATGCAGTAAAAGAAGCCGATATCATCGTTACTGCTTCAGGGTGCTGCGATCTGATCACAGGCGAACACTTCAAACTCATGAAGGATAAAGCCATCGTATGTAATATCGGCCACTTTGATGTGGAAATTGATGTAGCATGGCTGAACGAAAATTATGGCCATACCAGAGACACCATCAAACCTCAAGTGGATATTTATAATGTAGATGGTAAAGACATCATCCTGCTGGCCGAAGGTCGTTTGGTAAACTTAGGTTGCGCTACCGGTCATCCTAGTTTTGTTATGAGTAACTCTTTCACTAATCAGACACTGGCACAAATAGAACTGTGGAACAACCACAGCAAATATGAAAATAAAGTATATGTGTTACCTAAGCACCTAGATGAAAAAGTTGCTCGCTTACATTTAGCAAAAATCGGTGTAGAATTGGATGTTTTAAGCGATAAACAAGCCGCTTACCTCGGCATTCCTAAAGAAGGACCATTCAAACCGGATTTTTATAGATATTAATATTTTTCGCAATTCATTTTAGCTAACAAAATGAATTTCATTTAATTGATTTTCAATTATTTAAACCCGTCTCAAAAGGACGGGTTTTTAATTTTTTACAAAAAAAACAGATTGGATTTTTTTCACAAAAAACTGATATCTGTTAGCTTTGCTTTAGACCGATGCGGAGTACGATTTTATATATCATTGCTGTCTTTCTCTTAACACTCTTTGCTTATAAAGAGGTAGTTGCAGACTTGCACATTATTTACACACAACAAGAAACAATTTGTGAATGTGAATCGGAAAATGCAGAAAGATCTCTGGAAGAAAGAGGAGCTGAACATGAGCAAAAACTAATAACCGAAACATTCGCTTTACCGCATTTTCCCGAACCTCAATTAGCCGAAAGACCTATTTATCAACCTCCCTATATCGGTACAGCTTATACCGGAACCATTACCCCACCTCCCAAATTCTCTCATTCCTAATCTATAGGACTACTTTCCAAGTATCCTCCCGATACGCAATTGTAAATTATGTAACTGTATCTGCGTGCAGTAAACTTTCAATAAACAAGTATACTGCAATATTATCAGATATAAATATGGCTCTAATATATAACCTTTAAAAATTTAATACAGATGAAACGGATATTTTTCGCATTGACATGTTTATTCACAACTACATTCATTTTCGCTCAGGTTGATAATCCAAATAAAGTCATCAAACTCGATCCTAATGTGCACCTAATTAGCGAACTAAAATTGGATCACAACAAGGAATATGGACTAAAAGCAAAGGATATTCAGGACCTATTCCCTTCCCTTGTAAAAGAAAAAAGAGTAAATGAAAGATTCGGGAAAAACGCTTATAGAACAAAAGTGATTAAAGTAATTGATGAAAAAGCATTAATCCCTGTTATGGCTGCCTCTATCAAAAAACAAGATGTAGCAGTGGATATTCTAAAGAGTAAGTTAGTTACAATTGAAAAAGAAATGTAAAAATTTCACTCTTTTGTTTCATAATCCTACAAAAGCCGCTTTATTAGCGGCTTTTATTATACAACCCATTTTTCGCCTGAGGCGTCAAAGTATAAATTACATTCATGAAAGCCTTGTGGGCCCTGCTCATCACTTGGCTGGCAATTACAGAAAGCGAGTAAGCTCCAATAGAACGATATGAAACCCCATTCGTCGGTGCCTAGAGGCTGACGGAAATTAACAAAGTAGGCTTAGGCAGTGGCAACTGGAGGTAAATTTTCCTTCATTGCCAATAACAAAAAGCTCAGGTTACTAACGGACCCAATATAGTAACTTACACTTTTGAAGATATCTAATATATTGTACCGGAGTATGTAGAAGCGTCGTATATAATCAAACCTTAGGTAATCTCATTTTGATTTATGTAAAAAAGCATAAATTTCATCTTATAAAAAAAGCAGTTATGAAGCGTATCATTTTCATATTAGCCATAGCCCTCCTCATAATGGGATGCGCATCTACGCAGAATGCAGCTACCACACAAGCCGAAATTGAGCAAAAGATCAATGAACAGCGCTATACATTCGTTGCACAAAGCGTAGTACCTACCGAAGACAGCCGGTTTAATCCGCGTCTTATGTTTCCTCAGGGTAATAATTTGTATCAACTTACTTCGAGGTACGATCTCAAAGTTACACCTGATTCAGTAACGGCTTACCTGCCTTTCTTTGGTCGCGCCTTCACTGCCCCGTTAGATCCTACCAAGGGTGGTATACAATTTACATCTACTAAATTCACCTATAAAAAGAATATTCGTAAGAATAATTTTCATATCACTATCTTGCCTCAAGATGTTTCGGAAATACAGAGCATCTATCTCACCATTTCACCCTCAGGATACGGTTCGGTACAGATTACCAGCACTAACCGTACCCCTATCTCCTATCATGGCATTATTGAAACCCCTTAATTCATATCAACAATTTTTCACATTTGTGAGTATTTAATGGGGTTTTAACGCCTTCATCCGCCGAAAAGGTTGTAATTTTGCCAGATGTTTGATACGGAGTACAGACCACTAAAAATAGCGGTTTTAGACTTAAACGCAGGACATCCGAATCAGGGCATGCGTTGTATCAGAGAAGTGGTACATCGCTGGGCGGCGGAAAAAAATGTCGATATCCTATACGATGTTTTCGACGTACGTGTGAAAAACGAGATTCCTGATCTTTCTTACGATATTTATATTTCCAGTGGTGGCCCCGGCGACCCTTTAAGCACAAGATTTGATGATTGGGATATACAGTGGAATCGTTGGTTAGGGGATGTAGTGCGATGGAATAATAACCCGGATAATACGATTAAAAAATTTGTATTTCTGATCTGTCATTCCTTCCAGCTGGCAGCTCGTTATTTCAATGCCGGGTTGATTTGCAAAAGAAAATCCACTTCATTTGGGACCTTTCCTGTGCATATCCTTCCGGAGGCAGTCGAAGATCCCGTTTTCCGCAATTTGAAGAATCCTTTTTATGCAGTAGATAGCAGAGATTTTCAGTTAATACAACCAAATATCGAATTATTGCACGATATGGGAGCCTATATCACCTGTATCGAAAAAGAACGTCCGCATGTACCCTACGAGCGCGCAGTAATGGGCATTCGTTTCAGCGATTATATCTTCGGCACACAATTCCATCCAGAAGCAGATGCCGAAGGCATGAGTCAGCATTTTCAAGAACCACAGAAACGCGAAACGGTCATTCAAAACCACGGACCTGAAAAATTAGCCCGTATGTTGGAACACCTCAACGATCCTGATAAGATTCATTGGACGAATAAAAATCTCATACCCAATTTTCTTAACGAAGCTTATAATCATTTGGGCGTTGAGGCGGCGGTGGCATCCACATAATTCGTTGGATATAAGCTTATGGTTTTTCTTTGAGAATGCGTAATTCCTTGGGATAATAATTATTGATGCGGGTAGGTAATACATTTACCCAACCCAAGTTATGCCCCCTATATCTGATAACATTCCAGCCGGCATCAAGTCCGGGTATCTCAATATTCTTCCTTTGTAGGTAAGCAATAGCAGTGCTGGCATCCACTTCTGTACCCGATACTTCAGTATGAATGAGTGGGCTCATGGCCAGCGCATGATCAGGAATAAATTTATTATGTACCAATGCTCCTGCCAGCGTACCTGAATAAACCACCCTCAGATGCTGTAGTAACAAATCATAATCTTCATACATTACTTTGGGCCAGGCATAAATACTTCCTTTTACATTCTGGAGTTCTTGCTCCGAAATATCCATCCACGAATCAAGCTGCATGGCCAACTGTCGCGTTACAGGCCGGCTTACAAAGCGGGTTTTATTCTTAAACTTTTCACCATCATTCTTCCGAAAAGCAGCAACAAAAAAACCTTCACCACGTAATAGATGGGGCCAGAAACGATAACCATAATTACGTAGCTGAGATGTCGTTTCTACAATATGCCATTCCGGCTTGGTATCTAAACGGATATTTGACAAACTGAATGCAGTCGACAGCCAATCCAGTATATCCTCATCTTCCTCCTTCGAATAGGAGCAGGTAGAGTAGATTATAATCCCATTCTCCTTCAATGCGGGCATTACATCGGCCAGAATCCTTTGCTGACGTTGACTACACAGGATCACGTTATTTTCGCTCCACTCCTTAATCGCATCTTCGTCCTTTTTAAACAAGCCACTGCCGCTACAAGGTGCATCCACTACAATCACATCGAAAAACCCCTTGAGCTTAGCAAAATCACGCGGATCATTATGGGTTACAATTACATTGTTACATCCCCATTTCACGATATTATCCTTCAATACATTCACACGCTGCCGGATCACCTCGTTGCTTACTAGCAGACTGCTTTTGGACAGTAAGGACTGAATAAGTGTAGATTTCCCTCCCGGCGCTGCACATAGATCCAGTATTTTTAAGGGTTTGGATAAATCCACCGTTTGCTGTAATACCTGCTCTATAAACATGCTGCTGGCTTCTTGCACATAATAACAACCGGCATGAAATAACGGATCAAATGTAAATGAAGGACGTTCCGATAAATAATATCCATGAGAGGACCAAGGAACCCTTTCTATGGAGCCGGGGAAAATATCATGGATTGCTTCCGACTTCTGTGGATGAACTCGAATGGAAGTAATGGGTGTTGCCGATGTATGCACGTTCAGAAAAGCCGCTTCATCAAAGCCTTCCACACCTTGCAACGATTGAATTAATGGCTGAGGGATTTGCACTTTTCGAAACAAATAAATCAGTTAAAAACGAATAGCAAAACGCTGTTTTTCTTTAAACTCTTTGCGAAAACTAATGATGCCAATATAGAACAAATCAATATCACAGGTCACCGCTTCATGTTGCACAATATTAGCCCAGGCATTATCCATTTCTTTGCTCCAGTGAATATCGTCAAATATTAGCAATGTATCATTATGCACATGGGGTAATAACTGCCTGAAATACCTTTCCGTCGGCTCCTGTCGATGATTACCATCGAGAAAGACAAAGTCGATACCTGGGTTTTGCATTAAAACAGACTCCAATATATCATCAAAATTACCTATAATACTTTCAACATTGGTAAGACCCAAAGCTGCAAAGTTCTCACGCGCTTTTGCAGCAATGGTAGATGCTCCCTCAATAGTGATCACTTTGGCCTGCGGATTGGCTAAAGCCAAATAACTGGTAGTAATACCCAAAGAAGTGCCTAGCTCCAGTATAGTGCGTGGCTGATAATACTTCACCATACGATACAGTAATTGACCAAACTTTCTAGGTTTTACTGCAGTTTTTGCGATAGAGGCCACACTTCTTCTGTTGGAAGATGTAATAGCAGAACCAGCTCCTAAATCTTGTATCAGAAGTTCTGTGTTATCCGCCAACATGCGGGTACGTATCGCTTCTACTCTTTCATAATCCTCATACTTCGTAAAATCGTTCATCACTTTTGTGATAAATTCAAATACAAAGGGCGAATGCGTTCCATGCCCTTTACTATTGGCAGCATGTATGTAAAATTGGAAATACTTAGCTGCAGCTTGTAATGGTGAATATACCAAGGGTACAGTCTTTTTTAAACGTTCAACAAAAACTCACATCATTTTCTTTCCCATAGCTCATACGTAAAATCGTATGCATGACGTTCATCTGCGGTATTCTTGATACTGCTTACCAAGCGCCACTCTTTTTCATCAATAGGTGGGAAAAAGGTATCGCCTTCTATCACCGTATCCACCCTAGTCATATATATCTTGTTAGCTTTGGGATAATACATTTTATAAATCTCTCCGCCTCCAATTACCATCAGCTCTTTCACGTCCATTTCCTTCACCAAAAATTCTACATCCTTCATTGTATTCAGTACGATCGCACCTTCAATCTTTAAATCCTTTTGCTTGCTTAGCACAATATTTTTCCTTCCTGGTAAAGGTCGTTTAAAACTTTCAAACGTCTTACGCCCCATCACAACAGGCATCCCCCAAGTAACATTTTTAAAATGCTTCATATCATCAGGCAGATTCCACACTAGCCCGTTATCCTTACCTATTACGTTGTTGTTGGACGCTGCTACTACCAGAGAGATATTCATGTAATACAAAATTAAAAATAATCGAATCCGTTTCAGTGCCCTTATACAGCAACCGGAGCTTTAATTGCCGGATGATGCTGATATCCTTCCAACACAAAATCTTCGTACCGAAAGTCGAAAATATTTTTCACCTCCGGATTAAGTTTCATGGTAGGTAATGGATAGGGCTCCCTACTCAACTGCAGCTTTACCTGCTCCAGATGATTGTTATAAATATGTACATCGCCAAAGGTATGAATAAACTCTCCTGGCTGCAAATCACAAACCTGTGCAATCATCATGGTAAGTAATGCATAGGATGCTATATTGAAAGGCACCCCTAAGAATACATCAGCACTCCGCTGGTAGAGCTGACAGGAAAGCCTTCCGTTCGCCACATAAAATTGGAACAGCGTATGACAAGGCATCAAGGCCATTTCCGCAAGCTCCCCCACATTCCAGGCACTAACAATCAGCCTGCGGCTATCCGGCGTTTTCTTTATTTGTTCAACTAGTTCACTAATCTGATCAATCACATTACCATCCTTCCCTTCCCAGCTACGCCATTGTTTGCCATATACAGGACCTAGATTACCGTTTTCATCAGCCCATTCATCCCAGATGGTTACACCATGTTCTTTCAGATAACCGATATTCGTATCCCCTCTCAAAAACCATAACAACTCATAAATAATACTTTTTAGATGTACTCTTTTAGTAGTAACTAGGGGAAAACCTTTTTGCAGGTCGAAGCGCATTTGATAACCAAACACACTGATAGTACCTGTACCAGTACGATCGGTTTTCTGTACACCATTATCCAAAATATGCTGAAGTAGCTGAAGGTATTGTTGCATGGCTGCAATATAATGATTCTACCGCTTGTGTGGGTAGGGAAAAACTTTTATGTGGGCAAGCTGTTAATTGTGTATTTTTAAGAAAAACAATATGTCGGAACAAAATTATAACAACCATGTCCGTTACTACATACCGCATCACTTCGTTTTTTACCCAATTAGCTGTCTTCTACTCTTTTTCGGAGTTTACAAAGCCCTCAAAAGTGAGGGTGAGCTAGCGGCTGTTTGGTGGATGCTTACAATAATTCTAGCATTAATTATAGGGTTATCCTATATGTTGAGACAGCATTATGCCCTAACGCTGCAAAATAGAATGGTTGTACTAGAAACGCATTTGAGGTATTTCAAGCTTACAGGGAAAGACTTTGAGCCAGTGGAACGTCGGCTAAGTTTTCAACAAATTGCAGCGCTTAGATTTGCATCGGATGAAGAATTTCTTTTCTTACTACAGAAAGCTGTGGATGAAAATACCGATCCCGCAACTATAAAGCGCTCTATCAAAACCTGGCGTGCCGATTACCGAAGAGTTTAAGCGCCTTTACGTCTACGGATTTCTTTTAAAATCAATTTCAATTCCCGACCGGTTTGTCCTTTTACGGACGTATTTTCCTGTGCACGGCGCATCAAATAAGGGATAACACTTTTGAGCGGTCCGAATGGCAAATATTTGCTCACATTACACCCCAATTGTGCCAGATTGAATGTGATATTATCACTCATTCCGTATAACTGGCTAAAGTTCACATGCGGATGGTCGAATGCAATACCCATTGTTTCCATCTGCTGCACTGCCAATAGATTACTGTTTTCGTTGTGAGTAGCTATGAGTACGGATACCTTGTCCAGATTATTTAGACATAGCGTAACACCTGCATCAAAATCGCGATCGCTAGCAGCCTTATCCGGCTGTATAGGTGATGGATACCTGAGCTTTTCAGCACGCTTTCTTTCCTTTTCCATATAAGCACCGCGTACCAGCTTGGCCCCCATTATAAACTTTCTTTCTTTACCGGCTTCAATACAATCATGAAGAAAGGCCAGCCTATCATGTCTGTAATGTTGTATGGTATTAAATATGACGGCTTTTTCTTTATTAAAGGAATCCATCATCAACATTACTAAAGCATCTATAGGATCCTGTATCCACGTCTCTTCTGCATCGACCAATACTCCTACGTTTTGCTTAGCAGCTCTCTCGCAAATACGCAACATGCGAGTTCTTACCCGATGCCATTCTTCGCGTTCTTGGGGTGTAATTTCTTCTAGAGCACAAAAATATCTCTTTATAAGAGACCCCTTTTTACTATGCATCAATGTATCGAGTTTCTCCAGCAACGCAAACCTAGCCAGCCCCGTAATTTTTATACTCATAAACGGGATGTTCGGCTGGGAGGCTGCATAATCGATTACCCGCACAAACTCTGCAGCGGCATGATCATACTCATCTTCGCTTCCTTCGCCTCCTTCAGCACCATAGTCAAGAATAACATCTACATGAAACTTTCCTAAGGTATGGGCTACAGCTGCAGTTTGCTCAAGCGTTTCACCACCTGTAAATTGTCTGAAGATGGTTTTCCGGATAAGGCCACTAATCGGTAATCCCACTTTCATGGCCCAGGGAATTAGCGTAGTACCCACCTGCACCAGCATAGGGTGACTCATCATACGGAATAACCTACACGATCTCCTCAACTCCGCATCCGACAGGTATCGAAATGCGAATTCCGTGTTGTCAAAAGATATTGAAGCCATATTATTTTAAAAAAATACAGCTACGCTCTTCAGATTTATATGAAATGACGAAGAGAAGTCGTAAAGCTCTTCCTCTCAGATGCGGTTTATAGCAAACCTGCAAGTTCTAGACTTTTCTTTTTCAGTCGTCGTTCCTCAATACTTTCCAGAATAGAATCTGGTTCTAGTATTAAAGAAGTGCCATTTTCTTTCCACCAGGGGTTTTTCTTAAGTTTGAGTAGCGCGATTACTCCTGAGAGATATTTCCGGTCTTCCTGAGCATGCCATTGTTCTATCCATTCAAAATCATCGGTGGGCACAAATTTTATATCACTGAAGCTTACGTAGACGCGCAAATATATGTCATCATTCAATTGGTTGGGCTCATGATGATATAATTTTTTATATTCGTATTTATAATCATACCTAAGTGCAGACAAATCACTCAATACTGCTGAGGCTGTAGGAAAACTACCTGCGCCTTTTCCATAGAAAAATTGTTGATCGGCAAATCCGCTTTCTATCACCACTCCGTTATATTCGTTTCTTACAAACGATAAAGGATTATCGGCGGTCACGAACTGTGGCAGCACAAAAGCAGCCACGCCACCTTCCACCAGCTTTTTAGCTTGTGCTACCAGCCTTATCTGTTGACCTCGAGACTTGGCCACTGCCGCATCCGATTTATGTATGTTTTGTATTCCTGTAAAGAGAATTTGATCGGGTGTGGTAACAATCCCATAAGCATGACATAAAAATATCGTCCATTTGTTCAGTGCATCGTATCCTTCCACATCCAACGTAGGATTACTTTCGGCAAAACCCTGCTGTTGTGCTAGTAATAAAGCCTCTCTGAAGCCAAGACGCTCATCAAACATCTTCGTCAAAATAAAGTTGGTACTGCCGTTTACAATAGCCCGGATGCTATGTAATAAGTCGTTATCGTAGTATTCTTCCAGATTTCTAATAGCCGGAATGGATGCACATGCGGAAGATTCATATAGGAAGGAACGGCCGGTTTTTTGTTGTAGTTCCAATAACTCCTGCAGATGCTCTGCTATCATCTTTTTACTGGAGCTCACTACATCCTTTTTGTTCAGCAATGCTGTTTTTACGATATCAAATGCTGCATTTGCATCATCGATAACTTCTACGACAACATTAATTTCTTCATCCTGCAGTATTTCGTCTTTATCAGTTGTGAACAATGATGAAGGAGCATTTCTTTTTTTATCAGGATGCTTGATACATACTTTTTTAATGTATGCACTTAAGGAGGGGGTTTGTTCCAGCACTCTGTACAAGCCTTCTCCCACTACTCCAAATCCAAACATTCCTATTACTAGCTGTCTATGTTTGCTCATTTATGTATAGATTATATAAATTTCAATATAGTTATAACCCTATCCGTGCGTGTAAATTATTTACACAATTCTCCCTGCTCAATAAAGCTACTGATAGCTGCAGTGAGCTGCTCAAATTCAAGCAAGAATCCATCATGTCCATAATCAGAATTAATCAGTTTTACACGGGCATTGGGAATATGCTGCGCCAAAAACTCCTGCTCATACAATGGGAATAATATATCACCTTCCAAGCTTAACACTAAAGTCTTGGCTTTGATAGTATGCAATGCAGCTTGCACACCGCCTCTGCCTCTTCCCAGATTATGGGAGTCCATACTTTTAGTAAGAGCATAATAGCTAAATGCGTTGAATCTTTTTGAAAGCTTTTCGCCTTGATAACGCTGATAGCTTTCGCTTCTGAATCCTTCTATCATTTCATCATTGAGGTCAGCCTGGGTTTTATTATAAGCGATATCGGTGCGATAAGATAGTAACGCAATACTGCGTGCTACTTCCAGACCTTTTTTTCCGGCATCTTCTTTCTTTTCCCACCAAGTACTGTCTGCTTCAATAGCAAACCGTTGCGAAGCATTGAATGCCTTTCCCCATGGAGAATGAACCGCATTCGTTGCAATGGGTATAATATAGGAAAACAGATCTGGATCCTGTACAGCCCACTCCAATAACTGTTGCCCACCTGTGCTGCCTCCAATACCAATTTTTATTTTATCGACACCAAGCTCTTTTTGCAACAAGCGATAAGCCTGTACCATATCTCTTATGGTAAAGAAAGGAAAATCGTGATAGTAGGGTGCGCCCGTATCGGGATTGATGTCCAGCGGACTAATACTTCCATAACAGCTACCCGGCATATTCACACAAATGATAAAATACTTGGCTGGATCAAATACACGTCCTTCCCCCACCATTTCCGGCCACCATTCATGTGGTTTGCTGTTAGCTGTAAGAGCATGGAATATCCATACCACATTATCTTTATTTTCATTCAGCTGACCATACGTAGTGTAGGCCAGATGCAGTTTCTGCAAAACTGCTCCACTTTCCAATTGAAACGCTCCTGTGTGTGTAAATATCTTATGATCCATATTTTTTAGAAACTGCCTCACCGTACCAACTGCACTGATGAGGCAGTTGAAAGTAACTCTGTATTAAGCGAAAATGTTAGCAAATGCTTGTTCGAAATCGGCTTTAATATCATCGATGTGTTCAATACCCACGCTGATACGAATCAAATTATCCAGAACGCCTGCGCTCTTTCTTTCTTCTTCTGTAAGCTGTTCGTGGGTGGTAGAAGCTGGATGAATAGCCAGTGTTTTAGCATCGCCTACATTTGCCAAATGGCTTACCAGCTTTAGATTATCGATGAACGCACGTCCTTTTTCAAATCCGCCTTTAATACCAAACTGGAGTACGCCACCCGCACCTTTAGGTAGATATTTCTGAGCCAAATGGTAATACGGGCTGCTTTCCAATCCCGGATACCATACGAACTCTACTTTATCGTGAGCCTCCAGCCACTTAGCCAACTCCAAAGCATTATCTACGGTACGTTGTACACGCAACGACAGTGTTTCCAATCCTTGCAACAACAGGAAGGAGTTGAACGGGCTTAAGCAGGCACCAAAATCACGCAACCCTTCTACTCGGGTACGAATGGCAAATGCAATATTGGGGAGCCCTAACGGATTGCCTTCGCCAAAAACTTCCCAGAACTTCAGTCCATGATACCCTTCCGAAGGTTCAGTAAACTGCGGGAATTTACCATTACCCCAATTGTAATTACCGCCATCGATAATAACGCCTCCAATACTGGTACCATGACCACCAATCCATTTGGTAGCAGAATGTACCACTATATTAGCGCCATGTTTAATGGGCTGGAACAAATAGCCTCCCGCACCAAACGTGTTATCTACAATCAGCGGAAGATCCACTTCTTTTGCCAGTGCCGCGATTTTTTCAAAGTCGGGAACATTCAGTCTGGGGTTACCCAATGTTTCTAAGTAAATGGCTTTGGTTTTATCATCAATCAGTTTTCTGAAGCTTTCGGGATCATCAGCCTCAGCAAAACGCGCTTCGATACCCAAACGCTTGAAAGAAACTTTAAACTGATTATAAGTACCCCCATAGAGGAAAGAACTGGTTACAAAATTGTCTCCGGCCTGTAAAATATTGTTGATGGCCAAAAACTGAGCTGCCTGACCTGAAGAGGTGGCCACAGCCGCTACCCCTCCTTCCAATGCTGCGATGCGTTGTTCAAACACATCGGTTGTGGGGTTCATGATACGTGTATAGATATTACCAAACTCTTTTAGACCAAAAAGATTGGCTGCATGTTCGGCATTCTTGAACTGAAAAGAAGTGGTTTGATAAATAGGAACAGCACGGCTACCTGTTGTAGGATCCGGTATCTGACCTGCATGTACCTGCAGGGTCTCAAAACGTAAAGCGTTACTCATAAAGTGAAGTTTTTTAAGTTAATGCGTGAAAAATAAATTGTGAAAACTAAAAACCAGAAGTGAAAGACTTTAAAAGTCCAAAAGAAGATATGTTGCTATGCCCCGAAAGGCATACAACAGCAGCAACAACACATCATGTGTGTGAAGCAGTTATGAGCGATATGATAATATTGTTTTTGCAACATGTCCTCTAAAATTTTCTCAATTTTTAGTCTAAAGGTTCCGTTCCAGATCCTTATCAAGAGGGCATTTACGAAAAAAGCCCTCCTGTAAGCAGGAGGGCTTCAAATATGTTTGAATACATCACATTCTAACCAATATTGAAACTTCCAGCTTATCTTTCTACGCTTACAGCGTAGTAGGAATTGGCACCTTGTTCCGCGTCACTGAAACAGGTTGCCAAGGCTTCATTGGGCCTATACCCTCTGCCTTTCTTGATAAGTTCCTGATCTACATCAGGATTCAAAGAACCACGTCGGCCGCTGCCAACGAGGTGCAAATATAATACATTATTCCAAATAAAAAAGTTAGAATTGAGAACGCTATGCTGCCTACCACCAACACGGGCACGTGTGCAGAAATAAATGGTTACGACTAAGCAGCTATAGGGTTGAAAAATGATGGATAATAAAAAAGCTCCACAAAGTGGAGCCTTTATTGTTTAATACTTTTAGACTTAAAACTTATAGCCAACAGTAAGTCCAAAAGCAGTGTTGTAAACCTTTGATTCATAATCAGGGTCTAGCTTTATCATACCGAAATTTGCATTCACATTAAATGACAACCCCATAGGTAATTGGTATCCTACTAAAAATTTTCCACCGGCATCAAATTTCCTGACTTTTTCTCCATCACCTATATCATCCCAATGAACCTTGGCGGACACATCAACCCCCGCAGCACTACCCTCTACTTTTATTTTACCTACACCTAATCCAACGTAAGGACCAACACCTAATAACAAATTACCGTTGCCTACCACAGGTTGATATTGAAATGTTATCGGTAATTGAACGTAATTTAAATGTACTTTTGTATCTCCAGCTACTCCCCAATATTCATCCTCATCCGCAGAGAAGGCTCCTCCATTTTGCACATAACTTAAACCTGGCTGTAAAACAAAATCTTCGGCCAGCCCTATATCATAGGTAACACCTGCCTGAAATCCGGCTTTCAATTTTCTATTGCTAAGAGCATCCTTCCCGGAAATGTTAGCAAGGTTTAACCCTGCATTTACCCCCAAACGTCCAGCTTGAGCATGAGATGGAACTGCAGCCACACTAAAGGCCGCAAAAAAGAGTCCTCCAAATAATAGTTGTTTTAGTTGCATACATTGTATATTTAAAAATCCATAAATGAGGTGCAAAGTTATATTATAATCAATCATTTACAAAATATATTGTAATATTTTCTATAAGCACCTCTTTTTAATTCTTGCCAACCTCACAATATATACTAATCATATAAAGAAAAAGCAGTAACAAGGAATCTCGTTACTGCTTGGATAAACCTCATTTCAACACTTCAATAATAATTACGGAGTTATTCTTAATTAGAATTTATAACCTACAGTAACGCCAAAAGAAGTATTGTGGAACTTTGCATCTTTGTCATCAGATAGGTTGGCTAAACCTAAGTTCGCATTTAGATTGAAAGAAAGCCCCATGCCCAATTGATAACCTACCAGCAGTTTTCCTCCAGCATCTACCTTTTTCAAACCTGCGTCATCCCAATCGCTCTTGCTGGAGACTTTATCGTCAAACAAAGAACCTTTTACTTTACCCACACCAAATCCTACGTAAGGACCTACGCCCAACAACAAATTGCCGGTACCCAAAGCAGGCTGATATTGGAAAGTAACAGGAACCTGAATATAATTCAAATCCCATCTTTCATCAAATTCATCACCTTTTACTTTACTACCGTTTTGAACATAGCTTATTCCAGGTTGTAATACGAATTCATCGGCCAATCCGATATCGTAAGTTACTCCTGCCTGAAAACCGGTTTTCAGCTTGGTACCCTCTGCATCCTTACCATTAATATTGGCAAAGTTGACACCGGCATTGATACCGAAACGTCCGGCTTGAGCATTAGCTTGAAGAGCTGCAACACTAAAAGTTGCAAATAATAGTCCTCCGAATAATAATTGTTTTAGTTTCATACGATTTGTTTTTAAAAGCTATTTATTAGTTATTAAAGTAAATGAATAAGGGGTTCATTTACTTTAATCAAGTAGTCTTGGTTTAAACTTTTATGTTAATGGCCAGCTTCTCTCGCAGCATCAGCTTTCATTTTTTCATTAGCTGTAATTATAAACTCCACGCGACGATTTTTAGCCCGCCCTTCAGGAGTATCATTGGAATATTTAGGATGTCTAAAGCTATATCCTACAGTTGTCAGACGATGAAGATCAATTCCATGATCACTCAAATAATTGGCTACTACAGAAGCCCTTCTTTCCGACAATGCCTGATTATACTTTTCAGTACCGGTATTATCGGTATGGCCCTGTATTTCAACGTCTGTATCCGGATATTTATTCAAAATCTTAATCAAATCATTAAGGGTCTCTTTAGAAGCTTCGGTAAGATTTGCCTGGTCGAAGCCAAACAGTACGGCGCTGTTAAATTCCACTACAATCCCTTCCTCCACACGCTCTACCTTGGCCGTAGGAATTTCCTGTCTGATTTCTTCGGCCTGCTGGTCCATTTTTTTACCAATGATGGCACCTGCAGCGCCCCCTACAGCCGCTCCAATAACGGCCCCTAATCCGGCATTACCTGCAGCTTTACCAATTACAGCGCCCATGGCAGCGCCACCTCCTGTACCAATTATAGCTCCTTTCTGAGTACGGTTCATGCTATCACATCCTGTTAGCATTATGCCAGCTAACGCGGTTGCAAATAAAGTTGCTTGTGCTATTTTCATTGTGGTATATTTTAATGAGTTTATGGCTTTGTTTAACTGAGGGGATCTACGTTTTGATTTATGTATATAAATTTAAGGTATTTACAAAAAACTAAGGCACAATTTTTTACGATTGCAAAGATAAATAAAATTCATATCAATTATCCAAATTTTGCATATAAGACCTAAACGGTACAAAAAAGGTTGCCTCAGGAGACAACCCTTTTATAAAATTAATTTTAATCAATTTCTCTACTGCTCATTATCATTACCATTATTTTCTGCTCCGTCTTGTACTACTACATCATCTTCTTGAACATTATCTTGAGCTATCTTATTAAGTACATAAGTAATGCTTTTTTCTTCCACCTCTTTTTTAGTTACTTTTTTCTCCTTCTTATTTTCAGCAGTAACTGCTACTGTAGCATCGGCATCTTGATCTTGTGCATCACTTACCATTTCAGTATTCAACTCAGGGAAAACGGCTATAGGATTATCTTCGTTATACTTAGCTCCCAGATTCACGTACATTTTATTAGTTACGGAATCGTACAGCAAAGCACCTCCCTTTAATGTTTTACCTGAATAACGAGCATCCGTTGTAGCTACATCTCCTTCAGTATCTGTATATACAGAAGCCACTACTTCGCCGTCAATATCGTTTTGCAAAGTTTTTTGCTCCGGTATTTTGTAAATAGCCGGCGACACTCTGAGATCGGCCCTGAATTTTCCTTGTGGTAACCCATTAACCCATACTAAACCTTTATTTTCCTGATCCAACGCCACGCTTACTATAGAAACGTTTCCTTCTTCATCAATCAGTTCATACTTTCCCAATACGGGAAAAATATCCGCATCAGTCAACTCCTTGGGCATGGGTAACAATTCCTTAGGCTGAGGTTTATAATTTTTCGGAATTTCCGGGGCTACCGAAGTTTGTGCATATGTTATTGAATAAACCGATGCAGAAAAAAACAACATCAATAAGAACTTTTTTTTCATCTGAAATTATTTTTGTGACCAAATTATTTTAGAGAGCCGTTCTGCTCATGTAGCTTTAAAGAAATTATTATGCCAAAAAAATATTTTTAGCGCTCAGAAACCTTTATAACAGTTTTTAGTTATAAATTTTAGCTTTTTCTAAATACAGGCATAACTTCAAAAAATCAAACTGATAATATTGAAAAACAATTATTCGCATATAGAGGTAACCGGTGCCAGAGTGCATAATCTCAAGAATATTGATATTTCCATACCCAAAAACAAACTGGTAGTAATTACCGGTATTAGCGGCAGCGGTAAATCGTCATTGGCTTTTGATACTATTTATGCCGAAGGACAACGGCGCTATATGGAAACCTTTGGCGCCTATGCAAGACAATTTATCGGCGATATGGAAAGGCCTGATGTAGACCGCATTACAGGGCTTTCTCCTGTTATTTCGATTGAGCAGAAAACTACAAATAAGAATCCGCGTTCTACAGTGGGTACCGTTACTGAGATATACGATTTTCTGCGATTATTGTTTGCACGTATTGGCGAAGCTTACTCCTACAACACCGGGAAAAAGATGGTGAAATGGAGTGAGGAGGAAATTGTAAATAACATTTTCGAAAGATTTTATAAGAAAAAAATTAACATACTGGCCCCCTTGGTAAGAGGCCGTAAAGGTCATTACCGCGAGTTGTTCGAGGACGTACGCAAAAAAGGTTTCTTAAAAGTACGCGTAGATGGAACAATCCAAGACATCACTCCTAAAATGCAAGTGGATCGATACAAAATTCACGATATCGAACTTGTGGTAGACCGTTTACAAGTCACTGATGATTTTAAAGTACGCCTGAGTCAAAGCGTACAACAAGCATTAAAATTGGGTAAGGATCTGCTGTTCGTACTGGAACACGATCGCAATGATATCACCCAATATTCCAAAATGCTGATGTGTGAAGATACAGGCATTAGCTATGAAGAACCATCTCCTAATACTTTTTCCTTTAACTCACCTTATGGTGCATGTCCTTATTGTCGTGGACTGGGCACCAGCTCGGTGATTAAGATGGATGCAGTGTTGCCCGACACTTCTAAAAGTATTAAAGAGGGCGGTATTGCCCCGTTGGGTGAAGAACGTAGCGCCAGTGTATACCAGCAAGTGGTGGCCTTTGCCAAAAAACATAAGATCAGTTTAAGTAAACCTATCAACGAATTGCCACAACAACAATTGGATTTATTATTGTATGGCGACGGCAATGCCGAAAAAACGTTACAGCTGGATGGAACGGACGATTCCATACCCGATTATTATACCGGCAGTTATGAAGGCATTATTCCAATGCTAAAGCGCTGGTATCTTTCTACCCAAAGTACCGAAGCGCTACGCGACTGGGTAGAGCAGTATATGGAAGTACAAACCTGCCCCTCCTGCAACGGTGCACGACTTAAAAAAGAGAGTCTATGGTTTAAGGTAGACGGAAGGAATATTGCAGACCTTAGCAATCTTAATTTAGATAATCTAGCTGCATGGTTGGATGGCATTGAACTACGTTTGACCAAAAAGCAAAATACCATTGCAAAAGATATCTTGAAAGAAATCAGAGAGCGTTTGGGCTTTCTGTTGGATGTAGGTCTCTCCTACTTATCATTGAACCGCCCCAGTCGTACACTCAGTGGTGGCGAATCGCAACGGATTAGACTGGCTACACAAATCGGCTCTCAATTGCAGGGGATCACATATATACTTGACGAACCTTCTATAGGATTGCATCAGCGGGATAATCACCGACTAATTTCTTCTCTGCAAAAGCTGCGTGATATCGGTAACAGTTTGATTGTGGTGGAGCACGATAAAGACATCATGCTGGCGGCAGATTATTTGGTAGATATCGGTCCACGTGCAGGCTATCATGGCGGCCGTGTAGTGGCACAAGGCACGCCGAAAGAAATTTTGAAATTGGATACCATTACCGCCGGCTACCTGAAAGGGAAATTGAAAATTGAAGTACCCAAAGAAAGACGTAGTGGCAATGGCAAATTTATTGAACTAAAAGGAGTATCTGGCAATAATCTCAAAAACGTCAATGTAAAATTTCCATTAGGTAAACTGATTGTTGTAACAGGCGTAAGTGGTAGCGGTAAATCAACATTGATTAATGAAACCCTCTACCCTATTCTAAGCAATCATTGTTTCCCTGCTAGCAAAATGCCAGTAATGCCATATCGGTCGGTATCCGGACTAGAACATATCGATAAGGTAGTGGAAATTGATCAGTCGCCGATAGGTCGCACGCCACGTAGTAACCCTGCTACCTATTGCGGATTCTTTACGGATATCAGAACTTTGTTTGCATCTGTTCCCGAAGCCAAGATTCGCGGATATAATGCAGGACGATTTTCTTTTAATGTAAAAACCGGTCGCTGCGATGTGTGCGAAGGTGGCGGGATGCGTGTGATTGAAATGAACTTTCTGCCCGATGTATATGTACCCTGCGAAAAGTGTAACGGTAAAAGATACAACCGCGAAACCTTGGAGATACGCTACAAAGGCAAGTCTATCTCAGATGTGCTGGATATGACCGTTGATGACGCGGTGGAGTTTTTCCAAGCAGTGCCTAATATTTATCGAAAAATTAAAACCTTGCAGGATGTAGGCCTAGGTTACATTACACTGGGACAAAGCGCCGTTACATTAAGCGGTGGCGAAGCACAACGCGTAAAACTGAGTACCGAACTATCCAAGAAAGATACCGGCAAAACTTTCTATATCCTTGACGAACCTACTACCGGATTGCATTTTGAAGACATCAGACAATTACTCAATGTCCTCAATAAACTTACCGATCGGGGCAATACGGTACTTGTGATTGAACACAACATGGATGTGATCAAAGTTGCCGATCACATCATCGACCTCGGCCCTGAAGGTGGCGATGGTGGCGGACAGATTTTGTTCGAAGGCACCCCCGAAGAGCTGATTCATCACGAAGAAAGTTGTACCGGCTTTTATCTGAAACAGGAGCTTAAATAATAATTAGATTCGAGAGTTTGTCGGAAATTTTTCGTTTAAAAGAGAAAAACAACCTTGTTTTTCTTATATTGCTATTAGGAAGTACCCCAAATACTCGAAAAATAAATTTGTTTTAGTAGCCCATTGTTTTGGTGCTTTCTAAATTTAGTGTAAAATGAAGAATTAAACTAGTTAAAACTTCACTCAAAAGAGTCCTGCTAAACATAACATAAAAAAATCACTAAATAGGCAAGCCATATGAGAATTTTTTACCGTAACTTAATAGTTATAAATAATTTCATTCACATACACAATAATTTTTATTAATATTTTTTAAATAATATTAATATGAAA
>Ga0182737_1001331_pt1 | contig 24974 bp, 18 predicted proteins | sample eDN5th30CBELigOP_FD_128878 | JGI IMG/M metagenome (GOLD analysis project Ga0182737, IMG submission 128878) | Enriched Organic Plus compost microbial communities from Emeryville, California, USA - eDNA 5th pass 30_C BE-Lig OP (version 2) (version 2) ...
CATCACCACTCAATGATGCCATGATGCGCAGCTCTATCTGTGAGTAGTCAGCACTCAACAAAACCCAGCCTTGTTTTTCTGGAATAAATGCCTTACGGATTTCCCGCCCAAGCCCTGTACGAATGGGAATATTCTGCAAGTTAGGATCACTGGACGCCATGCGCCCAGTGGCAGCCATCAACTGATGAAATGTAGTATGCACACGTCCAGTCGCCACACTGACGGCCTGAGGGAGGGCATCTACATAAGTGCTCTTCAACTTGGTCATTTCACGGTAGGACAGAATGTTTTCTATGATCGGATGCTTGCCTTGAAGTGAAAGAAGGGTCTGTTCATTGGTCTGATACTGGCCGGTGGCTGTTTTTTTTGGCTTGTCTACCAGTTTCAAATGATCAAACAATACTTCACCAAGCTGCTTGGGCGAGTTCAGGTTAAAGGAAACCCCAGCCGACTCACGGATTCTGTCTTTAAGGATTTCAGACTGTTTCTCCAGTTCATCCCCAAAATCCTTCAGCGTCTTAACATCCACTTTCACGCCTGCCTGCTCCATGGAAGCGAGCACAGGCAGCAGCGGCCCCTCTATATCCTCATACACCCGGGTTTGCCCAAGGCTTGCCAGTTCCGGCTTTAGCTTTTGGGCGAGCTGCCAGGTAACATCCGCATCTTCAGCAGCGTACTCTGCCAGTGGTTCTAGTGGCACTTCTGCCATACTTATCTGCCCCTGTTTCTTCTCTCCAATCAGTGTAGTGATAGAGATGGGCGTATAACCCAGGTAACGTTCACTGAGGTAGTCCATACCATGCCGTTGATCAGGTTCTACCAGGGCATGCACCAGCATGGAATCATAGAACGGCCCCTGCACATGAATTTTATGGGCGTTCAGCACCCGTAAATCGAACTTCAGGTTATGACCGATCTTGGTGATGCCTGGTTTTTCAAAGATCGGTTTCAGGTCTTCGAGCACAGCAAGATGCCCTTCCCTGTCCTCCGGCAGATGCCAGTAACATCCCTGATGAGAGTCAGTGCTGAACGACACGCCAAGCAATCGAGTGGTCAACGCATCCAGACTGTCCGTCTCTGTATCAAAACAAAATTCAGTGACACTGAGAAGTTTCTCTGTCCAGCGAGCACGGCCTTCAGCGCTAACCACAAGCTCGTATTCATGCGGCGTATTGGCAATGGTGTTAAGCACCGGCGCCGTTGAAACAGGAATGACTTCCGCTGTCACCTCAGTCTTGGAGCCTGTTTCTGGTGCTGCGATCACCGCTCCAAAAAGATCTCCTTGCAAAGCTTTTCCTTCACCTACCGCGGCCGCCTGCCTTCCACGACCCGCCTTGAAGTCATCACCAAACAAGCGACGCCCCAGCGCATTAAATTCATATTCGACAAAGAGCGCCTTTAATGCGTCTTGATCAAACCCGTGAAGTAACAGCTGATCCAGGCTCAAAGGTAGTGGCGCATCCTCCATGATGGTCGCCAAGTCTTTCGATAGCACAGCCATCTCAGCACCATCTCTCAGTTTATCCTGCATCTTGCCCGGCACTTTTTCCAGGTTCGCCAGCAGTTCTTCAATCGAGCCGAACTCCGTGATGAGTTTGGCCGCCGTTTTTTCTCCTACTCCTTTAACACCAGGAATGTTGTCACTGGCATCCCCCATCAGACCAAGCAGGTCTATGACTTGTAGCGGGTTGTTCACGCCCCAGCGCTGGCAAACTTCTGCAACCCCAAGGATTTCAGTGTCACTGCCCTGTCTTCCCGGCTTGTAAATGAATGTACGCTCATCTACAAGCTGGCCGAAATCCTTGTCAGGGGTCACCATATAGGTCTCAAAATCTCCACGCTGCTCTGCTACACGAGCTACTGTGCCAATGAGATCATCTGCTTCATAACCATCCACCTCCAGCACAGGAATGCGCATGGCATTCAGCAGACGTTTCGCTGCTGGAATCGCCAGAGCCAGATCCTCAGGAATTTCATCGCGCTGGGCCTTATACGCTGGAAACTTTACATGTCGCGGAGTGGGTGCCGAAGTATCAAATGCAGCCCCCAGATGAGTGGGTTTCTGTGTTTGCAGAATGTCCAGCACGGTATTGGCAAATCCGTAAAGAGCTGACGTGTTCACGCCGTCACTGGTAAAGATCGGTTTTTTGATCAATGCAAAATGCGCCCGATAGAGCAGCGCCATGCAGTCAAGAAGGAAGAGACGATTCGCCATCCTGCCAGCATAAACAAGAAGCCGTGCAGGGAAATCAGAATTGTAAGAAAGTCAGTCTATGACCATGACTGATCCATTCTCTGGAATTTGGCATCAGCGAGAAGCACCAACAACTTTTCGAACGAGGGTTCCATCATCTTTAGGGAGACGCCACTTGCCCCCTTTTAGCATTAACGCGTTTTTTTGCAGCATGGCCAGCCTCTCCAGCGGTGACAGTTTAGATAAACTGCCTCCCACTTTGCGTCGAATTGGTTCATTAACACTGTCCATTTCGATCAACATTAGTCTAACCCAGCAAAAAATCCATCACAAAACCTTCTGACGTATCGCGACAGATTCACCGTGGGCGTCCAATCCCTCGATCTCACTGAACACGCGCACAATCGGCTCGCTCTTCGCACAGGCTTCGGGCGTCAATCGTACAATGCTGGTGCGACGCAGGAACATCTCAGTAGTCAGGCCTGGGAAGGACTTGCCCGCACCGCCCGTAGGCAGCGTATGACTGGGGCCCGCGAGAAAATCACCAACAGCCACCGGAGATGCATTACCCAGGAAAATGGCGCCTGCCGTACGTACCAGCGGCAGCAGGTCCTCCTCCCTGGCGGTCACCAGGCTCAAGTGCTCAGGCGAGTAGGCATTCACCAGATCAAGCCCCTCCTCCAAAGTCGGCACAAGAATCAGAACACACTCTTTTTCAAGCACTGACCGGATCATCTGCTGACGACTCAGTTTTTCGCCCTGCGCTTCAATCTGTTTGATGACATCATTCAGCAAACTCTCACAATCAGTAATGAAGGCAACGCCACTGTCCTTGCCGTGTTCTGCCTGGGCAAGTAGATCGGCAGCGATACACGCGGCATTGCCCGTTTCATCTGCCAATACCATCACTTCGCTGGGTCCTGGAAGAAGGTCAACAGCGACCACGCCGAACACCTGGCGTTTCGCCTCCACAACGTAAGAGTTTCCCGGGCCGAAAATCTTGGTCACGGGTTTAACGGATTCCGTACCATAAGCCATGGCAGCAATCGCCTGTGAACCACCGACACGATAAACTTCTGTGGCTCCCGCTAGTTTCAAAGCTGCCAGCAGTCCCGCGTTTACCTTGCCATCCTTGCCACAAGGAGTACAGACGACGATCTCAGGCACACCAGCCGCCGCTGCAATGGCCACCGTCATCAAACTGGTGCTGACCAGCGGAGCCGTACCGCCGGGCACATACAAGCCCACTCGCTGGTAAGGGTGAAACACCTCGCCAACTTCAGCGCCCTGCTCGTTGATCATTGTCCAGTTCTTTCGCTGGCTCTGGCGGGCAAACTCAGTCACGTTGCGATGAGATGCTTGCAATGCTTCGCACACCCGTGGTTCCAGGCTGTTCCACGCCTCTTCCAGCTCAGACTGGTCCACACGAAGGCCTGCAGATGTTAACTCAGCTCCATCAAACTTTTTTGTCAGTTCCAACAGGGCGGCATCACCTTGTTCACGAATGGATTTGATCACCCCTGCCACGACCTCTTGCACCTTGTCAGATGCCTCTGCACGCCGGTCAAAGCGTTTCAGTTCATCGTTGTAGAAGGCATCTGTATAACGAATGATTTTCATTGAGTGGCAGAAGGAATTATGTGGGTTGTCACCATAGGAGCAGAAACAGGCTTCGCAACCGGGCAATCGGTTTGTTTTCACTTCATCAAGCATTGCAAAAACAGGTTGCCCGCTCGCAAACCTTTGGCTAAGAAGCCATCATGGAACCCACAAAAGAATCCCCCGCTGCCGGCTTCCTCTCACAGATACAGGAATTTGCCTCCGCCAACCCATGGGTGATGCTCATCGCCGGCCTGATCATTCTCATTATTATTGGACAGATTATCTGGAAGATGGTCAAAGCTGCACGCTTCAGCATGGCGGACGGCCTACAGGCGGGCAAAATCCGCAAGGTTTTAAGCAAATGCAGGGTCGGCAAAGCCAACGTGATTCTGGGAACCCAGAGCACGGTTGTTGAGATTACCAATAATTCAGACGTACCTTTTACCCTCACAAGAGTTTCTTTGGTTAAAAACAAGGTCGAGTTTCCTTTGAAGCTAGCTTATTCAGGACGTATCTCACCGCCACGCACCCTTCCTAAAGTCTGTGACCAGCATCGCGGGCCAGCGGTTTTGCAGCCACAGGAGACCTTTGTTTTTGCCCATCCTATCAATGCCATCTTCATCCTGAACGAGAAAGAAAGCTTTCACGTAGTCATGGATGCGAAATATCAGGTGCAGGGCAGCAGCAAGACTCTGACTGAAGAGACTTCCAAGAAGAAAGCGTCATCTTTGGAGACCTGGTAGGTCTTATGCGAATATTTACTGTACATAAGAACGCATTTTAAACTCCGCATTTGACTTTTTGCGCTGGCTCATGCCTTTGTGCCGCCCATGTCAAAAGCTCTTATCATTGCCGAAAAGCCCAGTGTAGCCGCTGACCTCGCCCGTGCGTTGGCGAAAGCGCCGGGCATGACGGCCTTCAAGAAAGAGAAGGACTTTTTCGAAAACGATACCCACGTCATCACCTCGGCTGTCGGCCACCTCCTGGAACAGGAGATGCCCATGAAAGATGGCAAAAAGATTGGCTGGGGGTTTACCACCCTGCCTATTCTTCCTGAGAAATTTGACCTCAAACCCATCTCCACCAGCGCTGACCGTTATCGGCTGGTGTCAAAGCTGATCAAACGCAAAGACATTGATCAAGTCATCAACGCCTGTGATGCCGGACGCGAGGGTGAACTGATTTTCCGTAATATCATTGAGGCGACTGGAACCAAAAAGCCCATCCAGAGGATGTGGATGCAGTCCATGACGAACGCGTCTATTCTCGATGCCTTCAAAAAACTGCGCAGTGACGAGGATCTGCAACCCCTGGCTGACGCCGCCAAATGCCGCAGTGAAAGTGACTGGATTATTGGCATCAATGGAACGCGGGCGCTGACCGCGCTGAACTCCCGCCATGGAGGTTTCCGGCTTACACCCGTGGGGCGTGTGCAAACCCCCACCCTGACGATCCTGGCAAAACGTGAAAAGGAAATCGCCGACTTCATTCCTCGCACTTACTTTGAAGTGCATGCTGATTTCGGTGTAAAGGCAGGTCAGTACGCAGGTCGCTGGCTTAACCTTCAGTTCAAAAAAGACGAGTCTGACGAGCACAAAAAGGCTGAACGCATCTGGAATCTGGCCGATGCAGAAGCAATTGTTGCCCGTTGCGAAGGCAGACGGGGAACGGTGGAGGAACAGACAAAACCGACCAAGCAAATCGCCCCATTGCTTTATGACCTGACTTCATTGCAGCGCGAAGCCAGCAACCGCTTCGGCTTCAGTGCACGCCGCACCTTGCAGATAGCCCAGGCCCTGTATGAAAAGTTCAAGGTTTTAACCTACCCAAGAACAGATTCCCGTTATCTGCCAAACGACTACATTGGCACCGCCACAGGGGTCATCCGTGAATTTTCCAAGCTGACATCAGCCAAAGCCGGGGCCTTCCCCTTTGAGCTGCAACCCCACTGTGACACGATTCTAAATCAAAACTGGGTGAAGCCGAACAGGCGTATCTTCGACAGCAGCAAGGTGAGCGACCACTTTGCCATTATTCCCACCGGGCAGATTCCACCTGCCAGCATGGGCGAGGCAGAGCGCAAGCTCTTTACCATGGTCACCCAGCGCTTCCTGGCTGTATTTTTTCCGGCAGCTGAATTTGATGTCACCACGCGCTACACGCGCATTGGTGAAGACACGTTTAAGTCCGATGGTAAAATCCTGCGTTTTGCGGGGTGGCTCGCCGTGTATGGCAAGCAGGCCGCCAATGAACAAGCCGGCGAAGAGGGCGGCAAAGTTCTGGTGCCTGTGAATGCAAACGAAGAAGCAGAAACGCTGGCGATTGAACTGCGTGAAGAAAGTACCAAACCACCGCCACGCTACAATGAAGCGACGCTCCTTTCCACCATGGAAGGTGCAGGCAAGTTCGTGGAAGATGAAGAACTGGCGGAGGCCATGAGCGAGCGCGGACTTGGAACCCCGGCGACACGTGCTGCCATTATTGAAGGTCTGATTATGGACAAATACATGGAGCGCGAGGGACGCGACTTCATTGTCACCACAAAAGGCCTGGAACTGGTCAATCAACTGACTGAGGTGGGAGTCGAAACCCTGAGCTCCCCTGAGCTCACAGGCCAGTGGGAATACAAGCTTCGTCAAATGGAGCAGCGCCAGCTTGATCGCAACAACTTCATGCGAGACATCCGCAATCTGGCGGCGGACATTGTTGATAAGAGCAAGGCCTATGTCAAAGCGGCCAAGGAAAAACAATTTCCCGACCTGATCGCAACAGACCCTGAGTCTGGCGCAACCAGTTTCAAACAAACCGTTGACTTCTTCGAAGCAAAAACCGACCAGAAACCCAAGCTTCGCGTTTACAAAAACATCGCAGGCAAAAACTTATCTGAAGAGGAAGTGCGCACGCTGATTCAGCAGCGATTTCTTCCCCCACAAGACGGATTCCGCAGCCGTATAGGCAAAGACTTTCGCGCCGGTCTGGAGATTAAACCCAACAGTGGCAAAGTAACCTTTGTCTTTGAAAAAGGCACTGGTGATGTAGATGAAATCAACTGGGATGAAATCCCCGCTCTCTGTGACTGCCCCGTTTGCAAGAAAAACAAGATTTACGTTCTGCCAGATGCTTATGCCTGCCGCACAAATGTAGAAGACAAAAAAGCGTGTCCCGCCCGACTGCCACGCGAGCTATGCAAAAAAGAGATCAGTGAAGAGAATGCGAGAAAGTTTTTCCTGGAAGGTAAAACTGAAAAAATTGACGGCATGATCTCCAAAAAGAACCGCCCTTTCAGTGCGTTCCTGGTCTTTAAGCCGAAAGATAAACGTGTACTTGGCTGGGAATTTCCGCCTCGTGAAGCGAAGGCAAAGTCCGAAAAGAAATAACAAGCCAGACTTGCGTCGCCAATCTTGCCGTGGTAGCGCATCAGTCCTCAATTCGCTCGCATCAAATGAAAGCTTACCAGCTCGTTTCCGCCATCAGCCCTGCCTTGCGCCAGGAGATTCTCCAATACGTTCAGAAAGAAGCTAATCAATCTTTCATTGCAGCACTTATCCAGATCGGTGCGCAGCGCAAACTTCGCCCTCAGTATTTTCAGAATAAGAGTCGTGAAGAAAAAGCTCAGTGGCTAAACAAGCAGCTTGAATTGAAGATGTTTGATTCTTTCACGGAGCAGATTCTTCAACTATGGTTGCTAAAGGCCAAAGTTCCCATGCTGACCGCATTCCTTGATGCCACCGGCATTGAGCATGACGGGCAGGGTCAGGTGAACGATTTGCCCGCGGAAATTGAGAAATCCAAAGTGGAAGAAGGCGTAGCTGCCATGCTCAAAGACAATGATGCGGAAGCTGTGGCCCTGTATTTGCACCTATTCCAAAGTCAGCGTCCGGGCGGCTGGGCTTCCATTGCCGAAGTTCTGGAGAATGATGAAAAGCTGAAGCTTAAGGCGGCAGCCTAGCCTAGTTTTTCCTGACACCGCCAGGTTCCTGTAGCCGTCAGATACCTGACGGCTTTTCTATTTTCAACGATTCAAAAACTCATTGAAGAGATGTTTTTGATTTGCGGGTTGGTCACATAAACCAGTTTCCAGTCGCCCGGTTTCCAGCCCGTTTTATGCCATGTAAAGGTCCAGGGTTCGCGCAAATTATTAACCTTGTTCATGACCGGCTGGCTCAATCCAGCTCCGCTGCCTTCGATTTTCACATCACCTGTTATCGTGGCTGTTGTGCCATCAACTTTCACTTCAGCCGACTGCCACTGAAGATCAAGCACGATAAAACCTCGAAACGCCTCCCGGGCTCCTTCAATGGCCTGCTCGGAAGTATTTCCCCACTCATCTTCATATTCGGGAGAAAGATAAGCAGCGGCCTCGCTCCAGTACCTTTTGCCAGCATACTCAAAAAGTTCCTGATGACGCTTCAGCACCTGTTCTTCCTGACTCGAGAAAAATGGCAACGCCATCCAGACCAGTACCAGCAGAATAACAGCGAGCGACAACCTCAACACCAGACGCATAATGAAGGGAATAGTAGAGAAAAATGTGTCATACGGCCAGCAGAGTTTTCACTGCGACCTCCAACCATGGGGTTGGCGCATGGCGATCAGCGCATATCACCTGTGTCTGGAGAAAGTTTGAACTGTGCAGCACTGTGGTGATCTTCTGCCGCGCAATATCGGGATGATTACAGTCCTCGCTCAAATGCCCAAGCACCACATGCCTGAGTCCATCATGAGCGACATGCCCGACAAGCTCAGCAGCCTGCTCGTTCGAAAGGTGTCCATGTCGGCCACTAATCCTTTGTTTGGTTGGCCAGGGGCGTTTTGTGTCTGCCTCCAATAGTGGCCCGTCATAGTTGGCCTCCATAAACAGGGTGTTCACGCCACTCAAACGATCACGGATCAAGTTGGTGATATACCCGACATCACTTAAGACCCCCAGTCTCGATTCAGCGTCGCAGATTAAAAAACCTACGGGATCCACAGCGTCATGAGGAACAGGAAAGCATTCGATCCTTAAATCCTGAAACTCAAACACCGTTCCGGTTTGCATCAACCGCCATGCCGGACGACTTTTGACGAACTGATCCACCAGGGCGGCCTGCGTCAGCGAGGTACTGAACAAAGGCGCCTTACTGGTCCGGCAAAAGACCTCCAATCCCTGCGTATGATCGCCATGTTCATGCGTCAGCAGAATTCCGTCCAGATCATCAACCGTGAGCCCTACCATGGCCAGTCTTTGGGCAATGCGCCTGGCACTAAGCCCGGCATCAATCAAGAGGCAGGTATTATCGGTACGCAGCACGGCACAATTTCCTGAACTCCCACTGCCTAGAACCGTTAACGCAAGCATCCGGGGAGCATAACCAGCATTCCGCATCTGGCAACGTCGTACCACCTGTATTGGGTGTTCCTTTTGTATTTTACCCGGAATAAAAATTGCGCACTGGCAACACGCGGCATCGGTGATAGAGTTAACATGCGATGTTGAGTTTCTTTCGCCGCTTCCTGGTACTCACACTTGTCGCGGGAACCCTGGGCATGGTTTTTTATGTGCGCAGCGATACGTTCTCGCGCCGGTGGTGCGCCTTTGTGGTTGAGCAACTGGAAAAACGCAACCTCTTCATCAGCCTGGAAAATCTCACGCTGGATCCTTTTGAAGGATTGGTGGCTAGGGGACTCAAGGTGTTTCATGATCCTGAAAGACACCAGCTCCTGGGGGAGCTAGACCGCCTGAACCTGGATCTGGATTACGGTAAGATGCTCAGGCATGAGCTATTTATTGAAAGCGTTGACCTGCGCGATGCCGATGTCCGTTTTCCGGTGGATGAAGAAGATCCCAAATCAGAAATTTTGCAGATGGATGACATGAATGCACGCCTGCTGGTGGTGGGTGACCGCATTGAAATACGCCAGGCAGAAAGCACGCTTTTTGGCCTGCGCATTCACATGTCGGGTTCAGTCTTAAAACCTCGTCATGTGCCCCGTGAAGAAACGGAGGAGGAAAAACAGGAGCGTAAGCGTCAGCGCCTAGCTGCTATTCGCGCCCGCCGGGATTTGATCGTTCAGGTGGCCAGGGGGCTTCGTCATTTTGAGTCTGCCCATGCGCCTACGCTGGAGGTGGAAGTGAACGGCGACCTGGAGGAACCGGAGGAGCTAAGCATCAGCATGAATTTGAGCGCCAACGGCCTGCGGCATAGGGACTATGTATGCGAGGAACTTAGCGCCACGGCCACTTACGCTCGTGAAACCGTAGATATATCCCGCTTGCATGTCCGTGACCATTTAGGCGAATTGGAAGCATCGGCCACGTGGAGGCTGGGCGCGCAACACATTGATCTGCAGGTGCAATCAAGCGCTGATCTTCCCGGTTTTGTCTCCGCCATCCTGCAGAGGAACGAGAAGCTTAGGGAGGTGGTCTTTTATGAACCGCCAGATCTGCAAGCCGAGGGCCGCCTGCTTCTTGGCAAAGCCGTTCCTGAAGGCGCGCTCTTCCCTTTTGAAGGGGTCGCCAACATCAAGGCAGGACGTTTTGCCAGCCGAGGCGAGATGATCGAAAGCCTGGAAGCGAATGTCGGGTTGTCAGCCGAAGGCTGCTACATCCGGGATGGCCTGCTGACGCATAAATCTGGCACCACCACGTTTCAAGCCATGTGGCGCAAAGGTGCAGGGCTCAAGTACCGGGCGCTTGTGCAGATGGATCCAAGAGTGCTGCTCCCCTTTGCCCAAACTCAACCCACCAGGGAAACCCTACAGCGATTTGGTCTTGATGAGCATTCCAGCTTTTATTTACAGATCGAGGGGGAGGGTGAAGAACTGAACCTTCAAGAATGTCGCAGCACCGGCACTTATGACCTCAGGAACTTTACCTATCGCGGCACAGATATACAGCACCTGACTGGCAAACTGGAAACCAAGGGGCGAGTGCATAACTTTACAGATCTACACCTGACCCGGTCTGAAGGTGAAGCCAGGGCCGACAAAATCACCCATGACATTGCTGATCAAAAAGTAACTTTCAACAATGTCCGTGGGGCTGTTTACATTGATGAAATCGTTCACTGTTTTGCCCCCAAAATTGCCACCATCATCGAGCGTTATCAGCTCAACAAAGCCCCGGAGGTTGCCATGCAGGGCTTTGTCTTTTACCGCAAACCCGGCACAGATTTGACTGTTAAATTCAACTCACCCGGCGGCTCTGGCGTCTATCCCCTAAAAGAAGAAAATCACGTCATAAGTGACCCTGCCGGAACCCTTGTTTTTAGAGATAACAAACTGAGCTTTGATGTGACCGGACGATTTCACGATGGGCCGATGGAGTGCAAAGGTGTTACCTCCCTGAAACCAGAGGAGAAGAATTATTCAGTCAAATTCACTGCTGCAAATTTTCCCCATCCTATCTTCGGAAAACCTGCGCCATTTCGTAAAGTGACGGCTGATATAGACTGCAAAGATGGCGACATGGCTTTTGATGTACACGCCTCCCTTTTTGAAGGTGCGTTTACCACCAAAGGCAGGGTCAATCAGCGGGTGGAACCCCAACCTTATGAGGGTGAACTGACGATTAACGCTTTAAGTTTTAAACAATTTGCCAGCCTCTATTCCCCGAATAATGAGACCCTGGGCGATGTCACAGGGCATTTCAAATTCACAGGTGAGATGAATGACTGGCGGGCGCTTCGAGGTGAAGGGGCGCTTACCATCCTCAATGCCAACCTTTACTCCGTTCCCATTCTGGGCCCGCTCACTCCATTGATCGGCGCAGTGCTACCCCGCCCTATCAAGGGTTATAATGAAGCAAAGGATGCCGATTGCACGTTTGTGGTAGAAAATGGATTTGCCACAACCAAGAACATTGAAGCCACCACGGCGGTGTTTCGCCTGATTTCCAAAGGTTCGATTGATTTCCTGGAGAATCGAATCCTGTTTGAAGCCCAGGTGCGTTTACGCGGACTACCTGGCCTGGTGTTTTTCCCCGTCAGTGAGATTCTGGAATATGTCGGGGAAGGCAGTGTGGGACAACCCAACTGGCGGCCACGGTACTTTAGCACGACCCAGGAAAAAGAGGAGTTTCGCAAACTTAACGAAGCGCCGCTATCCCAAGCTGAACTGGAGGAGATGGAAGATGCTGAGGAATCATCTGGCACAAAACCCAGGGTGGTAGCTGTGCCGGCCCAACGACAGCCCGCGGCGAGGCCACGAGTCAGCAACCCCAGCAAGACGGGCAAACCCAAGGATGATGCGGAAGAAGCGGACGCGAAAAAACCTGCGACAGGAGCTGCACGCTTTAGCCAGCCAGGAAGCCCCATTCGGCTCGGTAAATAACCTGCTTCCATCATTTCACCTGCTAGAAAGCGATGCAAAGCATTGCAAAATGCCTCGGATTGCCGATCTTGGCCATCCCACCACCTCTCATGACTGTGCTGAAAATCCACGACACCCTCTCAGGCAAAAGCGCTCCAGTGATCCCATCGGACGGCCAGACACTTCGCTTTTACTGCTGCGGCCCCACCGTTTATGGACCTGCACACATTGGAAATTTCCGCACTTTCATCAGTCAGGATGTGATGCGCCGTGTCATTGAGCTGGGAGGTACGGCTACCAGGCATGTGCGCAACATCACCGATGTTGATGACAAGACGATCCGTGATTCTCAAGCGGCAGGCAAGTCACTGATTGCGTTTACGGACTTCTGGACAGCACAGTTTCATAACGACTGCGAAGCTCTGAACCTGCTTCCGCCTCACATTGAGCCACGCGCCACAGCACACATCCCACACCAGATCGCTATGATCCAGGAACTGCTGGATCGTGATCATGCCTACCAGTCCGGCGATGGCTCCCTGTACTTCAGGGTAAGTTCTTTCCCGCAATACGGGCGGTTATCCCATCTGGAGGAACGTGAGCTTAGGCCTGGAACCGCCCCCAGCGCGAATGACAGTGATGAATACAGCAAGGACTCTGTGGCGGACTTTGCCTTGTGGAAAGCCTGGAAACCCGAAGACGGCGAAAACAAGTGGGACAGCCCCTGGGGCATGGGCCGCCCTGGCTGGCATCTGGAGTGCAGCGCCATGGCGCTTGAGTATCTGGGAGAAGACTTTGACCTCCACAGTGGCGGCGTGGATTTGATCTTTCCCCACCACGAAAACGAGATTGCGCAAAGCTGCTGCTCAACCCACGGCGGATTTGCCCGTCTCTGGATGCATGCGGCCCACCTGATGGTGGACGGCGGAAAAATGAGCAAGAGCCTGGGGAACCTGTACACCCTGGATGATCTGAAACATCGCGGCTACAGCGCCGCCGAGGTACGCTACACTTTGCTGAGCGGGCACTATCGTCAGCCGCTGAATTTCACCCTTCACAGTCTGGATTCCTCCAGGCAGGCATTGATCAAACTCGCCCGATTTGAAGCGGCGTTACGCGCCAAAGCACTGCTCGCGGCCCCATTATACAAAGACCTGTTGCATCACGGCCAGCCTGGCCCCTTTGAAGCAGCCTGGGGAGTTCTTCAGGAAGACCTGAATGTTCCCGGCACCCTGGGAAAAATCTTCGGTGTTATCAACAGCACCAAAGTGGATCAACTGTCTGTGGAAGAGCTGAGCGCCACATTTATCGGCCTGCACTTCATGCTGGCGGCCATCGGCATTCAACTCCCGGATCTGCCGACGACGGAAGCCCTGGAGATTCCAGGCGAGATTCTGGAACTGGCAGAGCAGCGGTGGAATGCCAAACAGGCCAAAGACTGGGCCACGGCAGACACCTTGCGCAAGCAACTGGAAAGCCTGGGCTGGCTGATCAAAGACCGCAAAGATGGATATGATATTGTACCAGTGAATGCATAGTTCCCAATCCCGATGACGTATGTGTCATGACGCATGCCACAAGGATTTGAGCCTTTTGCCTGACTCCCGTTTCTTCTTATGCATCTTCCTATTCGACCACGCCGGAACCGACGCACGGCTGCCATTCGCGGCCTGGTACGCGAAACCGAACTGACAGCTTCGCATCTTATTCTGCCGGTCTTTTTTCATGCAGGCAGTGAGGATCAAGCAATCGCCTCCATGCCGGGCTGCACCCGCTGGAGTCTGGAAGGGCTGGTCAGGGAGGCCGGTGAGGCCCATGCGCTAGGCGTTCCGGCCGTGGTGCTGTTTCCCGCCGTTTCTGAATCATTAAAAACCCGCAAATGTGAAGAAGCCTGGAATCCTGAAGGACTGGTTCCGCAGGCGATCAGGCTGCTAAAAAAAGCGCATCCGACACTCACCGTCATCACAGATGTGGCGCTCGACCCTTATAACGCCGACGGTCATGACGGCCTAGTCAGCGATGATGGCCGCATCCTGAATGATGAGACGGTGGAAGCCCTATGCAAACAGGCCCTCAGCCATGCGCAGGCAGGTGCAGACATCGTTTCACCCAGCGACATGATGGATGGTCGTGTGGCGGCGCTCAGACAGGCCCTGGACAAGGAGGGCTTCATTGAGATCGCTATTCTTTCCTACACAGCCAAGTATGCCAGCGCCTGCTATGGCCCTTTCCGCGGCGCCCTGGATTCCGCGCCAAGGTTCGGCGACAAAAAAACTTATCAAATGGACCCGGCCAACGGGCGGGAAGCGGAGCGTGAAGCGCGACTGGATGAAGCCGAAGGTGCAGATATGCTCATGGTAAAACCCGCCCTGCCTTATCTGGACATCCTCTATCGTTTACGGCAAAGCAGTCCCCTGCCCCTGGCAGCCTATCACGTCAGTGGCGAGTATCTGATGGTCAAAGCCGCAGCCGCCAGCGGCTGGATTGATGAGCGAAAACTGGCCATGGAGCAACTGACAAGCATCCGCAGAGCTGGAGCTGACATGATTCTCACCTACTTTGCCAAGGATGCCGCCAGATGGCTTAATGACGGACAATAGTTGTCCTGGTGAATCCACAAAAAAACCTGCAAGCCAGAGCCGCAGGTTTTTAGATGATTGACTGGCAGATGCCCGTGGCCCGAATCTACGGCTTTACGGGTTCAGTCTGCGGGACTGTTTCAGGGGCAAAATCCAGCAATTCCTGGTGCGTTTTCAGGGCTTTGCGAGCTTTGTCAAAAAACTCATCCAGGTTCTCAGTGCCCTGTTTCTCATCTGTAAGTTTCTGGATGGATTGCATGGATTTGTTGAAGTCCACGTCCACCGCTTTCATCTGCTTCTGGGCATTTGAGTAGGCGGTATTAAAGCGGTCACTGGCTTCCTGGAAACCGCGGCGTTCCCCTTCTGAGCGGTAAAACTCACGCTCCTGCTCGCGGAAATTGCGGCTGAACATACGCTTCCAGAAAGCATTGTTCATGTTGGGTGATTCAACGTTCTCCTTGGCACGTTTTGTCAGGTAGGCCTCAAGTTCGGAAAATTCCTGAAACGGCTTGCGGTATTGCTCCTGCAGGTAGGACAAACCCGTCGCAATGGTGGCGAGGCGCTGCGCCTCATTGCCTGAAATATTCTGCCCGGATTTCACTTTTTTCTCCAGCAGATCAATGTATTCCAGTGTTTTTTTATTGCCGTCGAGGATTTCATTGAATTCCTGGAAGGCATCAGCCATCCGTTTACGCTCCCCCGTGCGCAGGGTATCCAGTGCGCTTTCGTGCTTCTCAAGGAGGCCGGAGACATCCTTCTGGTGCTGCTGTTCCTGAGCGCTGAGCTGATCTTTCATCTGCTGCTCTTTTGCGGCAACCTCTTCACGTGCAGCCTGTTGCGCTTCACTCAATGACGTTTTTGTCTCATTGAGATCACTCTTGGTTTTCCACACCCACGCGCCCATGCCCGCAAGTGTTACGATCAATATCATCAATAACGCTTTTGCCTGATTCATAGCTCTCTAATAGAAAAAACTCTGCCACCTATCTACGTTAATAAAACGCAGGGGCAAGCAGAGGTTTTTTCCTTCGGATCGAGAAAAATGGAATCTTAATCTATATATTTCTCTTTCTCCTAGCCCAAACTGCACAGAACCCCATTAAACATAACACTCCTTTAGTTGGTTCAGGTATAGAAGAAAAGGTATATGTCGCTGAGCGAATTGGGTCTTGACCAGTAAAAGGCGAAGAAAAAGCTTCTGTGCCGCTCGCAGGCAAAACGAAGGTGTCATCGGTAAAAAAGCCATAACTGCCTCCTGGAGTTGCGACCAAGGCAGGAAACCAAATTAAGGCAAAGGAATCCCCAGCAGCCACTCCCGAAACACCGTCTCCTGTAGATGGAACTCCACTTGTACTAGTTACACCTCCTGAACCAGCTTCGACTCCGGTATAGAACGGAGTATCTAGCGTCAAAGTATATGCGTTCGTAAAGAAATAATAATCATTTGTGGCAACTCCATTCACACTCAGAAATGAGGAGCTACTTACGTCAAATGAATCATAGCTTCCTGTGCTGAACCCATCCCCAGCTGAGTCAATAACTACTCCCCAAAGCATATTGTCAGTAACTTGACCACTAGCGTCCGCAAAATTAGTAGCTCCTACACCGCCATTGGAAAACTGCAAAAGAACAGAAGCGTTAACATGTTGAGAAACCAACAATAAGCCTAAGAACGTCGGAAAATGACCTAACAAAGGAAATTTGATATTGAGCGCCATAATCTAATTATGTAATTATTCAGACAAGTAACTTTGTACAGACTGCCATACAAAATTGGTTGGGGCATCAGTGGCTACTTTTCTGTAAATCATGCCGTCACCCGGATGTAAAATCACCGAATCTGTAACGTCGGAATAGTTAAGGGAATTGTACCATCTACCATCAAAATAAACCAATGGAAGTGAAGGCGACTTATTTTTCCCTGTGGCTTCTCGATCAAATAAATACAATTCATCATAATTCTGAGCTCCAAGCCCAACATCTGCGAGACTTTCCGGCACTGGGCTGAAGTAACCAATAGTCTGATCTTGCGCTAAATTGGACGTTAATGTCCGTAAAATTACACGATGTTTGATCATCGGCACTGTTCCTGTCATCGTTGTTGATAATTTAGAACCAGTGTTGTTTCTTATGATCATTCCTGCGCCAAACTTCAGAGCTCGATCAGACTGAACAGTATATCCAATCGTTTCGTACCAACCATATCCCTGATAATAAACTAAGGGCAGACTAGGAGAATGATTTTTACCTGGAACTGAATTTTCATACAAAAACGCTTCAGTGCCATCAGGTATATTTCCAGAAAGTAATGTAGCAAGTGTCCAATGCGGTACAATATCAATGGAATCAGCTTGCTGAATGTCTTGCTCAGAGACAGTGTTAATGCCCGATAAAGAATCCCCAACTTCTAGTTCTAATTGAATAGAATTTTGCGTATTTGAAGAAATTTTCGCAAATAAACCTTCTTTCTCGCCGGTAACTATGAAAGCTGAATAAGTAGCGTTAAAAACAAACTGATTGTCCGACCAATTAGGGTTCTCGACTACTGTAATTTGACTGCCATTTATTGCTTGAATTTTGCCCTTGTATATCGACGATCTCGTGAACGGAATTGAAGTCAAAATATCAGATTGCGCAGGCACATCAACCTTCACAAACCCAACTGGATCCGTCGCGACCTCTACAGGTTCCTGTGCATTGACTGAACTCGCGAACGATGCGAAAACAAGCGCCGCTGCGACCACAAAATTACCGATTCTCGGAAAATCCGAAATCGCACCGGTCGCCCTGAAGAACCTGGCAGCGCACTTAAAAGAGTTAATGGAAGTTTTCATACGAGGGTTATGACTTCCCGCAGATTGAACGTGGTGATTCACCTTAGGTCAAGCCAAATTTGTAAGCCTAAATGAAAAACACAATCTGACTTTTTCTTTACACAAAACACGCAATTTCAGGCAATTAGGAGGAATCAGCCATTGCCCGCAAGCCCGTCTGACGAGTGCTCAACTGTGGGGGACGTTTGTTTTGAACAGTGCTCTAGAAGCCACTGAGCATTTCACCATAAAATCAGCCAAAGAAAGATTGCAAGATAACCCTAAAAAGAGTTTTTTAGTATTAAACCCTCCCACAGGATCATGCTCAAGATTAAGCTTTTCCCTATATTTTTGTGCAGTGTGTCGCTTGTTACGTGTGCTTTCGTCCAGCCCGCGTGGAGCGCGGAACATCGAACTCTAATCATAGCCACCCCCGGGCTAGCGTCGCCTGATGGGCTGGATATTATGGATTATCCGAACTTCTTTGCCATCTCCGACCGGGGATGCGTCTTCAGCACCCGGCTGCAGAACGCAGAAAAGCAAGTCGTCTATTCTGTGACTCACGAGGGCACCAAGGAAGTTGTAAGAACTGGGACAATCATCCCGAACCAGGGCGAAGTCACCAGCTTGATCGGGCAACTGGCCACCAACGACAGGGCTGAAACGGTGATCTATGTGGGACTTAAGGGTGCCGACGGCGTGACTAGAGATGCGCTGATTGCTGGAAACAGCGTTGATAATCTACGCCTGATTGCACGCGAAGATGACGCCACGCCGGATCAAAACGGTCAGTTTAACAGTTATAGCCCGGGGGTTCTTAATCATCAGGGAGATGTCGCTTTTTGGGCAGCCATCAAAAACGGAGGCGGCCCGATTTCGAGCACAAACGGAGCCTTTATCAAACATGCCGATGGCGCCATGACGCAGGTGTTGCGCAGTCAGCAGCTAGTTCCAGGAGAGTCCTATCCAATTCATAACATCAACACTGACGTTAAGATGTTTCCCCATGGCCAGATACTTTTCAGTGCTTCTGTGATAGAACCTCCATCGGGCACAAGCTATCGGCTGTATCGGCGGAACTCTGCTGGCTCTCTTATATTGGCAGCCAGATCTGATCAGGCTGCTCCTGGAACGCCCTATTTTATCAGCGACCCAGGGTATGCCGACATGAATAATGCAGGGGAAGTCGCATTCTACGCCCCCATTGAAGATTCCAATGGGATTCCACAAGGCTTTGGCATTTTCAAAGGCTCAAGCAGCACGACGCTAAGCCCGATTGCTTTGTCAGGACAAGGTGCGCCGGACAGTTTGGGCACCTTTAACTCCTTCGATAATTCCCTGAATATCAATAAAGAAGGGCATGTGGCCTTTGTCTCAGCACTGACAGGAGGAAGCACAAGCGCCGCCGTTTTAGTTCATGATAATATCGGTGCAAGGGTAATTGCCAAAACCGCCACGCAGGCTCCGGGAGGGGCGACGTACACAGGCTTCGGGCACCCACGGATCAACGACAATGGTGTGGTGATGTATGCAGCCCAGCTTAATGGAAATCAGACCTATCAGGGGATTTATCTCTCTGATGGAATCGATACCATCAAGGTGGCCCAGGCTGGCGATACGATCAACGGTAAATCCATTACTGAAATAGGAATAGATCCCAAAGCATTCAATGCGGGCCAGCAGGTCGCCTATCAGGCAAGACTTTCCGGTGATACCGCCAGCAGTATTCTGCTTTTTGCACCGAGACTGAAGTGGCGAAGTCTGGAAGGCGGTAACTGGCATGAATCAGCCAGGTGGACTGCCAGCCTGACTCCGGCAGAATACAATGATGTGGACATCATACCGGATGATGGCGTCACTATCATGGGGCCAGTCGAACCCGTAACCGTGGGAAGCCTGACACTCGGCGCTAACGAAAGCGGCGTGACTGATCTGAACCTCCAGGAAACAGGCCCGATTACAGCAACAGGCGGTATGCTTATTCTTTCAAGAGGTCAGCTAAGCGGAAATGGTACGATCATCGGCGATGTGACGAACCATGCCATGATGTCCCCAGGAAACTCCCCAGGCGAAGTTACCATTGAAGGCGATTACATACAGGAGGATGAAGGGACGCTGAACATTGAGATTGCAGGCACTTCACCAGGCAGTTACGACCAGCTGTTCATCAATGGCAGCGCCATGCTGAATGGTTCCCTGACGTTAAATGTGATTCCAGGATCACATGACACCCTGGTTCTAAGTGACGCATTGACCATAACCAGCGCCACCGGAGGAATCAATGGAGGGCTGATTACCGTGGTGGACAATGAGTGGGTACAAACGGAAGATGGCCTTGGCTATTTCCTGATCGAATTTGACGCCAATCAGATGCGACTGACTGATTATAAAAATGCCGACTCTGACAACGATGGGATTCCTGATTTTTGGATGCTGGAAAATTTTGGGCAGACGACTTCCGATAGTGTGCCTGAGATGCAGGCGGACTATGACGCCGATGGTGACGGTATGAATAATGTCAGCGAATACATTGCAGGAACAGATCCACGCGAAAAGTCCAGTACCCTACGCGCCGCCATTCAGAACAGATCTGTATCGTTTCAATCTGTAAGCGGTCGCAAGTACGACATCGAGTACAGCGCCGACCTTGTGGAGTGGAGCAAGGTTGAAACGAATATCCCAGGTGACGGGTTGTTGAAAACGGTTCCCGTCACATCTGAGGATCCTGAACGCGGTTTTTATCGAGTGATCGTGAAACGGTAGCCTACCTTACGAGCGGACGCCATCACGCTTGCGATTTTGTGGCCACGCTATCATTGGAATACCACTGGGTGATTACGAACTGATCAAATCAGTTCTTTTCAGGCGTAGTCCTGGATGCTTAGCTTGATGGCTGCAGGTGCAAGCCTTCGCGAATTGCCTGACTGATGAAACCGATCTTTGAAAGAATACCCCCCTACGCCATGACGGATGTGGTGGCGTTTGAACATGTACAGGGGGCAGATTTTGGCTGCCAGTGGCATTTTCACCCTGAGCTGGAGCTTACACTGGTGCTTTCAGGGGGCACCCATCGGTGGATTGGAGATAAATTTTCCGCCATTGAAGAGAATGACCTTGTTCTGATTGGCTCGAATTTGCCTCATGACTATCGCAATGAGGCGTCTTCCTCCGCGCAGCCCCTTAAGCCTGTTGACGCCTTGGTGGTTCAGTTTCATCCCGATTTTTTAGGTTCCCTATGGCTGGAAGGAGCGCAGATGGGCGCGGTTAAGCGTCTGCTTCAAGATTCCGGTTACGGGTTGCAAATTACAGGTCCTACCAGAAGCCATATTGGCACCCTGATGTTAAAGATGGAAGGTGAACAGGGACTGCAACGGCTGATTACGCTGCTGGAGATTCTTCTGTCACTCAGCCAGTCCGAGGATTTAATGCGGATCGCATCGCCAGGATTTTCACCAGAGGTGGAAATTGCGGATGCTGCGCGGATAGGAAAAATCACAGAGTATATTCAGAAGCATCTGTACGAACCGCTTTACCTTAATGATGTGGCCAAGCACATGGGCATGACGGAGGTGAGTTTTAGCCGCTACTTCCGTTCCCGAACGGGCAAGACTTTTCCGGCCTACCTGAATGAACTGCGCATTGCCAAAATCTGCCGCCTTCTCATTGAGACCGATGCCACGGTGACTGAAATAGCCATCAACTGCGGGTTTGATTCCATTGCAAACTTTGAAAAACAGTTCCGCCGACTGCACGGCTGCTCACCAACGATGTACCGGAGCAAGGCGACTGGCGCGAAGGTGTTCAGTCTCTAGCTGCCATGCTGCTGCGAGAAGGCTGACGGATTAACAGGTGCGATTGATCTCTAAGGAGTAGCAGCCTGGGCGGCTGATGTTGTTTAATCAGCGATCCTGTTACCCAGGCAGGGGTGGATTATTTTTTTGTTCAGTTCAGATTAGCATGACTCCCAACGCCCTAACGACATCACCGACTCATGACCTTGCTGCAACAGGTCGCCCATTCAGTCCCCTTGCGCCCTCATGGTGGGACTACACGACTCTGGATGGCGGCATCATTGCTGATGCGGCGAGGTTATCCCCCAAAGATCTGGAGCAGCTTTCCAGGCCTGGGTTCAAGGTGGTTTTTTATGATACGCTTGAGGAGTTTTATTGTGCAGAGGCCCTGGAATACATTACCGCCTGGAAGCAGTCGAGTGCCGATAATCCTGTCGGTGTCTGTGGCCCTATAGGCCCAACGGAGCAGCTTCCATTGGTCGCACAAATGGTGAATGCCTTTGGCTTGAAGCTTCATGATGCACATTTTTGGGGAATGGACGAGTGGATCATTGATGGCAGGGCCGTTCCTGCCACACACCCGCTGTCGTTTGAAAAATGTGACCGTGAGATGTGTTTTTCACGCATTTCCAAAGACCTGGTGATGCCGGACTCGCAGTTGCACTTTCCCAAGGATGATCTGGCCGGATTTAAGGCCACCTGGGAGCAGGTGCATTGCGCCCTAATGCAGGGTGGCCAGGGCGATGTGAAACACTGGGCCTTTAATGACCCGGTCAAGCGTGAAGGGGCCTATGTGAATGCGCCGCCGTCACCTGAAGAGTACCGTAAGCTCACCACACGCATTGTTGATCTGCACCCGGTGACGATCGCCCAAAATGCCCGCACTTCCGGGGGAGGCAATGTCTCTCTGGTGCCGACACAGGCGGTCACCGTAGGTCCCTACGAAACGTGGAAGGCGGGGAAGGTTTCCATCTGGCAGGCGGGCAGTCACGACAATGCTTTTGGTCAAAGGCTGACGGCTTTAATGATCTCCAAAAGGATCATGGATACCGCTGTGCCCATGTCGCTTCTGGCCGACCACCCGAATGTTCAGTTTAATTATTATCGTGGGGGCATTGGCTCATGTCAGGTGGAGATGCATTAACTTGAAGGTGGGTGCGGGTGATTGTCATTTGATGACATTTTCTCGGCATCAATGCTGGAAAGTTTTATGCTGAAAGAATGAGCGTAAAACTGACCCCACTTGAGCAGGATGATTATGGCGAAATTGCGCGGCTGCTGCATCAGTCACTCGTGCGGTGGTATGAATCCCACCTGGGCCAGGGGTATCGCTTTGGGACTGCGCCGGAACCTTTTCTAATCTTCCCGGAAGTGTATGAAACGCTTGATCCGGGCGAGGCTATCGTGGCGCGTGATTCTTCGAATGGTGAGATACTCGGCGTGTGTTTTGTCCATCCGCGTGAAACGCACTTCGGCATTGGGATAGTGGCTACATCCCCCTCTGCCTCTGGAAAAGGCGTGGCGCGCAGCATGATGAAGGAGGCGATTCAAAGGGCTGATGCCGCAGGCAAACCGTTGCGTCTGGTTTCAAGTTTACTCAACCTGGACTCGTTTTCTCTCTACACAAAACTTGGTTTTCAGCCACGCACCGTGTTTCAAGACATTCTGGTAAGCGTGCCTGAAACGGGCATACCTTTCGGTTTTGCGGAATCCGCCCAGAAGATGCGTAGGGCCAGAGCTGACGAAGCTGCCAGGCTGGCGGACTTTGAGCAATCCCTGCAAGGGATTCGGCGAGAGCAGGATTATGCGTTCTTTCTGGAGAATCGGGTTGGAAAATGGGAGGTTTGGGTCAGCGAATCTGCTGCTGGCGAACTTTGCGGGGTGCTGGTCATCAGCTTGAACCCTGCAATGGCGATGCTAGGGCCTGGTGTGACCAGGGATGAAGAAACAGCCATCGAAATGATTGCAACCCTGCTGAACAACGAAAGAGGAAAGAACTACGTGGTTCTGGCGCCGGTCAAAGCAAGCAAACTGGTGCAGGCGCTTTATGCATTCGGCGGCAAGAATGTGGAGTTGCATATCGCCCAGGTTCATGGTGAGAGTCCAGAAGGCGTTGGCGTGTGCTTTCCAACTTTTCTGCCGGAATCCGGGTAACGGCGCTTTTCTTGTTCAAAACGCCAGTCTTTTTGCCGTGAAAAAGCTCACTAGACTTGTTGCGCCGTGCCGGGGTAAGGGACTAGTATTTGTGGAAGAAAATTGCGCCGCGCTACTTGTACTATCAAGTCGTGCCTGAGAAGATGGACTTACCTGCATCAATAAACCTCATGAAATTCCGCTCTAAAGCCTTTGCGTGTTGCATCAGAGCGGGCGTTGGTTTGTGGATTCTGGTGGGTGGCACATGGCCTTTGGCGTCGCAGGAAATGCAGGCGATCCCACAAGCCTACGCACTTGAACGCTATGAGTCAGGTTGGAACACCAATCCGTTCACACTTAAAACAGCGCCCGTGGCGGTGAAGAAGGAGTCATTTGCTAAAGACCTCGCGCTTGGAAGCATGTTTAAATTGGATGATGTCACCACTGTGGTACTGGTAAACACCAAGACACGGGATCGCATCAAGATTGTGAGCGATCAGGTTTCGAGCGAGGGGTATCGTATTAAGTCGGCCACAATCCTTGATTCAAGAAAGGATTCCTATGCTGAGATCGAGAAAGGTGGGGAGATCGCTGTCATGCGCTATGACAACAACCTTATGAAACAACTGGCCGCCCAGGGTACTGCGGCGAACATGGTGAGTAATGGCCTGCCGGGTCAACCTCAGCCACAGGGTATGGCAAGCCTGCCAAGGAACATACCACCCCAAGCAGCAAGAGAAGCTCCACAGCCGCCCATATCAGCGGGCGAAGTCGGCGCAATAAACAACACGATGGAAAATGGCCACTCCCCCTCCCCACCCATCGGAGGCATGCAAGCTCCAACGCCGCCAGGAGCAGGTAATCCCGGTGTCCCTGCGCCGCAACGCAGGCGCCTTTTAACCGCACCAACCACCCCTCAAAGATAACCCAGCCCCTATGCGGTTTCATTTCACTACTTATCTGATAACTTTCCTGGCTACTGCGGGAATAGTAACTCACTCTCCTGAGACTGTGGCACAGACCGTGCCACGCCCAACGGAGCAGGCAGGTCAAATTACACTTCAGTTCCCCCCTGGCACTCCAGTTACTGAAGTACTGGAGATGTATCAACTGCTCACCAGAAAAGTCCTTATTCGGGATGCCGAAGTGGAGAATAAATCGGTGAGTATAGAAAGCGGCTCGCCTCTTACCAAAGACGAAGCAATTACTCTGATCGAGAAATCCCTGCTGCTGGCAGACATTGCCCTTGTCCCCAGTGGAGAGAAAATGCTGAAGGTGGTGAATACCCAAGGCAGTAAAAAACCCGCGGGAGAAGGCGTGCCCACTGTCTTACGTGAAGCAGATCTCCCGGCTTCAGATCAGGTGGTCAGCTATGTTTTGACCTTGCAGTACCTGAACGCTGATGAGGCGGCCAAAACATTTGCGCAGATCATTCCGCCGCACCCTTATGGAATCGTGGCCGCATTGCCGAATGCAAGGGCGCTGCATATCACGGAGAATTCCAGCACCATCAAGGCGTACATTGAACTGGCCAGGCAGGTGGATATTCCTTCTGACGAAACTCAGCACA
>Ga0182737_1001332_pt1 | contig 24958 bp, 17 predicted proteins | sample eDN5th30CBELigOP_FD_128878 | JGI IMG/M metagenome (GOLD analysis project Ga0182737, IMG submission 128878) | Enriched Organic Plus compost microbial communities from Emeryville, California, USA - eDNA 5th pass 30_C BE-Lig OP (version 2) (version 2) ...
AAGTTCATCCTGCACCAGTGGCTGCGCTGGCTGGTGAACAGCATCACTGCCAGCTCGCCGCTACTGGTCTGGCAGATGCTGCCGCAACTCTCGTGGCCGGTCGCCTCCTGCCGGTCCGCCATCCACGCGCCGACCCGCAGCAGGAACTGCTCCTTCGACTCCGGCGGTGACTGGCGCAGCGTGGTCACCAGGCTGGCGGTCCCGGCGGCGGTATCGGCAGCCGTGGCAGTCCCGGTCGCCAGCGCGGCGGCCAGGAGCACGATGGCGGCTGCGTGGTGGGGGACACGCATCGGGCCTCCTCGGCTTCGTCGCCGGCCTGGCGCGCGGGCGCCGGCCGGGCGCATCACGGCGCATCGACCAGCGCCTGCCTCGAGTGTACGCCCGCGTGCTTGCGGAAACGCGGGCTGGCGTGCGGAACGTCCCTTTCCTGGCGGCAGCGGATTCCGTCGCGGCATCGCAGCTGACGGCAGGGTTCAGGACCCGTGGCACCTGCACCGGGTCGAAGCCCCGTTGCAACCGTGCTTCCGGGCGCCGCCGCGTTGAGACCGCGGCCAACCATCGGCTAGGCTGTCCCGGACGCAGCAGAACGTCACCGGCTTGCAAGCCCTTGATCCTTCTTCTGCCGCCCACGGGGGAAAGCACGGATGACGGACACGGTCGGAGAGCCGGCGGCGCGGGCATATCTTTGGACCTTCGGCAACGCCGAATTCGACGAGGCGCGGTGGGAACTGCGCGTTGCGGGCCAGCCGGTCGAGGTCGAGCGCAAGCCGCTGGAAGTGCTCCAGTACCTCCTGCGCCACGCCGGCGAAGCCGTTACCAAGGAAGAGCTGCTCGCCTCGGTCTGGGCCGGCCGCATCGTGGTCGAAGCGGTGCTGACCAACACCATCGGCAAGCTGCGCCGGGCCATGAACGACGAAGGCCAGGCGGTGATCACCACCCTTGCCCGCGTCGGTTACCGGTTGTCGGTGCCGGTGTCGCGCAAGGCGGTCGAGTTCCTGCCGGAAGCCAGTCGCCTGTCGGTCGGCGACGCGGTACCGCGCCGTCCCAACTGGAAGCTCGATACCCCGCTGGCCCGCACCGGGGGCAACGAGGTGTGGCTGGCGCGCCATGCCAAGACCGGCGACACCCGCGTGTTCAAGTTCAGCCTCGCAGGCACCGGCCTCGACAGCCTGAAGCGCGAGGTGACTATCGCCCGCCTCCTGCGCGAGGCGCTTGGCGAACGCGACGACTTCGTCCGCGTCCTGGACTGGGATTTCGAGGCCGCGCCCTATTTCGTCGAAGCCGGGTACGGCGGCGTCAGCCTGGACCGCTGGCCCGAGGGGCAGGACATCGCCGCCCTGCCACTGGAGCAGCGCCTGGCGCTGTTCGCCGAAGCCGCCGAGGCGGTGGCCGCCGCGCATGGCGTCGGCGTGCTGCACAAGGACATCAAGCCGGCCAACCTGCTGGTCTACGAAGCCGAAGGCGCCCCGCACCTGCGCGTGGCCGACTTCGGCAGCAGCCGCCTGTTCGACAGCGGCAGCATCGATGCGCTGGGCATCACCCGCCTGGGCCTGACCCAGACCCAGGTCCTGACCAGCGACACCACCGGCACCCCGCTGTACCTGGCGCCCGAACTGGCCGCGGGCCAGTCGCCGACGGTCAGGAGCGACATCTACGCGCTGGGCGTGACCCTGTACCAGCTGGTCGTCGGCGACTTCCGGCGCCCGCTCTCGCCGGGCTGGGAGCAGGACGTCGACGATCCGCTGCTGCGCAAGGACATCGCCGAGGCCGCCAACGGCGACCCGGCCAGGCGCCCGGCTTCGGCCGCGGAACTCGCCGAACGGATCCGCACGCTGGAGGCGCGCCGCGAGCAGCTGGCGCTGGAACAGGCGGTTCTGGCGCGCGTGGAGGAAGGCGAACGCAGGCTGGCGAAGGCGCGCGCGCGGCGGCCGTGGGCCATCGCCGCCGGCGTGCTGCTGGTGGCCGGCCTGGGCACCACCAGCTGGCTGCTGCAGCGCTCCATCGCCGCCGAACGCAGCACCGCCGAGCAGTACGCGCGCGCCGAACAGCAGGCCAGGCGCGCGGAGGCCGTGGTGCAGTTCCTCAGCAAGGACCTGCTCAGCGCGCTGGCACCGGGCGGCAGCGCCTACGAGAAGGAACCGACCATCAAGGACATGCTCGACCACGCCTCGGCGAGCATCGACGGCAAGTTCAAGGACGACCCCGCCACCCTCGGCAGCGTGCAGAGCGCCCTGGGCGTCTCCTGGCGCTCGCTCGGCGACCGCGGCAAAGGCGAGCGCCACCTGCGCGCCGCCGTGGCCAGCTACGAAAAGGCGTTCGGCCCGGCCGACGAGGTCACCGTCCGCGCGCGCTACGAGCTGGTCGGCATGCTGGCCTACGCGCAGAAGTTCGCCGAGGCCACCGCCTACCTGGAGGAGACCGACGCGCTGGCCGGCGCGCGGCTGGACGACGAAAGCCTGATGGCCCCCCGCGCCGCCTACCTGCGCGGCGTGCTCCACATCCAGCAGCAGAAGGTGAAGGAAGCCGAGCCCGCGCTGCGCCGCGCCGACCAGCTGCAACGCCAGCTGATGGCCGACGACGCGCAGCTGGGCGCCGGCATCCGCGTCAACCTCGCCGACACCTACCTGCGCCTGGACAGGCTGGACGATGCCGAAGCCCTGCTCAGGGAAACACTGGCCGATCCCCGCTATGCGGCGGAGCAGATCGGCGACATCTACGCCTCGGCGCTGCACATGAACCTGGCGCGCGTGCTGCGCAACCAGGGCCGCTACGCCGAGGCGCTGCCGCTGGCGATGACCGCCCAGCAGGCCTCGGCCAGGGTCATGGGCGGGAAGAGCTGGCAGGCGCTGGTGCAGCTGTCGACGGTGGCCAGCATCCAGTCGCGCGGCGGCGACTGCCCGGCCGCGCTGGCCTCCATGCGCACCGTCCATGCCGGCATGGTGGAAAGTTTCGGCGCCGATGCGCAGGGCACCCTGGTCGAGGCCGGCAACCTGGCCGAGAAGGAAGCCGAGTGCGGCGACCAGGCCGTGGCGATGCGCCTGCTCGAGGACATCGTCGCCCGGCTGCGCAGGGAAGACGGCGACGCCAACCCGCACGCCCAGGTCTACACCTTCAGCCTCGCGCAGCTGCTGACCCGCCAGGGCCGCCATGCCGAGGCGCTGGCCCGGCTGGCGCCGCTGGATCCGGAGGTCCTCACCGCCGGCGACTCGACGCCCGGCTGGCGCCACCGGCTCGAGGCCCTGCGTGGCGAGAACCTGCTCAGGACCGGCGAGGTCGAGCGCGGACGCAAGCTGCTGGCGAACGCGGTCAAGGGCCTGGAGGACCTGGAGCTGGACGACACCGGCGAGCTCGAACATCTCCGCGCGTTGCTGCGCGGCTGAGTGGGCCCGAAACAGCCGTTCCGTGTCCGTACGGGGCCGGAGTACATCGGGCCGTGCATGGCCGGCAACGCGGTTCAGCACACGGGACCCGGCCGGCGGGCGATAATTGGGCATGGACAGTTCCGCCCCCATGGCGCCAGCGGCGCACTCCCCCGAGCAGACCCCACCCGACCCCCGCCTGATCGAGGATTGGAAGCGCCGGGTCGCCGGCGTGCCGGCGCCACTGGCGGCGATGCTGCAGGAACTGGTGGACGCCCACGGCCCGGCCCTGGCCGGGCACTTCTACGACGGCCTGCTGGCAGACCCGCGGGCCGCCCGCTTCCTCGATCCGGGCCAGGTCCAGGAACGGCTCAAGCCGTCGCTGCAGCGCTGGGCGCGGCAGCTGGTGCGCACCGGCGTCGACGACACGGCCGACCTGCAACGGCTGCACGAGCACATCGGCCACGTGCACGCGCGCATCGGCATCCCGGTGGACCTGGTGGGCCGGGGCATGCGCCTGCTCAAGGAAGTCCTCTACGCGGCGATCCGCCAGCGCGCCGGCGACGACGCCCTGGCGCTTGAAGCCTGCGTGCACGCGGGCGGGCTGTTCGACCTGGCGCTGGAAGCGATGACCCGCTCCTACGCCCGCTCGCGCGAAGCCGCCGGCGAGCTGGACGGCTCGTTCCGGCTGTTCTCGCTGATCCAGAACGTGGGCACCGAACGCGAGCGCCAGCGCGCGCTGCTGCTGGCCTGGGAGAACGCCCTGCTCTACGCGCTGACCGCCGAACAGCCCGGCCCGGTGGAAAACCTGCTGGTGTCGCGTTCGGAATTCGGCCTGTGGTTCCTGCACAAGGGCCTGGCCAGCTTCGGCGAGACCACCGAGACCCGCCAGGTCGGCGAGCTGGCCGAACGCATCGACTCCGCGCTGCGCGAACGCCTGCCCGCGGCGGCCGATGCCGGCGCACGTCGCGCCCTGCTCGAGGACATCCGCGGCTGGACCGGCGAGATCCGCAACCTGGTCGCGATCCTGTTCGAAGGCATCGGCGACCTGGAATCCGGTCGCGACGCCCTCACCCGCCTGCTCAACCGCCGCTTCCTGCCGACCATCCTGCGCCGCGAGGTCGCGCTGCAGGCCAATACCGGCCGCCAGTTCGCGGTGCTGATGCTGGACCTGGACCACTTCAAGTCGATCAACGACAACCACGGCCACGAGGCCGGCGACCGCGCCCTCCAGCACGTGGCCTCGATCCTGGTCGAGAACACCCGCGGCAGCGACTACCTGTTCCGCTATGGCGGCGAGGAGTTCGTGGTGGTGCTGGGCTCGGTCAGCCAGACCGAGGCGGTGGCCATCGCCCACGCCCTGCGCCGGGCGATCGCCGAAGCGCCGCTGGCGCTGCCCGGCGGCAACCGCCTGCAGCTGACCGCCAGCATTGGCGTCGCGGTGCAGGACGGCCATCCGGACTACGAGCGCGTGCTCGCCCGTGCCGACGCGGCCATGTACCAGGCCAAGCGCGGCGGCCGCGACCGCGTGGTGGTGGCCGACGGCCCGCTGCCCGACCCGCCCGGCCAGCGCGCCCTGCGGGGCTGAGCCGGGCGCGGGGCCGGTACAATCGGCGGCCCCGCAACGCCCCCGAGCAGATGTCCAGGTCCGCAGACAAGCCCGCAGCGCCCGAGCACACCCCGCTGATGAAGCAGTTCTTCGCCGCCAAGGCGGAGTACCCGGACCTGCTGCTGTTCTTCCGGATGGGCGACTTCTACGAGCTGTTCTACGACGACGCGCGCAAGGCCGCGCGGCTGCTCGACATCACCCTGACCCAGCGCGGCAGCTCCGGCGGCGCGCCGATCCCGATGGCCGGCGTGCCGGTGCACGCCTACGAGGGCTACCTGGCGCGGCTGGTAGCGCTGGGCGAATCGGTGGCGATCTGCGAGCAGATCGGCGATCCGGCGGCGAGCAAGGGCCTGGTCGAACGCAAGGTGGTGCGCATCGTCACCCCGGGCACGGTGACCGACGAGGCGCTGCTGGACGAGCGCCGCGACACCCTGCTGATGGCGGTGGCGCGTGGCCGCAACGGCTATGGCCTGGCCTGGGCGGATCTCTCCGCCGGCCGTTTCCTGGTCAACGAGGTGGAAAACACCGACCAGCTGGAAGCCGAACTGGCGCGCCTGGAACCGGCCGAACTGCTGGTGCCGGACGAGGAAGGCTGGCCGCAGCTGTCCGCCGGCGCGCTGCGTCGCCGGCCGCCGTGGCTGTTCGATCCGGACAGCGGCCGCCGCCAGCTGCTGCGCTTCTTCGGCCTGCACGACCTCACCGGTTTCGGCATCGACGACCGCCCGCTCGCCATCGCCGCCGCCGGCGCGCTGCTGGGCTATGTCGAGGAGACGCAGAAGCAGCAGCTTCCGCACCTGACCTCGATCGCGCTGGAAACCTCCGGCGAGGCGATCGCGATGAACGCCGCGACGCGCCGCCACCTGGAACTGGACACCCGCGTCGACGGCCAGACCCGCCACACCCTGCTGGGCGTGCTGGATTCGACCATCACCCCGATGGGCGGGCGCCTGCTGCGCCGCTGGCTGCACCGTCCGCTGCGCGACCGCGGCGTGCTCGGCGGCCGCCACCATGCGGTGGCCACGCTGGTCGAGCAGCGCGCCGACGAGGACCTGCGCGACGGCTTCCGCGGGCTGGGCGACGTCGAACGCATCCTCACCCGCGTCGCGCTGCGTTCGGCGCGGCCGCGCGACCTGTCGACGCTGCGCGACGCTCTGGCGCTGCTGCCCGGCATCCGCCAGGCGCTGGCGCCGCTGGATTCGCCGCGACTGCAGGCGCTGTCAGCCGAGCTGGGCCAGCACGACGAGGTTGCCCACCTGCTGGCCTCGTCCATCGCCCCGCAGCCGCCGCTGAAACTGGCCGACGGCGGGGTGATCGCCGAAGGCTACGACGCCGAACTGGACGAGCTGCGCCGCCTGTCGACCAACGCCGACCAGTTCCTGGTCGACCTGGAGGCGCGCGAACGCGCGGCCACCGGTATCGCAACCCTGAAGGTCGGCTACAACCGCGTCCACGGCTACTACATCGAGATCAGCAAGGGCCAGTCCGACAAGGCGCCGGTGCACTACACCCGGCGCCAGACCCTGACCGGCGCCGAACGCTACATCACCGAGGAACTGAAGGCGTTCGAGGACAAGGTGCTGTCGGCGCGCGAGCGTGCGCTGGCGCGCGAGAAGTTCCTCTACGACGCGCTGCTGGATTCGCTCAACACCGTGCTGGAACCGCTCAAGCGCTGCGCCGCCGCGCTCAGCGAACTGGACGTGCTGGCCTGCTTCGCCGAGCGCGCGCAGGCGCTGGACTGGTCGCGCCCGGAGCTGACCGAAGCGCCCTGCCTGTGCATCGAGCGCGGCCGCCATCCGGTGGTCGAGGCGGTGCGCGAGGAGCCGTTCGAGCCCAACGACCTGGAGCTGTACGGCGACCGCGACGGCAGCGCGCGCCGCATGCTGGTGATCACCGGCCCGAACATGGGCGGCAAGAGCACCTACATGCGCCAGAACGCGCTGATCGTGCTGCTGGCGCATATCGGCAGCTTCGTGCCGGCCAGCCGCGCGCAGATCGGCCCGATCGACCGCATCCTCACCCGCATCGGCGCCGGCGACGACCTGGCCCGGGGGCAGTCCACCTTCATGGTGGAGATGGCCGAGACCAGCTACATCCTCCACCACGCCACGCCGCAGTCGCTGGTGCTGATGGACGAGATCGGCCGCGGCACCTCTACCTACGACGGCCTCGCCCTGGCGGATGCAGTCGCGCGCCACCTGGCCACGGTCAACCGCTGCTGGACCCTGTTCGCCACCCACTACTTCGAGCTGACCTCGCTGGCCACGCCGGAGAGCGGCATCGCCAACGTACACCTGGACGCGGTCGAACACGGCGACTCGCTGGTGTTCATGCACGCGGTACGCGAAGGCGCGGCCGACCGCAGCTTCGGCCTGCAGGTGGCGGCGCTGGCCGGCCTGCCGAAGGCCACGCTGCAGCAGGCTCGCCGCCGCCTGGCCGAGCTGGAGCAGCGCGGCCGCGAGACGCACGCCGCCGAGGTGGCTCCTCAGGCGCTGGACGCACCGCAGCAGTTCGGCCTGTTCGCCGCCGCGCCCTCGGCCGCGCAGGAAGCGCTGGCGGCGCTGGATCCGGACGAGCTGACGCCGAAGCAGGCGCTGGAAGCGCTGTACCGGCTGAAGTCGCTGCTGTAAGCCGCTGCTCCCCTCTCCTTCCGGGAGAGGGGCTACCGATTGCGCATGCCCGCGTTGCAGCCCGGATAAGGCCGAAGGCCGCATCCGGGGATGAGCTGCCGCGCCTGGACCCGGGCCGTCTGATACGCCTGGAAAGCCCCCGGATGCGCTTCGCTTGTCCGGGCTACAAATCCCCCCCTCTCCCCACGGGAGAGGGGTGGGGGGAGAGGGTTCGTCGGCCAACGACCTTCGCAGGACTACCGACCCTCTCCCCAACCCCTCTCCCACCGGGAGAGGGGCTATGGGGAGGGCTACATCGCGCGGGTGTCAGGCGCCTGGTTCATCCAGTTGTCGTGCAGCCCGTCGGCGTAGTGCATGGGCCCGGAAACGAGCTCGTCGATGCTCGCGTCGTCCAGGGTGTTGACCTGCACCGAGACGAAGGCGCCACCCGCCTGCGGGATGTAGCCATGCCCATAGACCGTGACCCCGCAGCGACTGCAGAAGCGGTGGTGGATGTTGCCCTCGCCCCAGTCCTTGGCGTAATCGCCCAGCAGCTCCTCGCCCTGCAGCAGCTCGAAATCCTTCGGTGTCGCGCTCCAGTTGCGGATCTTGCTGCAGTAGGTGCAGTTGCACTTGCCGGTGCCTGCCGCAAGATCGAGCGTGGCCCGGTAACGCACCGCGCCGCAGTGGCAGCTGCCGTGGTAGGTCTTGTCCATGGTTCAGGCCTCCTGGGCCTCGAGCGGGAACGGATGCGCGGCGGCCAGCTCGTTGTCGCGCGCCTCGGCGGCCCTCGCCGCCGGACGCGCCGCATGCAGCTCGGCGAAGGCGGTAAACGCCGGCTTCTTCTCCAGCATGCCGACCATCATGTAGTAGCTGAGGAAGGCGGCCATCAGCAGGTCGGGGGTGGTGAAGCGGTCGCCGACCAGGTGCTGGCGGCCGGACACTGCCTGCTCCAGCACGCGCAGCACGTCGGCTTCGCTGCCGTAGCCGGCGGCCCGCGGGTCGGCCAGCGCGCCGGTCTCCTTCGCGGTGAGCAGCGACTCCACCGGGCCGGCGAGGAAGAACAGCCAGCGGTAGTACGTGCCCCGCTCCGGCGAGCCGGCCGGCGGCGCCAGGCCCTTCTCCGGCACCAGGTCGGCCAGGTAGGCGCAGATCGCCGCGTTCTCGGTGACGACGAGGTCGCCGTGGCGGATCGCCGGGACCTTGCCCATCGGGTTGACCGCCAGGTACTCCGGCGACTTCATCGTCGTGCCGAAGTCGAGCACGACCTCTTCGTACGGCAGGCCGGTCTCCTCCAGCATCCAGCGGGTGATGCGCGCCCGCGACTGCGGGTTGGTGTAGAAGGTCAGCGTCTTGCCCATCGGTCGTCTCCGTCACTGGAAGGAACCGGAAGTCTGCGGCGGGGCTGCTGACAGCAAATGTCAGTAGCGTTGCACACTCCCCTCTCCCATCGGGAGAGGGGTTGGGGGAGAGGGTCGGAGGCCGAGGGTATCGAACAAGCCGTTTGGCAACCGCGAAAGAAGGTCCAGTGGGCGGACGTCCGTCGATGCTTCAGGGGTGTCTGGCTCCCGGCCCTCTCCCCCGCCCCTCTCCCGGGGGGAGAGGGGTAACCGGATCATTGCTCCCGGCTTGCTCGGCGGCCCAGGCATTGCTGCTCCCAGCGGCGCAGCAGCTGGTGGCGCTGTTCGGGATACGGGCGGCCGGTGTTCTCGAGCTGCAGCACGCGGTCGGCGCGGAAGTGGCGGAAGTCGGCGCGCGTCTCGCACCAGGCGGCGAGCAGGCGCATGTCGTCGAGGAAGGCCATCGCGAACGGCCATACCACCCGCTCGCTGTCGCGGCCTTCGGCGTCGCGGTAGCGCATGCGCACCGCGTGGCCGTCGCGGATCGCCTGGCGCAGTGCCGGCAGCCACGGCTCCGGGTCGCGCGGGCGCCAGTGCGGCGCGAACAGGCCACTGGTTTCCACCTGCAGGCGCAGGCGTTCCGGCAGCACGCCGGTGATCCGGTCCAGCGCGCGGTTGGCGGCGGCGGCCAGTTCCGGATCGGCATGCGAGGCCACCCAGCGCGCGCCCAGCACCAGCGCTTCCAGCTCCTCGTCCGGGAACATCATCGGCGGCATCACGAAGCCCGGACGCATCCGGTAGCCGACACCGGCATCGCCATCGATCTCCGCGCCCTGCGCGCGCAGCGCGTCGATGTCGCGGTAGACGGTGCGCAGGCTCACGCCCAGGCGCGCGGCCAGCTGCGCGCCGCGCACCGGACCGCGCCGCTGGCGCAGTTCGTCGAGCATCCGCAGCAGGCGCGTGGCGCGGGTCGTCATCGGTTCGATGGGCCTTGCACGACGGGAGCCCAAGCATAGCGGCGGAGGCGGGTTTGATCGCAGTCAATGCCGCCGCGGGCGCCCGGGCGGATAACAACGGTGAAGCCCCACCGGAGACCCTGCGATGCGCCATCGCGCCACCATCCTCGCCACCGCCCTCGTCCTGGCATGCGCCAGCCTGCACGCCGCCGCGCCGGTGCCGGCTGCGTCCACCTCGCCCGCGCCCGACGCGGCGGCGCTGCGCGAGACCGCCAACGCGCTGTTCGGCCAGATCCCCCGGAAGATCGACAGCGTGCGCGGCCAGCCGGTCACCGCCACGCAGGTGGAACTGGGCAAGTCGCTGTGGTTCGAGCCGCGCCTGTCGCGCAGCCACGTGATCAGCTGCAACACCTGCCACAACGTCGCCACCGGCGGCGCCGACAACGTGCCCACCTCGATCGGCCACGGCTGGCAGAAGGGCCCGCGCAACTCGCCGACGGTACTCAACGCGGTGCTCAACATCGCCCAGTTCTGGGACGGCCGCGCCGCCGACCTCAAGGAACAGGCCAAGGGCCCGGTGCAGGCCAGCGTCGAGATGAACAACACGCCCGATCGCGTGGAAGCGACGCTGCGCAGCATCCCCGGCTACGTCGATGCGTTCGCCAGGGCCTTCCCCGGCGAACCCGACCCGGTCAACTTCGAGAACATGGCGCGTGCGCTGGAAGCGTTCGAGACCACCCTGGTCACGCCGGACTCGCGCTTCGACCAGTTCCTCGCCGGCAAGGACAGCCTCGACGCCACCGAGTTGCGCGGCCTGTCGCTGTTCGTCGACAAGGGCTGCAGCGGCTGCCACAACGGACCGAACATCGGCGGCCAGGCCTACTTCCCGTTCGGCGTGGTCGAGAAACCCGGCGCGCAGGTGCTGCCGTCCGGCGACAAGGGCCGCTTCGCGGTCACCCAGACCGCCAGCGACGAATACGTGTTCCGCGCCGCGCCGCTGCGCAACGTCGCGCTCACCGCGCCGTACTTCCACAGCGGCCAGGTCTGGGACCTCGGCCAGGCCGTGGCGATCATGGGCAGCAGCCAGCTGGGCCATGAACTCGACGCCGGCGAGGTCGAAGCCATCACCCGTTTCCTGCACACGCTGACCGGGCGGCAGCCGGTGGTCGGCAATCCGGTGCTGCCGCCAAGCACGGCGACCACGCCGCGCCCGGAGTGATCCGCCGCGCTCCGGCGGGAGTAATCTCGACAACCCCGGGCCGGTCGGCGGGTGGACCGGGGACAGTTCCAGCCAGGGCGCGGGCCAGCAGACCCGCGCCCCTTCGTCTGGCCCACCCACCTGCACCGGCTGCGGCAGACCCGTTCCCTGCGAGGGGCCACCACTGCCCGGGTCCGATAGCCTACACCTATCGTGAAGTTCGCAACTAACAATTTCTATTGATAGTCAGGCACACATAACCTGTCGCTCGACGATTCACCGCGGCTACGGAAGCGGCATCCGCACCCGCCCTTCCACTGCGCCAGCAGCGGTGAAGCAACGCTGGCGGATCACGCGATCCGCATCGATTTCATCCGTCGCCTCGCACCGGCGACACCAGAGCAGAGGGGCAGTCCCATGTCGACCGAAACGAAGTGTCCTTTCCACGCCGGCGCGGCAGGCACCGGCACCACCAATCGCGACTGGTGGCCGAACCAGTTGCGCCTGGACCTGCTGAGCCAGCACTCGGAAAAAACCAATCCGCTCGGCAAGGCCTTCAACTACCGCGAAGAGTTCAGGAAGCTCGACTACGCGGCGCTGAAGAAGGACCTGCTCGACCTGATGACCGCTTCGCAGGACTGGTGGCCGGCCGACTTCGGCAGCTACGTGGGCCTGATGATCCGCATGGCCTGGCACAGCGCCGGCACCTACCGCGTCGGTGACGGCCGCGGCGGCGGCGGCCGTGGCCAGCAGCGCTTCGCCCCGCTCAATTCCTGGCCGGACAACGTCAGCCTCGACAAGGCACGCCGCCTGCTGTGGCCGATCAAGAAGAAGTACGGCCAGAAGATCTCCTGGGCCGACCTGATGATCCTGGCCGGCAACGTCGCGCTGGAGCACGCCGGTTTCCGCACCTTCGGTTTCGGCGCCGGACGCGAGGACACCTGGGAACCGGACCTTGACGTGTACTGGGGCCGCGAGCGTACCTGGCTCGGCGGCGACGAACGCTATGCGCGCGGTTCCGAAGGCGTGCCCAAGCCCGAGGGCGAGAGCGTGCTGGTATCCGAGGACGATGCCGACGGCCAGGTCCACAGTCGCAACCTCGAGAACCCGCTGGCCGCGGTGCAGATGGGCCTGATCTACGTGAATCCGGAAGGCCCGGACGGCAATCCGGATCCGCTGCTGGCCGCGCACGACATCCGCGTGACCTTCGGCCGCATGGGCATGGACGACGAGGAGACCGTGGCGCTGATCGCCGGCGGCCACACCCTCGGCAAGACCCACGGCGCCGGCCCGGCCGACCACGTCGGCCCGGATCCGGAAGCGGCGGACCTGGAGATGCAGGGCCTGGGCTGGGCCAACAGCTTCGGCACCGGCAAGGGCGCCGACACCATCACCTCCGGCCTGGAAGTGACCTGGACCAGTACTCCGGCGCAATGGAGCAACGACTTCTTCAAGTTCCTGTTCGACTTCGAGTGGGAACTGACGAAGTCGCCGGCCGGCGCGCACCAGTGGGTGGCCAAGGACGTCGAACCCTTCATCCCGGGCCCGGCGCCGGATTCCCCGAAGCGCAAGCCCACGATGTTCACCACCGACCTGGCGCTGCGCTTCGACCCGGTCTACGGGCCGATCTCGCGCCGCTTCCGCGACGACCCGCAGGCCTTCGCCAACGCCTTTGCCCGCGCGTGGTTCAAGCTGGTCCACCGCGACATGGGTCCGAAGGCGCGTTACCTCGGCCCGGAAGTGCCGGCCGAAGACCTGGTCTGGCAGGACCCGCTGCCGAAACCGGTGCACAACCCGGGCGCCGCGGACATCGCCGACGCCCGGGCGAAGATCGAGGCGCTGGGCCTGCCGGCGGGCGACCTGGTCACCCTGGCATGGGCATCGGCCTCGACCTTCCGTGGTGGCGACAAGCGTGGCGGCGCCAACGGCGCGCGCATCCGCCTGGAGCCGCAGCGCGGCTGGCAGGTCAACCAGCGCGCGATCAAGGCGCTGGAGAAGCTGGAGGAACTGCAGCCCGATACCCGCCTGTCGCTGGCCGACCTGATCGTGCTGGCCGGCGGCGTGGCGATCGAGCAGGCGGCCAAGGCGGCCGGCGTCTACGTCGAGGTGCCGTTCACCCCGGGTCGCGTCGATGCGGCGCAGGAGCAGACCGACGTCGAGTCGTTCCGCCACATGGAGCCGTTCGCCGATGGCTTCCGCAACTACATCAAGGGCCCGTCGGAAGTGCCGGCCGAGCACCTGCTGGTCGACAAGGCGCAGCTGCTGACCCTGACCGCGCCGGAGATGACCGCGCTGGTCGGCGGCCTGCGCGCCCTCGACGCCAGCTGGGACGGCAGCCGCCATGGCGTGTTCACCGAGCGGCCCGGCGTGCTGAGCACCGACTTCTTCGTCAACCTGCTCGACATGGCCTACGAGTGGAAGCCGGCTTCGCAGGACCGCCAGCTGTTCGAGGTGCGCGAGCGCAAGGGCGGCGCGGTCAAGTGGACTGCCACCCGCGTCGACCTGGTGTTCGGCTCCAACTCGGTGCTGCGCGCCCTGTCCGAGGTGTACGCCTCGTCCGACGGCCAGGAGAAGTTCGTGAACGACTTCGTCGCCGCCTGGACCAGGGTGATGGAGCTGGACCGCTTCGACCTGCTGGCCTGATCGACGCGACACCGCGGCACCACGACGGCCCGGCGACCAGTGCCGGGCCGTTTCTTCTTGCGGTGTTGCTCAGCTGCTCTGGAAGCGTGCATGACCGCACGCGCGGCCGATGCGAACGGCAACTGCGGCAGCCATTGCTTGGCCGCGCGTCCCCGAGCGGCGCCGTGTTCGCTGCCGTGCTGCGCGCTTCCATGCGGTGCACTGCGCCGACGCGCCGCGCACTTCGAGGGGGGGGCATTCCCCCAGGGATTGACCTGCGCCCGGCGCCGCTGCGGAGCCGACCCGCTCTTCCCGCCAGCGACGCCACCGGTTCCGCCGGTGCCCGCAGACAGGCGTATCGTGGCCTTCCCGTCCCCAGGCAAGGAGACCGCCATGAACACGCAGCCCCTGCTCACCCAGGAACTGTTCGCGCAGTTGCAGGGTGCTCCCATCCAGCAGATCGCGCGCCAGCTCGGCACCGACCCGGCGCAGGCCAGCAATGCCGTGGCCACCGCGCTGCCGCTGCTGCTCGGCGCGTTGGGCCGCAACAGCGCGCAGCCGCAGGGCGCCGAGGCGCTGTTCGGCGCGCTGCAGCGCGACCATGCCGGCGGCCCGGACATCGGCAGCCTGCTGGGCGCGGTGCTCGGTGGCGGCAACAACCGCCAGACCGACGGCGCGGCGATCCTCGGCCACATCCTCGGCGGCGCGCAGCCGCGCGCGGCGCAGGGCCTGGGCCAGGCCACCGGCCTGGGCAGCAGCCAGGCGATGAAGCTGCTCGCGGTGCTGGCACCGATCGTGCTGTCGTTCCTGGCCAATCGCAGCCGCGCACAGGGGCTGGATGCCGGCGGCCTCGGCCAGCTGCTCGGCCAGGAACGCGCGCAGGTGCGCCAGCAGGCCGGCGGCGCGCTGGAATCGCTGCTCGACCGCGATGGCGACGGCGACGTCGACGCCAGCGACCTGCTCAGCATCGGCATGGGCCTGTTCGGCGGCCGGCGCTGAGCGCGGCCGATGCGTGGGCGGGCGTCTGCCTGCCTCCACGCGGTAGAGGGGGCCCGCGGCGCCGCTCTTCCACGGCGCTGGCACAACAGGCGTGGGAGCCGGCCAGGTCCGGCTCTACAAGGCGACCCTGCTCTTCTTTGTAGAGCGGGGCCCGCCCCCGCCGACCACCGCAATGCCCCGGTGCTACGTCGCGTCGATGTCGCCCAGCGCCTGGATCAGGCGGCGGGCGCGCTTGTCGGGTTTGTGCTCGGGCGGGCGGTAGCCGTCGCGCATGGCGGCGCGCTGCTGGCGCTGCTCCTCGCGACGGGTCTTCGATTCGGCGGTTTCCTCGTACAGCGCCTGCGCCACCGGCGCGGGGCCGCGGGTCTCGCTCAGGCCGCGCACCACGATGTCGAAGCGCTCCTCGCCGCGGGTGACCTGCAGCGATTCGCCCACGCGCAGCGACCGCGAGGGCTTGGCACGCTGGCCGGCGACGTCCACCTTGCCGGTTTCCACCGCCTGCTTGGCCAGGCTGCGCGTGCGGAAGAAACGCGCGGCCCACAGCCACACGTCCAGCCGCACATGATCCAGGGTTGCTGCTTCAGTCACTGCGTTTGCCGCTGAAATCCGGCTTGATAGGTTCGGACGGACCGGATGACCAGATCGTGACTTCCGCTTCGGCGGCACGCTGGCAATCGCGGGAGACGTGGTAGTCGCGGCGGCGCTCCTCGTAGCGCGTACGCTCCTCCCGGGACAGGTTCGCGGGCGCCGGCGCGCTGTCGCGGTGGGCGCGGTACTGCGCATCGCAGGGGCCGTAGCCCGAATCCAGCGCGGCGTAGCGGTCGCCGGTCGCGCAACCGCCGAGTAGCGCCATCGCCAGCAGCACCGGCACGGCGTACATGCGACCTGCGTTCTTGGGCATCGACATCATCCACTCCTTCCGTGGGGAACGGTTCCAGTGTGCCGCCGCGTTCAAGGCGACGCCAGCACCCGCGCGACCCGCAGGATGTGTCCGACCGCACTTGCGGAAGCGGCCGCGCGCCGCAGCAGGACCCGGAAATGCAAACGGCCGCCCGAGGGCGGCCGTTGCGGATGCACCAGGGTGCGCGGCGATCAGCCGGCGGCCTTCTCGGCCTTGGCCTTGGCGACGGCGGCCAGGTCTTCCTTGATGCGGGCAGCCTTGCCTTCCAGGCCGCGCAGGTAGTACAGCTTGCCGGCGCGGACCTTGCCGCGGCGCTTCACCTGGACCGAATCGATGGTGGCGCTGTGGGTCTGGAACACGCGCTCGACGCCGTAGCCGTGCGAGATCTTGCGCACCGTGAACGAGGAGTTCAGGCCGGCGTTCTTGATCGCGATGACCACGCCTTCGTAGGCCTGCACGCGCTCGCGGTTGCCTTCCTTGACCTTGACGTTCACCACGACGGTGTCGCCCTGGCTGAACTTCGGCAGTTCGCGGGTGATCTGGGCGGACTCGAATTCCGCGACGATGGACTTGTTCAGCTTGCTCATGGTGACCGACTCTTCAGTTCGGGTGGGCGTGTCGTCTTCGACAACTTCGGGCTGACGCAGTCGCCGGATTGCGCTGCGCGATTGTTGTTGTGGATTGCCTGCCTCGGCGCCCGTGATGGGCCTGCCGCCCGCAGGAATCCGGCATTGTAACGGGTATTGGCGGTCCGTGACTAGTCGCCCGACCGGGCGGGGAGCCGCCTCAGCCGTCCGCCGGCTCCGGATTGCCGCCCGCCCCCTGTGCCAGCGCGGCCAGGCCTTCTTCCAGCAGCTTGCGGTCGGCCTTCGAGAGCTCCCGGCCCTCCAGCAGGTCCGGGCGCCGCTGCCAGGTGCGGACCAGAGCCTGCTGCCGGCGCCAGCGGGCGATCGCGGCATGGTTGCCCGAACGCAGCACGTCCGGGACGGTGCCGTAGGCGTGCTCGACCGGGTGGCTGTAATGCGGGCAGTCCAGCAGGCCGTCCTCGAAGCTGTCCTGCTCGGCCGAGCCGGCGTCGTTCAGCGCGCCGTCCTGCAGGCGCGCCACCGCGTCGATGACCACCGCCGCGGCGAGTTCGCCGCCGGACAGCACGTAGTCGCCGATCGACAGCTCCTCGTCGACCTCGGCCTGGACCAGGCGCTCGTCCACGCCCTCGTAGCGGCCGCACAGCAGGACCAGGCGCGGCATCGCCGCCAGCTCGCGCACCCGCTTCTGGTCCAGGCGCCGCCCCTGCGGGCTCAGGTAGACCACGTGCACCGGCGCCGGATCGGCCTCGCGTACCGCGGCCAGGCAGCGCCGCAACGGCTCGACCAGCATGACCATGCCCGGTCCGCCGCCGAAGGTGCGGTCGTCGGTCTTGCGGTAGTTGCCGTCGGCGTAGTCGCGCGGGTTCCAGCCGTGCAGCCCCAGCAGCCCGCGCTCGCGCGCACGCCCGGTGACGCCGAACGCCGTGCAGCGGTCGACCTCTTCGGGGAACAGGCTGACGACGTCGAGGCGCATTGAAAGCCGTGATTGGGGATTCGTGATTCGTGATTAGTAGGAAGCCGGTGGCGCTGACGGGCCGACGTGGCTGGCAATCCGAGCTTACCGCTCTTTCGAAAAACCGGGATTCGTGATTGGGGATTCGTGATTCGTCGAAGCGGTGGTGCCGCGTCCGTCATGGTTGGCGGAGCGAGCGTGCCGCTCTTGCCAATTCCGAATCCCGAATCCCGAATCTCAGAAATCGGGATCCCAGTCGACCGTGATCGTGCCGGACTCGAAATCCACCGACTTCACGTAGTCCGGCTGCACGAACGGGAGCATGCGCTCGCGGTCGCCGCGGACCACCATCACGTCGTTGGCGCCGGTGGACAGCAGGTGCGAGACCTCGCCCAGGTCCACGCCCTCGAGGGTGACCACGCGCAGGCCTTCCAGGTCGACCCAGTAGTACTCGCCCGGCGCCGGCGGCGGCAGGACCTCGCGCGGGACCAGGATCCCGGTGCCGCGCAAGGCCTCGGCGGCGTCGCGGTCGTCGCAGCCCGGCAGGGTCGCGACCACGTGCTTGCCGGTGTCGCGCCCGCGCGCGCCGCGCAGCTCGCGCTCGGCGCCATTGGCCGACCGCAGGATCCACGGCTGGTAGCGGAAGATCTGCGCGCGCGGCTCGGTCCAGGACTCGAGCCTGACGTCGCCGCGCACGCCGAAGGCGCCCGTCACCCGGCCCAGCAGGATCAGCCGTTGCGGCTTCTGCGGGTGGGTGGGACGCCCTTCGTCGTTCATGCGTGCGGTGAGGCCGCCGGGGCTGCCGGCGGCCTGCCGGCTCAGGCGGCGGCCGCCTGGGCCTTGGTCGCTTCCTTGTACAGGCTGCGGACCTTCTCGGTCAGCTGGGCGCCGTGGCCGACCCAGTGGTCGACGCGGGCGATGTCCAGCACGATGCGCTGCTCGTTGCCGGCGGCAACCGGGTTGTAGTAACCGACGCGCTCGATGTTGCGGCCGTCGCGGGCGCTGCGCGAGTCGGTGACGACGATGTGGTAGAACGGACGCTTCTTCGCGCCGCCGCGGGTGAGACGGATCTTGACCATGGTGTTTTTCGTGTAGCCCAGTCGCCAGGATGGCGAGGTAAGCCGGCAATTCTAGCGGATCAGGGCGGCCAGGAAAACCACCCGCCCCCTCCTTCCCGGCGGGGCTGCCCCCGGCGGCGTCCCCGTGAAGCCCTGTACCGATCCCGGGGGAGCTGCGCCCACCCCGGGGAGCGCGCACCCGTTCCGCGGGGCCCGGCTGTTGCGGAATACGCGCCATTCCAACCCGGCATGCCGGATTAGGTGCATTTCCGGCATGACCCATGACCATAGTCACGCCCTGCGGCGGGACGGGTTCCGTAACATCGACCAGGCATCGTGGCACGCGCCGTGCCGGACGCCCGCATCGCCGGGCGCGCCGTCCGGCCGGGGAAGCGGCGCCTCCTGCCGGACCACCCGGCAACCACTCCGAACCACTCGCTCCGGTGGGCCCCTGGCCCGCCGCCCTACGGACCCATGATGAAAAAGCTGCCCCGCCTGTTCAAAGCGCTCCTGGTCCTCGGCCTGGTGCTGGCCCTGGTGCTGCTGTGGCGCAGCTGCAGCGGCGGGGACGAGGCGGCGCCGCAGGCCGGCCGCGGCGGCTGGGGCGAGCGCCCGCCGACGCCGGTACGCGTGGCCACCGCCAGCCGCGGCCCGCTGGACCTGGAGATCAAGGCGCTGGGCACGGTCAGCCCGCTGCGCACGGTGACCGTGCGCCCGCGCGTCGAGGGCGAGCTGGTGCGCATCGCCTTCAACGAGGGCCAGCAGGTCCGCGCCGGCCAGCTGCTGGCGGAGATCGACCCGGCGCCGTTCAAGGTGCGCCTGGCCCAGGTCCAGGGCGAGCAGAAGCAGAACCTGGCCGAGCTGGAGAACACCCGCATCCAGCTGAAGCGCTTCCGCGACCTGGCCGGCGCCAACTTCGTCTCCGCCCAGGAAGTGGCCGACCTGCAGGCGCGCGTGCGCCAGTTCGAGGGCCGCCGCGAGAGCGACCAGGCCGCGGTCGACGAAGCGAAGCTGCAGCTGGGCTACACCCGCATCGTCGCGCCGATCGACGGCCGCATCGGCCTGCGCACGGTGGACGTGGGCAACCTGGTGCGCGCCGGCGACGAGGACGGCATCGCCACCCTCACCCAGACCCGCCCGATCAGCGTGGTGTTCGCGCTGCCGGAAAGCGTGCTGCCGACGGTGCAGGCCGCGGTGCGCGGCGGCAGGGCGCTGGCGGTGCAGGCCTGGGACCGCGACGAACGCCAGCCGCTGGCGACCGGCAGGCTCTCCAGCCTGGACAACCGCATCGACGTGCAGACCGGCACGCTGCGCCTGCGCGCGCTGTTCGACAACGCCGACGAGTCGCTGTTCCCCAACCAGTCGGTCAACGTGCGCCTGCGCCTGGGCAGCACCGACGTGGTCTCGATCCCGGACGCGGCAGTGCAGTTCGGCAACCGCGGCACCTACGTGTACGTGGTCGGCGCCGACGACACCGCCAGCGTGCGCGAAGTGAAGCTCGGCGCCAGCCACGAAGGCCGCGTCGCGGTGCTCGAGGGCCTGCAGGACGGCGAGCGCGTGGTGCTCGAGGGCCTGGACCGCCTGCGCGAAGGCGGCAAGGTGCAGGTGGTCGACGCCGACGGCGTGCCTACCGACGCGCCTGGAGCCGGCGACGGCGCTGCTGCCAGGGCGGCCGCCGCGCAATGAACCTCTCCCGCCCGTTCATCCTGCGCCCGGTGGCGACCTCGCTGCTGATGCTGGCGCTGCTGCTTTCGGGCCTGTTCGCCTACCGCCTGCTGCCGGTCTCGGCGCTGCCCCAGGTCGACTACCCGATCATCCAGGTGCTCACCCTGTATCCGGGCGCCAGCCCGGCGGTGACCACCAGCGCGGTGACCGCACCGCTGGAACGGCGCCTGGGCCAGATCCCGGGCCTGAACCAGATGACCTCGACCAGCTCCGGCGGCGCCTCGGTCATCACCCTGCAGTTCTCGCTGGAAGTGGACCTGGGCGTGGCCGAACAGGAGGTGCAGGCGGCGATCAACGGCGCCTCCAATTTCCTTCCCGGCGACCTGCCGATGCCGCCGGTGTACCGCAAGGTGAACCCGGCCGACACCCCGATCCTCACCCTCGCGGTCACCTCGAGCTCGATGGCGCTGCCTGAGGTCTACGACCTGGTCGACACGCGCATGGCCCAGCGCCTGTCGCAGCTGCCGGGCGTGGGCCTGGTCAGCCTCGCCGGCGGGCAGCGCCCCGCGGTGCGCATCCAGGTCAACCCGCACGCGCTGGCCTCGGCCGGGCTGGGCATGGGCGACATCCGCCGCGCGATCAACGCGGCCAACGTCAACATGCCCAAGGGCAGCTTCGACGGCCCGACCCGCGCCACCATGCTCGACGCCAACGACCAGATGCGTTCGGCGGAGGAATACCGGAACCTGGTGCTGGCCTGGAACAACGGCGCGCCGCTGCGCCTGGGCGACGTGGCCACGGTCGAACAGGGCGCGGAGAACAGCCAGCTGGCGGCCTGGTCCGGCGAGGTGCCGGCGATCCTGGTCAACATCCAGCGCCAGCCCGGCGCCAACGTGATCGAGGTGGTCGACCGCATCCACGCCCTGCTGCCGCAGCTGCGCGCATCGATGCCGGCGGCGGTGGACGTGAGCGTGCTCAGCGACCGCACCGAGTCGATCCGCGCCTCGATCAAGGGCGTGCAGCACGAGCTGCTGCTGGCGATCGGCCTGGTGGTGCTGGTGACCTTCGTGTTCCTGCGCACGATCCCGGCCACGATCATCCCCTCGATCGCGGTGCCGCTGTCGCTGGTGGCCACCTTCGGAGTGATGCTGCTGGCCGGCTTCTCGCTCAACAACCTCACCCTGATGGCGCTGACCATCGCCACCGGCTTCGTGGTCGACGACGCCATCGTGATGCTGGAGAACATCGCCCGGCACATGGAGGACGGCGAAGGCCCGCTGGAAGCCGCGCTCAAGGGCGCGCGCCAGATCGGCTTCACCCTGGTCTCGCTGACCGTGTCGCTGGTGGCGGTGCTGATCCCGCTGCTGTTCATGGGCGACGTGGTCGGCAAGCTGTTCCACGAGTTCGCCATCACCCTCGCGGTGGCGATCGGCATCTCGCTGGTGGTCTCGCTGACCCTGACCCCGATGCTGTGCGCGCGCTTCCTCAAGGCCGGCCACGGCCATGGCGAAGGCGACGGTGCCGGCGCGCAGGGCGACATCTTCGACCGCGTGGTCGCACTGTACGACCGCGGCCTGCACTGGGTGCTGGCGCGGCAGCCGCTGGTGCTCGGCGCCACCGCCGCCACCCTGGCCCTGACCGTCGCCCTGTACATCGCCGTGCCCAAGGGTTTCTTCCCGGTGCAGGACGCAGGCCTCATCCAGGGCATCAGCGAGGCGCCGCAGTCGGTCTCGTTCGAGGCCATGGCCAAGCGCCAGCAGGCGCTGGCCGAGGTCATCCTCGCCGACCCGGACGTGGCCACGCTGTCTTCCTTCATCGGCGTGGACGGCAGCAACGCCACGCTCAACAGCGGCCGCTTCCTGATCGAGCTCAAGCCGCACGCCGAACGCGGCGCCGGCGCGCTGGAGATCATCGAGCGGCTCAAGCAGCGCGCCGCGACCGTGCCCGGCATCGACCTGTACCTGCAGCCGGTGCAGGAACTGAGCATCGAGGACCGGGTCAGCCGCACCCAGTACCAGTTCGCCCTGACCACGCCGGACCTGGCCGAGCTGTCGCGCTGGACCCAGGCCATGCTCGAGGAACTGCGCCGGCAGCCGGCCTTGGCCGACGTGGCCAGCGACCTGCAGGACCAGGGCCTGCAGGCGTGGCTGGACATCGACCGCGACGCCGCCGCGCGCCTGGGCATCCCGGTGTCTTCGATCGCCGACGCGCTCTACGACGCCTTCGGCCAGCGCCAGGTCTCGACCATCTTCACCCACGCCAACCAGTACCGCGTGGTGCTGGAGGCCGACCCACGCTTCCAGCTGGGACCGGAAGCGATCGGCCGCATCCACGTGGCCACCGCCGACGGCCGGCAGACGCCGCTGTCGGGCCTGGCGCGGGTGGAAACCCGGCCGACCGCGCTGCAGGTCAGCCACCTCGGCCAGTTCCCGGCGGTGACCGTGTCGTTCAATCTGGCACGGGGCGCCTCGCTGGGCGAAGCGGTGGCGGCGATCGAGAAGGCGCGCGAAACCATCGGCATGCCCGCCAGCGTCGAGCTGCGCCTGCAGGGCGCGGCGCAGGCCTTCCGCAACTCGCTGTCCAGCACGCTGTGGCTGATCCTGGCCGCGGTGCTGGTCATGTACATCGTGCTGGGCGTGCTCTACGAGAGCTTCATCCACCCGGTCACGATCCTCTCCACCCTGCCCTCGGCCACGGTCGGCGCGCTGGCCGCGCTGCTGCTGTCCGGGCGCAGCCTCGACCTGATCGCGGTGATCGGCATCATCCTGCTGATCGGCCTGGTGAAGAAGAACGCGATCATGATGATCGACTTCGCCCTGGAGGCCGAGCGCGAGCAGGGCCTGTCGCCGCGCGAGGCGATCCACCGCGCAGCTCTCTTGCGCTTCCGCCCGATCCTGATGACCACGCTGGCGGCGCTGTTCGCGGCGATCCCGATGATGTTCGCCTCCGGCTCCGGCGCCGAGCTGCGCCAGCCGCTGGGCCTGGTGATGGTCGGCGGCCTGGTGGTGAGCCAGGTGCTGACCCTGTTCACCACGCCGGTGGTCTACCTGTTCTTCGACCGCCTCGCCCGCCGCGGCGAGGATCCGGCAGCCGAAGCCGGCACCGATGCCGCGGCCGCCTGAGATGGAACCGGCGTCCTCGCCCAACCTGTCGAAGGTCTTCATCCAGCGGCCGGTGGCGACCGTGCTGCTGGCGGTGGCGGTGGTCCTGTGCGGCCTGCTGGCGCTGCGCCAGCTGCCGGTGGCGCCGCTGCCGCAGGTCGACTACCCGGCCATCCAGATCAGCGCCAGCCTGCCCGGCGCCAGCCCCGAATCGATGGCCGCCACCGTGGCCACGCCGCTGGAGCGCGCGCTCGGCACCATCCCCGGGATCACCCGGATCACCTCGGGCAGCAACCAGGGCAACACCCGCATCGACCTGCAGTTCTCGCTCGGCCGCGACATCGACGAGGCCGCACGCGAAGTGCAGGCCGCGCTCAACGCGGCGCGCGCGCAGCTGCCGGCGGGCATGCCCGGCATGCCGCAGTACCGCAAGATCAATCCGTCGCAGGCGCCGATCATGACGATCGCGCTGAGCTCGGACACGCTCACCCCGGCGCAGGTCTTCGACGTGGCCTCGACCGTGCTGGCGCAGAAGATCGCGCAGGTACCGGGCGTGGGCGAGGTCAGCGTCGGCGGCGGCTCGCTGCCGGCGGTGCGCGTCTCGCTCAATCCCGGCGCGCTGAACCAGTACGGCATCGCCCTGGAGGAGGTGGCCGGCGCGATCCGCAACGCCAACGCGCTGCGGCCGCTGGGCACGGTGGCCCGCGACGACCGCCAGTGGCAGGTCGAGGCGGCGCTGCAGCTGCGCACCGCCGAGGAATACCGCGACCTGGTCGTGGCCTGGCGCGACGGCCGCGCCGTGCACCTGCGCGACGTCGCCCAGGTCGGCGAAGGCACCGAGAACCGCTACGCCTCCGGCTTCCACAACAGCCGCGCCGCGGTGCTGATGATGGTCAACCGCCAGCCCAGCGCCAACATCATCCGCACGGTCGACGCGATCCACGCGCAGATGGACACGCTGCGGGCGCTGCTGCCGGCCGGCGTGGACATGAAGGTGGTGATGGACCGCTCGCCGGTGATCCGCGCCACCTTGCGCGAGGCCGAGGCCACCCTGGTCCTTGCGGTGGGCCTGGTGGTGCTGGTGGTGCTGGGCTTCCTCGGCAGCTGGCGCGCGGCGCTGGTGCCGTCGCTGGCGATCCCGGTGTCGCTGTTCGGCGCGCTGGCGATCATCTGGCTGGCCGGGTTCTCGCTCAACACCCTGTCGCTGATGGCGCTGATCGTGGCCGCGGTGCTGGTGGTGGACGACGCCATCGTGGTGCTGGAGAACATCTCCCGGCACCTGGCCGCCGGCCTGTCGCCGGTGGCGGCGGCGATGCGCGGCGCCGGCGAGGTCGGCGCCACCTTGCTGTCGATGAACATCGCCCTGGCGGTGGTGTTCGTCTCGATCCTGTTCCTGGACGACTTCGTCGAGAAACTCTTCCGCGAGTTCTCGCTGACCCTGGTGGCGGCGATGACGGTGTCGGTGGTGGTCTCGCTGAGCTTCACCCCCGCGCTGTGCTCGCGGATGCTGCGCAGCGCCGGCCCGGACCGCGTCATCCCGCCGTGGGAGCGCCTGGGCGAACTGCTGTTCGGCGGCCTGCGCCGACTGTACCTGCGTTCGCTGGACCGCCTCCTCGCCCGCCTGCCGCTGGCCCTGTGCGTGCTCGCGGCGACGGTGGCGCTGAACGCCTTCCTGTTCGCCAAGGTGCCCAAGGGCACGGTGCCGCAGCAGGACACCGGCCAGCTGCGCGGCTTCATCCGCGGCGACGACGGCCTGTCCTTCCAGGTGATGCAGCCGAAGATCCAGGCCTATCGCGAGTTCCTGCTGCAGGACCCGGCGATCGCCGACATCGCCGGCTACATCGGCGGCGGCACCGGCGTGAACAACGGCTTCGTGATGATGCAGATGAAGCCGCTGGCCGAGCGCGGCATCTCCAGCCGCGAGGTCATCGACCGGCTGCGCGAGGGCCTGCCGAAGGTGCCCGGCGGCAACCTGTGGTTCTGGGTCGACCAGGACATCCGCATC